>Ga0209491_10007827_pt1 | contig 13899 bp, 16 predicted proteins | sample BON02_FD_187213 | JGI IMG/M metagenome (GOLD analysis project Ga0209491, IMG submission 187213) | Freshwater microbial communities from Lake Bonney liftoff mats and glacier meltwater in Antarctica - BON-02 (SPAdes) (version 2) | ecosystem: Environmental > Aquatic > Freshwater > Ice > Glacier... | reverse complement strand
AACCTCGCTCTGTAATCTGAGCCACCGCATCCCGCTTGAACTCATCGCTGAAATTTACCTTGCCCATCTTCGTCTCCTTACCTCAAAATTAGGATAGAAGGCGTCCAGAAATCTAGGGGCAATTCACCTTGCCGATACCGGTCAGCAAATTGGCAGTCAGGCCGTCCAGCGTCTGGTCAGGCTGCATCAAGTCGAGATCGTGATGCGGGACAATCTCCGCAATTTCGAGCACTTGGTCTAGCATTCCGCGATGTTGGCCCGACATTCAAATACGGCTGACAAACCGCTCGTCGCGATCCAATGCGTGGATCAGCGGAAACATTTTGATGGCCTCTGGCCGGGTACCGAAAATCGTGAGAATCTTGCGCGGCGTAGTCATGGCCGCAGCCTTTAGCGCAGATTGGTTAAAACAGCCTATTCATCATCTGCGGTTAGAGCGGGGGCAGAAACAACAGGAAGAACTTCGGTTTCTTCGCCTGACGCCAGCCCGTCGCGCTCACGCTCCAGCTTTTCCAGATAGGCGCGTTCCAGCACCTCGACGCGGGCCTGTGTTTCAGCTGCCTCTTCATCAATCGTGGAAAGGCGTTCTGCGCGCTCGGCGGCGATCAATTGTGCGAAACGAAGGCCGGATGCCTCGCTTTTTTCCCCATAAGCGGCGTCGATCATTTGCTGCGTGCAGCCAGTAAAGCCGCCGCCGCCCGTAGGCGAACAGGAGAATGCGCCGAACGCACCAACCATTTCAAAACTTTCAGCCCGTTTTGCCCAAGCGGTGTTGTCCGGATTGCTGCTGGAGCGAAGATTGTCCGGAATGCGGTACCGCTCGCCTTCGCCTTTGCGTGCACAGACATTGATCACGTCGTCAGTCGAGACCGGGCATTCTTCATCGCCGTAAATGATCACCATGTTGACCTTGTCCCCCGCCGCATCCTGCGCGGCGGCCGGCACGGCGCCAAGACCCAAGGCCAGAGCCGGGGTGGCTGCGAATAGTGCGGCTGCGATAATGCGTTTCATGGTTTTTGGCTTTCTAGCTTTCAATTCGAACTTGAGGCGATTTAGGGGCTCTTCGCCCTGAACACATAATGAAGCACCCAGAACATACGGAATGTTCCTGAAGGCCGCTAAATCCGTTCCGCCATCTTGATAGCGACTCTGCAACCGGCACGAATAACCCCGGTGAGGATCGGATAGGCCGGGGCTTTCTCCGCGCCAGAAGCGAGTGCGGTATCAAGGTGCTCGCGTTCGTCTTCGCGGAATTCTTCGATCATGGCGGCTAATTCGGGATCACAGCCCTCCGCCTCCAACACGTCGAGCTGGTCGGAATAATGTTTGTCGATTTCCGTCTCAATCGCGGCGGTGCAAGCCATGGCCGCTTCCGGCCCGATCAATGCAGTGGCCGCACCCAGCGCATAGCCAGCCGTCGACCACAAAGGTTGCAGGATCGTGGGGCGCACACCGCGCCGTGCCATCAGCGCATCGAATTTCTCGCGGTGGCCCGCTTCCTGTTCGGCCATCGCGGTGATTTCCGCCGAATGCGGGCCGCGGTCACCCATCACTGCCAATTGGCCAGCATAGATACGGTTGGCGCCGAATTCACCGGCCTGATCGACCCTGATCATGCGGTCAGTGTTAACTTTCATGCTGCTGTCCTTCGCATTGTCAGTGCCAATATAGCACAGCCAGCACTGACCGAGATAATGAAGTTCCATCCTGCCAGAGAAATTCCCAGTAGGCTCCACGGTGCCACATCGCACCGGACCAAAGGCGCGTTCATGATGTTATCAAGCGCGCTTCCGCCGCCAGCCGATACCGTAGTGGCGCAGCCGGTAATGCCTTCCCACCAGCCATATTCGACCCCCGCATGGAACCCGCCAATCAGGCCCGAAACCATAATCGCAAGTCCCGCCAGCCCTATCAACAGCCGCTTGGGGGCGGCGGAGGCGGACAATATCGCCAGAGCCAGCGCAATGAAATGCGGGTAACGCTGCCACCAGCACATCTCGCACGGATACAGACCAAAGCCATATTGCGACAAATATGCCCCGCCCAGCATTAACGCCGGGATGCCAATCGCAAGGCGTTGCGCCAGAAGAGTTGCAGGTGTCTTCAGCATTGGAAAAGCGGCCCCTTAATCCTGCAGATCACTTGCGAACCAAAGTCTTGGGCGCAGTGCGGCGCAAAGTCTGAAGTGCGTAATACAACTGGAAATCTTCAACACCCTCCTCCTTCAGTTCCGCCGCAGTACGCTGGAACCTTGGATCGGCGCGCTTGTCGCTCTCCATGGCTTCATCTTCCAGCGCCAATTCATTGACGAGATGCCCGCGCAGGTCGGATTCGCGCAATTGGAACTTCGCACGTTTTGCCAGATCAGGGTCAGACAATTGCGGTACAGCGATGTCCGGCTTGATGCCGCCTTCCTGGACTGAATGACCCGCCGGCGTGTAATAGCGCGCAGTGGTCAGCTTCAGCGCGGTATCGCGCGTAACTGGCAATAATGTCTGCACACTGCCCTTGCCGAAACTGCGCTGGCCCATAATCACTGCACGGCGGTGATCCTGCAGCGCCCCGGCGACAATTTCAGAAGCCGAAGCAGAACCGGCGTCGATCAGCACGATTAACGGAACATCGGCGGCAATTTCGCCCCGGAACATGCTTTCCGCATCATACAGGATCGTTTCACCTCTGGCCCGGCCACGCTGCGATACGATCCGGCCTTTATCCAGGAACAGATCGCTAAGTGCGACGGCTTCATCGAGCGATCCGCCGGGATTAGACCGCAAATCCAGCACCAGTCCGCTGATCCGGCCAGACGATTCTTTGCTTAGGGATTCCCATGCGGCAAACACATCAGCGCCGACATCGCGGGAAAATTCATTGACCGTAATCACGCCGAGATTGCCAGGCTCGAGCTTGAAGGTGACCGGTTCCAGTTCAATGACGCCGCGCGTTACCGAAACATCGAAGGGTTCTTCGCGGCCTGTGCGGAAAATCGTCAACTTGATCGTGGTGCCTGCGGGACCGCGCATCTGGCTGACGGCTTCATCCAGATCGCCGCCGTAAATCAGCTTGCCGTTGAGGTGGGTGATATAATCGCCTGCCTTCATCCCGGCCTTTTCAGCTGGACTGCCGCGAAACGGGGAAATGACCTTCACTGCGCCATCTTCCATGATAACCGATAGGCCAAGACCGGAATAGTTCCCGTCGATCATCGTTTCCAGCCGCTGTAGATCGGACCCATCGAGATAGGCCGAATGCGGATCGAGCGAAGCCAGCATCCCATCAATTGCGCCGCGAATCAGTTTCTCGTCATCTACCGGTTCAACATAACTCGACTGAATCCGCTGATAGACAGCAAACAACTTGGCGAATTCCGGACCTGCCCTGCTATCAACCTGCGCCAACCCAACAGTGGTGGCAGGGATCAGCGCAACAGCGGTTACCAGCGCGGCGGAGCGAATAAGCGAGCGAGTGCGGGCGGCGAGTTTCATGGCGGAGTTCGACCTTTCGTAGACATTCATCATATCGCGCGTCTTGGCTGAACACCAGATGAGGATTTGACCAGCGCTAGGCAAGGCCTGTCCCGTTTGGGTGCGCCGACATCACCAAAGATGAATTGGCGCCAAAATTTGACTAACGAAGATATTCAGCTGGGTTTACTGGAGTGCCGTCACGGCGAAGCTCTAGCGAGACCACCGGCCTGTCCCCGCCCGCAACACCAAGCGGTCCGCCGCCGACCAGATCATCGCCAACTTGCACATCGGTGCGGGCAAGACCGGTTACCAGACTGGTCCAGCCCCTGGCATGTTCGATAATCACGATCCGGCCATAACCGCGATAACGGCCGGCAAAAACTACGCGTCCAGCAGCAGGCGCGACCACCTGTGCACCAGGGCGAGGTGACAGGGAAATACCGTTACCCGCAACGCCGCCCTCACCCGGCGCGCCGAAGCCGGCAATTGTCCGGCCGTCAACCGGCAATTGAAACTGGCGGGGCGCCGTGGTTGCTGAGACGGGGCCGGGCGTATTGGCGGCTATGATAACCTGCGCTGTTTCGGGATTGCCGGGACGCATCACCGGGCCGGGCAGCCCAGCCAATTCCTGCCGAAGGGCGCCGGCGGCATCCAATTGGTCTACCAGCGAATCAAGGTCGCGGGCCTCCTCGGCCAAGGCCAGCGCGCGTTCTATCTCGCGATTGGCGGTGCCGCTGGCGCTGCGCGATGCGAGCCGCTGCCGTGTTTCCAGCGCGGCGAGATTGGTGCGGCGCTGGTCCAATTCCCGCTCGCTCCCGCGCAATCCATCGAGCGCCTGACGCGCTTCTTGTTCCAGCTGAAGCCCGCGATCAATCTCCGCCCGCAGAGAAGCGGTACGGCTCTGTACCTGGGGAATGGTCGCCTCCAGCACGGCGCGCAGATAAACAGTTTCGCGCAAGGAACCGGGCCGCAATGCCGACAGCACCAACGGACGCCGGGCCAATTTTTGCAAGGCTGCGGTAAGCCGTACCAATGGCTCGCGCCGCTCCGCTAATCGTTGCCCCAGCTTGGTCCGCTGGCCATCAATCAGGCTTATCTGCGCATCCGCGGCGGCGATACCTGCTTCGGCTTGCTGAATGCGGGCAGCCAGCGCGGCGGCTTCGCGGGCGGTTTTCTCGGCTTCTTCCGTGGCAGCGCGGGCCTCAGCTTCCAGTTTCTTGCCGCGCGTTTCAGCGGCGGCGGCTTCTGCGAGAGCGCGGTCGAGTGCAGTTTGCGTCTCGCTGGCAGTTGTGAAGGTGCCCGTTTGCTGGGCGTAACCGGCGAATGCCGCCGGTACGGCTAGCAAAGCAACCAAGGATATGGGTTTAATCCAGGACATCGTGCTGCCGCTTTGCCCGATAATCAGGAGCGATGATAGGGATGACCGGCCAGGATAGTGGTCGCCCGGTACAGCTGTTCCAGCACCAGCGCCCGGGCCAGCAAATGCGGCCAGGTGGCATTTCCGAATGCAAGCAACAAATCCGCCTCGTCCCTATCGCTAGCAGAATGGCCATCCGCCGCGCCCAGAACGAAGCGCGCTTCGCGAATGCCGCCATCGCGCCAATCGCCCAGTATCGCAGCAAACTCCTCTGACGACAGATTACGCCCCCGCTCGTCAAGCAGCACTGTCCGGCAAGGGGTTTGAGGATCGGGAATTCGCCCGCCGACCTCCGGCAATTCAGTCAGTTTGAGCGGCCAGCTGAGCCGCTTCTCATAGCGCGAAACCAGCTCCGCCTCGGGTGAGCGAGCGATTTTACCGCGAGCAATGACGTGAAGAAGCATGGCAGGTTTTTAGCCAAGTAGCCGGGCAAAGTGGCCGGGCCAGATAGCAGGGGCGATCAAGCGGTTCCGGGTTCCAACCCAGAAACCGGCGGCGCATCGCCAAATGCCCACATACGTTCCAGATTATAGAAGCTGCGCACTTCGGGACGGAACAAATGTACCACCACGTCGCCCGCATCCAGCAGAACCCAATCGGCGGCAGGCAAGCCTTCCAGCCGGACGGGGCCGTGCCCGGCCTTTTTCACCATCTCGCCCAATTTCTGCGCAATCGAAGCCACCTGCCGCGTCGAGCGGCCAGAAGCGATCACCATAAAATCGGCGATGGAGGATTTGCCGGCGAGCGGGATCGAGACGATGTCCTGCGCCTGGTCGTCATCCAACTGATCCATGATCAACGCATGGAGCGAGCCGGGAACCGGGGCGGGGACAGCATTGTCCAGACCATCAGTCATAGGCAAAATACTTTCGGATTGGCCATTTTCGGCCATTGGTGTCTGCGCCTGAGTCATAGGCGAAATCTTTTCTCCTGAATGTGCATGCGAGCATCTTATTGGCCTTGGCGCTTTTCACGGCGCCTCGGCCTTGTCTCGCATCACGATAGTACGATGGGTAACCTGGTCACGCGGTGGAAGCGGCGAGATGCGCGACGCCCAATTCGGATCAGCACGGCGAATTGCCGTCGCTGAACGTATATCGGGATCGAATCGCAAGTTCACCAGTGCCGGTGCGCTCCATTCGCCCCTCTGTCGGAATCTGGCGGCGGACATACGAAAACGTCCGAGCCAAGCCATTGCGGGGCTTGCAATAACCTGACCCTCATAGCCGGGCCGTGCAATAACCGCAATCGGCATCATCCTCGCTATAGCGCGCCAATCCTTCCACCGATGGAATTGCGCCAGATTGTCCGACCCCATCAACCAGACAAATTCCGCTTTGCGATAGCGGCGGCGCAGGGCGCGCAAGGTGTCCACCGTATAGCGCGTGTCCAATTCCTGCTCGATCGCGGTCACTTTGATCGGTGCACGGCGCGCCTGCGCCATCGCTGATTTCACACGGGCAACGAGAGAAGCCATGCCTTGCTTTGGCTTGAGCGGGTTGCCAGGCGATACCAGCCACCAGACCTCGTCCAGCCCGAGCGCGTGCTGCGCAAACAGGCTGACCCTCCGGTGGCCGCCATGCGCGGGGTTAAAACTGCCGCCGAGCAGTCCGATTCGGGTCATTGGCCGATTCGATTCATTGGCCGGTTCGATTCACGAAGACGAAGCGGATCGTGCAGAAGAGTGGCCCGCCATTGCACCCCTGCGATACTCGCCCTGCCGTTCGATCATCCAGCCGGGATATTCCTTCGGCGGGGCGCAACATTCATTGAGCATCCGCAGCTCGTCTACAGTCAATTCCACATCCGCCGAACCGAGATTGTCGGCCAGTTGATCGGGCCGTTTGGCGCCGATAATAACCGTGGTAACCACCGGTTTAGCGAGCAGCCATGCCAGAGCGATTTGCGGTACGGTCGCGCCTTTCGAATCGGCAATGCCGCGCATGACATCGACCACATCGTAGGCTTTTTCCTTGTCCACTGGCGGGAAATCGAAATCCGCCCGGCGCCCCTCGCCTTCGCCTTCGGGAGTGAATTTACCGCTCAGGAAGCCGCCGGCGAGCGGGCTCCAGACCATCAGGCCCAAGCCTTCACTTTCCAGCATCGGGACTAATTCGCGTTCCAGATCACGGCCTGCGAGTGAGTAATACGCTTGTAGAGACGCGAATTTTCCAAGCCCCTTGAGTTCAGAAACGCCCAGCGATTTCGCAATCTGCCAAGCGGCCCAATTGGATACGCCGATATATCTAGCCCTGCCCGACCGGACGATATCATCCAGCGCGCGCAGGGTTTCTTCCATCGGGGTCCCCGGATCCCAGCCGTGGATTTGATATAGATCGACATGGTCGAGTTGCAGCCGCTTGAGGCTCGCATCGATCTGATTCATCAGATGATAGCGCGAGGCGCCGCTGTCATTGATCCCGGCCCCCATCGGCCCCATCGCCTTGGTGGCGATCACCACATCCTTACGGGCGATGCCGAGATCTTTCAGCGCTTGCCCGGTGATCTGTTCCGACGTTCCGGCGGAATAAACATTGGCGGTATCGATGAAATTGATCCCGGCATCGATGGCGCCCTTGACCAGCTCGTTCGATTCGCCTTGGCCGAGATTGCCAATCTTCTCCCACATTCCTCCATCACCGCCAAAGGTCATGGTGCCGAGGCACAATTGCGAGACAAACAGGCCGGTATTGCCGAGACGATTATAGCGCATGATTATGAGGCTCCTTCATATGTTCAATCAAGGACGCACTTGGCCATTTCCGCGAACCAGCCATTTGTAGGTCGTAAGTCCTTCAAGTGCGACGGGGCCGCGGGCGTGCAAGCGGCCAGTGGCAATGCCGATCTCCGCTCCCAGTCCGAATTCGCCGCCATCGGCAAACTGGGACGAGGCATTGACCATCACAATTGCCGAATCGACCGCTGCCAGAAATTCATCCGCTGCCGCCTGGTCCCCGGTTACGATCACATCTGTATGACCTGAACTGTGAGCGGCAATATGATCCAGCGCATCATCTAGGCCGTCCACCACCGCAACTGACAGAACCGCATCCAGATATTCTGTGTCCCAATCTTCTGCTGCCGCCGGGGCGATCCGCGAATCCAACGCCTGAGCGCGCGCATCGCCGCGCAATTCGCAGCCGCCATCGAGCAGTTTCCCCAGCAAGGCAGCCGAATCGGGGAAGGTCGCATCCAGCAACAATGTTTCCATCGCGCCGCAAATCCCGGTGCGCCGCAATTTGGCGTTGAACGCGATATCGCGCGCCATCGCTGGGTCGGCAGACTGGTGCACATAGGTATGACAAATGCCGTCCAGATGGGCGAGGACGGGCACGCGCGCATCAGCCTGCACCCGGGCCACCAGGCTCTTGCCGCCGCGCGGAATAATCATGTCGATCAGACCTGCCGCAGCCAACATCGCGCCTACCGCTGCGCGGTCTTGCGTGGGGATCAATTGCACGGCTTCTGCCGGAACGCCGCCCTTGACCAATCCGCTGACCATCGCCGCATGTATCGCCCGATTGGAATGCACGGCTTCGCTGCCGCCGCGCAGCAACACGGCATTACCGGCACGCACGCACAATGCCGCAGCATCGGCAGTGACATTGGGCCGGCTTTCATAAATGATCCCGAGCAGCCCGATCGGCACCCGCACACGTTCGAGCACCAGCCCGTTCGGCCTTTGCGCCCGGTCGATTTTCTGACCAACAGGGTCGGGTAAAGATGCAACTGCGTCCACTGCACCCGCCAGCGCCTCGACCCGTCCGGGATCCAAGGTCAGTCGGTCGAGCAGAGCCTCGCTCTGCCCGGCGGCACGGGCCACATTCAGATCTTTTTCATTGGCTGCCAGAATGCTGGATTGCGCCCCGCGCAATGCGGCGGCAGCCAACGCCAGAGCTTCGGCTTTCTGGGGTCCGGTTAAGCGCGCCAAGGTTCGCTGGGCGGCGCGGCCGGCAAGGGCCAGATCGCTTATCAGTTTAGCCGGGTCTAACTGCACTTCTTCATTGGTTTGGTTTTTCATGCGGCGGGCTTAGCAAGTGCTGCCATAGATGTCAGGCAACGATTAAATGAAGTCAGCGTAAACCTTCTTTCTAATCAATTGGAATGGTTTTTGCGCCTGTTTACGTTGTTGTTGATCATTTCACCGCATGATTCCGTCATTTCGCCCTTTAGAGCTTCGATAGATTCGACCGTAACCGATTCGCATGATAGCGCGATCCGATAAAGAGAAGATGGGACGTGGGGTCGCTTTGAATATCAATATTACCGCCAGCGGATGGCTAAACCGCATCCGGACATGGTTTCCTGACCGCGAGTTTTTCATGCGGTCGCAAGGCCAGGTTCGTTTCATCAAGGCTTCCTCGAAACTTCAGATGATCGCTGCTGCGATCGTCCTGGGCGCGTTGCTCGCTTGGGCAATCTCCATGGCGCTGATGGGCTGGGCCCAATACCGCGCGCAGGCAGACATTTCATCGCTTCTTCAGCGCGAGGCAAAGGTCGCTACTGCTGAAGAACGCGTGGCAGAATATCGTAGCGATCTTGGCGCTGTTACCGAAGATCTTAGTAACCGGCAGAAATTCATCGAAGACATGGTCTCTGGGCTGCCAGAAGATGCCAAGACCAGCAGTCTGGAAACGGAAACTGTTACCGATTCGGCTAACGAATCGAGCGAGACAGTGTCCAAGGTCAGCGCGCTGATCCCTGAAGCAGCGGCCCTCGCTCAGATAGAAGCGCGCCAGTTAGCCTTTGTCGAGCGGCTAACCCGGTATGCTGATCGCCGGTCCGCCCGCGCCACGGCAGCGATCCGTAAATTGGGGCTGGATCCGGGACGCATGCTCCGCTCCGCAGATCGGTCGGCCATGGGTGGTCCGCTAGAAATTCTGGCAACCGGCACCAATGGCAAGATCGATCCGCGCTTTGAACGGCTTGGCCTCAGTCTGGCACGGATGGCTGCGATGGAGCGCGGGCTGGAAGGCGTGCCGCAGGTAATGCCAGCCAGCATCGAGAATATTTCGTCGGGCTTCGGTTATCGCCGCGATCCCTTTACTGGCCGAGGCGCGATGCACTCGGGCCTCGATTTCAAAGGTGCAACCGGCGCACCAATCCACGCCGCTGCCAATGGCCGCGTCAGCTTCGTCGGGCGCAAATCGGGGTATGGAAATGTAGTCGAAATCAGGCACGGCAATGGTTTGCTGACCCGGTATGCCCATATGTCGAAATTTGCGGCGAAGGTCGGGCAGCAGGTAGGTGCTGGTGATGTGATCGGCGCAATCGGCGGTACCGGCCGTTCAACCGGACCGCACCTCCATTTCGAAGTGCGCATCAATGATCGCGCTGTCAATCCGCGCCCTTTCCTGGAGTATGCTCCCGATGTTCTCAAAGAAGTCCGATCCGGCACCCCGCAACATGATCACACCGCCCCAGAGCATGGGAAGTAAGCCAATGGCCAGTTCAAATTCCACCTTTTCGGTAATCGGTTCCGATGTATCCATCACCGGTAATGTTACTGCGAGCACTGAATTGCACGTAGATGGCAATATCGAAGGCGACATCACCTGCGCCTCGATCGTTCAGGGTGAAGGCAGCGTAGTTAAAGGCGTGATCGAAGCAGAAAGCGCCCGTTTGTCAGGCACCGTTATCGGCTCTATCTCGGCCCGCGAATTAGTGATTCTGAAAAGCGCCCGGATCGAAGGTGATGTGCATTATGACGCGCTCACCATCGAACAAGGCGCCGCGGTGGAGGGACGTTTTGCTCCGCGCGCATCAAAGTCCGTTTCGGCAGCCAAGAAGACTGGAGCGAATACCGGTCCTGATAGTGGGGCTGATACCGGGCTCGGGTCTGGGCCAAAGACCGGCGGGGACGAACCCAAGCTTACGCTGGCTGGCTGAATAATCCGGAAATAATAACTGGCTGAATCACTCCAGAACTTCGGCGCGCAGCGCCTTTCGGTCCAATTTTCCGATCATCGTTTTAGGCAATTCATCGCGAACGGTGATGTGCTTTACCCGCTCGTGTTTGCCGACGCGGCTGTTGAGCCAGTCAGTCAGAATTGTGCCGTCATTGGCGCCCCCTGCGTCAAACCCTTCGTTCAAAGTGATATAGGCTGCGGGAACCTCGCCGAGATAATCGTCGGGTACGCCGATCACCAATACTTCTTTCACGGCCGGGTTTTCCAACAACACCTGTTCGACATGGCTGGGAAAGACCTTGAACCCGCCGACCGCAATCATGTCCTTGGTGCGGTCCACGATCGCGATGAAACCTTCATCGTCAATCGTCGCAACATCGCCGGTTCGCAGCCAAGGCTCCCCATCGATCATCACAAATGCGGTAGCCGCAGCATCCGGATGGTTCCAATATCCGCGCATGATCTGCGGGCCGCGAATGACCAATTCCCCTGGTTCGCCGTCAGGGGCAGGAAGGTTCGCATCTTCCTTGTCTCGTAACCGGACCTGTGTTTGCGGCAAAACCTGCCCGATTGTGCCGGGCTTGCGGGTGCCGGTATAGGGGTTGGTCGACACCACACCGGAACTTTCAGTCAGGCCGTACCCTTCTACCAGCCGAGCATCCGAAACCGCCTCAAACTTATCACGCAATGGTGCAGGCAATGGCGCGCCGCCCGAAATACAGATCTTGAGCGACGAGAAATCAGTCTTGGTAATGCGCGGATGGTCGAGAAGAGCCTGATACATCGTCGGCACACCGGGAAACGCAGTCGGCTTCACTCGGTTAATCGTTTTCAGCGCCTGGCCTGCATCAAACCGAGGCAGCATGGCGATGCAGCCGCCCTTCGCTACGGTGCGATTAAGCACGCAGGTATTCGCAAATACATGAAACATCGGCAACACGCCGAGAATGATGTCATCGCCTTCAAACGGATCAATGGCATCGACCTGCAGAGCATTGGCCGCCAGATTGGCATGGGTCAGCATGGCGCCCTTCGGCGTGCCAGTAGTCCCGCCGGTATATTGCAGCAGCGCCAGATCATTATCCGCATCGATCGCCACAGGGGTTGGATCATCGGAACCAAGGCATTGGGTCCAGCTGCTGACGCCTTCCCGCTTGGGAATTGCAGCGATCTGTTTGCGCCCGAGCAACTTCAATGCGATCCGCTTTGTCATCGGCAACATATCGCCGAGCTGCCCGACAACGAGCCGCTGCAAAGAAGAACCGTCCAAAACCTTCAGCGCGGTAGGCAGCAAGGAGACAACGTTTATTGTTACGAGTAACCGTGTGCCCGAATCCTCTACCTGCGCCGCCAATTCATCCGGGCTGTATAGCGGAGAGAAATTGACCACAGTCGCCCCTGCCATCATCGCGCCGTAATAGGCGGAAAGGTAGATCGGCACGTTGGGCAGGAACAATCCGATCCGGTCGCCCTTGGCGATCCCGCTAGCTTGCAAACCGGCAGCAAACCGGCGCGCTTCGGCATAGAGATCGGAATAGCTGTAGGTGCGCCCAAGGAATTCGGCGAGCGGCGCGCCGGGCGCCTTCGCAGTGCTGCGCGCGAATAATTCGGGCAGGGACACGCTTTCGATATTCATATCCCAAGCGCAGGGGTGCTGGTAGGCCGCGTTACCTACATTCATGTCAATTTAATGGAGTAACGCGCCCGCCGGAGCAAGCAATTTAGGTTAAACCCACCCTTATTTTCCGTTGTTTAGGCTGCAGGCGGGGTTTCGTCCGATGGGGTCTCGCCAGCTTCAGCTGCGCGCTTGGCTTCCAGCCATGCAGCTGCTTCGGCTTCTTGCGCAGCATCTGACGCAGCCTTGACGTTGGCGGCCCGCTCAGCCCGCAATTCCTCGATCAGCTTCTCGCGGTCACTCGTGCCCTCGGCCTCAATTTCGACAACCGGCTCTTCCCCTTCGACAGGGACGATCTTCTTGGCGGCCTTGGCCACGGCGGCGTCCAATTCGCGCTGTGAACACAGACCCAGTGTGACCGGATCTTTCGACTGGATGTTCTGGATGTTCCAATGGGTCCGGTCGCGAATGGCGTTGATGGTGTTGCGGGTCGTGCCGATCAGCTTGGAGATCTGCGCATCGGAAAACTCAGGGTGATTGCGCAAGATCCAGGAAATGCCGTCGGGCTTATCCTGCCGCCTGGAAACTGGCGTATAACGCGCACCCTTGGTCCGGCTGACTGCGACTGGCGCTTTCTGCATGACCAGACTGTAAGCTGGATCTTCCTGACCCTTGGCGATTTCCGCCAAAGTCAGCTCGCCCGCATGAACCGGATCGCGTCCGGTGTATTTACTGCTCGCCAGATCATCCGCCATGGCCTGCACTTCGAGAATGTGAATGCCGCAAAATTCGGCAATCTGCTCAAAGCCGAGCGCAGTATTGTCCACCAGCCAAGTGGCGGTTGCGTGCGGCATAAGTGGTTTGACTTGGTCGGCCATGGTTTTCTCCGCCCGTTTCCGGGCCCAAAAATAAAGTAGAAAATATAAGGGCCGCCCCTTGCGGAGCGGCCGTATGGCATTTGATTTAGGGCATTACCGGGCATTCGGCAAGGGAATTGGCGTAAGTCCGGAAGACCGCATTAGACGGCGTCAAGTTCCTCCGCCAATGGTACCAGCCCGGCGACGAATTGCCGGGTGGCCTCTTCCCAACTGAATTGCTTGCCGCGCGCGGCACAATCGGCCCTGTTGCTAAAGAAGGCGGCAGCAATCGCGCGGTCGAGGTCCTCAGAAAGAGCGCCGACCTGATCATCGACAATATCAATCGGGCCGGGGACAGGAAATGCTGCCACTGGCGTTCCGCAAGCAAGGGCCTCGATCATTACCAGCCCGAAGGTGTCGGTCCTGCTGGGGAATACGAAAACATCCGCTCCTGCGTAACATCCTGCCAGCGCGCGCCCGCTACGTTTGCCCAGGAATACCGCTTCGGGAAATTTGCGCTCCAACTCGGCGCGGGCTGGGCCATCACCTACGACGACACGGGTTCCGGGGTAATTGCCGGACAGAAACGCCTCCAGGTTCTTCTCGACCGATACGCGGCCAACATAGAGCTGGA
>Ga0209491_10007825_pt1 | contig 13905 bp, 15 predicted proteins | sample BON02_FD_187213 | JGI IMG/M metagenome (GOLD analysis project Ga0209491, IMG submission 187213) | Freshwater microbial communities from Lake Bonney liftoff mats and glacier meltwater in Antarctica - BON-02 (SPAdes) (version 2) | ecosystem: Environmental > Aquatic > Freshwater > Ice > Glacier... | reverse complement strand
GACACGGTCATCGAAACGATGCGCCAAACCGGACTGGATATGTCGAGTAAATATAAAGAGACCTCCATGGGGGGACTCGCTGTGAACGTGGTCGAGTGCTGAAACAGGGATAGGGTCCGATTCCTGAAGCATGAAAGTGGTGGAGGACCATCGCTTCGGCCGGTAACGGGCAGTGCTCACCCAGCAGCCCCCGCGCCACCCCTCCAGAATGTACTGGTAGCCACCCTCTGTCAGAGGTCCTTCGTAACCTAGTAGCAGAAGGAGAACTTATGTTTGTGGCCATAACACTCGAGTTAGAGGACGGGCGTCAGGCCCGGATAAAGTTTGCCGAGAACCCGGAGCAGGGCGCCCACGTGGAGTGCGAAAGATCTCCGAAGTGCGAGCACGATTTTTCTCGCGACCATTGCGCGCTGCTGTTTCGCGCCATTGACGTCCCCTATGACGGGGACGCCCTGGAATCCGTCCGCACAGTGCTCCAACAGCGCAAGGCAGAAGTTTTGTTTCACGCGATTCACACATCACCGGGATTTCTTGACCAACCACAGTTCGAAATCGTCCCCCAGTGGGACGACGAGTCGATAAAGGAGCTCCTCGAGCTTTTCCTGACCGGGTTCACCTTGTCGATGCTCGCGGGTCACTTTTTCCTCACCAGAGAGGACATTGTCCGGCAGCTGAGTGCCGTGGTCTTTGACGACCACGGGTTAGTCAAAGACCAAACAAAATCCCGCCACCAGAAGACCTGGGCCTGGCAGGAAATTCAGTTTCTGATCACCCAGATGCAAGTGGGGCAGAGCCCCACGCAGATCTCGGCTCTGATGGAGCGCGATTCCTTGGGCATCGCCTTCAAGCTGTTTCAAGCACTTCCTGTGCCGATATCCAAAGCGATCATCGAGAAATATAATCTTTCCCATGGGCAGGAACCTCTGCAACTTGGTGTCATCGAGCAGGGATCCTTTTAAGGGAGATACCGATGTCTCCGTCGAAGACGACCTGACCTAGGTTTCTGGTCGACTTCGATCCGCTCTATCCTGAATCAAACAAAGTATCTCATTCTGAAGGGTCAAGGCGCTGCCCACCCTGGGAATTAATGGTTCAGAGCGCACCCGAAAAGCGAAACGCACCCAACCTCTCCCGCTAAGGTCCGGACAGATCAAAACTCTCAATCCGGGAAGATAAGTCCAGGTAACCATGTCACCGTGGCCGGCACGAGAACGACAACGACTAACCCGATTAGAAGCATCGCCACAAACGGAAGGACTTCTTTAACAAGTCCAGCGAAGGAAACCCGCCCGATTTTGGTCATGACATAGAGCAGGGCACCCACTGGAGGCGTAAGCAAGCCAATCATGAGGTTTATCACCACAGCCACACCGTAATGGATAGGGTCTACACCAACCGCGACAGCGACGGGAAGAAGAATTGGCAGAAATATAAGAATCGCTGGCACAGCGTCGAGCACCATGCCTACGATGAGGAAGAACAGCATCGACAGTAGAAGGAACCCCACGGGCCCAAGAGTTAGGCGCCCTAAAACCTCGACCAGCTGGTCGCCAACCCGTTGCGCAACGATGATGAAGGTAAACGCCCCGACTGCGGCGAACAGAATCATTATTGTCGAAGCGAATACCGCGCCTTCACGAATAATGCCAGGCACTTCTCTGAGCCGCAAGCTTCGGTAGATCAAGCCGAGGACAAGCACATAAAACGCCGCGACCATTGAAGTCTCAGTGATTGTCGCAAAACCGCCAAAAATTCCGGCGATAATTACTATCGGCGCACCAAGCGAAGGTAACGCTCGAATGAGCAAGATGCCAAATGACCGGAGAGACGTCCCGGTGTTTTTCACCCGACCGGGGATTTTTCCACGATTCGCCTGCCAGACCACGAGGGCTGTCATGGAGCCAGCAAGAATAAAACCAGGCAAGATGCCGCCGATGAATAGTTGGCCCAATGACAGGCCCGTCACCAAAGCCACAAAGACCATAGGAATGCTTGGTGGCAAAATCGGCCCGATGACCGCTGCGCTCCCATTGATGGCGGCTGCATATTCAGGCCGATAGTGTTCTCGTTTCATCGCCGGAAGCATGACGGATGAAACAGCCGCGGCATCAGCAGGTGCAGATCCGCTCACTCCCGCAGCGAACAGGTTAACTCCGATGCTGGCGTGGGCAAGGCCTCCCTTGAGTCGGCCGAGAAAAAACAACAGCAGGTCGACAATGCGTTGAGTGAGGCCAGCGCGGCTCATGAGCTCTCCCATTAGGACAAAGAAAGGGATTGCCAGGAGTTCGAAGGAATTAACTCCAGAAATCATGGTCGTTGGCAGCGCGGTGGCGTTACCCAGCCCGCTCAGCGCTAAAGTGAGCAACGATGACGCTGCCATAGCGATAAAAATGGGAACGCCAACCGCCATAAGTCCGAAAAGTACGCCAAAAAGAGCAAGTATCTCCATTTGTCAGCTCTCCGCTTCCTTATGTGCTTGGGAATTCGCCGGACGCTGAGCACGTGGTGGTCGCACCACGAAGTCTCTGATGAAATCTGCGGTCCGTTCGACCGCTGCGTTAATGATTTCTTCTCCTGCACTCTTGGTGGCCAAAGTAGCGTCACCGAAGACTCCATTGCGAGTCCGGGAGGCGAAGGTGCGAGCCGAGGTCAGGGCGAAGGGCGCGTAATTGTCCTCGTAGGCGCCATATTCTTCAATCAGATCACCTGGCTCAAGCACCTCAGAGACTAAGCCCATGTCAACTGCCATCGCGACACTTGTTTCAATCTCGCAACCGTGGCCCCAGCGCTCGGTCGATCTGTGCCGCTCGATTGCGTCGGAACCCTGGGTAATCCAAAACGAGGAGGCTGCTTCAATCCCGAGGTCGTAGGTAAGTTCGGCGACGATGACACCAAGAATATTTTCGTTACCCTTGTGGCCATTGACAAAGACGATTTTGTGGATTCCATGACGGGCCAAGCTACTCGCGATATCCCGGCAGAGCGACGCAAAAGTCGCAGCAGAGACATGGATGGTTCCAGGAAAGTCAAGGTGATGGGCAGAAAGACCAAAAGGCACAGCTGGCACGACCACGGCGAACGGGTCCACTGCCGCTGCAACTCGGTTAGCAATCTCTTCGGCGATTCGCCAGTCGACTCCGCAAACCAAATTTGGACCATGCTGTTCTGTAGCGCCGACGGGAATCAGTGCTACTTTTGCGCGTCGTATTGCATCTGCCGCCTGTGTTGTCGTCATTTTGTCAAGACGATGATTGTTAAGCATTATTCTCTTTTCTCTGATCCCGATGCGAGACGCGGCGAGACAATTTCTTCTTTGGCAATCGCCTCTACTGGTGCGGTGAGGGCGAAAATCAGCATCAACACGCCGAGGGTCAACACTGAGAGATAGGCCCACCCAGTCGGTATTCCAAGTTGGATGTAATTAATATTCATCCGGGTTTCAACAACTGAGAGGCTCCCCACTGTTAATGACAAGCCCACCACAAGCTCAATCAGCCGAACAAAGTAAGCAAGCACCTTGCTCGATGCGGGGGAGAGTTTGTCAATGAGGAAGCTCGCAACTACATGATCAAACTTACCGTAGGCAGCAGCGGCCCCGAGCATTACTGTCCAAGCGAAAAGGAGTGCGCTGAGATCATGTACCCATATCCAGCCCCCCCCAAACTGCCTAAGAGTAATTTGCAGAATGTTCACGACGAAGATTGTCGCGAACGCTGCAAAAGCGCCCCATGACACGAGCGCCACGAGCCGCCCGCGCCACCGTGCGACCATCTCAGGCAACACGGATGGCGCGGACAGCAAGCGCATTAGCGGTTCTCTTGAGCTAGCAAGCGAGTTTCCGCCAGCAGGCCCTCAGGCCATACTTCACCATCGAATTGTTCGAAAACACCCTCCAGCGCAGTGCGGAAGGATTCAACATCGACGTCAACTACTTCGAGATTTTCCTCTAGAGTTGCCATCGCCGTAGCAATCTGCTCGGCCACCTGTGCAGTAGTAACGGCACCTGCTTTTTCGGCTTCGACCTTGACCGCTTCTTGTTGATCAGTACAAAGCGAATTCCAGACAGTCTCGCTGAAGTACCACGAGCGTACATCCCGAATGTAGTTTGTCGGCATGTAATGGGATTGCACCTCCATCAAGCTCTGGTTCACCATCGTGATTGCACCGTTTTCCTGAGCATCGACCACACCTTGGCGCAGAGCCAGGTAAAGGTCGGCAAATGCGATTACCTGTGGTTTCGCACCGACGGCCGTCGCAAATGCCTGCGGCATCGGAGCATCCGCGATACGGATGGCCAGGCCTTCCATGTCGGCAGCAGTCAAAATGGCACGGTTAGCGCTCAGGGCTCTCGGCTCCGAGTCACCTGCGGTTGCCACAACGCGCACTCCCGTTGCCTGAGCGGCTTCGTCAATCAGCTGCCGATATTTTTCTGTTTCCAGCACAGCCTTCATTTGATCGTAACTATCCCAGAGGAATGGCACGCTCACCACTGTGAACGCGCTTGCGCCCTCTAACGTGGGGTAGAGGCTTATACCTTCGTAGAAGATGTCGGCCGTTTGACCAGAAGCCATGCCTGCATAGATATCGCTGGCACCGCCAAGTTGGCCGTTAGGAAAGACGTCGACGGTCAGATCTCCGCCAGTGGCCGCCGAGATTCCTTCAGCGAAAGCTAGCGCCCCAAGAGTTGTCGGGTCATCCTCGGTTCGGATTGTCGCCAGTCTTAGGTTTTGAGGCGTGCAGTCGGAAGCTTCGATGCTTTCGACTGCTGTGGCTTCAGGTTCCACTTCACTGGTCGCGGTCGCGCAGGCTGCCAGACCCATCACACCCACGGCCGCCAGTCCAACTACAGACCGGAATGAGCCGGACTTGGATTGCTTTTTCATGGTGTTTCCTTTCGTTAGTTAATTACTGCGGGATTTTTCTTCGGAGTTCACAGCGTTTCCTCTCCTCCTTTGTTTGCTGTGCCCTTCAACTGCGGGTCGTGAAAATAAACTCAATCTCGACGGGTGCGCGACGTGGCAATGCCGCTACGCCGATTGCCGAGCGCGCATGACGCCCAGCTTCGCCGAAGACCTCACGCAAGAGCCGGCTGGATGCGTCCAGGACTTTTGGCTGATCATGGAAGTCTGGGGTTGAGGCGATAAACCCGGTCACCCGGAGGACCCCCGCGATTTCATCGAGACCGCCCGCCGCTTCTGCGGCACAGGCCAAACCCTGAAGGGTACAAACTTCTGCTGCATAACGGGCCTGCTCGAGGTCTACGTCCTCACCGCAGCGGCCGACAATCCGGACTTCGCCGTCTTCCTTAGGGAGCTGTCCGGCCACGTACAGGACCTGCCCGAATTGTGTCACCGCAACGTAGTCGAACGCGGGCGATGCGGCGCTCGGGAGCTGATAACCTGCCGCTGCCAAGCGCGCTGTCGGGGTGCTCTGTTCTGCTGGGCCCATGGCTATCTCCTGACTTTTATTGGACATTCGGGTGATGGTTTCAAAGTTTTTGCAAACAGGCTGTGGCGCCACTTGAGGCATCTGGAAAAGAGGGGCTCCAACCTGTGTCCTGCCGAAAGAGAGCATCATCGATGGCAGGAATATTTGGGGCACCCTCGGGGACGCTGCGAAGTTTGACCCGGGTCGAATCACCAGCGGCGTGAAGCAATTCACCCGCCAATTCTGCAAAAGAGCCACGATGGCCGAGTACGTGGTACGCCGGCCGTGGAGTTGGAATGTCAAGTAGAGCGAGAATTGCACTTGCCGCATCCCAAACATGGACCCAGTCTGCTGGCCCCTCCCAGCCCTCAATCTCTACTTCTTCATCATTGTGAAGCGCGTTGATAAGGGATACTAGCGGGGCCTGGCTGCCTCCGTACCACCGTCCCGACCCATAGACCATCGGCAATCGGACCGCTACGACTTCGACGCCGAGCCGACGGCCGAGGATTGGTCCGAGGTGCTCGCAGGCTGCCTTGGTCGCGCCGTATGCGGTTGTCGGACGCAGAGGCGCGGACTCATCGACTTGTTCACCGTATCCCTCGGCCGGCCCATAAATGGTCGTGGAAGAGGACCAAAGAACTTGTCTTACTCGGTGCCGGGCAGCGGCCTCAATGATGTGAACGAACCCTTCCACATTGATGTGTACTGCCTCAGAGGTGTTGGCCTCGGCCCCTGCAACGAGCCCTTGGTTGCCTATTCCGGCCGCGGCCAGATGCAGAATTGCATCAATCTGCGGCCGGCTGCTAAACACTCGATCCAGCTGGCCCGGGTCGGAGATATCGGCCACGGTGACACCTGGAGCCTCGCGAGTATCGACGGCGGTTACCTGGTGGCCCGCTGCAATCAACGCGCTCCAGACGCCAGTGCCGAGAAAGCCGCCAGCCCCAGTCACAAGCACGTGATTCACCGGTCTTCCCTCAGCGTCTCTAGGGATGTTTCGTCGACTGTGATACCCAAACCCGGGGAATCGGGTATAGCGATTACTCCGTCTATTGCTTTGAATGGTTCCGCGAGCAGACGTTCGCGCAGGTCGTTGTCCCCGCGGTCAAATTCGAGCCAAAGCGGTTCCGGCACGACGCTCGTGTGTGGATAGTCGGGTAAAGACCCGAGTAACTGCAAGTTGGCAGCAAGCGCGACGCCACTGCCCCACACATGGGGGCTGACCCGGATACCCCACGTCCGCGCCAGCTCACAGACAACTTTCGCCTCCGCAAGGCCGCCAATTTTTGCCAGGTCCGGTTGCACAACGTCGACCAGACGCTCCGTGATCAGGGAGCGGAAAGGGCCCCTCGTGTACAGCGCCTCGCCGGTCGCCAGTGACACGTCTATGGAGCGCAGGAGCCGCAGTCCGGAAATATCGTCAGGCGCAAGCGGTTCTTCCACCCACGCCAAATTGAGGTCCTTTAAAGCAAGGATGGATGCTCGGGCTTGGTCGGCGGCATAGTTCCCATTGAAGTCAACCATCAAAGCTTTGTCAGAGCCCAGCACGAGGCGCGCTGCTTCCGCCCGGGCGCGATCCTCCCTGAGGCCGAGACCACACTTGATTTTCAGGCCCGTCATGCCGTGGCATTCTCGCTGGAGGTGGTCGGTGAATTTTCCGAGATCGCGGTCTGCGCGGACGTACCCTCCCGAGGCGTAGGGGGTGACGTGTTCCCGCGCCCGACCCCCTAATAGCGTCGCGACGCTCACTCCGAGTGTGTGTCCCAAGGCGTCCCATAATGCGATTTCCACGCCGGACACTGCAGCCGCATGCAACCCACCGCCTCGATGGTAGTGCTGCTGCAAGGACGCAGAGCTGAAGGGGACAGGCCCATCCAACCGGGCGCCCGGCAACGCAGCCGAAACTTCCTTTACCAGCGGCACGAGAGCAGAGGTTGGGCCAAACGATTCACCCCACCCGATCGCACCGTCGGTGGTCACGACTCTCACCAATGTCGTCTCCCGGGCGGGGACGATCCCCCGTGAAGAACCGTAGCCTTCACCGCCTAGAGAATACCTAAGGGGAACCGCTTCGACGCTCTCAATTTTGACGCTCATTTCTTAGCCCCGACCATCTGGGATAACGAACGACCGGGGGCAATAATGTCGGGATCTGTGTGGACGACCATAACGGCCGTTCCCCCATATTTCATGAACTCTCGGGCCGATTCGGCGAGTGATGCCTTGTCAAAACACTCAATGGCATGTGCCCCGAGCGCCCGGGCAATACCCGCAATATCAACAGGCGAAATGTCGCAAGCACTCACTGCTCGGCCGGAGGCCGCCTGGTGCATAGCAATCGTTCCGTACAAGCCATTCTGCAGCACCAAAACCTTGATATTCAAGCCGAGTCGCAGGGATGTTTCTAGTTCGGTGCAGGTCATCAGGAAACCCCCATCACCGGCCACCGCAAGCACTGGCCGGCCCGGCCGGGCCAAGGCAGCGCCCACCGCGCCGGGGACGGCGTAGCCCATTGCACCCGAGATAGGTGCGGCTTGAGTGTTGGGTTCACTGAATACCCACTGGCGGTGGAGGTACACAGAAAAATTTCCAGCATCGTTTACCACAATCGTCCCTGGGGCCGCGACCTCCTTGACTGCGTCAATCGCAAGTCCCGGATGGAGGCCTCCTCCCTCGACCGGCGCCGCCGCGGCAGCAGCGAGATCTAAGTAAACTTTGTGCCCCGTTCGCCACCACGAATTTTTAATACCGAACCCGTCAGGGCTGTCCCCACCTGAGACCGAATCAAAGGAGAGGATGCTTTTGCAGGTCAATGCCGGGTCAGCCGCTATTGCCAGGTCAGTGCGCTGATGGAAACCTAGGACGGCGGGGTCAGGATGAACATGTATCAGCTTGGTTGACCCGACGGGCAAAGAATAACCCTGCGTAGTCGTCTCGTCGAGCCGATCACCCAAAACCATGACCAAGTCCGCGTCGACCAATGCGGCCAGGGCTGTTTTAGGCGTACCTAAACTCAAGTGACCCAGGTAGTGGTCGTCGTCGTTGGGGAACTGATCCTGACGCCGGAAAGAGGAATACACACCGATACCGAATCTGTCCGCAAGCTCAAGGAGCGCCGCGTGATCATTACCCGCTCCAGCAATAACGACTGGTCGATTCGCCGCTCTAAGCATCGTCACTATTAGCTTCAGGTCATCGACGTGGGGCCCCCCATGGACCTCTGTTATGAGCCGCTCTTGTGGGGCACATTCACCATCGAGAACGTCCGCAGGAAATGCCACGACCGCAGGGCCACGCCGACCAGTGGTCGCTCTCACTAAACCTCGGGCAACCGCTTCAGCGGCACGGTCGCTCCGGTGCACGGTAGCCCCCCACACGCTGACCTCAGCAAGAAACTTGGGCAAGTCAACTTCCTGGAATGCCTCGTTACCCAGGTGTGTGGTCTCGACCTGTCCTAGTAAAGCAAGCATGGGGGTGCCATCCTGCCGTGCGGTGTGCAAACCGATTGACAAATTGGCAGCGCCCACACCGCGGGTGGCCATGACGACAGCGGGAACACCAGAGAGCTTTCCGTCAGCTTCAGCCATGAACGCGGCACCTCCCTCGTGGCGGGCTGAGATGACCTGAAGCTCGGGATGGCGGTCGAAAGCTTCCAATAGTGGCAGAAAACTCTCGCCGGGAACGGTGTAAGCCCGTCGCACACCGGCGTCAACCAGCAGATTTGCGATGGCCTCTGCGACCGGAATATTTGCTACTCCTGGGTTGCTCATCTAGCGGCTTCACTTTTGGTTTCGTTCACTCCGAATGAGAGACGATCGAGAACCTGGCTGAGGTGTCGGCGGACGTGCACGCCAGCTCCAGCGCGGTCGTCACTCTCTATCGAGGCAAGCATTTTGCTGTGTTCCTGATTGGATAGCCGCGCCTCTTCAACGGACTTACCTCGGTAGTGTCGCGCAATCTGGACGTGCGTATGAAGCGCATCCCAAGCTTCAAGCAGGAACCGGTTTTCAGCAGCCGCAACAATGAGACGGTGGAAATCGTGGTCTGCCGTGTTGAAGGCCTTGATGTCCAGCTCAACCATCGAAACAAGAGTGTCCATAAACTCAATGAGTTCACGGAGCGTGGCCAAAGAGGCGCTGTCTCCTTGGAGGGCTGTCCGTTCGACAGCTGCTACCTCGATGACCTCCCGGGCTGAGATGAGCTGTTCCAATTCGGCATGGCCAAGCAGGTCGGACACCCGGAAGCCACGGTATGGATCCTGGACCACGAGTCCTTCCGAAGCCAGCCTGTTCAGGGCCTCTCGGACCGGGGTTGGGCTTACGTCAAAATTTTGACTGAGATGTTCAATTCTCAGCTTGGCCCCAGGCAGCAGTTCGAGGTCGATGATGCTGGCTCGCAGACGATCGCAGACACGGTCCGTAATAGCTGTTCTTATCGGAGGAACCGGATTCAGGATGGACATATTCAAGATTATATATAATAAAGTCCAACGGTGTCAAAGACCCAATGTGCTGGCGCCCAATCGGCGCAGGCAATAATCAACAGTTTCTCTCGGCGGCAATAATCGACATGCCGCCGAAAATATGGAGGGAATAGGCTTCCGACATGAACACACACCCAGCACCAGCAACTAGAGGCAGTTTTCTCATAGGCAAAGAGGAGGTGCGCGGTAGCCACGGCGATTTCCGCGCGCGTAATCCGCGCACTGGTGAGGAGTTAGAGCCGCTCTATGGCCTCGGAGGTATCGAAGACGTCGACCGCGCAGTGAAGCTGGCTGCTCACGCCGACGCCATCTTTCGAGACACCGGTGCACAGGAGCGCGCCTCGTTCCTGGAACGTATTGCCAGCGAAATTGAGGCTGTCAGAGAGCCCATTTTGGATCGTGTTGAAGCTGAAACGGGGATCGCGAGGTCGCAAGTGGAAGGCGAATTTGCTCGAACCACGAATCAATTACGGCTTTTCGCCAATGTTGTCCGCGAGGGGAGTTGGCGGGGGATTCGGGTGGACCCTGCGAAACCAGAGCGTGAGCCGTTGCCTCGGCCTGATCTGCGCCAGCGCAAAATTGCTCTCGGCCCAGTCGCGGTTTTTTCGTCCAGCAACTTCCCCCTGTCCTTCTCCGTCGCGGGGGGTGACACAGCCTCGGCGTTTGCGGCGGGCTGTCCGGTCGTTGTAAAAGCTCATAGTGCGCACCCCGGATCCTCCGAACTGGTGGGGCGTGCCGTTCGTGCTGCCGTGCGAGCGTGCGGACTCCCAGAGGGAACATTTTCCATGTTGTTCGGCTCCGGGAAGGGCCTTGGCGCGGCTCTCGTGGCCCATCCAGGTATCAAGGCTGTCGGCTTCACGGGCTCCCGCTCGGGCGGCCTCGCCCTCCTTGATATTGCCGCCCGAAGGCCCGTGCCGATTCCTGTTTACGCGGAAATGTCCAGCGTCAACCCGGTCTTCATCCTTCCCGATGCTCTCGCCCACAACGCTGGGGGATTGGGTCAAGCCTTTATTACTTCGGTCAATACCCGGGCGGGTCAACTGTGCACTAGCCCGGGGCTCATCTTTGCCATAGAAGGAGACGATCTCGACTCCTTCATCCGGGCTGCTGGTGAAGCGGTTCAGGGGTCGCAGGGAGTGCCGATGCTGAACTCTGGCATCAGCTCAAACTTCGATGTGGCGGTCGAGCGCTTCGTCAGTGCGAAAGGCCTCACCCGGGTTGCCGTCGGGGCGTCAGATGATGCGATTGCGGTCTGCGGCGTCACCCGGCTTTTTGCCACCGACGGTGCGACTTTCCTGGCAAATCCCGCTCTCAGTGACGAGGCCTTTGGGGCTGCCGCATTGGTGGTGCGGGCGCGCGATTTCGATCAAATGGCGGAAATAGCGCGTGGTCTTGAGGGGCAGCTAACTGCAACCGTCCACGCGACTCCTGAGGACCACGGTCAGGCTCGGATTCTCTTGCCGATTCTAGAGTTGCTCGCTGGGAGGATAATCTTCAACGGCTGGCCCACTGGCGTGGAAGTGGGCCACGCTGTGATTCATGGCGGGCCTTTCCCGGCGACGTCTGCACCGGCGACGACTTCGGTCGGCAGTCTCGCGATCGAACGTTTCTTGCGCCCGGTCAGCTACCAAAACGCTCCGGCTGACCTTTTGCCGACAGAACTGCGTGATGAGAACTTCGCAGGAGTCTGGAGACGCGTGGACGGCGAATTCGGCCAGGACTAATCTCCTTGGGGGCGCTAGTTGACCCGGGAGATTCTGATGCCCCATCACCGGTGTGCTATACTTGTATAGCGAAAGGGGTCCTGGATGACGAAAACGCAAATGAATGTGAGGATCGATGAGGCGCTGGATCTGCGCCTTGCGGCGCTGGCGAAGCGAACGGGGCGCACCAAGAGCTTCTATGTTGTCGAGGCAATCAAGGGATTCCTCGAGGACCAGGAAGACTACTTCTTGGCCAAAGACTCGCTCGAAGAGTTCCGTGCCTCAGGTGACACTGCCATCGATATCGCTGACGTGGATTGGGACGCTCCTGGTCAATGACTTACCGGATCCGTTTCACACCGGCTGCGCAGAAGCAGATTCTGCGCCTCGATAAACCCGTTGCCCTTCGGATCCGAGCCTATGTGGAGGGGCTCGATCCCCAGAACCCGAGACTGGTGGGTACACCTCTTAGCGGGGAGAGCGGCTTATGGCGCTACAGGGTGGGGGATTACCACATCCTGGTGAGCATTCACGATGACGAGTTGTTGGTCCTGGTGGTCAGCGCCGGCAATCGGAGACAGGTTTACGGCGGCCTGTAGGTTCTGGCCGCCACAGTTTCAGGTGTCCGGTGAATGCTTCGGGACAAATTTGCGGGGCTTGTGTTTCTGGACGAGGTGTTTGCGAGGGACAACTGCCTTTACCGTTGTCTCATTTCTTCGCATCCCTGAAGCGAGCACCGCCACCCTTGCGGTTGCTCACACCACCGCTCACCTCAAAAAGGAGGGCTGTGGGCTAGAAGACCCTGCCACCTTCGGCCCTGTCAGGGGTTCTTCGTGATTTAGTGGCAGAAGGAGAACTCATGTTTGTGGCCATAACACTCGAGTTAGAAGACGGGCGTCAAGCCCGCATAAAGTTCGCCGACAACCCCGAGCAGGGCGCCCACGTGGAGTGTGGAAAATCTCCGAGGTGCGAGCACGATTGCTCTCGCGACCACTGCGCGCTGCTGTTTCGCGCCATTGACGTCCCCTATGACGGGGACGCCCTGGAATCCGTGCGCACGGTGCTCCAACAGCGCAAGGAAGAGGCATTGTTCCACGTAATTCACCCATCACCTGAGTTTCTTGATCAACCACAGTTTGAGATTGTGCCCCGGTGGGATGAGGAGTCGATAAAGGAACTCCTCGAGCTTTACCTGACCAGCTTCACCTTGTCGATGTGAACCGCCCTGGGTTTGTTGGAGATTTCATACTTGGGAAACGAGGATGGAGTCATGGACAAACACGACAAGCGTGGCCGGAGATATTCGGCGGAAGAAAAAGCTGCGGCGGTTCGGATGGTGAGGACGTTGCGGGCTGAGCTGGGGACGAACCAGGGGACAGTGCAGCGGGTAGCAACCCAGTTGGGTTATGGGCCTGAGTCCGTGCGGGCCTGGGTGACCCAGGCCGACATTGATGACGGCAAACGTGAAGGGGTCCCCTCGGATTCTGCTACTGAAATTCGTCGACTTAAACAGGAACTGCGGGAAGCGAAACGCGCGAACGAGATCCTGAAGAGGGCTGCGAGTTTCTTCCAGGCGGTGTCAGACCGCCAACACAAGATGTAGTCGTTTTCGTGAACACGAATAAGGACGACATTGTGGAAGGCCGAAAACTTGGGGTCGAGCTGATCTGCAGAGTGTTGCAGGTTGCCCCCAGCACCTATTACGCGGCCAGAGGCCGCGTGCCCTGCGCAAGAGTACTTAACGATGTGGTGCTCTCACCTCAACTGTGTGATCTGTGGAAGAACAATTTCCAGGTCTATGGGGTGCGGAAACTCTGGAAAGCTGCCCGCCGGGCAGGCATTGATATTGGTCGTGACCAGACCGCGAGACTCATGAAAAACCTCGGAATAAGGGGTGTTCTGCGGTCGAAACGGGTGAAAACAACAAAACCAGACCCGACAGCAGTGCGGCCTCCGGATCTCGTGAAACGCCACTTCAGTGCGTCAGCGCCGAACCAGCTGTGGGTGACGGATTTAACGTTCGTGGCGACCTGGGCAGGGGTCGCGTATGTGTGTTTCATCATCGATGTGTTCTCCAGAATGATTGTCGGTTGGAGGGCTGCTAGTCACATGCGAACAGAAACCGTCCTTGATGCGATAGAGATGGCCAGGTGGTCCAGGGGGCAACAATTACCTGGTTTGCGATGCCATAGCGACGCCGGCAGCCAAGGTGGATTCAACCGGTCGTCGCAACACTTCGAGATTATGGAGGTGTGTGATGGTTCGTCGTCAACAGGCTGCGGATCGGGC
>Ga0209491_10007824_pt1 | contig 13905 bp, 7 predicted proteins | sample BON02_FD_187213 | JGI IMG/M metagenome (GOLD analysis project Ga0209491, IMG submission 187213) | Freshwater microbial communities from Lake Bonney liftoff mats and glacier meltwater in Antarctica - BON-02 (SPAdes) (version 2) | ecosystem: Environmental > Aquatic > Freshwater > Ice > Glacier... | reverse complement strand
CTAATCATACTCTCCCCCGCCTGCAAGTCAAATTCCCCCGTATCCCCAACGAACACATAATCCGTCAAGTCAAACCGATCCTCGCCCCGCAACGCCTCGAAATTCCGAAATTTCCTCAAACCCTTCCTGCTCTGACACACCCACTCCTTCACACTACCATATAGCACCGTGCCAACCCCCCACCCATCCACCCCATTATCGACCCCAGCAGCGGCATACGTCCGGCAGACCTTGTGGGAGGGTTTTAGCTCCAGGGCAAATTTAAATTCACGGGCTCTGTGGGGAGGAGGGGAGGGAGGGAGGGAGGATGGTGAGAGAGGGAGGGAAGGAGGGAGGGCGAGGAAAGTCCAAAAGCACCTTCAGAGGGAGGGAGGGAGGGAGGGAGGGGAGGAAAGAAGAAATTGCGAAGCCACATACCTGGCTGTCAACACAGCAACACGCGCAGGGTTCCTCCCTTCAGGCACGCCAAAACGAGAGAGCTCCAGGGCAAATTGAAAAGCACCGGGATAGTACTGTCCGCGTTTGTATTGGGTGTCAATCCCTCCTAGAGCCACTCCCAGGAGACGGAGCCCGCCGCTCGACTTGACGGTGTCGTCGATGTCGGTGATGACTTGCAGAATCCTGAGAACGAACGCGAGGGAGGGAGGGAGGGAGGGAGGGTGAGTGTTCTGCTGTCTGCGTTTGTTTTGGGTGTCAATCCCTCCTAGAGTCACTCGCCGCTGGACTTGACCTTGTCATCGATGTCGGTGATGACTTGCAAAATCCGGTGAATGAACGGGAGGGAGGGAGCGCGGGAGGGGGGAGTAGGGAAGGAGGGGAGGGAACGAAGAATGGCCCCACCTCGAGTGCCCTTCTTTTCACCAAAATGTACCTGCCGCTCCGCTTGGTGTCCGTCGTGGGCGCCGCTACACTGCTGGTGCGACCGTCCTCACCCTCGTCACGTAACAACCTATGTGTGTACCGTGTGGTGTGTAACAGATGGGGAAACGTGAGCGTATGTGAAGGAGCATCAGAAGGACGATCAGAACGAGGCAAGAAATAGGAGCTTACCCATCGACGGACGTGGCGGAAGCGGCCCCCAGGCTGTTGGGGGTCTGTAGCAGGGACGGGCGGACCGGCTGCGGTCCTCGTGCCCCTTTTAGATGGCCAGCATTGCGCGGCCCTGTGAAGAAGAAGGCATCCGCGACGAGGCTTGACAGCAGGAGCAGGAGCAGGACAAGCAGGCCAACGCCTGGCGCCCGGCCTGGGGAAGATGGACCCTCGCTCCGCAATGGCATGATGCGACTGGCAGTGCCGGCTGTGTGTAGGGTTTGTGGGGTGTGTGAGATAAATAAAATGGGAAATGGAGATGACACAGAAGTCGTGTCAAGCAAAGCAAGCAGCTTTCCTCGAGCTGGCCGCGGGCGGCATTCGCTTCATGAATGCCTCTTTTGCCTTTCACACTGTACAAACACACCCACACCCCACAGGCAAGGGAAGGACGAAATGGTCGACTACAGCCGCTTTGACAAGATTGGCATGGACGACGGCGACGACGACGAGGAGACGCCAAACCAGCTGCAGGCCACACGCCCCTCCTCCTCATCCCCGCCCCAGCCTGCTGCCTCTGTCTCCATCAGCACCACCACCACGACCACCACGCCCACGCCCAAGGGTAAAGAAGGCCACCGACTCAAGTTCGAGCACGGGGGACAGACTATCTACGAATGGGAGCAAACGCTGGAGGACGTCAGCATTTACATCACCCCGCCACCGGGAGTCAAGGCCAGCATGCTCAACTGCACCATCACGCCCTCCCACCTCACCCTGGGCCTGAAGGAGGCTCCCCACCCTTTCATCGACGAGGCGACCGCCGGGCCCGTCAAAGCGGCTGAGAGTTTTTGGACGCTAGAAGACGGGGAGCTGCACATTTTGCTGCAGAAAGCGAGCAAGGGAGAGGTTTGGCCCAGTGCCTTGGCGGGACGTGGGGCATTGGACCCCTTGACGAGCGAGACCGTGCGGAAGCAGCTTATGTTGGAGCGCTTTCAGGAGGAGAACCCGGGCTTTGATTTTTCGAATGCTGAGTTCAATGGGGCAGTGCCGGATCCGCAGACGTTTTTGGGAGGGGTTAAGTATACCTAGATGTGTGAGGGTGGGGAGGTGGAGTGGGAGCAGCAACGCGAGCAAGTAATATACAAGAAGAAAATGTACAGGCTGAGTAAGAGAAGAGTTTTGTTTCTGATGCTTTTTCTTTTATACACTGCTTTTGTTGTCTGCTTTGCCCTTTTGTTTTTGGGATTACACACTCATATTCATCCTCACACACCTAGACATACGCAAGAATTTTACCCGGCCCCCCAAACAATGCCTATCGCACAACCCTAAACCCTCCCTCCCTCCCTCCCTCCCTCACCCTCTTACTTCCCCCCCATCAACACCAACCGCGGCGTCACCACCCCCCCCACCGGCGGCAAACGCGGAGTCAACCCTAACTCCGATTTCTTGATCATCCCACTCAGTTTACTGTTCGCATCCTGAACAAGCACTGCAGGAGGGCCTTCCTCCACACACCTCCCCTGCTCCATCACGATGATCCGGTGAAATTCCTGTATATGATGCAAACGATGACAAATAAACAAAACCGTACACCCAAGCGATAAAACCACCTTATGAATAGTCGCATCCGTCTTGATATCAATCGACGACGTCACCTCATCACACAGCATCAACGGGGCCTGGTGCAATAACGCCCTTGCAATACACAACAACTGCCTCTCGCCCGCAGAGAATTCCACCTCGCTCAATCTTGTCTCCAACCCCCCACTCAACCCCCGCACACTCTCCGCCATATGCACCCTCCCCAAAGCCTCCCACACCTCTTCCTCCCTCCCTCCCTCGTCCTCCACCTCATCCCCACCCACCAACACATTCCTCAGGGTAGTGCCAAACAAGGTCGGGTGCTGCGGGATCAACCTTACCCTTCGCCTCAGACTACTCAAAGGCAGGCTCATAACCTCCGCTCCATCCACCTTCAAACTACTCCCTCCCTCAACCCCATAGAATCCCAGCAGCGCTTGAAAAACAGAACTTTTCCCCGCGGCCGTCCGTCCTACAATCGCTACTTTCTCCCCTGCTTTCACACTTATATCTAACCCCCGCAAGGTCAACTCTGACTCGGGCCCACCGTACCGCAAGGCAATATCGTGCCCTTCTACTGCTACTGCTTCTGGTAACACTGCTGCTGCTGCTGCTGCTACAGGTGGGAGGAGTGGTGCTTTCTTGTCATTTTTATCAGCTACTTTAATGTCCTTCCCCTTTTCTTTCTTCACTACGACTACACTTGTGGCATCATCAAGCCCCGGCTCCGGCTCAAGGCTTGCATACTGCGACACCCGCTCCACAGAAATAAACTCAATCTCCGCCATAAAATACACCTTGAGCAACCACCCCAAATTATTCGGGACCAGCACCGCATAGCTCATCAACAGCCCCATTTTCCCTCCATCAATATGACTAGCCAACACACCAGGAGCCTGCGGACTGGTCACCCACACAGCAAGCACGCCACAACCCAACATAAAAAACGTCCCAACCATCTCGAGCCAAATCGTCACCCACTGGTTCGCCACCCACTTCACCCAATAACACTGAATCGAATGCGTGGAATGCTTCAAATGCTGCTGCAAAAAACGTTCCTGCGCACCATGCGCCCTTATAGTCGACACTCCCCTCACAGCTTCTCCATACTGCACATTCACAGGACTCTTACTCACCGCCTCCAACCTCCGTAAATCCCGAGCCGGCCAGCGATAAAACTGACTAATCGCACGATACGGAAAGGCAAGCACCACCACCACCGGCAGCATCTCCGGCAGAGCATAACAAAGAATAGCCAAGGTCGCCCCAAAATACAACAACTGCTGGAAAAAATCAGCCAACGTCGAAGGGACAATGCCATCTATCGCCGCCTGGTCCGCAATGAACCGATTCAAAATCCTCCCAGACGGCTGCCGGTCAAAAAACCGCATGGGTGCCCGAAAGATACAGCGAAGCATCGCACTATGCAATACATTCCCAGCTGTGACAGCTCCATAAATCAACACCAAAATCCGCACCGTCGTCAAGACACACAACGCAGCCCCTAACCCCATCAAGGCAGTCACCTCCGACGCTTGCCTATCGGCATTCTCCTCCCCATTATCCGACCCCGTGAGCCGCGAAAGCCAGAACCACTGCAGAACATTACAAGCCTGCTCAACCACAAACAGACCAAGCGTAAATCCAGCAAACCCCAACCCGTCACCCCCCCCATATCGCCTAAAATAAGTCTTGAGCAACCGTCCCTCAATCCCGCCCTGCCGTCGCTCTTCCTGATCATTAAAAGCTTGTACCACCACACCCGCCCCTTCCTTAGGGCCCCACGCCCCGTCCTCCCCCTCCTCTTCTCCCTCGCTCCCTCCCTTGACCAAGCCCTGGCCATTCCCATTGCCCTCCCCCAACCCATCCACGTCCTCCTCATCCGTAAACGAAAACCGAGACCCCCCCACCGCTCCATTCTCCCTCTTCTTACCCCCACCACCCCGTGGCCCGTTCTCGGCCGCAGAAGCAGCATCCTCGGAAGGAGTCATTGCCGCTCGTCGAGACCCAGGAGGGGAAATATTATTGTTATTATTGTGCCCAAACACAATATCACTCACTTTCTTATCCCCCAACGCCAGCAACTCCGCATACGACCCCGAAGCCCTCAACCTCCCCTGGGCATCCAACACCACAATCCGATTCACTGCCGGGTGCTCCAAAAAATGAGTCTGATGCGTCACCACCACCCTCGTCTTCCCCCTCAAATAATCCACCAGACACTTATCCCAGATCCGCCTCCCTACACTTACATCCAAACTCGACAAAACATCATCAAACAAACACACATCCGGATCACTGTAAACAGCCCTAGCCAACGATACCCTCTGCCTCTGCCCCCCACTCAACGCAATCCCCCCCTCCCCCACCTCCATCATCTCCCCCCCCCTCCCCGCGAGCCCCTGCAGATCCCTCAACAACCCACACCGTCGCACCACCTCCCGAAACCTCTCCTGGTCATACCCAAAACTCGCGCCAAACACAACATTATCTCTAATCGTCGTATCCTGGACCCACGGACTCTGCTCCACCAATGCCACCTTCCCCCTCACCTTCCACCCAGCGGCCGCCCCATCATTCACTTGCACCGTATCCCCAACCAGACTATGCAATAGCGTACTCTTTCCCGCGCCGACAGGCCCAATGACCACCACCAACTCACCCGGGGCCACACGCAAGGTCAGGTCTTGAAGCGCGGGAGGGTTCCCGGTGCCATCCCTCCCCCACGCGAAAGAGCAATGCGAGATGTCCACCGCGTATAATTCGCTCATTCCAGATAAGTAGGGAGAGGATCGTGGGCCTTCTGCTGACGAAGCAGCAGCAGCAGCAGCAGCAGCAGCAGCAGCAGCTCCAGCAGCAGCAGCAGTGCCGCTGTCAGAGAGCTGTGGGGTGATCACCTCGTCGGAGAGAAAGAGGCCTTCTAACCGTTCCCAGGACACAAGGCAATCCATCAACGACGTCAAGGCATTCGGAAAACAATTCAAGGGCCTCTTCAACAGGTTAAACCACGCCAAAGAAGTAAACGCCACTGCGGCGGTCAATGGCTGTCCCTCCCACAAAATCCGACACGCAAAAGAAGCAAGCGGCCCCATCACCTGAGCCAGCTGCGCCAAGGCATTATTTCCCCCAAAACACGCCGACCGCTTAATCTGCGCCTTTACCTCCCTCTTCCTCGCTGCCTGGATAACAGAAGCCGCAAACGCCTCCCATTGCAAGGACTTAATCAATCGAATACTCTCCAGGGCTTCTGCCATCAGACTAGCACGTTGATCCCTCTCCACTTGAATTCGCATTGCCGCATTTTTGCCCTGTACCCCCAGTAGGTAACCCAAGGGCCAAAACACGAGAATAATCACAATCCCTACAAATGAACTCGCGCCCAGCAAAGAATGGAGCGCGACGAGAGAGATAACCAAGGTCACGACTGAGCACCACGTCCCCCAATGCACCATCGGCACAACATTCACATCCGCCACTCGACACGCATCGACACTCATCAAATTGATCAGTTGCCCCATCGCGTACTTCCGTCTACTCTCCGGGCCCAAACACAAGGTCTTCCGAAAGCATTCACCCATCAACCCACTCTGCGCACGCATGCCACACCTAATCCCCCAAATCCAAAATTGATGCTCCGTCATACTCTGAAGCACCGCCAGCGCAAATAACAACACAGCAAGCCCATACCCTTTCCCCGCCCCTCCCTCCGCCACCAGCCCCGCGTCAATATGCGCCAGCAAGCGATTCAACACCACAGGCACCGCGAGCTGCAACCCCGTCGCCAAGGACAAGACAGCACCACACGCTAAAAAGGTCCGCCAGTGCGCTGCGAGGAGCACGCGTAGAATGAGCCAGCCGCCCTGAGGATTTAATGGCTGTCCTCGCCTTTTGGCGTCTTCTACTCTCTTGGCCCATTCTCGGCGGAATGCCTCGTGAGTGACGGGGGGTTGGTCGAAATGCTCTAAGTGAGGTAAGTTCCATGCACCTAGTGTCTTGGCATTATACCCCTCACTCAACAAAGGGGTGATCCACCAGAACGTCAATCGACTCACGATGCTTGCGTGGCTTTCCAATTGCGCTTCGTCATCCTCCTCCTCGTCCTCGTCCTTCTCGTCGTGCTTCTCCGTCGAGCCCACCACGGACAACAACGGCTGCTGCTGCTGCTGCTGCTGCCGCTGGTGCTGCTGGTGCTGGTCATCGTCATCCAACAAAATAAGCGCCGGCCCTGCTCCCTTCCTAGGCTGAACCGCTCTTAATTGCCACGATAAAATGACTTGCCCCCCCAGCGCCAGCAATGCTACTAGGTACAGCGTGGTGAGGCCCCAAAGCTTCCATCGCACCTGCAGGGGCACCATCAGCACGACCACCACACAGGCTAGGACACTCAGAATTTGGCGGACGACATCTAAACCCGGTTGTAATGTAGAAGGCTTCTTTATCTTCTTGTAGGAAGACGGAGGATAGACGTAGGTCAATAGACTGACCAGCGCCCACGCACATGCCACGGCCAACCCGGAGAAGGCCTTGGCACGGGAGGCACGCTTGTGATAAGCATTGCCCGCTTGCCACAGACCTAAAGCTATCAACACAAAGGCCAGCGCATGGAATGCTGCTGTCAGCAAGGTGGTTTTGCGGCTCGTGGTGGTGGTGTGAGGACGTGCCTTGGCCCCACTTCCATAAATGTTGATGACACGCGGCGAGGTGAAGAAGAGGATTAACACAGCTACGATTGCCGCGGCATGCAGCCCTCCCTGAATTCCTCGCAGCGTGCATTCGGATGGGTAGTGCGCGGGCCCTTGGTGGTCTGGATTAGGCGTACCGCACCAGCCTTCCCAGTGAGAGGTCGTGGCGTTGCCGTTTGCCGCCGCTGCATCATGGTTGCTGCCTAGCAACGACGACAAGGACAGCGTCCGGGCGCCGCCGCTGCTGGGAAGGAGAGAGGAGAGAAGCTGCGACGTCATGGAAGAGAAGCGTGGAGGCGTTCTTGTCGTTCAGGAGTGGTAGCGGTGCATGCTTGGGGGCCGTTGCTCGTCGCGTTGGTTGTGGCGAGGACTGATGATGGTCGAGTGGAAGAGGCGCCCTGTGGTGGTTGTGTAGGTGGGTTTGGAAGGGTGAGAGGGTGGCATTAAAGACTCGAGCATGTCCCGCTTGTCCTCGACGAGGTCGCAAGAGCTAACGCGCTGCCTAGCGTGAACTTGAGAGGGCTAAAGAGGCCAAGGATGAGCTCCATGCTCAAATTTGACGGTGTCGGGGTTGAAGCAAGTGATGAAATGGGGTGCCGTCAAAGAGCCTCATATCCTTTGCCTTCTGCCTGAACCATGCGCCTAAGGACACAGCCAAGCAGTAGCAACAGCAGTGTGTAGTGGCCAGAAAAAGAAGAAGGGCTGCTAAATGATGCCTGAATCCCTAACTCATTTCCTTCACTCTCCCACGCACCAAGCAACGAGACAGGAGGCTACAAAATCGGAGCGACTGCTGCAACTTGGAACTTGCTGCTTGCGGCTGCCCCTCGCCCTTGACTAGCAGTAGGAGTAATAGCAGGACACACAAGCCGCCGCAGCCATGACCACTGCCATGGCAGCGCAGCAGAGCAGCAGCAGCAGGAGAAGAAGACGACCCCGGACAGACGATACCACCACACCACCACCACCACCATCCTCACGGCACGCCTCCTCCTCGACCCCCCTCCTGCCCATGGTCGTGCTCGCCCCCCTCCTCCTCCCCCTCCTCCTGCTCCTCGTTCCCCAGGCCAGCGCCTTTTTTAAGCCTTCCCTACCACCTTCCTCCTCCGGCTTCTCCCCGTCTCCATCCTTCTTCACTCCCATCCCCACCACCACGAGCATACCCACCACCACCCAATGGCGGAGATGGCCCGCTCGTTCCTCCTCTTCCTCCTCCTTCTCCTCCTCCCCCCTTCGCGCCACCAGCCCTAGCATTGCCGAGGGCGTGGAGGTACAGACAGAAGCAGCAGCAGCAAATCAAGAAGGGGGGGAGGGATCATCACCACCACCAGTCACAGCCCTCGTCGGGAGCAAAGAAGAGCTTTTTGACGCTTTGCAAAGCCACGCCAGGCGGAGGGAAGCCTTTGAAGGGCTCTGGAATTCCGAGTTTGAGTTCACGGAGGCTGAGTACCAGGAGCTATTGAAAGCGTGTTTTCGCTTGGGGTATGTTAATCCATTTAAGGACTTGGTGGATGAAGTGCAGAGGTTGGGGGTGCATGTAGCAATGGAGACATGGACGGCCTGTATTTATATTGCGAGTTCCCGTGATTTTTTTAGGTTGGGCATTGCGTGTTTGGAAAAGATGGTGGCGTGTGGGGCTACGCCGGATGGGAAGGCGTTTAATCAGGTGATGGCTTGTTGTGAGAAGAAGGGGAGGGGGGAGGAGGCTATGTATTTGTTTAAATTCATGCGTGGGAATGGGATTGAGGCCCCGCCTTTGACATACTGGGCGTTGGCTTCTCTGTTGTCATGTGAGGGGAGGTGGGAGGATTTTAAAATCGTGGAGGAAGATTTACGAGCGAGAGATTTCCCGGAGAGTATTAAGGAGCGGTTTTATTCGACTGCTGTTGTAGCAAGGTCGGGAGCGAGGGATTGGCAGGGTGCGCTGGACATGTTGAGGAGGATGCATGATTGTGGGGCGGTTCCGAGTATTAGGGGGTTTACGACTGCGTTGAGTACGTGTATGGCGGCGGGGGCTTATCAGGCAGTGAGAGATTTTGTGGAGGAAGTGAGGGGGTGGGGGATATTTGATTTTGATGTGGCGACGTATAATGTTGTTATTAATTCGTATGCGAGCGAACGGGATTTGGTGGGGGCTTCGACGTGGTTTCAGAAGGTATATGAGGCGGGGCTAAGACCGAGTTTGATTAGTTATAGCACGATTTTTAAGGTGTGTACTTCGACCAAAAGAGGGGATTTAGCGAAGGAATACCTAGGGCGGTTGGTGTCCGAGGGTGATTTACACCCTAATTTAATCACGTTGAATCATGCGATTCAGGCCTTGGCGATCAGTCGTCCTCATTTAGGAGATGCCCGGGAGTTGTTGGAAACGATGGAGGACCGATTTGGGGTAGCGCCGAATGCGACAGCCTATAATTTTCTTTTGAGGGCCGCAGGGGAGAAGGGGGATGCAAGGCTCGCGATGGAGTTGTATCACAGGATGAAGAGGGTGGATGGGCTGGTGCCTGAGCCGAGGACGATCTGGGAGGCGACGATTGCTTGTACGAAGTGTCGTTTTTTTGGGCCTATGGAAGAACTGGCTGATGACCTGATGGCCTTGTCGGCGGACGCGCCGGAAGGGGAGGATGTAGGGCAGCAGCAGTTGCAGCAGTTGCAGCAGCAGCAGCAGGGGCAGGGGCAGCAGGGAGGGGTGAGGTTTATGGGGAGGGAGGGAGGGAGGATGCAGGGGCCGGGAGGGAAGGAGGGGGGGTATGATTCGGCGAGGTCTTTGTTGTATGCTTATAATGCTTTGTTGACGGCGCTGGAGAAGGATGGAGATGGGGAGTTAGCTTTGAGGTTGTACGCACACATGCAGGCACAGGGGCTGCAGGCTGATCCTGTAGCGATTGCTCGGTTGCTGGAGGCGTTGAATAAGGGGAGGATGCCCGAGAGGTGTTTGAAGGTTTGGTCGGAGTTGGAGGGGAGGAGGGGGGATGTACGTCAGAATGTGAATATTACCAATGCAGTTTTAAATGCGATGTCGTCTGCTGATCCTCTTAGTGCGGTGGAGTTTTTCCAGGATTTGAGGGGGAGGGGTCAGGTGGATGATAGGTCTTATTCGTTTGTGTTTGCGGCGTATGATAATTTGGGGGATGTGGCGGGGGTGCAACGGTTGTGGGATGAGATGAGAACAATGGGGTTGGCGTTTGATCGGGTGTCGTATGGGAGTCTGTTGAGGGCGCTGGCGAATAGTGGGGAGATTGATAAGGCTATGGATGGTCTGCGGAGGTCGGAGGAGGTGGGGGTGAGTAATAATAATTATACAATTGCGTTGACGCTGATTGGGTGTAAGAAGAGTAGGAGGTGGAGTACGGCTTTGAGTATGCTAAGGGAGTTGAGGGACGAGAAAGAACTGAGCTTGAATGTGGTGTGTTATAACTCGGTGTTGACCGTGTGTAATGCGGCGGGGCAATGGCGGGCGTGTCTGAAGTTGTTGGAAGAGATGAAGGAGCATGAGGTTGGCCCGGATTATACTTCTTTAAGAGTTACGCTCAATGCCTTGGCCTCCGCGGGGAGGAATAATGAGATTGTCCATTTGTATCGACAGCATGAAATGGACGGGGGGGTCTTATCACGAAAACTGGATAATTTTGCTTTCCGTCTGATCGCGAACGCCTTTATCAAATCGGACCCGGTGGCAGCCGTGGGGATGATTCAGAATTACTTAACTACTTTTGAAGGAGGAGGAGAAGGGCAGGGCAGCACCAGGAGGAGCAGCAGCAGCAGCAGCAGCAGCAGCGCTTTCACCTCCACGTCCTCGCGCCGCCACCACCATCAGAACCACAACGGCCCACCACCCCCCCCAGGTTCTCCGCAGCAGCAGCAGCAACAGCAGCAGCAACAGCAACAACAGCAGCAGCAGCAGCAGCAACAACAACCACCATTGATCGACTCCCGGCTGTACAAAACGCTTATCACCGCCTTGGGTCACAAGGGTGAGTGGGCTCAAGCCTTAGAAGTGCTTAAATCCCTCCCTCCCTCCCTACGTGATATCTCCACCGTCTCCGCCGCGGTCAGTGCCTTACTTCGCTCCGAACAATACGCGCGTGCTCGTGACTTACTCGTCGAAGCCGAGGCCACCAGCAGCAGCAGCAGCAGTAGCAATAGCAGCAGCAGCAGCAATTACATGCGTTTTGACAGCGTCGCGGACTCCTTAGGGTTACAAGCTGCGTATATGGCAGAGGATTTCCCCCAAGCCCAGACCTATTTAGATAGGTTGGTCAAGGTGGGAAACCATGGTAATTCAAGTGTTAATTTTGGTTTTTGTCTGCTGGCAAAACAGGGGAAATGGCCCGAGCTTGCAACGCTGTTGAGTGAGATTGTCAAGATTCAGCAGCAGGGAGAGAAGGAGGGAGGGAGGAAGTTTGTGGTGAGTCGGACGACGTTGGAGACGTTTGCGAATTTGACCTCGGCGACGATCGCGACGGCGGGGGGGGGAGGGAGGGAGGGGGGGAGGGTCGCGCAGCCGGAGCCGGCGGTGTTATCCCAGATTATTGAAACATTAAATAAAATGAAGGACCTTGAGAATGGTGCAGCGATGCCATCAGTAGCGGGGACGGTGGCAGCAGCAGCAGCAGCAGCAGCGGTAGTAGCAGAGAGGAGAGACGAGGATAGAATAGGAGGGGGGGAGGGGGGAAGGCCAGGAGGGGCAGGCAGCTAGGAAACACCAACCCCGATGGGCTTGAGATGACCAGTGAGTAAGTGATACTTTTTGGACATCGTAACAACACCAAAGCAAGCAAGCGTGTGTTGTTACGAGAGGGAGACAGGCAGGGCCTAAGCCGGTGAGGCAGAATCAGCAGACCGCCAAAAATAGTGGGAACAGGAAATAAAGAAAGAACAAGATGACTAGCATGCTTTAAGGCACAAAAAAGGCAACGCTCATTTTCCCTTACAATTGAAAAAAAGGCGACAACGATGAAGACTGAAAAGGAGGGAGGGTGGCGTGACGCAGGCTCTCCGCATGATCAAGAGGCCAACCCGGCCGGAGGCCGCGCGGCGCGACTACGTCAGCCACATGGTGTGACGAGCCCCCTTGTCTAGGCCGTTCTCCAACCACCCCACCTGTGGCCAGCGCAAGTACGTTATATTTCAAAACCAACGTGCACAACGGACAGCCCCAAGGGCCGCAGACTAAGCCCGGGGACGGAGGGGAAGGCGTGAGCGGCTGGCTGCTCGATCTAAAGGTGACCAGTCTGGGTCGTCTCCTGTGATTGGTGCATTTTCTGTTCGTCGCCGCCTCGTTCGATCAAAGAACGAGGTAAATTTGGAAAGCGTCGGCCAAAAGCACGCCAAGTCGGGTGCAAATGCAAACGCCCAAAGCTGGCATGAGCGTACTGTATGTTTCAGAGATCCGCGCAAGGGCATGGGCAGGCCACACAAGGACAGGGGAGACGAAGTGAGGGCGCGCACGCGACTCCGCACCCTGGTTTGGGACACGCTGGGAACTAGGGAGAGCTAAACCACTTCCTCCCTCCCTCCTGCTATTGTTTTTGACATCTCAACAACACGACAGTAAGCAAGCGTGTGTGTTGTTGCGGGAGGGAGGCACAGGCCAGCAAGGCAAGGCGAAAATGAGGACGCCAAAAATAGTGAAGAAAGAAAAGAAGGGCAGAAAAGCTAGCATACCAGGCTTAATAAAGGGCAAATCCTGTTTGTTGGAGACATGGAAACAAAGCAACAACAAAGAAGAATAAGAAGGAGGGAGGGGGAAGGGAAAAGAAGGAAGGGCTCTACCTTTCCATGCTTTCGAGCTTCCCACCGCGCAGAGCAAAACCAAAAAGCACGTTTTGACCATCAGGAGGAGTCTGTTACACCAGCAAAGCACAAGATAGCAAAAATGTCAGGTGGGTATTTGTGTGGTTTGTTGCAGGCATTTCCTTCTTTGGTTCGCAGCCATTTACCCCCCGGAACGCGTTACAAAATCGTGTAAAAAACGTATAAGCTCCAATTCGACCCACGTGTCCCTTCCAATGAAACAACTGTATCCTTCCACCACAGCCCGCTTGCCCACGTCCTGGCTTCCCCCTGCTGCCAAGTAGTAGTTCAGGCGTAGAACTTGAAGACCCGAGACTCCGCTGTGCTCTCCTCTCCTCTCTCTCCTCGTGCCTGCCCGACCTACGGGCGCGGAGTCGCGTGCGCGCCCTCACTTCGTCTCCCCTTGCGCGCCCTCACTTCGCCCTAACCCTGTCCTTGTGTGGCCTGCCCATGCCCTTGCGCGGATCTCTGAAACATACAGTACGCTCATGCCAGCTTTGGGCGTTTGCATTCGCGCCCGACTTGGCGTGCTTTTGGCCGACGCTTTCCAATTTCACCTCGGCCGTTCTTTGATCGAACGAAGGCGGCGACGAACAGAGAATGCACCAATCACAGGAGACTACCCAGACTGGTCACCTTTAGATCGAGCAGCCGCTCACGCCTTCCCCTCCCTCCCCGGGCTAAGTCTGCGGCCCTTGGGGCTGTCCGTGTGCACTTTTTGCACGTTGGTTTTACAATCTACTTTTTTTGCGCTGGCCACAGGTGGGTTGGTTGGAGAACGGCCTCTAGAGAAGGGGGCTCGTCACACCAC
>Ga0209491_10007821_pt1 | contig 13907 bp, 9 predicted proteins | sample BON02_FD_187213 | JGI IMG/M metagenome (GOLD analysis project Ga0209491, IMG submission 187213) | Freshwater microbial communities from Lake Bonney liftoff mats and glacier meltwater in Antarctica - BON-02 (SPAdes) (version 2) | ecosystem: Environmental > Aquatic > Freshwater > Ice > Glacier... | reverse complement strand
CCTCGAAGGGGAGAAGGTGGCCGAAGGCCGGATGAGGGGTTTTCTGTGTGCAGCGTGGTTCATCTAACCTCGCCGCAAACACAAGCCCCCTCACCCTGGCCCTCTCCCCCGCGGGGGAGAGGGGACATGAAAAAACAGTCCTTCTCCCCTCGAAGGGGAGAAGGTGGCCGAAGGCCGGATGAGGGGTTTTCTGTGTGCAGCGTGGTTCATCTAACCTCGCCGCAAACACAAGCCCCCTCACCCTGGCCCTCTCCCCCGCGGGGGAGAGGGGACAGAAAAAACAATCCTTCTCCCCTCGAAGGGGAGAAGGGACGACGAAAATCATTTTTCCACACCCCCTGAAAGTCGTTCATGAAATCGCTTTTCTCTGACAATGCACTCAGCCGTCTTCGCAAGACCGGCGTCATTGCCGTTCTGGTTGTGGATAATCCTCAGCGAGCCGTCAAGCTGGCTCGGGCTCTGCTGGCTGGCGGCGTGGACATTATGGAACTAACGCTGCGGACTTCAGCCGCGCTCGATTGCCTGAAAGCGGTGACCAGTGAAGTTCCAGAAATGATGGCCGGAGCTGGCACAGTGATCTTTCCGGAACAAGTGGATCAGGTTCTGGCCGCCGGCGCGGCATTCGGCGTTTCACCCGGGACGAATGCCAATGTGATTCGTCATGCCATCGACAAAGGACTTCCGTTTGCTCCCGGCGTAATGACACCGACGGATGTGGATGTGGCGGTGCAATGCGGATGTCGTGAGCTGAAGTTCTTTCCGGCTGAACTCGCTGGCGGATTGAAAATGCTGGACAGCATCAAAGCGCCGTACGCTCATCTCGGGCTGAAGTACATCCCTCTTGGCGGCGTTACAACTCAGAATTTGCCCAGCTATCTGAAGGACCCGGATATCATTGCGGTCGGCGGTTCCTGGCTGGCCAAAAAAGACATGATTGATTCAGAACGCTGGGATGAAATTACCGCTGCGGCTCGCGAGGCCCGCACGATCGCTCAGTCGATTCGGTCCTGACTCAACCTGACCTACATCCAGAGTCTTCACAAGGGCCAATGTGCAGGCTCGAATCGCCTGAGAGAGAGTACGCGGCCATCCATGGCCGATCAAAAAGAATGAACGACCCTTATGAGCGATCAATCGCAGTCCGTCATCGAAACCAGGGGCATCAGCAAACGGTATCGGCGCGGTATCTTTGGCCAGAAGTCGTTTCAGGCACTGAATGACGTTTCGCTGCAGGTCCCGGCCGGAGAAATTTACGGACTGCTGGGCCCCAACGGTGCCGGGAAGACGACGCTGATCAAAATTCTGCTCGGGATCGTTCGCAAATCCGGCGGGACCGCAACGGTGCTCGGACATGCGGCAGGCTCCATGAATGCCCGGAGAGAAATCGGTTACCTTCCGGAGAACCACCGCATCCCGCGGCATCTGACCGCCGACACGGCGTTGGAGTACTACGGAAGTCTAAGCGGCATGTCGATGCGTGACATCCGCACCGAACGCACGCGACTGCTGGATCTTGTGGGACTCAAGGGCCGCGAAAAAGAACGAGTCGCCGGATATTCCAAAGGCATGCTTCAACGACTCGGTCTGGCCCAGGCCATGCTTCATCGTCCGAAGCTGATCATTCTGGATGAACCCACAGACGGAGTTGACCCGGTCGGTCGGCGAGAAATTCGTGACGTCCTGAAGCAGCTGGCCTCGGAAGGCCACAGCATTTTTTTGAACAGTCATCTGCTTCAGGAAATTGAACTCATCTGCACCAGTGTTGCGATTTTGAATCATGGAAAGCTGCTGAAAACCGGCAGCGTGAAAGAGCTGACCGCGGCCGTCAAAGATGCGCCGCTGCTGCTGCAGCTGACAGGTCCTGAAGCGGCGATTCGAAAATTGCTTTCGGCTTACTCAAATTCCACGGTTCGCGAAGTGACACCGGGCGCCTTTGAAGCGGATGTGCGACTGGGCAGTCAAACCGAAATCGATTCGCTGGTGGATAGCTTGCGTCAGTCGGGGATCAGCATCTGGCGGCTCGCACGGCGAGAACAGACTCTGGAAGAAGTGTTCATTGGAATCGTAGGAGCTGCCGCGCTATGAGAGCCTGTTTCGCCATTCTGATCGATTCCTTTCGTGAAGCTGCGGCCTCACGAATCCTTCTGATTGCCCTGATGGCCATTGTGGTCGTGCTGCTGGCACTATCCCCGCTGGGCCTGACGACTTCCGTCAGCACACAACTTCGCCCGTATGAGCTGATCGATACCGAGCGATTTCTGCGTTCGCTGGTCGAAGGCAAGTCGACTGCGGATACGCCGGCCGGACACATGTGGACTCTGATGTCTGACGAGCAAAAAACGCGGGTCGAAGAATGGCTGAAGCCGGAAGAAGCAACCGCACAGCCCAGTCCGGATCGACCCGGTCCGCCGCGCCGCGGGCGTATTCAGTCAAAGGTTCTGGATGTCATCAATGAACAGTTGAAGAAACCGGAGTTTTATCGCGCGGAGAAGTGGGCGTCTGTCAAAATGGATGACGAACTTCGAGCCGCTGATGATCCGTCGCTGGATGTGACGACGCTTGCCTCGCGAAATCTCAAGCGACTGGCTCGCGCGTTTCCTCAAAGCATGGATGTCCGCGATGAACTGTCGGTATCACTGTCGTACGGAACGATGATTCTCTTCGGACCGCTGCAGGGGGCTCCAAAACAAACGGGGCAGCTGATTGATGAAACCATCATTGTTGTGCTGTCGGTTTTTCTCGGTTTCTTTGGAGTCTTCAGTTCGCTGCTGGTCACGGCGTCCATTATTCCGAGAACGTTTGAACCGGGCGAGATCTCGCTGCTGCTGAGCAAACCCATTCGCCGTTCCGTTTTGTTTGTGACCAAGTTTCTCGGCGGCTGTGCGTTTACGTTGCTGTGCGCCACAGTTCTTGTGACCGGCATCTGGCTGCTGCTGTGGACACGGTTTGACTTGTGGCGACCGGAGTTGCTGCTGTGTATTCCGCTGTATGTGTTTCTGTTTGCCGTGTATTTTTCCGTGTCCGCTCTGGCCGGTGCCATCTGGAAGAACCCGACAGTGTCGCTGATTCTGGTGGTCGTATTCTGGATCGTGGTGACCACCACGGGCGCAATTCACGGCTTCGTGACGAATGGATACTTCCAGACGCAGCAGATTGTTGAAGCGACGGCCGCAGGTAAAGAAGTGTTTATCGTTGATGGAGCAAAGAAAATTCGACGCTGGGATGCGGAGTCTGCAGACTGGGTGACGGTATGCGACGATGGGCGAGGAAATTCTTTGTTACGATTGCTGCAGCAACTGCAGTTTAAAGGGATCCGTCCGCGAATTGTCACCAATCTGGATGGCGCCAGGATCGTCGGCGTTCAGTCGGAAACGTCTCGCTTTGGCGACGCAGCTCCGGCAACCTTGTTCAGCGGCGATCAGGACAACAACTATATCCGCGAAGTAGAATCGACTACGCCGGAACCAGTGTTTGCCGTTTTTTTGAACAGGGACGGGCAGATGATTCTGCCCGGCACACGATCAGTGTATCAGTTTGTGGGTTTGTCGGATCAGGTAAAAAAGACTCAGGCATTTCTTAATCGCATGCCGTTCGGACTGTTCTCGTCACCGCCATCGCGTGCCTTCGAGATTCTTACGTCAAAGGAAATGAAGCCGCTGCGAGGTGATGCGGCTGTCGCGTTTAATCTGGCGGATGATGGGCTGGTGTACTGGAATAATGGGACGCTGTTGGTTTTAAATCGCCTGCCCGAAGGAAAGTACGAAGAAGGGGCCTCGCGAATCTTCGAGAACTCACAGGCCGCCGTGGTGGCGAGTGGCGGAGCATTTGCCCTGTGCGCTTTTGCGGATGGCACGATCCTGGCCGTAGACCGCACGAATCTCGAGACGATTGCTGAGACGAATCTGCCGGACGATGACAAGCCGAAATTTGCCGAGTTCGCTGCGGACGGCAGCTGGGGTGTAGTGTTGACGCATGCCGGAAACGTGATTACATTTGATGGACAGAGGAAAACATTCGTCCCGTGGATTCCTCAGGAGAACGGCTCGGTGTCGGCTGTGCGTTTTGATCCGTCCGGCCAGTTGATGGTGGCCAACGGACGCCGGACTCTCAGTGTGTATCAACTGAGTTCCACCGTCCCCGTTCAGGCGTTCAAAGGACAAACAGCCTGGCCGTATGACGTGTTTGATTACATCGTGCAGCCTCTGTACACGGTGCTTCCCAAGCCAGCGGAGGTGAACAACATGGTGCGATATCTTGTCACCGGCGAAACGTCCGAAGTCATCAGCGGAACACAGGACGCTCCGGCGACTGGCCAAACCGAAGACCTAAGCCAGCAGCGAGTGAACTTCGATCTCTGGAAATCCTTCTGGAGCAACCTTGGATTCATCGGCGTGATGCTGATGATCGGATGCATCTATCTCATCAGTCGTGATTTCTGATCGCTCGTCTGGACTTACCAATAGCCATCCTCCCGTCGCTCTTATTCGCGTGACGAAACAAAGGCGGGTGGTTTTCAGATTTGTTGGGACGTGGCGAATTCAAAATTTGACAGCGATTCAGGCCCGGAGGGCCGACACATCCTCTGCCGCTGGTCTGGACAGACCGCATGTTGACGACACTCCGTGATGGAGTGCGAGGAGGAAAATGGTACACGCTGATCGACAAAGTTTACTCACCGGACAATCTCTTCTTCGCCGCTCGCCGAGTGGTGTACAGGAAGGGAGCTTCCGGAGACCCGTATGCGGGAAAACGGCCCGTACGGTTCGGAGGGAGGGGAGACGCAAATCAATGCGACTTCTCTACCCCTGTCTATAATCGCAAATCGACTGCCATTGGCCTCACGCCCTTCGGTCGCCGTTATATGTCCGACTGAATAAAGCGGCCCATAAGGTCCCAGCCGGAGGGCAGTGCAACCGGTGACGCGGCGGCTGAGACTTCGCTGTAGGTGGTCGCGGAATCCGGTGCGATTCCTGAACCGCACATGGCGAATGGACAGTAGCCGTGACTGTGAGTCCGCGTGCGAAGGAACGTCGGATGGTCGGGGCAGACCAGAATTCGATAGTCGCCCTGTTCCTTCAGCCAGGCATGCAGCGGACCAACGATATGCCGATCAATATTTTCCACGGCTTTGATTTTCTCGTGCACGCGGCCTTCATGAGACGCCTCATCAGTGGCTTCGACGTGAACAACCACAAAGTCGATCTCAGGACGTGACAGCGCTGCAATCGCGGCGCGGCCTTTCGCGGCATAGTCGGTGTCGAGGTAGCCCGTGGCACCTTCAACTTCGATCACTTCCCAGCCAATCAGGCGGCCGATCCCGCGAAGCAGATCGACAGCGGTGATCACAGCGCCGCGAACCCCATAGCGTTCCACGAACGACTGAAACGCTGGACGCTGACCGAGCCCCCACAGCCAGATTTGTGTCGCAGTCAATTCGCCGGAAGCCTGACGCCACAAATTGGGTTCTGCACTGGCGAAGATTTCCCGGCTGCGGTCCATCAGCCGCAATAATTCGTCTGAGCCGGGACCCTTTGGCAAATAGTCGGCGACCTGCTGATCGGTGATGTCATGCGGAGGCATTCCGTCGGTTTCTTTTCCAAATGGAGCGGCTTTCCCACGGGAGCGATACAGCAGCAGGTTGCGGTAACTGACCCCCGTATGAAACTTCCAGTGACTGTCTCCGCACTGATCCTTCTGCAATAAAGCGATGAGTTCGCGAGCCAAATCATTTGGGTATTGGCCCGCCGTGAAACTCGTCATGCGACCGTCGGTGATGTTGACGAGGTTGCAGCGAATGGCCCAGTCGCCCGCGTGAAGTTCGATGCTCTGAGCGGCTGCTTCAAGAGGAGCGCGGCCGGTATGAAATTCCAGCGGGCTGTAACCAAAGAGGCTCATGGTTCCGACATCGCTTCCGGACGGCATTGACGGCGGTACGTTATCGGTTTGCCCGACAATTCCCATCCGAGCCACTTCGTCCATGTGCGGAATCGTCGCCGCCTGCAGCGGTGTCAGTCCCGAAAGTTCTGGCTGTGGTTCATCGGCAACACCATCAGGAATGACAAGGACGAATTTCATGGGATTCAGTATCAGAGGTTCGAACAAAAGAAGTCCGGCCTGTGGCGGGCGAGTTCAGACCGCGGCCAGGGAATAAAGTCTGTTTGTTGTATGGGCAGATTGCCGACGGAACAAGGCCGGAACTCCGATCGTTTTGGCCTGATGAATATGAACCGACACGACGCTCGGAAATCCGGCCATCAAACCCGTGTCGTCCATCGCAGAAGCAGCGGCAGCAGCACCAAATCGCTGATCAGCCCACCGATCATGGAAAGGCTCAGGATGGAGCCAAAGTAAACCAGCGGGATGAATTCTGATGCGGTGAGAACCAAAAAGCCTGCAACAAGGGCAAAGTGGGCCAGCACGACCGCTTTGCCAACTCCCGACTGCGCGATCTGAAGAGCTTCTGTCAGTCCGACTTTGGGCAGCGAATTTTGAAATACGGCGATATAATGCACGGAGCATGTGAAACCCATGGACACGCTCGCAATCATCGCAGTCCCAATGTTGACCGGAATCTCCAGCAGGCCCAGGGAGCCCGTGACCAGGGCAATCGGGAAAATGTTGGGGACGAGCGAAATCAGACCAATACGAATGCTGCGAAAAGCAATCGCCATGGCGACAAAGGTTCCAATGCAGGCCCACAGGAAGCTCTTCAGCTGGTCTTCCAGCAGACTGTTGATGATGCGGGCCATCAGCACGAACAGACCGGAAGCGACCGGCAGTTCGGCGGGGACGTCAGCCGCATCACCGGCAGCTTTTACTTTTTCAAAATGCTTCGCCACCGTTTCCCGAACCTGCCGAATCTGAGCCAGCTTGGCTTCGGTCGACTGCTGCTCCGGTGACCGCAGCACGATTCTCATGCGACGGCGATCAGGATTGTAGAAGCTCTGGACAAGATCATGCTGACGCTGGTTGACTCGTTCAAATCGAACCTGTGCCTTTCCCAGGCGAGGCGGAATATCGATCGCATCATTCAGCGAAAGGACGTCCAGCTGCACTTGTTCCGTCGACAGTTCTTTCAGACTATCGGTGAGTTCCCTGGTCTGGTCAAGAAACTTGCTTGTCAGCGGATCGGGAACATCAAATGAAACATCCCATGTCCCGGCCGGCCCAAGTTTCGATTCGACAAATCGCAGAGACTGCACGATGGGTGAAGACTCTCGGAAATTGCGGCTGAAGTCGGTCTCCACCTGCATCACCCACAGGCCCGGCGCAGTGATGGCCGTCAAAAGGATGCAAACAAAGGTGGTCCCGACAGGATGCCGGTCGATCAGATGGGCCATTCGATTCAGCGCCGCGTCCAGCTTGTCTTCCAGCTTGACACGGCCTGGCATCGGAACATCGGAGCCCGAAGCAAACGCGGCTGGCAGAACGGCGAGTGTGACCAGAATGACCATCAGGGTCCCAACGGTCATCATGATGGCAAAACTGCGAACCGGGACGATGTCGGATACGAGCAATGCCGCAAACCCAACAGCGATGGCAATCATGGTCCACAGTACCGGATGCCACAGGTCGCTGAGTGTCTGAGTGGCGGCGTCCCGTGCGTTCAACGTGGCTCGCAGTTCACGATAGTACACGATGATGTGCGTGGTCGTGCTGATGGAAATGATCGTGACCAATGAGTTCAGCATGGAACTGACCATACTGAGCTGCGAACCAAACAGAACCAGCAGCGCTCGCGTGCAGACAACCGACGTGATGACAATTCCAAGTGACGCAAGGACCCAGCGAATGTTTCGAAAGATCACCAACAGCATCACGGACAAAACACACAGCGACGCGATGTACAGAAGATTTCCGTCTCGCTCCACCAGATCAAACATGTCCTGAATTTGAACGGCTTCTCCGGCAACTGAAACATCAGGGTCGAACTCTTCGGCAATTTTTCGAATTCCGCGAATCGTGTCGTCACGGGTGAAGTTGCTGTCGTCTCCAGGTCTGAGCTGAAGAACAATCGCCGTGGTCTCCTGATCGGGGCCGATCAGAATTCCATTGAACAGGCTCAACATGGCTCGGCGAGTGTTCCGATTTCTGGGCGACTTTTCCAGATACCGCTGCAGGTCGCGCGTGCGAGCCTCATCGACCCCGGGAAGTTTTCCGAGCCGATTAGCGAGAGTCTGTATTCGCTCGGCCGCTTCGGGTGTCAGTTCCGGAAAGTCGCCTTCCGGATCCGTCTGCAGCAGGTTGGGCTGATGCCAGGCCACGATGACAAATTCATCACCTCCGAAGTCCTGGCGAGACTTCTTGAGTAACTGAATGTCAGGGTTGTTGGGGGGGAAAAAGGATTCAATGGTCTGGTCAAAAGTCAGTCGGTTTGCGATCGGGATTGACGCAATCAGAAGGACGATTACGGCCAGCAGCAGCCAATTTCGATAGTGAATGAGACGGTTCATGCGCATCCTTTGCAGAGCAATCACAAATCGTATCGGAACGAGCTTTCGAGGGATATGTGGAAATCATCTGCAGATGCTCTGACTCGCGAAGTGGTCATCCAATAAAAAAACACTGACAGAAGATTTCTGCCAGTGTTTCAGAGTTTATCCGGATCGCCGACGAGCGTTGATCGTTTTGATCAACCCACGCCCAGGTCTTCCATCGCTTCGACTTCGACTTCCGGCTCCACTTCGACCACTGGAAGAGGCAGGTCATCTTCCATGTCAACGAAGCCCTTCAGATGGACTGCACGAGTATGATGCTGAAGTTTCTTCAGCGCCTTGCTCTCGATCTGACGAATACGTTCACGAGTTACCTTGAAGATACGTCCGGTTTCTTCCAGCGTGTAGCTGTAACCATCGCCCAAACCGTAACGCAGTTTGATAATCTCGCGTTCACGATATGTCAGGCTCTTCAGAACGTGGTCGATCTTGTCACGCAGCATCTGCTTGGCGGCTGATTCCGCTGGACTGCTTTCGTGACTGTCTTCCAGGAACTCACCAAAGCTGCTGTCTTCGCTTTCGCCAACGGGAGTATCCAGGCTGATTGGATGCTTCCACGTCTTCATGATGCGCTCGGTTTCCTCGATGCTCATGCCGACTGCTTCAGCCAGTTCCTCGTTGCTGGGTTCCCGACCGGTGTTCTGGCGAATTTCTTCGGCCTTGGCCTTGAGCATTGAAATGCTCTGGAACATATGCACTGGAATTCGGATCGTACGAGCATGGTCGGCCACAGCGCGAGTAATCGCCTGTCGAATCCACCATGTCGCGTACGTCGAAAACTTATAGCCGCGGCGATATTCGTACTTCTCGACGCCACGCATCAGACCGGCGTTGCCTTCCTGAATCAGGTCGAGGAAGCTCAGGCCGCGGTTACGATACTTCTTGGCGATGGAAACCACCAGACGCAGGTTGCCGCCAGACAGCTTCTGCTTGGCATCTGTCCAGCCATCCAGACGCTTCTTGATTTCGCGGCAGCGACGGAGGAACTGGTCAGGAGTTTCGAGCAGCATCTGCACGTACTCTTCCAGTTCCCGCTCCAGAGCATGACGCTCGGTATCGGCTGTCTTCATGCCACGCAGACAGGAGATCTCGTCCTGCAGCTGTTCGATACGTTCGCCAATCTGCAGCATGCGTTTCAGGACAGGCTGCAGGCGATGAGTTCGAACGCTCAGTTCTTCGCACAGACTGCACATCTTGCGACGGCGAATGTGAATCGCTTCGGCCAGAGCGGTCTTTTCTTTTGAACTCTCCTGCAGAGCTCGCCAGGCATGGAACTCAGTCTTGTTGACGTCCATCAGGTGGCGCAGAGTCTTGAGGTTCTGCTCCATTCGCCCTTCGATCTGCTCCTTGCGAACGTCTTCAGTTTCTGAAGTTCGCAGAGTGCGTTCGAAAGGCAATTCGCCACGTCGTACTTTTTCAATTGTTTCTACAGCAATGGTTAAAGCAAAATCGGACTCGAGCATATGACGACGCATACGCTTGCGAGTAATTTCAATCTGCTTAGCCAGAAAGATCTCGCGATCGCGAGTCAGCAGGGGAATATTCCCCATCTGGCTGAGATACATACGGATCGGGTCACGAGACGAGAGAGCTGATGTCTCTGGTCCCAGCAGAGCGCGAGCGGCCTTTTCGGCCTGCGCCTGTTTGACTTCTTCTTCAACAGGTTCCGGTTCCAGACAGATGTCCGGGTCTTCGATGAAATCGAGGCTGAGTTCGTCCAGTGTAATGATGAGCGTGTCGACCATGTGTGGGTCTCCACCTTCATCGGGCAACCAGGCATGCGCCTGCTGCACTGTGACAAATCCTCGTTCGTTCCCCGTTTCGATGATCGCCTTCAATCCCGCATCCAGACGATACACGCGATTCCCCTTCCAAAGATCCATCGTCCGTCGCGACACGTGTCGTCGACATTCAATGGCGGAGCAATTCCGCTCCCAGTTATTAACGAGTGTCCGTGCCTCCGTGGTGAGACACACGCATCGTCAGCACACCGCTGACGCGCCCTGCCAGCTCGACTGCTGCTCAGATCTGAGCGACTGGCTGTTTCACGAACCAGCATACCCACGAATCTGAAAAATCAATCGACCGTCAGGCCAAAAAAATGAGGAACAGTCGATCAGTCCGGAATCTAATCCCATCAGCTTCCGGAAATCGCCTGAAACTCAGAGTCCAAATCACCATGTACATGGACTCATCCCCCGGATTATTCGCGTTGGCAGTGCCTTCCGTCAACGCCCTGGGCCCGGTCTTTGCCGTGTTTTTTTAACTGATTCACGATTTTCTGCTGAGAAATAACCACTTCGCGGTGACGACTGGCAACTGCATGGTCTTTCCATAAACTCCGTTGACCTGAACCGTTTCGATGAGACTCCGTTGTCTCCGATTCTCAGCTGGACAAAAATCACTGGCTGACGGATTTTCCTGTTGCTGATACACTCCAGGCGCGTTTCCACTCTGCAGATGCTGAACACTTCTGCAGATGTCAGACTTGGCGGACGCTTGTCTGCATACAACGGACGGCCCACACACGAGAATTCCCTGACTCTTTTTGCAACCTCTCCCCATGGCTCCGCCGAACAACAAGAAGACTGCCTCCAGGGATTCCAGTGAACCTGAACGCCAGATCGTCTGCACCAATCGCCGAGCCCGTCATGAATATGATGTGCTCGCGGAAATCGATTGCGGCATCGTTCTAACCGGCAGCGAAGTCAAAAGCGTTCGCAACAACAAGATCACAATCGAAGAAGCCTATGCACGCGTAGACGATCACGAAGTCTGGCTGATCGATTGCGACATCGCCGAGTACTCACAGGCCAGCATCTTCAATCACGCTCGACAGCGCAAGCGAAAGTTACTGCTGAACCGTCGCGAGATTCGAAAATTCATTGAGGCGGCTGACAAAGATGGTCAAACGCTGATCCCGCTGGCCGTTTTCTTTCAACGGGGACTCGTAAAAATTCGTCTGGGCCTGTGCAAAGGCCGCAAGCTGCATGATAAACGCCAGAAGCTGAAGGAACAGGACGCCCGCAAAGAAATGCGCGAGGCAAAGTTCAAATAGATTCGTCTGAGTCGGCCGTTCACAAATGCGATCAATTTTCTACGCGCGAAATCCTGTCAGGTAGGGGATCTTTGTTGCGTGTGCTGTGACTTTATCTGCGGCGCTGAGCAGGCGGCCGAGATAGTCCCACTGGCCGGTCACAAGTGCATCACGAGCACTGTCCGCCATGCTGACAGCGAAAGAAATGCCATCCGCTGTGACCTTCAGCTGCTACTCGCTCGCTGGCCCCCGGCGCGTGTCGCAGTCGTTCGCGATTGAGGCAGTACAACTCACGAATCCGCAGCAGCCATGCCAGAGCCCAGTCTTTCAATTCGGGATACCCTTTGCCGATCCGCACAAAGTCACGCCGCACATGAGCCCAGCAGAACGCGAGCAGAAGTTGGCCCAGCTTGACTTGCCGCATCGCCTTGTACGCACTGTAGCGATCGACGACCAGCACTCCCGCGACCGCTTTGCCAAGTGTGATTCCGGCACATCGTGGCTGCGAGTCGGGTCGACAAAATAGACCACCGTAGCTGAAACTTCTCCAGTAACAGATGAACCCACACGCTCGTTCCATAAATACTTTTCGGCAGCAGTTTCGGTGGCAGCGCCGCAGCCACTGTCTGTGGCTGATCGGTGCATTTGCAGGTCCGGCGATACCGCTTGAAGCGTTCCGCTTTGAGCTGTCGGATTTCGGCCTTCGCCTCATCCAGTTGGCCTGCAGCTTCGTATTCCGCTCAACCGCCCGAGCATGCATACTCTTCCAGTATCCAGCTTCACGCCGCAGTTCGGCATTCTCAGCACGCAACTCCATCACATCACGACGCAACTCTTCCACCAGAGCCTGTAGTGAGTCCAACTGCTGACCAACCGGATTCCATCCCAGATGCAAAATACTCATTACGTGCAGAATTTAAAGATCCGCAGATTCTCCGCCAGATCAATTGCCAAATGCCCACACCTTCCGCGAATGTTTACAACTGACAGACACCGGGTTCGCCGTTGTCTGGGATTCATTGCGACATCACCATTCGCGAAATCCTAAATCTCTCCCCTCGACCCTCACAACCTTTGACACAGTGTCAAAAAAGAGGCGTGACCCAATAGTGTTCGGCACGGATGTTGCTTGCGGCTCGGGTCAATTCCCAGTCCAGAAAAATGTAAATCTTTGGCACGATTCATGCGCATGTGCCCCTCTGGTGACTTCCGTCTGCCTGAGTGACATTGCGAGCGGCGATTGTGGCAAAGCATGCCAGACAATCTGATGAACGTCTTAATGACGATGCAGCAATCGCACGACGCTGCGCGGGCTGACGACACGTCGCCTGACGACACGTCGCCCGACGAAGCGAATGCCAAAGCTCGTCGCGGGCGGAAACCAAAGCCCGCGATTGAGCCGTCTGATCTTCAGGGACTCAAGTATTTTGACAAGCTCAAGCCGCTCCTTGCTCGGCTGCACGAAGTCGGCACAGAACTTGATTCCGCAGGGAATCGCGATCTTCACATGGATCAGTACTGCCTCCTTGGACTGCTCTGGATGTCCAGTCCCCTGCTGACATCCATGCGAGCATTGCAAAAAGCCGATGAGCGTGCCGTGATGTCGCGCACGGTGGAGTCCGATCGCTGTTATCTGATGGATCGCGGTTACGCAAAGTTCCTGCTCTGGAATGTGATCCATACGGCCCAAAGCAGTTAAGCACCGATTGGTAAGTTTTGGGGCATAACAATCGATTGCGCAAACAGTATCCGGAGACTGACGTCTCGCGGCTCGCCGAGTTCCAGGCGCGCAAATAGTATCCGGAGACTGACGTCTCGCGGCTCGCCGGGTTCCAGGCGAGCGGGGGACGTTAGTCCCCTGATTGTGATTCCTGCGATTTTGCCATTTAACTAGTGCATGGGTGCTTATCTGGCAATTATCGCGTGCCTGCTGATTCTGATTTACACCGGGCGTGCGCCGACGAAGCGGACGTTTGAAATGATCTGCCTGTCTATGTCCGGCTGGGCGTCGCTGGAAGAGCTGGAGCGCCACATCGAAAAATTAAGACCTGCCAAAACGTAGGCCCCCGCGCGTTCAATCGTGTCGGGCCGTTCGCTGCTGCGCGCTCTGAAAAATAGACGCCTTGTCCCAGCAAAAACCTCGCCTCGCCGCAGCCATGTTTCTGCGTCGCGTCACTCGCAAATTAGCTCCGGGCCGCTCACAATCCTCATGCAGGCAACATCCGTGCCGAACACAATTGGGCCTGACCCAATACTGTTCGGCACGGCTGTAGCAGTACGAGGCGGATAGCGGATCGGCGTTTGTCGCGGACGGGGGAGATAGCCGCGATTGAATGCAGCGCGAGGTTCGAGGGCGTGCAGGTGGCGTGCGACGT
>Ga0209491_10007820_pt1 | contig 13908 bp, 13 predicted proteins | sample BON02_FD_187213 | JGI IMG/M metagenome (GOLD analysis project Ga0209491, IMG submission 187213) | Freshwater microbial communities from Lake Bonney liftoff mats and glacier meltwater in Antarctica - BON-02 (SPAdes) (version 2) | ecosystem: Environmental > Aquatic > Freshwater > Ice > Glacier... | reverse complement strand
CGGGTAATTTAAACCCCCCCCCCCCCCCCCCCCCCGCCGGTATCAAGTGAGACATAGTCCAACCGCGGAGAAACACAGTCAAAAAATTGGCAACGTCGGCGCCCCCTGCCGAGGCGAAGACCCAGAAATGGAGGCGGCCACCTGCCCGATCGATTGGAAGACACCGGCGGCCGCGGAGCCAGAGCCCGGCTGCTTTGCGACGCCGACGCCCGGCTGCTTTGCGACGCCGACGCCGCGACAGGCGCCGCCGCACCGCCACGCGGCAGGCCTGGCGCCGCCGACGCCGACGCCGCGCAGTGCGCCTCGACATGCGGCTGCGCTGGGTCCCACCCCGCCCACCGGGCTGCATGGGCCGAGCCATGCCAATACCACCAAGAGCATCGCCACCAGCAGCCTTCCCGCGGCGGTTGGCATTAGCTTCGAGCGCGACCTCTGGAATGCCAGGCTACCCGCTCGGTGCACCTCGATGGCACCCGCTCTGTGCACCTCGACGGCACTCACTCCGGCGCGCAAGCCGCCAGCCTCCCCCCCGATGCAATCGGCGCCGCCCGCGTCAGAGCCGCCCGCTTCGGCGCCGCCCGCGTCGGCGCCGCCCGCGTCGGCGCCTGGGGCGCTCGCCCCGGACTGGCTCAGGTTTGCCAACACACTCAGCGTCCCGATTCCCTGGGTGGACCAACCCACCAAATGGTCCGCTGGGATCACTGCCAACAACGCGTCCTTCTCTCTGCGGCGCGTCATCCCCTGCCACATCGGCGTCTTCGACTCCAAGGAATCCGCCATAAGCTGTGCGCTCCGACTACTGCAGAGCCTGCCGGTCAAAGCAAACCGAACCTGCTCCATCAGCGAGCTCACCAACCGGGCGCGCGCGTGCCAGGACGAGATGCCGCCCATGCAGTTAACTCACCACCACAGGTACTCGATCAAGCGTCTCCGCCCCACGCATCTCCACCCCCCCGCGGACACATTCTCCCTCTGCATGCGCATCACCAGGACCTAGGGCCACTATGGGTCCAAAGAGTTGTCCGGATTCGCCGCGGCCCTCCTGCTGGCAGGTGTCCCGGACTACGACATCTTCAGAAAGCTCGAAGAGGCCCGAGTCGGCCTCGACCTGGGCCCCGTCGCCGACCTACCTTTGCAATTGTTGATCGTGCGGCCGCCGTCGGTGGGGGTGACGCTGCCGCCGGTCCGGCCGGTGCCTGTTGGCACGTGGAGCCCTGCAGCGGCCGAGCCGGTGGCGCCCGACGGTGACGCGCTCCAGGTGCTGGCACCTTCGACGCCCGGCCCTGCCATCGCCAATCGTGCGACTGGTCTGACCACACCGGAGGCCTGGGTGATGATCCTCTTCGGCATGTGCCGCTCCTACCAAGTGGAACTGAGGGAGGAGACCGTCGACACAATCGCGGTCTGGATGGCCCAACTGTCCGCCAAGCCCATGCGCAACGAGCGGGGCTCCATCGCTGATGCCATCCGCGATCTCGACGCATGATTGCACCACGCAGGTGCGTGCGTGCCAGACACCACCAGCCGCAACGGCCAACGCATGGCCAGGACCCCCCGCTCCGTTGCCGCGCTGCGAGCGCGAGTGTGCACGGATGGCCTGGGGAGTGCGACTCGGTGGGACAGGGGGGGGGGGCGTGGCTCACAACGACTCGGTGTGTGTGGGGTGCTTGGTGCGGCTGGAGGTGCTCGAAGTGCCTGGGGGTGCTCGGTGTGCCTTGTGTGGGGGGGGGGCTCTGTGGCTCGGTGTGGCTCGGTGTGGCTCGGTGTGGCTCGGTGTGCCTTCGCTGGACATTGAGTGTATTTGTCGGGTGGGGTTGCGTAGTGTAGGCTGCCCAGCGGCGCCTGTTTTGAGACTGTCCGCGCGCCGACGCTCGCTAGAATCATTGAATTCGAAGTGCACTAGTCACTGCGCCCTGGCCCCCACCGTATGCACCGCCGCGTCGACGTCCACCTGCGCAAACACGCCGTTGCACAGGCACCGGCCACGCCGCCGCACACGGTGGACACGCTCCCACGCACACCCTCCCGTCGTGCGCGCAGCCACATACGCCATCAAGAGATTCTGCCGCCAAACCCGACGCACGCGCGCCCTCGCCCTCGCCCCCTCAACCCAAAGTCCAATATACCCGAATCCGTCGCGCTCAACCTTAACCCCTTCTGAACCCCTCGCACTCACCAACCCCCCGCCCTCTCACCCACCCCTCCTGAATCCGAACCCCTCGCTCTCAACTCTACCCCTACCCTGCCCCCTCTCCCTCTCCCTCGCTCTCGCTCTCGCCCTCGCTCTCGCTCTCGCCCTCGCCCTCGCCCTCGCCCTCGGCCTCAGCCTCGGCCTCGGCCTCGCCCTCGCCCTCGGCCTCGGCCTCGCCATCGCCATTGCCATCGCCATCGCCCTCGCCCTCGCCCTCACCCTCGTCCCCCCAGGAAACCACTCCGACCGCGTCAAACGCCTCCTGCAGACGGGTCACCGCCATGGCGAGGTCAGCGCGGGTGGCCGTGGCAACCACGACCTGCGACCGGTAGCCCTCCCCATCCATACACGCCCGTCGGCTCGCGGCATTGGCCACCTCCCTGGTGCCGCGCGACACCAACGTGTACGCGACATGCGCGGCGCCACGCCCCGGCCGCTGCACGCGACCGGTGCGCTGCATCTCCTGGTTGTGGGACCCGGTGGAGCAGCTCACCTGCGCCAGGGCACAGCCGCGTGGTCAGGGGCGACCCGCGACCCGCCCACCGCACCGCGTGCCACCCGGCCGAGCAGCTCGCACGGGCGGTGCGCCGCGCCTCGGCGCGCCGCACGCGACCCGCGCGCCGCGCGCAACCCGTGCGCTGTACGCGACCCGCGCGCCGCATCCCCTGGCGGGGCCACCCGGAGCAGCTCACCTGCACCAGCACATTCGCGCCCGGCAGGTCGACCGCCGAGTCCGCGACGCGCGAGAGGCAGAGCACCGCGCGACCCGCGCTGCGGAACGCCTCCAGGTGCGCCTGCCGCTGCCCCGCCGGCGTGTGTATCGTCACCGCGCCCAGCACGGGCGCCCGGCCCCGCACGTGGTCGGACAGCAGCCGGTGCACCGCCGCCACATGCTGCAGCCAGTCGCAAAACACCACCACCTTGTTGCCCCTCGACAGCAGGTGGTGCTCCAGCAGCGACAGCAGCGCCACCACCTTGTGCGGGTGCAGCGGGACGTCGCCCCCCGGCCCCGGGCCACACACGTGCAGCTCGACCCGCGACACGTCTGCGATGAAGCCGCCCGCCACCAGCAGCGCGCGCGGCACGTCGACTAGCAGCGGGCCCACCTGCTGCTGCAGCAGCTCGATGCACCCGTCCTGGTGCATAAACGTGGCCGAGATGGCCAGCACCGAGGCGCACGGGATCTCGAGCGCGCGCCGGAAGCACTTCGCCACGGCCGTCTGGGCCTCGTCCAGGATCAGAAGCCCGTACGGCAGCACGCGCAGCAGCGCCACCGGGCTGTCGGGCGCCCCCTGCAGCGTGGCGGCGCTGTACGTGCACACCACAAACATCGGCCGGTTGCGCAGCAGCCGGTGCCGCGCATTGTGCACCTCGGACACCCCCGTGCCCAGCGCGAGCACCGCCCCCTCCGGCAGCCTGAAGTTGGCCCGCAGCTGCGCCACCCACTGCATACGTCTCCAGCCGCACCGCATGCCACAGTGCCAGCAGCGTCTTGCCGGCGCCCCAGGGCAACTTGGCGTTGCCCGACAGCGCGCGGTCCTCGGGGTCCAGCAGCCGGTCCAGCGATAAAACCTGGTACGCGCGCGCGCAGCGCGTCGGCGTCGCGCGGCGCCGCGCCCTTGCACACCAGGTCGGGGCACTCGCCGAACGACCACTGCCGCTGCTGCGCCCCCTCCCCCGCCGCCGTCGATGTGTGCGCGGCGCACAGCTCCAGGCTGCGCTGGTACAGCACCGCGAGGACATCCACCACACCCAGGCGCCCTGACAGGGCGCTCGGCTGGATGCCGCGCAGCGACTCCTCCGACACCCCGTAGACCGCGCAGAGGGCCCTGGCCGAAGACTCGAGCAGCACCGGCCGGGTCGCGCGCGACGCCGCCGATGCAGCCCAGGCCGCAGAGGCCGCCGACGCCGCAGCGGCCGCAGAGGCCGCAGTGCGCACCGACGCGGCCGCCCGAACCGCCGACGCCGCCGACAACGCCGAGGGCCGCCGCGCGCCCCGCCACCCGCCGCCCGAGCGGCGGCCCTTGGACAGGCGGATCAGCGCCATCCACCAGCGCCAATCCGCAACGCGAGCGGCTCCCGAGCGGCCCCTGAGCGGCTCTTGAGCGGCTCCAGGGTACCCGTCTAGACTACCCAAGGGGGGGGGGGGAGGGTGGACCCAAATTGGTAAACTATAGTTTTTAGCTACGTTCAAAACCTATTTCAATCTGGAGTAGCGAACTTTATTGTTCAACGCCGATTTCAATCTGAAGTAACGAACTTTATTGTTCAACGCCGATTTCACCTATTTCAATCTGAAGTAACGAACTGTATTGAAACGTCGTCGTATTTGCATTTTTACAATCGACAGTCACATCGCCGTCGGCCTATTTCAATTTGAACTAAATTCAATTGAAACGGCGTCCTCTATTTGTAGGGAACTTTATAGGAACGACCCCCCGAAGGGCGTCTTTACAATCGGCAGTCGCATCGCCGCTTCGCTTTTCGGCCATGGTGCGCCGGCCCTCGCCCGCTCATGGCCCAACGCCCGACCCCCGCCGATCGGGTCCGCTCCCGGCCAACGCCCGACCCCCGCCCACCGCTCCCGTTGATCGCCAGCCGACCACCAGCCGAACGCCAGCCGACCGCAACCCGACCGCACTCCAAGTATCCCCCCAACCTGACCATTGGCGCGACTCTGCACAGAACCCGGACGACGAACTGATGGCGCGAGCCCTAGAACGCGCCTTGCTCCTTGTCCTCGCCGAAGCTGGGGGTGAGGGTAACCCCGCGGAGCAGCTGCTCATGAACCCGGGCGCGACTGAGGTGGGAGCGCGTTATAGGACCCAGGTGCTGCAGCCTGGCACACCGGCCACCCAGCGGTGCGTACGGGTGCACGATATGGGACTCAAGATCGGGGAGCTAGTACGCATCATTAGCACCGGGGGCGACAAGGCCGATCGGCGGACTCTGCAGAAGATTTACGCCGAATACACGCCGACCGAGGCGTCCGACGACCTCGACATTTTCGAGCTCGCCGCCCTGTTGGACTTCGTGGAGGACGGCGAGCCCGAGGCGGACGGCGAGCCCGAGGCGGACGGCGACGACACTGGCACTTTCTGGGAGTTTGTTGTGCTTGACACCGAGTTCGTGCAAGATATTGAAGATGCAGTTCCCGGAGCTCCTTGAGGGTGGGGATGGCGGGTGGCGGCGGGGCGCGCGGCGGCCGCGAGGGCCAAAGCGGCCGCGGCAGTAGGGGGGGGGGGCAAAGCGGCGGCGAGTGTGGCGGCGGCGAGGGTCACAGCGGCGGCGAGTGTGGCGGTGGCGAGGGACCAAGCGGCGGCGGCGAGGAGCCAACGCGGCGGTGGCGAGGGCCAAGGCGGCGGCGAGGAGCCAACGCGGCGGCGGCAAGGGCCAAGGCGGCGGCGAAGAGGGCCAGGCCAAAGCGGTGGCGGCGAGGGGAGAGGCGGCGGAGCGGGCCCAAGAGGCGGCGAGGAGCCAAAGCGGGGACGGCGAGGGGAGGGGCGGCGGAGCGGGCCCGAGCGGCGGCGAGGAGCCAAAGCGGGGGCGGCGAGGGGAGGGGCGGCGGAGCGGGCCCAAGCGGCGGCGAGGAGCCAAAGCGGGGGCGGCGAGGGTGGCGGCGGCGAAGGTGGCGGCGAGGCGAAGAGTGTGGCAGCGGGGCGGGCCAACGCGGCGGCGGCGAGGAGCCAAAGCGGCGGCGAGGGTCAAAGCGGCGGCGAGGGTCAAAGCGGCGGCGAGGGCAAACGCGGCGTCGTGCTTCCCCCCTCCCTTGTGCCGAGGTGTGTTTGCTCAGAGTGTGTGACTTCGCTTGTGCCGATGTGTGATTGCTCAGAGTGTGTGACTCGTGACCGTATTGACTCTCCCTTGTGCTGAGGTGTGTTTGCTCAGAGTGTGTGACTCGTGACGGTATTGACTCTCCCTTGTGCTGAGGTGTGTTTGCTCAGAGTGTGTGACTTGTGACCGTATTGACTCTTCCTTGTGCTGAGGTGTGTTTGCTCAGAGTGTGTGACTCGTGACCGTACTGACTCTCCCTGCTCAGAGTGTGTGACTTCCCTTGTGCCGAGGTGTGATTGCTCAGAGTGTGTGACTCGTGACCGTATTGACTCGAATTGTGCAATTGCAGAGACCAATGTGCGCACGCTCCCCCCGACGGACTCCACGTCTCTAGCTCCTGTCCCTCCGAGGTCGCGGTGTGCAAACAATGTCACACTCGGCCTGCAGCTAGGCTCAGTCTGTGCCCCCGGCGCCCGCAGGCAGGCGCCGTTGCCACGGGGGCTGGGGCGGGGGTTGCGAGGGGCGCGCGCATATCAGCGCGCGTGTGACATGGGGGGTCCCGTGCGGTACACGCACAAAACTTCACGACCCTGCGCCACGCCCCGTCAAAGGCAGACGGCGCCGCTGCCACGGGGGTTGGGGCAGGGGGCGCGAGGCGCGCGCGCGGATCAGCACACGTGTGACATGGGGGGTACTATGCGGTGCACACACAAAAATTCACGACCCCCAGCGCGGCGCGGTTCCGGCCGGCCGCCGCACGGGTGCACGCGCGAGCCACGCCCCCACCGCCACACTTGGCATACGGCTACGCGCAGACGCAGGCAACGCGCGTGACCAAACGGCTCGTGCGGCGCCGAGTCCTTCCTGCTCTCCCGCAATCGACACGCGCGTGCGGCGCGAGTGGCGCCACGACAGCCCACTCGTCGGCCGTCGTTGCGCTGCCCGAGTGGGAGGTGGGCGTATAGCCGCCGGCGAACTTGCCTGATCTGGGGGTAGGGATTGGGGTTGCACCCCCAGTGGTATTTGGTGGTGCGTTTTGTTTTAGGTTACAATAAAACCCTCGCCCAGGGCCCCCCGTGGGGGGTCTTCAAAATAGATCGGCGGTCGCGTCGCCTTGCCACTTGCGCCAACTTCGCCAGACGCCAGACAGCCATCGGCACCGGTGCGCCCCGCCCCAGCGGCCGCTGGGGCGGCGGTCGCCCCGGCGCCCCTCCCTCCCCCCGCCGCCCCGGTGGCGCCCCGCCCAAACCGCTCCGGTGGGTTCAGGTCCGCCGGTCATGAAGCGGTGCATCCCCGGTGACGACGCGAGGGCCGTCAAACGCCACCGGGGCACCGTTGAGGGCCACAGAGAGACGGTGGTCGTCGTGATGCAGCCGGTGGAGCGGGAGTGTGCCGGCGCCGAAGCCCAGCAGCCGGTCAAGCACCAGAACTCCGCCGACGGCTCCGGCTCCAGCTCCGGCTCCGACGCCGGCTCCCTGGGCAACGACAAGGGCAATAGCGACGCCGACTCTGGCTCCAGTGGCGGCCCCGGCTCTCAGGGCGACGCCGAGGGATCCAATGGATCCAATGACGGCGCCGAGGGCTCGGCCTCTGGTATGGACTCGGACTCGGACTCTGGCGATGGCGATGGCGATTACTCGGCCTCTGGCTCAGCCTCTGGCTCGGTCTTTGGCTCGGCCTCTGGCTCTGACTCTGGCGATGGCGATGGCGATGCCTCTGACGCTGGCTCAAGCGCTGGCTCAAGCTCGGGCTCGAGCTACGGTTCAAGCTCTGGCTCAAGGTCTGTCTCAAGCTCTGGTTCAAGCTCTGACCCTGGCTCGGGCCCGGCCTCTGCCATGGATTCGGACTCGGACTCAGACTCTGGCGATGGCGAGGACTCGGCCTCTGGCTCGGACTCTGGCGATGGCGAGAACTCGGCCTCTGGCTCGGACTCTGGCGATGGCGAGGACTCGGCCTCTGGCTCTGACGCTGGCTCAAGCGCTGACCCTGGCTCGGGCCCGGCCTCTGGCATGGATTCGGACTTGGATTCGCACTCTGGCGATGACGAGGACTCGGCCTCTGGCTCGCACTCTGGCGATGGCGAGGACTCGGCCTCTGGTTCGGACTCTGGCGATGGCGATGACTCGGCCTATGGATCGGACTTTGGCTCTGGCGAAAGCTCTGGCTCAAGCTCTGGCCCTAGCTTGGGCTCGGACTCTGTGTCTATTTTAGGGCCATTCCTGCTCGGCGCGCGACGGAACGGCCGGCATGCCGGGCCAGGGTCGATGGGCCCGGTAGCGGTCACCTTGACAGAGCACCCGCGGATTGAGTGGTCCGAGCTGCCCGCCGAGTGCGGCCAGCTCGAGGTGGCAGCGGCCAGCGGGGCTCCGCAGCTCAAGGTTCTGGCCATCGCGGCCGAGTCGTCGTCCGAGAAGTCAACTGAGCCACCGGACCCCGAGCCGCCGCCACCGGACCCATGGTTGCTGGTGTCTGCGTGCCTCAACTCGCCCGACCGCCTGGCCTGCTCACTACCTCCACCGGCCGCAGCGCCGGCGGCTGAAGCCCCGGCCGCGGCACCCGCCGCGGCGGCTGCGCCGGCGGTGGCCGAGCGGAGGCGGAGGCCGCCCAAGGCTGCGTCGCTCAAGGCTGGCGCTGCTGCGGCGGCGTCTCGGCGGGTACAGCTCCGGCTGCTGGTGCCCGTGGCGGAGTCGCCGGCAGTGGTGATGGACTCGGACCTTTGGCTGGTGGTGTCGCATCTCGAGCTGCCCCTCGGCGGCGGCGCGGGCGGCGCGGTGGCGTGGCTGGCGGCGAACGGGCAGGACCTGGGCGGGGTGGCGGAGGGCCACGCGCCGCGCGCAGAACGCCAGGCGCCTGCGCCCGGTGCGCCCGGCGCGCCCGGTGCGCCCGGCGCGGGCTGCAGCGGCGCGCAGGAAGCACTGATGCGGCTGCTGCAGCCGCCGAGCGCGCCGGGCCGCCCCGGCGCCCCGCGCGGGGGCGGCGGCGCCTCGCGCTGCGTGCTCCTGCAGCCGCCCTACCTCGGCTTGGTTCGCTACTGGACGAGCGTCAGGCAGAGCATTGGCCTGGCAGAGCGAGACGCGCTGCCCCTCGAGTTGCGGCCACGGCCTCCGGCCTGCCGCACCCTGCGCCAATCTGTGGGCCACGCGCCCGCCCTGCGCCCGCCGCCGTCGCACGTGCGCCTGCGGATGCTCTGGCTGGGAGACTCCATCGTGAGCGACCTCGACCGCACGGGCAAGCTCTCGTGGACGCACGCGTGCAACTGGCACGAATGCGTCAACCTTGGCCTGGCTGGCGAGACGGCCCGGGGGCTTCTGGAACGTGTGGCTCAAGGCGGCGCCGAGCTGGTCGCCGCCGCCGCGGCGGGCGGCTGGCGCCCGCGCGGGACCGCGCGCGGGGGCGACCCCGTGCGCACTGACGCGCACCAGACGCGCGTGGCGGTCGGCGTGGCGGCCGAGAGCCCGCGTCCCGTCGTCATCCTCCACTCCGGGAACAATGACCTCGCCTTTGAGACGCCCGACGCCATCGCGGACCGGCTCCACAAGGTGGTCGCGGCCGTCCGGAAGCTCTTGCCCGCAGCGCGCATCCTTCTGCTCGGCCTTTTTGCCTCGCGGCGCGTCAAACCGAGCCGGCGCGACTCGGTCCTCAAGTTGAACCGGCTTCTGGAGCTGCTGCCCGCGCAGCTCGAGGCGGCGCGCGACGTCGCACTCGAGTACGTGGACCTCTTGGCGCGGCTCGCCTGCCGCGGGTTCGGCGCGCCCGACTGCCTGGTGCCCGAGGAGGCGATGACGGACAGCGTGCACCTCAACGCGCTCGGCTGCCACGCGCTCATTTTGGCGGTGCTGGAGCGGGTCAGCGCGCCGGAAGACGGCCCCGCTGCCCCACGCCATGGCGTCCCTTGAATACAGAATTGCGACCACTGGCTCGCACCAGAGCGGCGGCCAAGATGGACGAGCCGGGCTCGCCCTCTCCCCTCGCGCAGCCAGGTGCAACCCAAGGCACGGGCGCGCGCCTGGGCGTCCACGGATGCGGGTGCAACCAGGAGTGTGCATGCACGACCCAGGGGCACGGGTGCGGGCGCGGCCAGGAGCTAGAGTTGTGTACTCGACTCGGGGGGGGGGGGGGGGCGCCAAGGACTAGCCGAGCGCAGCGAGCGCAGCGAGCGCAGTCACGTGCAACCCAAGCCACCGGCGCGCGCCTGGGCGCCCAGGGATGCGGGTGCAACCAGGAGTGTGCGTGCATGGCCCAGGGGCACGGGTACGGGTGCGACCAAGACTGGCCGAGCGCAGCGAGCGCAGCGAGCGCAGCCAGGCGCAGCGAGCGCAGCCAGCGCAGCGAGCGCAGCCAGGCGCAACCCAATGCACGGCTGCGCGCCCAGGCGCCTGGGCCCAAGCGGCCAGGGTGCGGATGCGACCAGGAGTGTGCATGCACGGCCCACGGGTACAGGTGCATGTGCGGCCAGGAGCTAGAGGTGTGGGCTAGAGTCCGAGTGGGGCGCGCCCCACTCGACTACGTTTATAACTGGAAACAACACTATCATTAAACAATACTAACAGTAAACAAATGGCGCGTCGCTCTTCGGTTCGCCAGCGCCAGCGCGGTTCATCCTCGGGAGGGCAGCAGCCATAGGCAACGCTAAGCAGCGCTCCGGTCCGATGCGGCTGCGAGCGCCCTGGCGGCGACTGGCCCCTCACCCGCCATGGCGCCGGGAGATCACCTCGCCCCGCGCTATGCGGGGTGTGGCAAACACCGCCGTTGGGTCTCTGATGCCGGCGCCGACGCATTGGCCAGCACTGGCGGCGACTGGCCTCTCACCCGCGCCCGATGCCACCCCCTTCCACCAGGAATGACTCCTCGTGCCACCGACGGCGCGGAATCGCGCAAGCGGCCCAAGGCAGAGCAGCCCTCGTCCGCCCCGGAAGGCGACCTCCAGGCGGAGGCCATGGAACCGCTGGGACGCCGCAAGGCTCACCTGCTCGCTCTGTCCAAGGACCAGCGCCACGCCGCGCAGAGGGCTGCCCTCGTTGAGCTTTGGGCGGAGCAGCCCAACCGCGCCGACCTCCTCATCGTTTGCGACACTCAGGATGCCTGGGTGCTGGAGGAACTGGTAAAGTTTGAGCATCACACTGCCCCGCCGGCTCGGCTCGAAGCGGCCATCCGCTCCCTGGCTGGCGCAGCGCCCATGGCAGCGCTGCCCGCGTCCACCTTGGATGGCGACCACCAGGCGGAGGCCCTTCAGCAGCTGGGCGCTCTCATGCTCGCTATGGCCAAGGGCAAGGGCCACGCCGCGCTGAAGGCTGCCCTCGCGAGGATCTGGGCGACCACCCCGCACCGCGCCAAACTCCTCCTCAGCTGCGACAAGATTGACGACGAGCACGCCTACGCGCTGGAGGCTGTGCTGAAGTTTGAGTGCGAGCATAACACTGCCACTCCGGCACAGCTCAAAGCGGCCATCCGCTCCCTGGCCGACTGCTAGTGTGTAACGGTCTGTCCGAGTACAGCCCTGAAGGGATGGATCAGCGCGCGGGTGACCCATATGCAACGGGCAATAGCGTATTCACCGCGCACCGGATTGCCGTTCGCACCCTCACCTCGATGCGACTCATGGCAAGTTCTGAGTATGCGCTGGTACCGTGTCTCAGCTCGATGAAGCACACTACCGCTCGTGTCGCCAAACGTCATTGTATACCGCATAAAATCATCGGTTCACAGCTAGCCTGGCGATGTGAACCGAAACAGGCTAGGCGCACGCAACCCTGGCCGTGCGCGCACACGCCTGGCTGCATATTGCTGCGTGCGTTGAGCTCGCTGCGCTCTGGACTTGGTCGTTGCTGTGTGGGTTGAGCTCGCTGCGTTCTGGGCTCGGTCGCTGCTGCGTACCAGAGGAACACCCCGAGGGAAAATCCGGTGCGGCCAGCTGCTCAGGGGGTGTCGAGGGTTCGGGTTCACCCCGATACCCCCCCCCTTACCCCCCTCCCGAACCCAACCCTGAACACCACCACCGGTATTTTGCACAGGTGATGGAAATTCTCCTAATACAGCGAGTGCGTGCAGCTGCCCGGCCCCGTCGCGGGGGCACGTGGGCTCCGTGTATCATTCCTGGCGCGCGCCCCTGACCCCACCGCCCTTGTCAATAGGTACGCCAACCCATCGTGGGGCGTCGCGAAGGTGCTTGCGCCCCAATTTTACTACACAGGCCCCCGGACGTGCATGACCGACGCGCTCGCCTTTATCTTTGGCTACGCCTTCCTCTCGGAGGAGGACGCGAATGCCATCGGAGAAGACCCCCAAATTGGAAACTCCTTCTGTTGCAGCGCGGTCCAGCTGGCGATGCACGATGCGAGGGTCGTCGTTCGTCGCATCAAGCGCAAGGCCATCCGGATGGAGACGATCACGGGGCAACGGGAGGGCTTGTTCCTGGTGAGGTACACCGGGGCGGGTGAGCAGGGCGAGCTTATCCGGCACTGCGTCGCCATCGACTGCATGCGCCGCATCGCCTTCTGCAATCAGAACGGTGTCTACCCATTCTGCCTCAGTGACGACGGAAGGGCTGAGACGCCTATTTCACACACCAAGCTCAAGGAGCTGCTGGGCGTCTCCAAGATCACGCAAGCATACCGAGTGCTCGTCGCGGTGGACGCCAAGTCGGGGGTAAACCTGCGGCGTCCACGCGCTACGGCGCCCCCGTTGGGCAACAAGCGGCAGCGGCAGATGTAGCAATCCGATTCAATCCGGCCTCGGCGTGGGCGAGGGGAGCAACGGGGTTCCCGGGGCGTGGAGTTAGGGGAATGTGCGTGTGTGCGCGAGGGCTCCCGGTAGGTGGGGGGGAGGTGCGTGTGTAGCCGAAGGCTCCCTGCGCGGGGGAAGAATGTGGGTGTAGGTGCGCGGAGGGTGGGGGTGCATGGTTGGGGGTGGGTGTGCATGTGTGTGGGGTGGGTGCTCAGTTGAATGGGTGTGATTTGGCCTGAGCAAGCCAATAAAGAGCGACTTTCTCGCTTGCGGTGACGCTCCCTTTAAATTCGTAGAGGGGGTAGTGGCCACGCACGCGCAGACCCAAGCCCAAGCACATGCAGAGCCCGGCACGTGCACACCCACGCCCGCGCACACCCACGCCCAAGCCTGCAGTGCCCTGCACGTGCACACTGCACACCCACGCCCGCGCACACCCACGCCCCAACCTGCAGAGTCCTGCATGTGCACACCCACGCCCGCGCACACCCACGCCGCTAGCGGCTTTACCACTATCCTTTCAGCCCTGTGACACCTCGCTCCGTGGCGCAGCGCCTTGCCGCTCGGTGACACCTCGCTCCGTGGCGCAGCGCCTTGCCGCTCGGGCCAATGTCCATGCCCAGGCACCCCCCCCCCTCCCACACAGTCTCCCGCTTCGCGCGACTCGCCACGTGCACCGCAGACCGAGTCGGTCTCCCCCCTTCCCCGCCCTCGCCAACTCGGTGCACAGTTCGCCGCCTGGCGCAGGTTCCTGTTGAGGAACGATCTCCCCCCCCCACGGTATTCCGTGTGTGGGTTGCGGCGGTTTTGGCTGCCCCCGAAGTGCCCGCCGAGTTTTGCTTAGGCGTGCGCTATTAGCGGCTCGGGTAAGTAAAGACTTCCCGAGCGGCAGTTAGCGCGTGTCTGTAAATAACCTTGACGGGGTTTTAACAGACATTTGAGCAGCCATTGAAGCATCGACTCTTTGCCCTTCACCTCTGACACAGCCGAGCATGGCTTTAAATGGTAGCGGCACGGCCCAAGGAGGGCCCGTGTTGGCCGTGCAGCGCACGGCCGTTCCAATTCAGAGTTCCGAGTTCGTGGACGACATCCACGAAAAGAGGAAGATCAGAGTGGCTCTTACCGGGTTCGCGGAGACGTGTGGCGTTGGACCGCTCACTCGTGGAGAAATGCCACACCAGTTGCTCAGCCTGCGCGTGGAACCGCTGGAGAGCAAATAC
>Ga0209491_10007818_pt1 | contig 13909 bp, 19 predicted proteins | sample BON02_FD_187213 | JGI IMG/M metagenome (GOLD analysis project Ga0209491, IMG submission 187213) | Freshwater microbial communities from Lake Bonney liftoff mats and glacier meltwater in Antarctica - BON-02 (SPAdes) (version 2) | ecosystem: Environmental > Aquatic > Freshwater > Ice > Glacier... | reverse complement strand
TATATATATATGCATATATGTATATATATATATATGTATATACGTATACGGCCGAGGTGTGGGCAGGGAGGAGAATAACTTGTTAAATTAACACACACCAAGCTATGACCTTGTCAACTTCGAAACACTCCCACTCGGCTACTCGCCGTGCCTGTTCCACGGCGGCATCGTCCACGGTTGCTGCAGAGGCACGGTCGTCGCCGTCGCCAACGCTGGGAGGAGCCTGGTGGCTTGCCAGTCTGCAGAGCCAGTCACGCAGCGCCGGCAGCGAGTGCGTCGAGTACGGCTGCAGCACGACTCAAAAATGGTGAGGCGCTAGGGCCAGGCCCAGACGGGCAGATAGCAGTACAATCAATGCAAGGCATTAAATGAATCAAGGATGCAGAAGACTTCTGCATCCTTGATTCATAAGACTAGAGATACGCATAGGACAAAAGTACTTCAAGTCTTACGCATAGGACAAACCTCGCCGTAAAAGGGGAGGGCATCGAGGTGCAGGACTTTGCGGCCCGACCGTGCAAGTGCCGCCGCTGCGCACGTCTCCGTGATGCCTGTGCCCACGACAATCACGTCGAAGCTGTCCTCGAGCTGGTCCTCCATCGCCTAGAGGTTTTTTTATATTAAAAAAACTCTAAGCGATGATTTCCCGAGTTTCTTCCGATTTTGAAAAGGTGGAGGAGAGGAATGGAGATGATAAATCGGAGGACAGGGTGGGACTGAGGGTGGTGCGGCCAGGGTTTTCAGCTGCTGCCATGAGACTATCCGCCGGACAAGATTTGACTCTTTCCCACGCGGTGCCAGGCTACGCCTTTTGAACCGCTAGGCGAGGAGCGGGCACGATGGTGTTGCAACGCTACAGGGCAAAACAGGTGCGTGTTCCCGTCCTCTCTGAAGCTGACGACGTGCTGCGCCTGCCGCCCGAAATTCTTGCTCTATTTCCCCTGCATACTATGCGATTCCCTTGCTATCGGTGCCTCAAAATTTGCTGATTTCCGTGCGTGACAGGAGCTGGGCAAGGGGAGCTTCGGCACAGTCTACCTTACAGAGGGCCGTCGCGACAAGAAGGCCTATGTTGTAAAGGTCAGTGTATCCCCATTTGTTTATGTCCTCTTTCTTCTCATCCACCCCTCTCTCTCCTTATCCAGCAGCTTGGTCCACTAACACCCACAAGGCAACGCGTTGCTTCGAGGGTAGTGAAACCACGAGGTAGTGCAAATTTGCGGTAGTGCGACTCCTCGGTAGTGCAATTTCGAGGTAGTGCAAATCTAATGTTGTTGAATATGGGCGCTGGCGCAGGGCCAGATTCAATGTGTGTGGATTGTTCCGCTTTGCGTGGTAACCGTGCGCGTTGACACCCAGGTTGTCGACAACTTGCAAGAGAACAACCTCAAAGTGCAAGAAATTCGGGTGATGATGCATCTCCGGCATCGCAACATTGTGGAAATGTGTGACTTTTACACAAGCAACAACCAGCTATGCATTGTGATGGGGTACGCAGATGGTGGAGACCTGCGGAGCGAAGTCATCAAGGCTCGCAACGGCAAGACCACCATCTCTGAAGAGCTCATCAGTGTCTGGCTCATCCAGGTTTGCCAAGCACTAGACTATGCTCATGAAGAGCAGATTATCCACCGCGACATCAAACCGTCGAACATTTTTCTCATGGCCGACGGCAATACGGTCAAAGTGGGCGACTTTGGCATCTCGAAAGTGTTAGATGCTGCATCTGGAGCAAACCAGGTGACGGCGGCGGAGGCAGATGGGGGGCGCGTGGGGACCAAACGATACATGGCACCCGAAATCCTGAACCGGAAGGACTATTCGAACAAGGCTGATATCTGGTCGCTAGGTTGTGTGCTCTTCGAGCTGCTCACTCTCAACCACCCCACCTATGAGCAAGATCGGCGGATATGGTTTGAGTGGATCCCTGGAATCTACTCGAGCAACATCCGCGAAGTGTGCCAACAGTGCCTCTCGGAAAATGCAATGCTGCGCCCGTCACCGAAGGAGCTCATCGTGAAGCTTGCGGGGCCGTTTCTGAGCGCGCCGCTTGTGCAGCAAGAATTTTACAATGCCATGCAGTGGTATGATACTAAACTCGCCGAGAGTAGGTCGCTCTTTGAACACCAGGCCGATCTGATCAGACAGGTCTGCGCACACACTTTTTCTTTTTGCTGTGTCGCGCAGCGTGCCGCACGCTACTCGAATCGGATTGCTGCAATGCAATTTGCCGCATTTTTTTCCACCTCATGAATTTGAACCTGCCCTGACGGCGCGCGGCAGCTTCGGCGCGTTACGCCTCGCTGCTGTGCGCCCAAACCCGACGCGCACCCGAAGACTTCAAACATTTACATTACAGCGGCCTAGTCTATGGATATACAAAACTATGGATACACAACCCTATATAGATATATATTCCTATATAGTACATATGCAACCCTGTCAACGCTTGCAAAATATAGTGCCTGAAAAAAGAGGTTTGGACTCGAATGGCACGCGGCAGCTTCGGTGCGTTGCTCCTCGCCGCCGCACGCCTAGATTGTGCACATCCGACAACGATTCCAAAAAATCAACGATACATCTTGCCGAGTGACTGTCAATCGCGAGCAGTTTTTCCCGAACTATCATGTGCCGGTGCCTGCGACGTTTGCACCAGGAGGACGCGCAGGAGGCGGCAGTGAGTCGAGCTCTATGACCATTGGTGTCTTTCCTGCGAGCGATCACGGTACAGTAGCCAAATGAATATATATTCGTGATACTGTTGAGTTTCAAAAATAGAATCACTCTGTGCACCTGCGCTCCAGTTGTGCTCTTGTCAACTAGCATCATACTTTGTCACTGCTCCTTTTCCTGTTCTGTTATATATGCATGTTTTCGCAGTTGCTTTGACCTCTCCGAGAATTTGGTATCCCAACGACTAGACTTTGTATCGTGACGCTTTATCTTGATACCTTGTCATATCTTGATACTTTGTATCAAGATTCAACAAATTGAATTCATGCTGCAGTCTATGTCATATATGCAAATGAAATTGGATTCATGCTGCGCTCTTTTCCGTACGCACACATACACACAATTTCGAGGGATTATACACGCGACTGCTGACAAGGCCTAATGCTGTTTTGTTTGTGTACCATCCCAGACAAAGTCGTATCGCGCAGCGATGCTTTGCCGTCACGCTCTGCTATCATCGTGTCAAGCCTGTATGCCTCGCAAAGCAGCAGCAAGGTGAAGCCAGAAGCGCCGTTGTCTGACTCGAGCAGGGACTTGCGAAAGTCGCAGTCAGGAGTGCAAAAGGAAAATCTGCCGCCGCTCCGCGCCAGCATGTCAGCGATTGAGCATTTCAACATCCCTGAGTATACCGAGGATGAGCCAGTCAGCAAGTTGAATTCTCCAGAGATTGCGATGGTCTCGAAAGAAAACGTCAGAGCGCAGCGCTCAGCGGCGCCGCCTCTCCCTAGTGCTGACACATCTAGACCAAACGTGCTGAGCAGCGCATCACAGTACGAGCAATCTGCAGCGCCACTTCAGCAGACTATTCTAGCCAGTCACCCACTACCATCAGTCTCTGGTGCACAGCAGCCACACGCAAGAAATGAGATAGAGCCGGTGGGCTACGTCTCTCACTCCGCACAAGCTGCCGGGTATGCTGCCAATGGAGTGCAAGGTGATTGGCAATCGACGGTTGACAGCTACCAACGGCAGCAAGAAGTGAGTATGCGAGCCAGCTTTGGTGTACAAGCAATTTCTCTGGCACACTCAGCTGAGAAGCCAATGGTGGGAATGGAATATGGTGACTACCCGCCTTCGCAGCATGCACTCGCCGAGTCTTTTGTCACGCAGCAGCAGGTACAGCCGCAGGGTTATGGCCTGCAGCATCTTCAACAGACTGTACCAAACCATCTATCCTCCTACCAACAGTCATCACTTTACTCGTCAGCATCCGCACCCCATCCACAGCAACATATGCAACAGCAGCACCAGCCGTATGACTTGTATTCCAGCCACAATTCCATGCACTCTAGGAGCCAGAGCATGATAAATCCGAGCATACAGTCCACGCAGCCCAGTCTCTATGCCTCTTTGCAAAACTCAGGATCTGCAGGTCCCTTCTTTGTGCTCTCTTGGTCAAGTCTGCGTGTGTGCTTCTGCAAAGTGAGCTGTGTGATGAATGTGTATGCATGTGCGAATAAATTGCCGTGTGTTTGCGAGACTGAATGTATGAATGCTTGCATGCATCAATATAACGTGGCAGGCCCAATGCAGCAGCAGACGCAAGGCTATCAGCCGCAGATGCAAACCTACGCGCATCAAACACCACACAGCATGCAGCAGCCGGTAATTTGTCGTCTTGTTGCCCTTGCATATATTGTGGGTGGGTGCATGCGCTCCTGTATGATTTATCACGATATTTCTCATGTACGTACCATCAGGACTTTGCATGTACGTTAGTCTTTCTCTCTCACACACAAACAAACACACACACACACACACGCACACACACACAGATGCGGCCAGGAGGAGGGATGGGGAATTCATTTGACGGACGCAGCCAATACACATCAGTCATTGACACACGGCAAAGCGCTCCGGCGCTTCCCAATCCCAACAGTTTGGGTCAGTTGAACACGCCGCACATTCCCCTTGCACCCACTTGCCCAAGTTTCGATTCCACACCCCATCGCACACGTTTTGAAACGATGACAAAGTCTTGTACGTATCCGTTCATGCATGCCTGCTGCTTACTAATTTGCGGGTCGTAATTGAGGCAACTTGTATGTATGTGTCCGTGTGTGTATGTACATACATCCACAGGCATTCCAGGTATGCGGGGTAGCTTTGATCAGGCTAATTTACCACAGCACAACGCCAACAACCTGGGTGACATTGCATATTTCATGCGTGAATATGAACATGGGTAGATGGATACATAGCGACAGAGAGAAGGTTTGGCTGAAATACTTTGTTTTATGATTGATACAGGTATGCGCAGCAGCTTTGATCAAGCTTCGATACAGCAGCACAGTAGTATGCGAGGTAGTTTTGAATCTTCCGCGCGAGGCAATTTTGAGCAATCTTCGATGCAACAGCACCAGCACCAGAACCACACGAACCAACAGGCCAGTTTGAGAGCAAGTTTTGATCAGTACAATCTGCAACAACTGCAGCAGCAGCAGCAGCAGCAGCCAAATCTTCGCAGCTCATATGACAGCGTGGTAAGAGAAAGAGCCTCAAACGCGATCCAAAAAAGCGCGTTTTCCCGCAATCAGACTGCCCTAATATGCCAATTTTTGTCATACAATTTTAGAGCTAAAAATGCAGTGCTGTGACCCTCCAACACGATTGCGAGCATTGAATCCTGCATCAGATTGCCAGAGTGTATGTGTCTGTGACTAAGCACACTAATTGCATATACAGGGATTGCAGTCTCAATTCAATGGGGGCTCAAATTACGGCCAGCAAAACTCGAATTACACGCCGACGCTACAGCAAACGAACCCATACAACCCACCATCGAGCATAATGCCCAATATAGCACAACCCAACATTGTTGCCTCTGCACGCGCCTCGTTTGACACAGCAAGACATAGCCGTCTGCATTCGCAGGTATATGGTGCCATATTTGCCAGTCTGCCAAATCTGCTGTGAAAACCAAGCGTGCCGCGCCTGTTTTCATCGTCGTGCATGCGTTTGCACAGTGCCACCTCTCGCTCGATATGTGTCGCAGTGTATTCAAGTGTGTGTACATATAAACGAGCAAGAAGTTTAAACACGCATTCACACAACGCATGCAAACACACAAAAATGAACATTCGCTCTTGCACTTTCTCTCGCACACGAGCGTGCTCTCTCTTACTCACTCACTCACATACACACAAACACGCACACACACACATACGCACACACACACACACACACACACACAAAAACACACACACACACACAGAGTGTGTAAATAGGCTGAAAGTTTAAACGCACACAAAAACGTTCGCACACGCACAAAAATGAATACTCTTGCTCTTATTCTCGCACACGCGCGTGCTCTCACACTCACAATCACGCACGCTCTTCGAGCTGACCCTCTCGCTCTCTCTCTTGCTCTTTCGTTCTCTTGTTCTCGCTATCTCTCTATCTCTCTCTCTCTCGCTTGCTCTTTCTCTTTCTCTCTCTCTCTCTCTCTCTCTCTCTCTCTCTCTCTCTCTCTCTCTTTCTCTCTCTCTCTCTCTCTCTCTCTCTCTCTCTCTCTCTCTCTCTCGTTCTCTCTCTTTCTCTTTTGTTCTCTCTCACTGGTCGCTACTTGCCAAACTGGAATCACCGGACAGGCGCGCAATGTTCAAATGAGGCCATTTTAACAGTAATTCCGACACATACACCCACACAATCAAACGCACACGCCCACACACCCACACGCATGTCCACACCGCATTTGTCAGCAATTTGGGTTTGACATGGTATTGGAGTCTTTCACAGCACGCAGCCGGGATTTCCCTTTCGCCTTCGCTCTCACGCGATACATTACATTCAGCGCCAACAGCTGCGGCGTCGGCCTCTGCTGCGGCAACGTCTTTGCGCAGTGGCGAGGGCGATACGTCCAAGGTGTTGGAAGAGCTTGAGCGCGTGCGGCATGGCATTCAGGTTTGATTGTGTGTGGTGCTGGTGTGTGCAGAGAGAAGGAGAAACAAGCAGACTAGGCAGATAAGGATCGAGGGAGGAGTTTAGAGAGAGTGGTGTGTGTGTGCGTGCGTGCGTGCAAGAGAGCACGTGCGAGGGAAAGAAGCATGTGCACACGCATCAGCACATACGCACATATACACACACACATCTTCATACACGTGCCCACGCATTGACAAGTCAACATGATTTGCAGGCTACACTAGCTGCCGCAGTAGCACGGGGGGGGGTAAATTCTGCAGCGTCAACGCCCAAAGTCACTACCTCGGCAACTCCACAATCTTCCCACCAGCCGCTGCCCAACACCTCAGCCTCCACCTCACCCCCATCTTCTGTCATTACCGTGCAGGTACTTGAAACCTGCAGTGTGTAACATATTTAGATAGGAATAGACAGTAATGTATTTCGATGAGATGCCTGTCATTGTCTGTGTCTGTTTCGCTTTTGTCTGCGTTTCTGTATTCTAGGGGCGTGTGTACTAATTGCGTGTTGCTATCGGTGCAGCTGCAGAATAAGCAGCAGCAAGAACAGTTGCAGCAGGAGCAACAAGAACAAACGCAAGCACAACCACTACAAGAGGCTGCCAGCAGGTTCAGTTATGCCGAAATGTAAAAATCAGCAGAGAAGGAGAGAGGGTGTTTCAAGGGAAATCTTGCTCAAGGAAGAAGTGCAGTGGGTGTAGAGTGAAAGAGGGAAGTTAGTGAGCGCCCCGTCTGAGTCTAAACGACCGTAACTCGCATCAGTGGCATTAAAGTATTCTTCGGCTTGTTAATTTGTGAAAATCCACCGACAACTACTCAATAGTCAGAGCGGCCGGGTTGCTCTGAAGTGTGAGAGGTATTGGACTTGTCAGAGCAGATGGGCAAGCTAGGACACGAAAGAGCATGTGAAATTTGAGATGCATGCAACGTTTGCAACGATTCCTGCCATTTGTAATCATTTCAATACAACCTATGGCAACCAATTGCCATGCAGTCAACGACTAGGACCTTTATAAATGCGCATGCTTCTCATTAGCAGCTCATCGCAAATTTTGTCATCGCATGTACAGTTTGACATAATTGACGTCAGCAACATTGACGTCAGCAACTCCGGTAACGTGTGGCTTATTCTGTAGGATCTCACTTCGTGAGATGCAGTGAAATAAGCCCCACAGTTTTTGACCCACTTCTCACAGAACATGATAATCAGATTTGAAATCGTGAATAGCAGCAACTTTTCATTATTGGTGAGTTAGCGTCCACAGCGACATCGAAGAGTCAGGCCTAGCGCGTGAGTTGAGCATGTTGCAAGTATCATTTGATTCTTGCGGCGCTATGTGTTGTTTCGTTTTTGTATAATCGCACTGTGGAATCACGGAAGGGCCTCCTAGGCCCGAGCAAAGACGCATGCCAACCCACGATATTGAGATGGACCAGGCCCTGCCCCCCTGTAGAGTCCTCTGCAACCGCCTCAACTATGTCACCAAGCTGCGTTGTCCCCATCTCTCCCTTCAATTTCGCCGAAGTGTTTTTAATTATATACCGAGGCTTTTCGTCAAGTGTTCTTAGATAGATAATGGTGATGATGGACAAATTGTGCTGAGATACATGTTGTGGCTTTTCGCCAAATATGTACCTATACATATATTGTGATTTTTTGCCAGGTGTGCTTGAAAACGTATTCTGGCGTTTCGCATCAGTGTGTTTAAATACATATTGTTAAATATATATCGTGGCTTTGTGCCAACTGTGCTTAGACATGCAAATGCCAACATAACCGACGATCTGTTGCCTGACACTTCCTGGAAACGCAGATCAAACAGTGAGCTCACGTTTGAGAATGTATTCCTGTAATGTGTAAACTTGCTCGTGCAGCTCGTCAACAGCCGAGCGCAGGCGGTCCAATTCGCTTTCCCACTCGGCCTTTTTTTCAGGCATACAGGTCGACACGACAGATTTAGTATCTAGTGCTGGCGAGAATGCTCCTTCGGCTGCGAGATCCACTGCTGGTACATCAGGAGTGTGAGTGTGTATGCCACGAGTCTCTCCAGCTACGGCAAGGTGGATCAGGAGTGTGTGTGTCTCACCAGCTACGAGAAGGTGGCGGATTGGGCAACCCCCCTCGAACAGTTCGCCCCAAGAGGGGGGCACGTCGGACTCAGCAAGGAAAAAAACTCAAACATGCTTATATTTCTTTCTTTGGGGTAGAACCCCCAACCTAGTCAATTAAGACCAAGGAAAGAGGAAAGGCGAGAGACGAAGAATCAGATGATGATGATTATTTTGTTTAGTTTCAACAGCAATTTAATAGAGCCATTGAGGGTCTACGGAGGGGGGGATAGAGGGGCCATCGACACTGGCCATTTTGTTCACAGAGAACCCGACTGCTCTGCAGTGCTGGTCTGAGCTATAGTCTCCTCACCCACATCATCCTCCACCAATTCATACGCATCAAACAAACGGAAGCAAAAAAGAAGGAGGCAAGCAGCATTGAAAAAAGAGGATAAAAAAAGACACTGACAGCGATTGAGAATGGCTACTAGAGAGAGGCTACTAGAGAGAGGCTACTAGAGAGAGGCTACTGAAGAGAGGCTACTAGAGAGAGGAGACGGCTTGGGTCTCGATGCTGCCGTTGATTGTTTCCGTTCAAACTCTGTTTGACTGTAAGCCCGAAAACTTTTGTCCATTGGGTACCGCATCTCATACACAAGATGTACTTGCCGCAATTCAGACACCTCCGAGAAGGCTCCGTGAAGGCACTCTGCACATGCTCCGAGTTCACGATCACCAGGTACACGTGGGCAGGTGGCGGGAGGTTCGTCAAGGAACTCATGGCGCTGCTTGGACTGACGGCACAGCAGATCGTGACATTGGCTCGCTCGTTCAACGGGGGGTCCAACGGGGCGGCAGGCGGCCGCAAATTTACAAGCCCTGCCCGCGAAATAGCAGAGGGTGTGATGGGGCGCGTTGCCTGGGATGTTTATAAAAACAGCACATACAAGGCTACGAAAGGACCCCGTAAATCAATAGGATCATCCGCATCACAAAAAGTCACAACAGCACGCAACAAAAGGTTGGGAGGTTCCATGAAAGGCTGGACACTGGAGACTGAACCACAATATTTTCAAGACGTCGACACAGTTGGGTATGGACGACCCACTCATGTGGTTGTCACCTGATGGGTACCCCGCTAAACATTCGTAGGACGTTGGGAGACATTATTTCAGAGGCATTCCACGCACACTACAAAGCCGTCAACAGAAACCCAGAGGAAAAAGTCACCTCTGTCTCGATGGGCACTTCCTGCAAGTCTTCGGAATGGGAGACTGTCACAGGCGTGAACAGTGCAAAAGATTCCTTCAGCAGGAAGAAATAACAGCGACGCGCGAGGACGTGATCGCACGACAAGGTGGCAGTGTGTGGGTACAACCCACTCAGTGCATTTTACACATGAGAGCGCTTTGTGCATACGCGTTTTACACTCTCCAAAGCACTGTTTACACATGAGAGCGCTTTATGCATACGCTTTGTACATGCACCAAAGCGCTGTTTACACATGAGGACGCTTTTTGTATACGCTTTTTTACATGCATGACAGCACTGTTTACACATGAGAGCACTTTATGCATAGAGAGATCTTTAAGTTTCAGCGTACAAGGTAGATAGAGCAGAGAAAACAGGATGCTTGTTCGTAGGCTGGCTTGCATTGTCAGGGTATCCAGCTCCAACACACAAGACTCTTTAACTTCCGAAGAACGTAGCAACCCACGCCATGATGCCCCCCCTTTCTATGAGAGTAAACCGTTTGTTGAAACTGATAGTGGGTATCCCAAAGATACGGGGGATACAGTGGGCACGCGGCAGCGGGGGGTTTTTATCCCCGACGCAGCCGCACACCATAGGAGTCGGACTGCCACTTCTACAGATCTACACCCTATACAAAAATTCTTCAAATTTTCCCTAGAGCAGATATCTACGGACAAGTCAGAGAAAAATCCGAGTCGGGGTTTTCGAGTGTTGATCCTTTCCACGCAATTGATCTGATTGTATGGATTCGTGAGCCTATGTCCCATCTGAGGAAAAGGGGCAAAAATCAGGTCTGTCGAATATTAGTCTGAGGGCGTGGGTCCGTGGGATGCCAGTGCGCGGTGGCGTCGGGGCTAAAGTCCATCCGCCGCCGTGCCTCATTCATCCTGGCAAACCCTTGGACTTCTTTCCGCTACATCATTCATTGCTCAGCTCACCAGTCTCCGCCCTCGCCCATTCTAGGGGACCTAGGAAGCGGTCCCAGTCACCAGTCTTTGATGTGCTAGGCGCTGCATAAAGCTCTCGGCTTTGCATATGTGTACAGGCCCAAATCTGTAGTAGGGGTTATCAGAGGAGTATCACAGACTGCCAATGTCACCTGTCTTTTTGTGAGCAAGTTTTGGCATGCATGGAATCCGCTACCTCAAACTTTGAAGTATATTACTACGTCTTAGTGTCTTGGTGCGCTACAGGGCCGGCTATGGAGAGTTCAGTTTGTCCTAGATGTCCTCAGATGGAAAAAGAAACCCAACGCACTTATAAATCTCATACGACCGTGTGTACAAAATTCCTTCTAAGAAATCAAATGAATCAAAAAACCCAAGGGAAAGACATCCGAGCTGAAGAGGTCGAGGGCTCAAGTTTTTTGGTGGCAAGCCATTACCAGAATTTCTTTCCCGGGCCATTTTTCTTGGGTGGTGGTGAAGTCCCAACTTAATCACTTAGGACCCAAAACACTCAGGCTGTCCCAGACTGTGCCTGCCTACTTATGGAATGTCAGTGTTGATATTCTATGCAGATACATGAACAAATTTGGAACAAACCCACGGGTTTACGGTAACAAGGGTGCCCACTGACTACGCAGTTATGGGTTATCGATTTCGAGCTTCGATGGCCGACCCAAAAAACAGCCTAGGTCTACAATATTTATGGGCTAGCAATCATCATCAGTCTAACAAGCTCACACAGTCAAGTCAACCTAACTACCAAGGAACATAGCGCCTGTGGTGGATATCTTCCTTATTCAAGTTTCATCAATGAACACCCTGTTGAACCGTGACGAGAGGCCCGGTCTCCTTAAGAGGGGAGGGGTGTAAGGTCCCCCCGAAAACCCGCAACACTGGAAGGTTACCAAACAACAAATGCACCGCACTTCACCATATCAGCGCAGATTTGCGCAAGAAAGTTACATTCGTGTTACCACTACCACTACTCAAGTGAACGCTCAAGCCCCACATTATAGCTTGGATCAATCATTCTGTTGTATCAAACATTATTCATCCAAGCTATATTGTTTCCGTGACGCCTTTCGATGTCCTCTTTCACCCCGTCTAGAGGCCTCGTCCTTTCCGCCTCGACGAAATTTTCCGACAGGGGTGAGTTTTTCAATTGCCGCCGGCCTCTCGCCGTTCGTTCACAATCCTTCATCGATTGCATATTCACCGTTGCTTTCTATTTTTCTTCTTGCTTTCTTGAGTGCTTGCTGTCTTCCTTTCACTTTCTTTCGTGAGTGGCGCCGAATACCTAACTTCACCACTGCTCTAATCAAGTAGTTCTTTCTGTCTTTCTGGGGTGGCGAATACCCAGCTTGAACACTAGACTAAGCGGGTCACAAGTCTGTCTAAACCCCCGAGCACTCGAATTCTCATGGATTTGAACTTGATAGACCCTCAATCAAAAGTACTAAATTACTTTTAAAAGTAATAAATGCAATCAACATCATAGGCTAATTTTTTTTCCCTTTCTTCCTCGTGTGGTGCAGACCCAACTTATTCACTGACTAGGCGGGTAGCCAACACCCGACTATTCCCTTAGGACTCAAAAAAATGTCCTGGACCGTTGCCGACCTGATTAATTCATCCGACCAATTTAATTCTTTTTTCTGTTCTTTCATTTTTGGGTGGCGAATACCCAACTCAATAACTGGACTAATAATAAGCGGGTGGTGAACCCCCGATTAACCACGTAGGACCCAAGAAACATTCCCGAGCCGGAGTCGACCTAATTTTGAGGCCAACCCTGCTGGTGGGTACAATAGTTTACAATGTTTGCATCAGGAAATTACGCTTGTATATACATGTCGGATAAGAATGCGTTTATATGTCATCAAGTTCTTAAATGACATATATATGTCGAATAATTTTTAACTGACTAGTTTACGACGGATAATTTTTTATCCGACATATATATGTTATATAGATATTAGGCGACATATAACGTTATACAACATATATTCTTAAATGACGTATGATCTTGAACGATATATATTCTTAAATAGCATATAGTATATTTTAAACAACATATTGGTTAAGCGACATATAACGTTAACCAACACATATTATTAAACGACATATAGATCTTCCAATGACATGTTTGTTATACACCATTTTTTTTTTGAAGGACATATACATGTCGTGTAAGCATTATGTGACATATATATGTTGCGTAATTTTAAACAACATATAAATACTTTTCCAAGAGGCCTTGTTTGTCAACATTCGAGATTGTGAGTCTTTTCTGTCGCAGATTGTCTGGTGTAGGTCACTGGCAAATTCGTTGTCCGAGTGAATGTCAGGGGATGTGCCCACCACAGCACTACACCCTGCGATCCAGTAGCTCGTGTCTGTCAACATTCGAGATTGTGAGTCTTTTATGTTGCAGGTTGTCTGGTGCAGGTCACGGGCTAATCTGTTTCCTGAGTCAATACCAGGGGGTGTACCCACCAAAGCACTACACCATGCGATCGGATGGCTCGTGTCTGTCAAGAGCAGAGATTGTGAGTTTTGTGTCTGGTGCAAGACACTGGCAACTTGGTGTCCAGAGTGAATATCGGGGGGTGTACCCTCCACAGCACTACACCCTGCGATCGGATAGACCGTGTTTGTCACGAGCAGAGAGTGTGAGTCTTGTGTGTTGCAGATTATGTGTGGTGTCGAGGAACCCGCAAGCCAGGGCACTTTAGCCCTGGAATGGTATGTGCAAGCGCTCGTCCAGAACATATATACACATTCATGAATGAATTGTTTTTGGCCATTTATTGTTGCGTATAACTATTCAATGGCATCACCTGGACTCGACCCTGAGGAGGGGAGCCAGAGGTTCGTCTCTTTTCTGGTGGGACTTCTCGTCTTCAGATTTAGGGCTGTCACGTTCAAATCCGAGGGCTGCGTGTTTCTTGTTCAAAATGTATGGATGTGTGAATGTGTGTGTATGTACCTACAGTCCGACTA
>Ga0209491_10007817_pt1 | contig 13910 bp, 16 predicted proteins | sample BON02_FD_187213 | JGI IMG/M metagenome (GOLD analysis project Ga0209491, IMG submission 187213) | Freshwater microbial communities from Lake Bonney liftoff mats and glacier meltwater in Antarctica - BON-02 (SPAdes) (version 2) | ecosystem: Environmental > Aquatic > Freshwater > Ice > Glacier... | reverse complement strand
GCAGAGTGATGTTGAGTGTTTCATTATTAAGCCTCTTGGAGATAGGAAGGGTGCATGGACTCCCAAATAAATTGCAACTCTGACAGGTTCACAACCATGAGGAACGAATAGAGAGCAAAAAAATGAAATTTCAGCCAACTCACACGCGGCCACTTAGTTACGCATCCGAGGCGAAGTGCACGGTCCTGGTGATCCAGCACCGCTGCGGCCAGACATTTAGCACTTACCTTGGTGGGTGGGAGCGGCGCAGCTCCGCAGGGTGGCGGTGCGGGGTGTAGCCCCGCGTATTGCTTTTTGATGATTTTTTGTCGATTTTTGGAAACAAAATCTTAGCTTTGAAAGACGGAATTCTTGGAAATATGGAATTTCAAAAAAACAGGTCCGTACGTGACTGGGATGACCAGTTATTTGAGGCCGTCTCAACGAGAGGTAAAGAATGATGTGTCGTAGTACCTCCAAAGTATTGTCATGGGCCTGTACGCAGTTTGTGAGGAAAATCTAGATAACCAGGACCGTGCACTTCGCCCTGACTTGGACAGTGACTTGGCACCTGCGATCACAAACTTCATTTTAGATGAAAATTGGGAATGCTGTGACAATAATTTTTCTAATTAAACAGACAATAAAGGACAGTTAATTGAGCAAAGACCCGGGACGAGCCCGTCAGGCAAAATTCAACACAATGAAAGGTTTAATATCATGCCTAGACCTAAGACCAGGATGGACAATCACTAGCGAGGGATGGAACTTTCTGAAAAGGGGAAGGATTGGATTGGCACGAGCAGGCGCTGATGACAGCCATTCGGAAGGAGACTAAGCGAAGACAAGACATAGAGGAAACTGGATACATTTACCAACGTGGGAAGTATTACGAGCCCTGCAGCAGATCAATGTGGCCACGAGAATTGAAGGAGAAGCAGCGATGTCTGTCCCTCTTTGTTTCAATCGGCGGGACGACGACTTCTACTCTTCTAGGGAGGCAAAGAAGGACCAACAGTAGTAACACGGGAGAGCCTATCAGAACGAGAAAAGGCAAGTTGGCTGGCAGAGGCAAACACGTCGCACGACTGGGGTGTGTGGTGCAAGTCACAAAACATCTAAACAAAAAGAGGGGAAAATGGCAGCACGGTATGTGAACCTGATTCAAAAAAAGAAGGAAGCAGATGAAGGTGGAACGCGAAGAGGAAGCATCCAGCTCGAACCGTGAGAGATCGTGCCTTTGATGACCTGTGTGTCATTTGTTCTGTGCGTGCACTAGAGTGTGCGTTCCCTAGATCCTAACAAAAGGGTGGGACTGTGACTAGGTGACGCGGGTGGATTGTATTTTTGGAAGAACAAATAGTAGCAAGCTTGCACGGATCCAGTTTTTTTCCGAGGGTGACTGTGTGGCTGCCAGCGTGAGGATGATCAGAGGACAATAGCATGAGTAGCGAGGATACGTTGCTATAATTTTCGGTGCGGTCTGCCTTGGGGTATCCTTACCTCCTATGTTAATGTTCCCCCTACAGCCAAGCTGCAGGGGGGGACGACTGGTCAAGCTGGACAAGGCTCACCTCACCGTAAGTAAGATAAACGAAAAAGAGGCGATGCCAAAAAATACAACTTCGACCATGGCATCAATGGCGTCCGGCAAGTGATGGCATTGGTTTTTGAAAGAAGGACTCCACCACTCACAAAGGCACTGGTTTGAAAGGAGGACTCCACCAAGCACAACTTCCGTTCGAACAGAAAAGAAGTCAACAACATGGACTTTCTTAATGCGGCGAAGATTTTCTCGTACAGATCTATTGAACCGAAGGAGACAAATCGTAACCCAATTAAAACCTTCCACGAATTTACACTTTACACAAACAGGATGACAAATCGTAAGGCCTCTGGTACTACTAGCAAGTGCTGATCACAACTATACAGAAGGAGAATAAGCGAACAGAAGAGTTGGAGGAAGCTGGATACAGATCACCGACGTGGGCAGTATTACGAGCACTGCAGCAGATCAATAGTGCCACGAGAATTGAAGGAGAAGCAGCGATATCTGCCCCTCCTTTCTTCCTGTCGGCGGGGCGAGGAGATCTATTTTTTTGGTGGAAAAAGAAGGACAAGTGGAAGTCATATGGCACAGCCTATCAGAACAAGGAAAGGCAAGTTGGCTGGACAAGGCAAGCAGGACGCACTACTGGGTCGTGTGGTGCAAGTTAAAAAACCGGGCGGAGGAAATCTGCTCATTTGAGCTCTGTGGGAAAGAAATCTTCTGTGACTATGATGAAACGGAATCGAAAGGGGCGAGGAGGAAAAAGAACAGGAGCAAACAGAATGCACATCGCGGGCAGAGCGTACGATACAGGTCATGGTAGAAGCAAGGCAACATCAAAATGGTAGTGAGCGAGGATCACACTTCATGCGATGCTGCTGGGTTCACAAAGATCTCACTGTCACGACAAAAAAAAATTGCGCGTTATCGACAGCAGCAAGGGCGTCAGGCGGAAAGGATGAATGTCAGGTACAACTGACAGGAATAGAGCGGGAATGCTAGATGGGCACAGAGATTGGCAGATTAGGAGGTTATGGCTTCCGAGGCACAGTCACAGCGGGGGATGGATCGGACCAAAAAGTGTGGAAAACAGGAGCAGGTTACGTGAATCTGCGGGAAAAGGGGAAAAGGCAGCAGAGGAAGGTGGCACGAAGCGCAAAGCTGAAAAAAGATGGTTAGGCGAAGGCGGAAAAACAACCTTAGTAGGAGCGCCAGACGCAAACATTTTACGGGAAGCAATCGAAGAGCTCCGAAAAAGAACAACAGCAGGAGCAGCGACGTTTCTGGTCAAAGTGAAAGCGCATCGAGGAGAACCTGCAAAAGAAAAAGCCGACATCCAAGATGACAAGCATATTTCAGGCAAAGATGTTTCCACAGAATGGCGCGACAGGACAAATCTTGTTTGCTGAATTGTTTCCAAGCTCCTATCATACGATCCCGGGGCTTGCGCACCTCCTCGTCTGCTGATCCTCGTCTAATCGCCTTTTGCACCCCGCTGTGCCACGTCGACTTTCGATGTTCATAGCTGACAGTACCTCTTTTCCAGCGAGGCTTGCCATGTGAAGACTGCTCTACGATAACGGCTCTACGGTATGGTACATGGATGGATTAAGAGAGATTCATAAAGACATGTATCAAGGAGAAGGGAAAAAGGGGAAGCATCCACTAGCCTTTCTGCGGCACATGGGTAGCGGACTTCATGCTGAGACAGGATGCAGGAAATTTTAAACTGGGAAATTATTTGTCATACGGTCACAGCAATATTGCAGGCTGCAAATGGATGGCAACGACAGTTACGGCTGTCCACCACTCCATCTGGCAACACCTGTATGACAGCATGCATGCTGCACAAAATCCAAAAAGCAAGCTCAAAGTTGTCACGCTTGACAAAGAAAGTAACATGAAATCTGCAGCAAGGAAGATCTGGCGGAGAAGGCACAAGTGACATTACCTATCAAAAAAAGTCAGGAGACACGGTACAACTTCGATCTAGCGGCTTTCTTCGTAAACCGTTTCTGGGGCAGGCGACCAGATGGGGTTGCAATCAATGAGGCTCTGCAGATCGTATGTATTCTAGAATTTAAATGGTCAACAGACAAGGACGAAGGGTTCCTAGAGGTGAAAGAACAAGAAGCAAATCAGCAGCAAAAAAGCATCATCGGTGCGTTCAGAGCAGCTGGAAAGGAAGACAAACTCTTCGCCGATCATGTGAAACAGATATGTGAAGCGCACGATTGGGTGATTCTGTCCTTCCAGAAGCAGGTGCAAGGACTTGCGAGGCCAACCACAGAGGGATTGAGGGAGAACATTGGGAACAAGGTGCACGTGTAAGGACTCTTAGGAGATGTAAAGAGCAACACACGCTTAAAGAGCGTCAAAGCTGGGGCCCGTCAAACGGTAGTGGACTCAGGATGGTAAAATGGGGATCACAATCCAAGACCCCCCCAGAGTCCGGACGGACACATTTATTGTATTTTACTTATTCGTATTGTATTCTGTCATGTGTCTAAAAACTTGTCGCTTCACTGCTTGTTTTACGTCTTGTTTTACGTCACTATGATCATCTGTTTCTGTTTCTACTTTAATATTGCACGTGACGTCGTCACGATTTTGTTTTTATTTGTTGATATTTATCACTTTAATTACACATTTTCACAAGCACATATAGAGGCACACACACATGCGCACACACGTATAATCAGCACAAAAGAGGAATGGCGACAACCCCGAAAAATTGCACTCTCTTTGGCCACGAACGGGTCGATTTCCGATTTTTAGTATTGGCTGGTAGTACATCGATCTTTACTGAGATTACTGAGTATATATATTTTATTCTAATATAGACTCCAGTTGAATTTGAATATAAAAGTGACCAAAATATTGTACCATCGGCTCTTAATATTGGACCAATTCCGTTTTTGTGAAACACTGTTTCCTACATATCAGCGGTTGTGGCCAAAAAGAGTGCGATTTCTCCATTCTTGGGCGGCAGGCACAGGAGCCTGGTTGGGAGGGGCGGAGAAAAAGTTTTTGTTAGGAACAAATGCCTAGCACAGTCTGATCAAATTCCTACTTCGGGTCAGCTGCTCTGAGAAAATGTTTAGAAAAAATCGAGCAAATAGAGGTTCCAGTAAAGCCTCAAGACTATGTCTTATGGAGTAATAAAAGTCACATCAATCAAAATGCATGACAAGACAAATTAACAAATCTTCACATGGCGAGAGCCTCGTCGGGAAAGAGGCAAGGTGATCTATGAGGATCGAAAGTCGACGTGCAATAGCAGGGTGCGGAAATCGATTAGACGAGGATCAGCAGAAAAGGAGGTGCGCAAGCACCGGGATCGTGTGACGGGAGCCTGGAAACGAATTAGCCGACAAAGACGATGAGTCGATGTAAGTTGAGACCCAAGTATGGTAACGACTTCACGGCATGGTACATGGATGGATGGAAAAGGATGCAAAAAGACATGTATCAAGGAGAAGGGAAAAAAAGGAAGCATCCATCAACCTTTTTATGGCACGTGGGTGGCGGACTTCATGCTGAGACAGGATGCAGGAAAATTTATGCTGGCAAAGTATTTGAGCGACAAACAAATGAAACGTCTGGGGATGGCTGTGGCCAGAATTACGCCAACATCCAGTCAGCTAACCAAAATAGGCAAGATGCAATCAGCAGTCTCATCTGTAGCAGCTGTTTTCTTTCTCGACATTGGCTTCTTGCAGTCACTTGTCCAACCACACACCCAGTTGTAGAGTGTTAAAATAGCCAGCTGCTGCATATACCGCGTGATCTGCGTCAGCTGTGGCAAATAGCTGATTTGTGTTTGCATTATTGGTCCTCCTGTTCGGTTGTCGGATTGCTGTGATGTGTGTTGGCCCCATATTTGCCATGAAGCGAGCGCATTGATTCACTGCAAATGAGCAGTCGCCACGCGTAATTACAGTAAGAAAGATGCATGAGCCCACAGTCTGCTGATAGTCGCGCACCACATTTGGTTCTCTGTGCTCCAATGATGGGCTGTTTGATGCCTGTAGATGCTGATCTGCCTCACAAGGTGTGTGCACTGCATTTGCGTCTGACATTTTGAATCGTGTGAGCACGTCATTGCAATACTTTTCCTGCGACATGTGCACCGTGCCCTTGATCAAGTCCTGCTCCAGCTTGCATCCCAAGAACCATGTCAATTTGCAACTGGCGCTCAGCTCGAGAGATTGGCCTAGCTCGTCTTTTTGTGTGTCATAATATTTATCGTTGTTGGTGGCCACTATCGCATCATCCACATGTATTGAGAGCAGCAACGTTGACATCGTTCCGTCTGCCTTTGTCGTCCCCTTTTTGAACGTCATTCTGTCTGTGTCCAAGTTCTCGAAACCGTGCTGTAGAAGCCACCCAGATATTATTTCTATATTTCTAAATTAAGATTGCATGCGACGTTGTCACGGTTTCTTTTTACATTTGTCATTTTCGATTTACATTTGCTCTGTTCTACCACACAGGCACTTTTCACATCTACACACATACATATATGAACACACACAAGCACGCATGCATGTACGGTTAGTGCACACAAGGAGGAGTGGCGGGAACCAAACGCAGGGGCTTGGTTGGAAGGGGTGGAAGCAGCCTCTTGGTTGATGGCAAGGGTGTAGCAAAACATACTACATAGATTGAAAAAATTGATAGAACACCGAGACCTCAAATCCAGCAAGATTTGAGTAAAATCAGCTTCCAGCTAGAGCCTCTAAATCATTTCATCATGGAATAATAAAAGCATCATCAATTAATGCGTACATACATAAAGACATATATACGTTATGTGTACATGCATGCAAACAAACATACGTACAGACACACAAACGAACCTGCTCTGTCATGTGAAGGAAAACAGCAGTGGAACTAGGTGACGCATACTAGTGCATACAAACATACAAATTACCTTAACAGTAATATGTTGACAAGCGGCAGTAGGAGACGTCATTCCAGTGCTGTTAATCCCTCAAAAAATCAGCACATTCATCACCCCAAGGTTTAAGAAAAGTGGGCAGCAGCAGTACTGGCAAGTGGAAGCAGGAAGTTGGGGTGCAAGAATTGCTAGGGTTGTGTTGGTAGACTAACATTGGTGATTTTAATCTCAAGTTTTTATTCATTTCGATGTTTATGTCATCCGTTTTGGTCATGTCAGAAATGTAGCAGACCTTATTGGCAGCAGCAGTAGCAAACGTATACACAGTGGCAATCAGCAGCACAAACAAGACTCAATTCTCCATATGCCCCCTGCACACTTTGCAAAAGCTGACACGCACTTTTGAATTCTTGATGTTTCCTGCAACGTTCATCTAAAATCTCCATTGCTGGAAAGATAAAGACACATATACATACAAACACGAAGAGTGTGGAGGGGCAGACGAGGTTTGTGTGCGAAAGTGCATGAGAGAGAACCTCCTTGCTGACCGGCCTGTCTTCCCTGAAGATTTGCGAGCAGCAGTACAACTTGCAGGCTTCGCCATCATACAGTTTCGTTCCAAGATTTGTTCCAGCTTCATCCTACAGTTTTTTTCAGGTGAATAGAAATGGTTTCGTCCTCTCCTCTAATACATTTCGTTTTCCTTATATCTATGATTGCTTTTTCCCTCTCCTGCACCTTTTCCATGTTGTCAGATTATATGAAATTTTGTTTCTCTTGATTCTTGTAAAAATTATGAACGCAATTACACAGGAACTTGCAACAGACGTGTAGCACCAGGAATTCTGCTCATCCGAGGTTGCATTGTGTACAGTGTCTCAGGAATTAAGAGCTAAAAAGAGAAAGATTTCGAAACGAATCATAGGTCAATTTGCAAACCGATTCCTTGGATCTCCAGATACTGAAAAAGCGTCACAGTATACATCTAAGAAGAGAAAAGAAGATCTTTGTTGTTCCATTGTCAGGACAGCATAATTTCAAGATGTAGATCGTGTGCTTACCGAAAGAACTATGTCGAGCTGTTGATCTCATGTGCCATTCAACGGCTCAATTTTCGCATGCCATGGTTGTTTTTCACGTGCAGTCTTTTCCAAAAACAATCAATCAAAGAGCCCCTTTAGGAGGAATAGGTGAGTGAAAATGAAAAACTTTTGGATGTTAGGCTGGCTCCCCAGCAATGTCATCTGTGCTTCTGCGATGACTCTATAAATGCATGCAATGTTATCTACCACAACGATACGCTTAGTGCTGACTTATTGTCCTTACAGTGTAACAAAGAAGGGCACATCGTATGCGATTATCAGAAAACTCAAAGGCTGACACCATTTTCGGACAGTGCAGTAATTGAGGTTGACCTACACAGGCTCATCACATTAGTATGACCCATGGATGGCCTCATATTGTCACTAGTAGGCAGGATTAACACACCACAAGGATGAAAGGTGATCGTGAAGTACGAGTACAGTGTAAAAGCTCCTCATACATATCTGGGCGTGAAAGTTTTTTTTATTTCGAGAGATCATCGTTTGAAATTAATAACTTACCTGTCCTGTTGCAGACAGACTCTACATATACATCTATATATATATATACATATATTTATTTATTCCATGCTGTCAGCTAAGACATACCACGATATATCCGTTGTGGCAGAATATGTGTCAGTTATTTATAATCGAGTGCACCCGCTTCTGCTGCCATTCTGTCGAGCCACAATTGCTTCCCATTGAGTAGTAGTGACATTTGTTTACAATTCTGATTTATGGTTCCACTTATCGTAGTTTTGTGCAACACTTGTGTTGCAATTTTTGCATTTTTGATTGTTGACTATGACCATCATGATTCAAATCATCAATGAAATATATGGCCAGACAGATTTCGAAGTACACTATTAACGTGTGTGATTGGGTTTTAAACGAAATCACACGTATTGAAAAAAAAGCAAACATAGTATGCAAAACGGAATTCAAAAAATTTATTTCAGAAAGTAACATTCATATTCTAGATGTCACGGTACCTCAGTACAAGACCAACAGTGATTTTTCCGCTTGCGATTGACTCTTTTTCCTCTTAATGTATTTGAATACGTGTATTTGCGTATGTTTGCATGTGTATGTGTTTGTCACCGTGGCCCTCTTTGTATTTGTACGTGTGCAGGATCAATCTTGTTTTCAACTTTGCATATTGTGTATGATATTGTGTACAATTTTGTGTAACATGCTGGGTACCATTGTGTGTGTGGTGTGTGCATGTGGGCATGCGTTTATACTTGCGTTTGTGTACGTGCACATGCACGTGTACGTGTACGTGTACGTGTGCGTGTGCCTGTGTGTGTGTGTGTGTGTGCGTGTGCGTGTGCGTGTGCGTGTGCGTGTGCGTGTGCATGGGTAACGTAGTCAGTCTACCGTGCGCTACATGCTGCTACCAACAGTCTACTGATGCACACGATTAGATTTTCTCCCCCCGGTGACCCAATGTCACCTCCAGACCCCTCTCATTCTGTTCATCCTATTCCTCGTCCTCTCCTCCACTACTTGCTTCTTTCCTTAGCCCACGACCGCCCCTCCAGACGAGGAGCAAGTGTCGCCAGAGATTCAGATCAGTCCGAACCATTGTCGCTTTGCCAAGGGAAAGAAGTATTAAAGGAGGAGGCGGAAGAATCTTACGATTGGGAAGATTATCTAAAGGTGAAAGACCCATTGTTGAATTTTTCTGGTGGATCTCGCACAATCACAGTATTGTCGATGAAGATGGTGATGTTAGTGTACGACGTCTTAGCCAGCTCGCCGTCTATCAAAATAAAGGTCGAGGATATATCTTTGTACTTGACGAGATCCGGGGTGTAGCAAACAAAATGAGTCGAGTCAACAGGCAGAGACAGGACCGACCGAACACGGAAGAAGGGGTTGTGCCATTCACATGCATACCGTCGCTGTGTATTGTCGAAGCCAGCACCTCGCACTGCACAACACAAAACATTAGCCTTTTGTTATACATTATCAAGCATATGCGCATATTTTGGGATTTGTACATATGTATGTATTGGTTACATATGTCTGTATATGTATATGTGTGTGTGTAGACCAGACCTGTAATGGCACCAAGCCCAACCCAGCCGTATCGAGCGGGAGTGATGGACTCCCAAATGGGATCCATGAAGATATTAGTAGCAACCGCATCTTCGCCCACAAATGTGACCTCGCGCGCTTCGATGCCAGCAGTAGTCACCGAGAGAATTGCAGTGCGGGCTGCATATAAGGAACCCCATTGAGGAAGATTACATACTAATTCCTGGTTGTCGACTGGCGACGAAGGAACCGTCCTGATCTGCTGCTCTAAAACCGATTCACCAGGAGCCCACTTCTCAGGATTATAGAGAGTTGCCCAGAAGCCAACAGCCTTCCAGGTCAAGGTGCAATTATAAAGCCGTTGTGGATGGAAGCCAAACCCAGTAACTGTTACAGTCATTGGAGCATTCGCCCAGAAGTAAGTGGGACGAACAGAAAGCCAAGATTCGCGAATTTCGACCTGCCTTAGTACTGGGAGCCCAGAAAAGAAAACATGAAGTCCATACCCGTCCATGAGGGTAACATTGACCATGGCTGCCTCGTGAAAGAAACCCCACGCATCAATCTGACAGGAAACAGTGGAGGGTGACGTGGGATGCGCAAGATTCGAGACCATTCGTTTCGAATCATTTGACTCGAGCAAGCAACGATATGCACTGAGCGTGTGTAGGCCAACGCCGATTATGGAAAGGTGACCGCCTGAAGCAGCGATATAATGTTCCTGTACCCGCGCCCAGGATGCAGTGAATTGAAAAGCGTTGGATTCTTGTGTTCCTCGAAACGGCACAACCAGACCTCGCACTCTATTAATTAATGACACCGATGTTGGTCCAGCAATGTTCTTCCGACCCCAGTCTGGTGTGACACATAGCAACTCTGAAGGTGACAGTGGGCTCACTGGTAGGGAAACAGCTACTCCACCAAATGCGTTGCTGAAGACACACTCATACGGAAGTGCCACGAGATCAATGATTAACCCTCGGGTTGTCAGGAGAATTGCGGTTCCGCCGGATGCATCACCGATTGAGGCATTCTGACTGAGCCAGTATTCATACACAGGAATATACTGCAAGCCAACGGTAGGCTTGTGGATTAAAATACCATCGCCCCTAACTTTCAGAATCAGCGATGTTGCTGTAAACATCGAACCCCAGCTAGGAATAGTGCACGAAAGCCGAATATTCGATTCAAACGTAGCTGTTGTTTGCATAGACTGCGCATCCTGCTCAATGCAATCAGAATGTCAGCTGCTTGCCAATTTAGTGCCCACCAGAGTACAAAGTCAATTGAATAGAACATGTCAAACACTTACCTCTAGATTTGCCTTGTCAAAGTATTGGCACATGTATTTGCGTGCAGGCAAAAACCCGGCGCCTTCAATTTGGACTAGCCCAGAATCCTCCGACACGGATGCTCGCGTCCAGCCTTCGAAGTACTCAAAGGCAGTCGATGCCACTTGATACTGCAAAAAAAAAGAAAGATTCTTGGTCATCTAAGATACATGTTACTTCTAGTTATGTTTTTTGGATAGAAATTTTGCGCTTCTAAACTTACCTGTGTTTTATATGTCCCGCTCATTTTTTGTGCCAAGGCAAGACTCTGCTCGCTCTGCTTAACAAAGAATCCGTTGAAGAGAAGTTGAGGCGTAATTCTTTGTGCTTCTGTTGGCCAAGGAGGAACTGTGCAAATTATTTCTGATTTCGACGCAACTTGTGCATTGGACGAGATTGCCAAATGTGAAGAATAACGACACGAATACAAAATGCTGTCCACTTGAAATCCAGCTCCTTGGATGGTAATCAAAGTGCTCGAGCCTGCATAGCCCTTTGTAGGGTAAAAATAAAACCAATTGGGTTCCACTGTAATTTCGAAAGTGGTCGAAGACGTGAGTCCTTCTTTATCCTTGACGGTAACCAAAATCAAAGCGGCTCCGGTCACGCCCATCATGGGTTCTACCCTCACTGTCCTATCGCGGCCAACACCTCGGACCTCAATTGCTCTGGATGGAACAATGGACTCATTCAATGATATTGCCCATACTTGCAAACTGCTCGGAAGTGTTTCATCGTCCTCGACTGTAAAGGCCTGGTCGTGCGATTGCTCACCTGCTCCACACAAACACACATACGTTTACATAAATACACGAACAAGCGCAAGACAGTGCAACTCGAAAGCTTCGCAGAAAGTGAGAGGCGCCGGGTAGGGCGGGACAGGGTTGCATGAGGGCAGAAGAGAGTACCAGCTGCAGTAGAGAAGTGCCCGATCGCAGAGATACGAGGGGGCGTGGTGCCATGAGTCCGAGCACTCACAAGGGGATGTGTTTCTGCTCCGTCACGCTGAGCATTTGAGCACTTGAGCTTGATTCCACTAACTATTGTGCCCTGTGGCAAGTCACCAATGGTAAACAATACTTGCTCCGAATCGAATTCTTGGTAATGCATATTTGTGCCAACAATCCAGTCCATCCTGCATGAAATCAACGGACTGTCCCCAAGAGCCATTCGAGATGTCAGCATAATCGCACAATCAGCACCAAATCAGTGACTAAACAATGCACCTGAGTTAATAACAAGATATTGCAATAGGACTGAATTCTATTGTAGAATTCAAATAAAAATGAAACTGGATTTTTGATTTTTACCTTCCACCTGAATCCTCAGGATGCTCCCATATCAGAACCAACGCATGGTGAGTTTTGCTGTGTATCCTCAAGCCACGTGCCGCAGAGGGTGCCGATGGTGAAGCGGTTGATATCGACAGCAGAGGCTCGCTGTGCTCACCAGCCCCAAACTGCGTGTTTTGACACACATTAGTACGTTATGTGGGTAAAATACTTTATGCAGTCCTTGCAAACAGGCAAAGCCAAGACCAAAAAGCGAGATGAAATGGACAACTGACCTTTGTGACAGCTCGTGCTTTGATGAGCACAATATCGAAATCTGCCTGAAGACCCCTCAGAGTTACAGTCGTTTCTATCCCCGAAGTTCGATCGACTTGCTCTTGTCCTCGCTTTGGGAGATACGTGACGGAGTAGTATAAAATCGGGCTGCACAAAACAAATGTTTAGATTGTTGCATAAGACCAGAATGTGCTAGCGTGTGATCAAGCGAATACGTATCATACCTGCCGCCTGTATCTGCGGGTGGTTGCCAGTTTATAGAAAGGCTTGATCCGGTGGAGGACCCTTTGACTAATCCTAACCCAGTTGGCTTCGACGCCTTGCGCAAGTTTGTGCCGCAATGCAGATAGCAAGAGCGTCTGCATTCGTAAGGTGTCCTTCCATTCTGGATTTTCCGGTCCACTTTGTCCCTATTGCAATTAATCAAGGAAACAACGTCAAGATGAATGCGAAAATAAACAAACTCCATTTTCGAAACAAATAAGACATGCATATATTTCTGAATTGGAATTGATATTTGCGCAATATGTACGGAATAGAAAGGCAGACTTACCATGTGCATCGGTTCTCGCAACAATCCATGCATCCATCAGACTCAGGCCAGCATTCATAAATTGATGGTATATTCGTGATAGTAAATGAACTCAGGGAGCTTCGTTGCCCTCCTACCACTACCTGAACCTGGCAGTGTTCGACAATTTTACGTGGGGACTTGCAAAGAATGAGCGAGTGCGAAACGTATGCAGTTGTACTGCACGCCACCTCTCCATCAGCAGCCTTGACTACTGCGAGAGAGCCATCTTGTTCACCACCGAAATTGGAACCATACACGGAGATCCAAGTGCCGCCGTGGGAGTTTGTTGAGGTTGGAACTAAGTTGGTAATTTCTGGTGCATCATATTTCCACAGCTTGTTTGCTCTCATGGGTACCTCAAACACAGAAATATCGACATCTGCGAAACCTACTCCAGGAGGAGAAAGAAATACGATCCGTGTGTTGTACATGATTCGTTCGTTGACAATAGGATAGTGAAGAATAGTGCCGTTAGCTGAACCAATAGCTATGCGCACGTTGGCTGTTGACGCATCAAAATACGACCCCAGCAATGTTACTTGTGTTCCGCCGATCGTGGGTCCGTTGCTAGGCGAGATAGATGTTATCTTTGGGCCAGTAGTGAATATCCAGGGAAGATTATACTTGCGCGACAGATACCCAGCAACTCGATCGAGATCTACGATCGAGATCTTAGTGTCGTACAAAATGAATTCTGCCACTTCAGCATCAAGGCACTGGCGAGTTCCATTTACGCTGAATCCGCAACCTGCGAGTGAATGTTTGAGTGAGTGAGCGAATGAGTGTGTGTGTGTGTGTGTGTGTGTGTGTGTGTGTGTGTGTGTGTGTGTGTGTGTGTGTGTGTGTGTGTGTGTTTGTGTGTGTGTGTGTGTGTGTGT
>Ga0209491_10007815_pt1 | contig 13912 bp, 13 predicted proteins | sample BON02_FD_187213 | JGI IMG/M metagenome (GOLD analysis project Ga0209491, IMG submission 187213) | Freshwater microbial communities from Lake Bonney liftoff mats and glacier meltwater in Antarctica - BON-02 (SPAdes) (version 2) | ecosystem: Environmental > Aquatic > Freshwater > Ice > Glacier... | reverse complement strand
CAACCACGTCTGGCAACATCACCGATGACATCATCATGCGGTATCTCGATAAGCATATCCACAAGGATGGCTTCAGCCACACCACATGATCCTACCGGCATCAGCCGGTCAGTTATTCAGCTTCAGTTTGGTGTGGCAGGCTTGTCAGCCACGGCTTTCTTGGCCGCGCTATTCGCCATTGCCTGAATTTCTGCAGCTGCGGCTGCAGCGGCATCGCCGGCCGCGTCTGCTTCTGCTTCAACCGATTCGCCGGGCCCCGCCACAGCTGCTTCGACTGCATTGGCTTCCGGATCGGCAGCGGGCTCTTCTACCACTGGTTCCATCGCATCGTTTGCTGGCATTTCTACGGTATCTGCTTCGGCCTCGACCGAGGCATCGTCCGAGCTGCCGCAAGCAGCCAGAGCCAATGCGGACAGCGATGCGAAAGCGACAGTGGTGATCTTGTTCATAGTAATATTCTCCCGAAAGTTTCGGTCGTCCTTGTAGCGACGTGTAATAGGCGGGGCAAACACCAATTCTCCACTGACTATCGGGCCGGTGGGCATTCACGCTGCGGCACACATCTGCCATGGACTGCGCAATGCATGACCCGCTGTCAGATGATGCCCTGGAGCATTCGCGATCTTTCGAACCGCCTTTGGCGCTGTCCCTGGATGATGCCAGGTCGCGGCTGAAAAGCGTGTTTGGTTTCGATGATTTCCGCGGCCGTCAGCCAGAAGTGATGGAACGGGTGCTGGCGGGTAAATCGACCTTGGCGGTGATGCCTACCGGTGCAGGAAAATCGCTCACCTATCAATTGCCCGCCACTATGATGTCGGGCACCTGCATTGTGATTTCGCCCTTGATTGCACTGATGCATGATCAGCTGCGCTCAGCCCGCGCGAACGGCATTCGCGCCGCGACGCTGACCAGCGCGGATGCCGATTGGCGCGAGACGATGGATGCATTTCGCGCCGGACAGCTCGATTTGCTTTACGTTGCGCCGGAACGCGCCAGCCAGCCGTCGTTTCGCGATTTGCTGAATTCTTCGCCATTGGGGCTGTTTGCAATTGACGAGGCGCATTGTGTTTCGGAATGGGGCCATGATTTCCGCCCTGATTACCGGCAATTGCGCCCGATGATGGACGCTTTCCCCAAGGTTCCGCGTCTGGCCCTGACGGCAACGGCAGACGAACATACCCGCGCCGATATTCTTGCCCAACTGGGCATTCCCAAGAACGGTCTGATCATTGCGGGCTTTGACCGGCCCAACATTCGCTACACTATCCGCCACCGGGATAGTGCCGCCAAACAAATCGCGCGGTTGATGGCCGATACCCCAGGGCCGGGGATTGTCTACGCGCCGACCCGCCGCAAGGTGGAGGCGTTGGCCGAGCAATTGGCGGCGGCAACCGGTCGCCCGGTCCGGCCCTATCACGCGGGCCTGCCAGCTGAAGTGCGCGCAGCCAATCAGGCCGCCTTTGTGGCGAGCGAGGATATGGTGATCTGCGCAACGATTGCGTTCGGCATGGGTATCGACAAACCGGACGTGCGCTTTGTCGCCCATGCGGGGATCCCCAAATCGATCGAGGCCTATTATCAGGAAACCGGCCGCGCCGGGCGTGACGGCGATCCGGCAACCGCCGTGATGCTGTGGGGCGCGGGCGATTTTGCGCAGGCCCGGCAGCGACTGGGCGAAACGCCCGAGGAACGGCGCGGGGGCGAACGCACGCGGTTGGATGCGCTGGCAACTTTGGTTGAGGCCCCGGCCTGCCGCCGCGCAATCCTGCTCAGACATTTCGGTGAAAAGCCGCCCGAAGCCTGCGGAAATTGCGATAATTGCCTAAATCCACCGAAAGTCTCGGATACTTCGGAAGTTGCCCGAAAATTGCTCTCAGCCGTGTACCGGACCGGCCAGAGTTTCGGGTTTGGATATATCCAGAAAGTCCTGACCGGCAATGCCGACGAACGTGTGCTCCAACGCGGTCATGATCAGCTCAGTGTGTTCGGCATCGTCAGCGGTGAGGAGGCTGCATTGCTGCAACCATTGTCCCGCGCCCTGCAGGCACGCGGCGCTTTGGTGTCCACCGAACATGGCGGGCTGGCGCTGGGCGGGAATGCGCGGGCGATCCTGAAGGGCCAGGAATCGGTTGAAATCGTTCTTCCGCCAAAGCGCGAGCGCGGCCGTAAACGCGGGTCCAGCGGCGCAAATCCGGTTGGCGACCCCTTGTTCGAGGCATTGCGCGATCTGCGCCGCGATCTGGCGGCGCAGGCGCAAATGCCGCCTTACGTCATTTTCCACGATGCGACCTTGCGCGAAATGGCCAGCGCCCGGCCAAATGACTTGGCTGGGCTCGGCGAGATTGGCGGTGTAGGCACGAAAAAGCTGGAAGCTTACGGCGAAGCGTTTCTGGCGGTTATTCGGCAATTTTGATTGCATCAATTGCGGCCTTAGCGAGCCATTAACGCACTTCAGGTAACCAGAGAGCATGACAATCACTGCATCTCGCCTCGCCCCAATGACTCCTCACCGGACGAATTCCGGTCGGCCTTCGTTGTTGCTGATGGGCGCTATTGCCGCCGCCGCCATCGCGGCCATTCCGCTGGCGGCAGTGTTCGCGCAATCATCTGCACCCTTTACCGTAACAGAAACCGGACAAAGCTTCGGCCAATTGCAGCAAGCAGTTAATGCGATCGGCGATGGCAATGGCACGATTGCGATTGCGCCGGGCACTTACCGCCAATGTGCGGTGCAGACCGCGGGATCGGTATCATATCTTGCCGCCCAGCCAGGCAGCGTAACCTTCGATAGCGTCACCTGTGAAGGCAAGGCTGCACTCGTCCTGCGCGGACGGGAAGCTTCCGTGTCCGGACTGGTCTTTCGCGGTATGGCTGTGCCTGATTACAATGGTGCGGGTATCCGGTTGGAACAAGGCAATCTGACAGTCGTACAAAGCTGGTTCACCGACAGCCAGCAGGGCATCCTGACAGCCAATGATCCAAACGGCCGGATCGTAATCGACAAATCGACCTTCTCCGGTCTCGGCACTTGTGAAGGTCCCGGCGGCTGCGCGCATTCCATCTATATCGGCAATTACGGCCATTTGCGGGTAACCCGCAGCCGATTTGAAAAGGGCAATGGCGGCCATTACGTCAAAGCGCGCGCTGCCCGCGTCGATGTGGCGTCCTCCAGTTTTGATGATAGCGCGGGCCAGGAAACCAATTACATGATCGATCTGCCCGCAGGAGCGATTGGCCAGATAACCAACAATTGGTTCGTTCAGGGCCAAAGCAAAGAGAACTACTCTGCCTTCATTGCCGTGGGTGCAGAGGACAAATTGCACCGTTCCGACGGATTGCAGATCGCCGGTAATGACGCCCGGCTGGCGCCATCGGTCCGCCGCAATACTACATTCGTTGCCGACTGGACGGGCGAGCGGCTGGACATCGCCGACAATTATCTGGGTCAAGGTCTGAAGCCGTTCGAGCGGCGTTAATTTGCTGCAACAAACTGATCGAGCCAAAACTCATTGAGCTATGTGGGTCTGCCCCCTAGGGCGGACGGCATGACAACATCGACTTTCATCTGGCTGCAGCATATCGCGCCTCAGCACTTATTGTCCCGCATAGCCGGATCGCTTGCCAGCAGCAAATTGCCGTGGCTCAAAGACATGCTGATCCGGCGCTTTATTCGAACCTATAATGTTGACATGGATCAGGCGCAGAAATCCGCGGGCGACTATGCGACTTTCAATGACTTCTTCACGCGGGCTTTGAAAACCGGCGCACGCCCGATTGCCGACAGCGGCGAATTTATCGTCTGCCCGGCAGACGGGGCGATCAGTCAGGTTGGCCGAATTGACGCAGGGCGCATCGTTCAAGCCAAGGGTCAGAGCTACACCGCTGCGGAATTGCTCGGCGGCGATACAGTTCAGGCTGCGCGCTTCGATGGCGGGCAATTCATGACGATCTACCTGTCCCCCAGCGATTATCACCGGGTGCATATGCCAGTGGCGGGAACGCTGAGCGAAACAACCTATATCCCCGGCGACCTGTTCTCCGTGAATATTGCGACGGCCAATGCCGTGCCCCGGCTGTTCGCCCGCAACGAGCGGCTCGCCTGCCTGTTCGATACTCAATTGGGCGCTGTTGCCAGCGTGATGGTCGGCGCAATGATTGTCGCCAGTATCGAAACTGTCTGGTCGGGTCTGATCCGACCGCATGGCAAGCACGTGATCCGTACTGCCTATTCCGAAGGTAATGCTCCGCAACTGGATGCAGGCGCAGAAATGGGCCGGTTCCTGCTTGGTTCGACAGTCATCCTGCTGTTTGAACCCGGCAAGATCGAATGGCTGGCGGATTTACGCGCGGGCGATTCGCTGCGCATGGGCCAAGTGCTGGCGCGGAAGATTGTCGTAGCCTAGTCGAGCAAATGGCCTGACCGGTCTCGTTTGGTGTCCAGATAGCGGGCATTATGCGGGTTGGCGGGCAATTGATGCTGGACGCGCTCGGTAATCTGCACGCCTGCATTTTCCAGCGCGGTCACCTTGCGTAGATTGTTGGTCATCAGGCGAATTTCGCGCACGCCCATCAGGTCCAGCATTCGCGCTGCGGTGCCGAAATCACGCGCTTCATCTGGCAGGCCGAGGCGCTGGTTGGCGTCGACCGTGTCAAATCCCTGATCCTGCAGGCGATAGGCGCGCATCTTGTTGGTCAGGCCAATACCGCGGCCTTCCTGCCGCATATATAGCAATACGCCCCAGCCGCCGCCGAGCGCTTCCTCCGCCATCGCCGCCAGCGCCGCGTCCAATTGCGGGCCGCAATCGCATTTCAGGCTGCCGAGAATATCGCCGGTGAGGCATTCGGAATGCAGCCGGACCAGTGGTGGTCGGTCAGACATTTGTGTCCCGATCAACAGCGCCACATGCTCGCGGGTATCGTCTGCGCTGCGGAAGGCGATGATTTCCGCATCCTCGCACGCCGCAATCGGCAAGCGGGCGCGGGTAGCGATGGTGAGGTTCGCTGCATCCGCCCAATGCGCAAGATCGCCGGGCGCGACCGGCTGCGCTTCGCCGGCATCCTGTGGATCGACCAGAAAGGCGGGAAGAATTCCGGCGAGCCGCGCCAGCTCCAACGCTGCTTCGGCTGCGGCGGACCAATGCAGCGGTTCGGCCCTAAACGGTCCCTTCATCGGGCTGGCAAGGTCCAGCGCAGGATCGGCAATCGGGCGAGCCGCGAGGAGCGTAAACGCCTCCGCTCCGCGAATCAGCACCGGCGCGTGCGGCGCAGCAGCTTCGCGTTGATTAATCAATTTCAGCGTGGCGGCGCGGGCCGAAGAAATCAGCATCTGCGGGGCCACGGCCATACTGGCTATCGCAGTCTCCACCGGCAGCAAAACCGGACCACCGGTCATCTTGAGCGGCCAGCCGTGGCGCAACGCATCAATCGCCTGCGCCACCCGGCGGGCGGGCGAGGGGCCGTCTGAGGTGCCGGGATCAGGGGTGGCCGCTGTGCTCAGAGATCGAACTCCGTCACCAGCGGTACGTGGTCGGACGGTTTTTCCCAGTCGCGGCAATCCTCGTAAACCGAGTGACCGACCGATTTCTTCGCGAGATCGGGGCTAGCCCACATATGGTCGAGCCTGCGCCCGCGATCATTGATCCGCCAATCCTTGGAACGATAACTCCACCAGCTGAAATAGCGTTCCGGATCCTGAATATGCTGGCGGCCAACATCAACCCAGCCATGCGCGTCCTGAAACCGTTTCAGGATATCGACCTCCAGCGGCGTGTGGCTGACCACTTTCAGCAATTGTTTGTGGTTCCAGACATCGCTTTCCAACGGGGCAATGTTGAAATCCCCCACGATCATGGTCGGGCCGGTGATGGTCTCGGCCCAGCGGGTCATCCGATCGAGAAAATCGAGTTTTTGGCCGAATTTGCTGTTCTGTGTCCGGTCGGGAATATCGCCGCCCGCAGGGACATAGACATTGTCGAGCAGCATGTTTTTGCCCGGACCAAGCAATTCCACCCCGACATGGCGCGCCTCTCCATTGGCCTGCCAATCGTGCCGAGTCACTTCCTTCAGCGGAATCCGGCTGACCGTAGCCACCCCGTGATAACCCTTCTGTCCATGCACCGCATGATGGGTGTAGCCGAGCGCATTGAATGCTTCGTAGGGAAACAGCTCCGCCACTGTCTTGATTTCCTGCAGGCACAGCACATCGGGCGCTTGTTCGGTCAGAAAACGTGCGACGATTGGCATCCGCAAGCGGACCGAATTGATATTCCAGGTAGCAATTTTGATCATGTGCGCGGGGATAGGGGGCCACTACGGCGCTGTCTATCACCCAATAAAAAACCCTCGTACCGGGGGCATTGGCACGAGGGTTCCTTATTAGCGTTCGTCACGCTTGTACGAAAGTGGCCTTCGCGATGATAGGACAACAGGGGGGAAACCTACCATCAGTCACGTCGTAATGGTAATCTAGGCGCTTCCGCCTTTCTCGCCAATGAACAATCGGTCGCAACTTGTCGTATTTATACAACGGCGCAGCGGCAAACTGATCAGCGAGGGCGACGAGACGATTTGCGCGGATCATCATAGGTGAAGCTTTTGTCGCTCACCGCCAGACCGTATTTGTGATTTCTTAGCCGGACGCTGGTGCGGTTGTTCTGCGAATCGAGGGCGACCCAATGGGTCAGCTGCCATCCGCCCGGCGCCGAACCGTTGCGGACGAGAATCATCGTAATAATCCCGTATTCGGGCCGCTTTGGATCGCGCACTTCCACGCTGATCACATCGGCATTGCCGGTTGGGATCAATTTGCCATATTTTGCGATATCGCGTTCTGGATCCAGCAATGCGCCCAAAGGTGAGTTTTTGATCGGCCAGCGTTGGACCTGATTAACTTCATAATCGATCATCGTCAGCGATTTGCCGTTCGATACGATCAGCATGTTGACGTCTTTTTGATATTCGAAGCGAATCTTGCCGGGCCGCTTCAGCGTCATCACGCCGGAAACGGCCTGGCCCTGACGGTCAGTCTGGGTGAAATTGGCTTGCATGGTCGAAATACCGCGGATCGCCGCGACGGCATTGTCCAACTGGCTTTGCGCGGCGGCAACGGGCGCCGAGGGAACCAGCATGGCGGCAGGCACCGCAATCGCCACCGCGGCCGCAAGGGCAGTGCGCATGAATTTGCGAGGCGCTGCTTTTCGAAGAGCCGCTTTGGAACGAGATAGGGTCAAAATGTTCATGCTCCGGCAAATGGCAGCGAAGCGTTGAACGTTCTGTGAATTGATCCGCTGCCGGAAATTCAGCTTACTTGATTTTGGCTTCCTTGAACTCGACATGCTTGCGCACGACGGGATCATATTTGCGGAAGGTCATCTTCTCGGTGATGTTCCGAGGATTCTTCTTGGTGGTGTAATAGAAGCCTGTGTCAGCGGTCGAGACCAGCTTGATCTTTACAGTTGCAGATTTCGCCATGGCGGGTTCCTAAAGTGCGCTGGGTCCGCCGAAATTGTCCGAAGGCCCGAAAATACAACAGGCGACGCGCCCAAAGATTGGGGACCGCCGCCGTTCAAGTCGCGGCCATTGGGGTAGGGGCTGCAAAAAGTCAAGCAGGATTGGTACAGCGGATCGCGGCGGAATACGGGCTAAACCCGGGATTTACCACTCCACCTTTCCGCGATTTGCCTTCACCGTGCCGCGGTTCTTCTTGCCCTTGATCCGGGCTTCCTTGTTGATTCGGTTGACCCGGCTTTTCTTGCGGATACGCGGCGCGCGCTGAGCTTCTTCCAGTATTTCGGTGAGACGCTTGCGCGCATCTTCGCGATTCGCTTCTTGGGTCCGGTAACTGCGCGCGGTCAGCACAATCTCGCCCTTGGATGTCATCCGGCTGCCTGCGAGGGACTTCAGTCGATTGAAAGTGGCGGGTTCCAATCGCAGGGCGAAGACATCCAGCCGCACTTGTACCGCTGTCGCGACTTTGTTCACATTTTGCCCGCCGGGGCCGGAGGAAGCGATGAAGCTCTCGTCCACCAGTGCCATGGCGCGCGTAACGATGTCAGACATCGTCTAAGCCCAGATCCCCAAGTCCCAAATCGCCAAGTCCCAAATCCCCAAGTCCTAAGTCCTCGAACCCAAGCGCGATAAAATCTGCCGGCATGGGCGCAATTGCCGTAATGTCGGGCTTGCCTTCGCGCGGTACGATCAGGCCGGCAGCGTGCAGCATGGTCCGGCCCTTACTTTTTTCGCCGTCCGGCGCGTCACTCGGCTTCACACCGTAGACCGGATCGTTCAGCAAAGCAGTGCCCAACCCGGCCTCCGCATGGATGCGAATCTGGTGTGTACGGCCTGTTTCGGGGCGAAATTCCACCAGCGTATTGCCGCCCTTTACTTCCAAGCGCCGCCAATGGGTCACAGAGGGCTTGCCCTTCTTGGCTGCGATCATCCGCCAGCCTTTCTCCGCGCTGCTGATCTTGGACAAAGACAGCTCGATAGTGCCTTCTTCCTCCGGCAGTTCGCCTGCGATGATGCCAAGGTATCGTTTGATCACCACCCGGTCCTCAAACGCTTTGGCAAAGCGTTTATGCGCTTTGGGATTGCGCGCCAGCAACAGGCAGCCGGAGGTATCCGTATCGAGCCGGTGGACCGCGGCGGGCGGACGTTGGAAACCCAGTTTTAGATCTTCGAAATGATCTTCCAGCGCGGGACCGCCCCTGCGCGGCCGGTCGATCGACAGGCCTGCAGGCTTGTTGATCACCAACGCTTCGCCATCTTCAAACAGGATCGGGATCATCATGATTTTTTGGCCATTAGTTTTGCTTTCATCAGGCCGCGGACAGCATTGCCCAGCAGAAATCCCTGTTCGAGATCGGCGATCTGCAAGTTTGTAACGCGCGCCTTACCCGCTTCGATCAGCGAGTGGCGCAAAATTCCGGGCAGCAGGCCCAGATCGGTGGGCGGAGTAAGCAAGATGCCGCCGCGTTCCACAAAAATATTGGTCCAGCTGCCTTCGGTCAGCAGCCCGTCATCGCGCAGCAATAGCGCTTCTTGCGCGCCCTCGCCATGCGCAACTGACAGGGCGCTTTGGTAGAACCCACGATCGCTGGTCTTGTGGCGCAGGCGCCAGTCACCACTATCGACCGGTAGTGGCAGGATGATGCATTCAAGCGGCTCGGCAGGCGGATCACCCAATTCCTGGGCCTCCAGCGCAATTGCGCCGCTACGGGCCAGAAGCAGGCGGATCTTTGCGGGGCGGTCCAGCTCGAAACACAGCGCCTGAATCTGGTTGCGCGTCTGGTGGCGGTCAAATGAAAAGCCCAGCTCAGCCGCGCTGGATTTCATCCGCTCCAAATGAAGTTCCAGAAACTCCATCCCGGTATCAGGATCGAACCGCATACTCTCGATCAGGTCGAACCCGCCAGCCTGTTGGCGCGCGAACCCGCCTTTCAGAATCGATTCGCGCCATTCGGGCATGGCTTCACTATCCGCGACGATTGCTGAACCTACGCCCAGCACGGCATTGCCCTGATTGTTTTCTACCGGGGTCAGGCGCAGCGTCCGAATGGCTACGTTGAAGGCAGCATCACCATTTGCATCAATCCGGCCAATCGCCCCGCAATAGGGGCCGCGCGCATCGCGTTCGGTCTGGTCAATCAATTCCATCGCGCGGATCTTCGGCGCGCCAGTGATCGATCCGCAGGGGAAAATCGCGCGCACCAGATCGGCGGCACTTTTGCCGGGTTGCAGCTGCGCCTGAACGGTCGACACCATCTGGTGGACGGTGGGGTAACTTTCGACTGCGAAGGGCGCTTCCACCTGAACGCTGCCTGCCACCGCCACCCGCGATAGATCGTTGCGCATCAGGTCGACGATCATCAGATTTTCGGCCTTGTCCTTGACCGATCCTGCCAATTCCTGCGCCAAAGCGGCATCGGCGGCTTCATCCTGACCCCGGGGCCGGGTACCCTTCATCGGTTTGACCTTGGCCGCGTCGCCGCGCAGGCTGAAGAACAATTCGGGCGACAGGCTGAGCAGCCAATGCGCGCCATCGAACACCATGCCGCCATATCCAGCCTGCGCCGCCGGCCGTAGCGCCGCATAAAGCGCAATCGGATCGCCGCGGTAACTGCCCGCCAGCGGTAATGTTAGATTGGCCTGATAAATATCGCCTGCCTGGATCGCTTCCTGCAGTTCATTGAACGCCTGTTCATAGCCGCCGGGGGATAGCTGCGGGTCTAGGGGCCCAAGGGAAGCGGTGCCTTCCGACCGGGCCGCCAGCCAGTCAGGGACAGTGTTAGCGGGCAGAATTTGCACTTCATCAAACAGCCCCAGCCAAACCAGCGGGCCTGCTGCTCCGCTGCGGGCATCTGCCAAGCCGCGCAATTTAGGTTCCAGCGCCAGACCCGCTTCATAAGCGATATAGCCTGCCAGCGTTCCGCCCTTGGTCTGCCGTGCAGCGTCGGCGGCGGCCAGCACATCGGCCACTTCGTCAGCCCGCCGGGCCACGAAAATCTGGCGCGGTGCGTTATAGACATGCGTGTCCACTGCGCCGCTTGCGCGTGCATCATCGAGTAGGACAAAGGGTTGCCGGTCGGCCATATTTCTCCGCCATATACGGCCAACCACAAATTGGAACAGTCCGATGATCTTTGGGGGCGGAGGGGCAGGCCACTGAAAGGGTATGCTTGACCGCTTGCACTGCCCTGCGCATGAATGTGGCAAATGCGGAATGGGAGTTACCAAGCGTGAGCGATATTTTTCTGGGACTGGGTGCGAATGGCGAGAATCAGACGCTGAATTTGGGGCGGGCCAATCGCCACGGCCTGATCGCGGGCGCAACCGGAACGGGCAAAACGGTAACCCTGCAAGGCCTCGCAGAGAGCTTTTCCGCCAATGGCGTGCCGGTATTTGTGGCCGATGTAAAAGGTGATCTGGCGGGCATTTCGATGGCCGGTTCCCCCACCTTTAAACATGCCCACAAATTGGAAGGCCGGGCCAAAGAACTGGGCATGACCGACTATGCCTATTCGGACAATCCGGCGATTTTCTGGGATTTATACGGCGAACAAGGCCACCCGATTCGCACGACGATTTCGGAAATGGGGCCGCTGCTGCTCGCCCGCCTGCTTGATCTGAATGACACGCAGGAAGGTGTGCTGAACATTGTGTTCCGGTTTGCGGATGAAGAAGGGATGCTGCTGCTTGACCTGGAAGATTTGCAGACGATGCTGATCTACACGTCCGAACACGCCAAGGAATTGACCGCCAAATATGGCAATGTGTCGAAATCCAGCATTGGCGCGATCCAGCGGCAGCTACTCAGCCTCGACAGCCAGGGCGCGGGCCAGTTTTTCGGCGAACCAGCGCTCGAAATTGCTGATTTCATCAAATTGGATGAGCAAGGCCGCGGTTATATAAATGTGCTGGCAGCCGACAAATTGATGCGCAGCCCGAAACTCTACGCCACCTTCCTGCTGTGGCTGCTGGCCGAATTGTTTGAGACTTTGCCCGAAGTGGGCGATCCGGAAAAACCCAAATTGGTGTTCTTCTTCGACGAAGCGCATTTGCTGTTCGACGATGCGCCGGGGGCGCTGGAAGACAAGATCGAGCAAGTGGTTCGCCTGATCCGATCAAAGGGCGTTGGCGTATTCTTTGTCACGCAGAACCCGATCGATATTCCCGAAGAAGTCGCCGGACAATTGGGCAACCGGGTGCAGCATGCCCTGCGGGCCTTCACGCCCAAGGATCAGAAGGCAATCCGCGCGGCTGCGGATACTTTCCGGATCAATCCCGACCTTGATGTCGAAGAAGCGATCACCGAGCTGAGGACTGGTGAGGCGCTGGTTTCGACATTGTTGGAAGACGGCGCACCCAGCATTGTGCAGCGTACCTTGATCAAACCGCCGCGTTCACGCCTTGGGCCGGTGACGGCGAAGGAACGCGCGATCATGCAGTCGATTTCCCCGGTGGAAGGGAAGTATGACGTGCGGATTGACCGCGAAAGCGCATCTGAAGTGATCGCCCAGAAAATCGTCGATGCCGCGGCAACGGCGGAAGAAGTCGAGGAAAAGGGCCGCGATGAAGTGGCCAAGCGGGAGCGGAAATCGACCAGCATGTGGGACGGCCTGAGCGGTAAAGTGGCCAAGGCCGCCGCCAGTGCAGCTGCCGCCAGCGCCGGGTCGATTCTGGCCGCTAAATTGAGCGGTAAGAAAAGCAGGGCGAACCCCACCGCCAGCGCTGCCAGCTCTGCCGGGGGAACTGTCGCTACGGAAATTGGCAAGGCGATCGGAATTCCGGGGCTGGGCCGCTTTGCTCGGAATTTAATTGGCGGGTTGATGCGTTAACTCGCTGCCTTAATTAGATGCGGGCAAGATAATTTCCGCCCGCAGGCCGCCCTTGGGCAGGTTGGATAATTCCAGCCGCCCGCCATGTTGTTCAGCGATCGCCCGCGCCAGGGTCAGGCCCAGACCTGCGCCGCCAGTGTCGCGGTTGCGCGATGCTTCGCCGCGGGTGAACGGTTCCAGCATTGCCTCGATCCGATTGTCAGGAATACCGGGGCCACTGTCTTCAACCCTCAGCGTGATTTCCTGACCCGATTTGGACAGGGAAACCTCTGCTGATCCGCCGTAACGGACTGCATTGCTGATCAGATTGCGCAATGCGCGGCGCAGCCAAGTGACGTGGACCGGATGAACGATGCGGCTGGTGGCGCCGAGCGTGACCGGCTGGCCCATATCCTCGAATTCTTCGACCACCGATGCAGTCAGCGATGATAATTCTGCGCGTTCGGGCGGCTCGCTCGCGCGCCCCACGCGGGCGAGCGAAAGGATATCATCAAGCGAGCGAGTAATATCCTCGATGCTCGCCGCCATCCGTCCGCGTTCATGATCATTTTCGACGCTTTCGATCCGTACACGCAACGCGGCGAGCGGCGTTTTGAGATCATGTCCGATAGCGCCTAGCATCACGTCCTTCTCGTCCAGCAGTCCGCCGATGCGCGCCTCCATCGCATTATGCGCGGTGATCAGGCGGCGGATATCCGCTGGCCCTTCTGGCGTCAGCGGCTCTGACGGGTCCTGTGTCTTGGCGAAGCGTTCGGTCCGCCCGGTCAGAATATGCAGGGGTTTGGAGATGCGCCGCAACAGCAGGAATTGCAGGGCAAACAGGAACAGGAAGATCAGCAAGGTCTGGGCCACGATGGTGCGCAGTGGTCCGCGCTGACGTGGTGGTTCGACCACGCGCGCGACTGTCCAGCCGGGGCGATCCTGTATCTTGGCAGCTGCGACCATCAGTTTTGTGTCGGGACCCAAAGTCCGGGCGATCCTTTCGCGCAATCGGTCCCGGCGGTTGGTCATTGGATCTGCGGATAGAGACCGGGTCACGACCATAATCTGATCCACCGCGAGACCCTGGTTCAGCAGGATTTCGCGCAAGGCCTGTTCGCGCCCAGAATTGCGGATTTCGCCGTCAAGCAGCGGTGACGCATCGGTTTGTTGCAGGCGCAATGGCAAGGGCAATCCCTGAAAGAGGCCTCTAGTCTGGCTTTCGGCGCGGGCGATACGTTCCGCCCGCCTGCCGCCATTGCCTTGCCGATCTGTGTTCTCGGCTCTGTTTTGGAACGGATTTTCAGCCCTGCGGACAGTCCTGTCGCCTACGCGCGGCGGCGGCCCGAGCAAGCGAAAAGCCGCTGCGTTGAGCAAAGCTTCTTCGCGCCGGTTTTCTGATGCCTGATACAACAGGATTGCAGAAATAGACTGCGCAACCAGCAGCCCCAGTGCCAATGCGAGCAACATCTGGCCGAGCAGGCTTCCTGGCCATAAACGAATTTTCGGGAGGGTCATGATCAGGACGCTTCGGCGGCGCTGCGGCGGACGTCCGCGGCCAGACGGTAGCCGCCCCCGCGCACGGTCTGGATGATTTC
>Ga0209491_10007812_pt1 | contig 13914 bp, 8 predicted proteins | sample BON02_FD_187213 | JGI IMG/M metagenome (GOLD analysis project Ga0209491, IMG submission 187213) | Freshwater microbial communities from Lake Bonney liftoff mats and glacier meltwater in Antarctica - BON-02 (SPAdes) (version 2) | ecosystem: Environmental > Aquatic > Freshwater > Ice > Glacier... | reverse complement strand
CTGTAAGACAGATTATTGCCAACCGAATACATAACGACCAAGAAAACCATACAAGAACGTGAAGTTCGCGTATATCATCCATAAGCACCTGAAAGTGAAATTCAATACTATCATAGATAATCGTGCGGTCCCTGAAATACCTTGCAACCATCGAAAACGAAGATCTCTTAAAATTGTTTTTTGAGAAATGAGTCAACATTAAACGTGGTTGGCGAAGTATTTCCAAAAAACCAACTTTTTGAACAAACAGAAGATAATTAAAATTCTTTTGGTAGCCACGATGGTGGTGAGGTTTATTTTCTCGAAATAGAAGGATGCTCTGTCCTTTCCCGCCGTCTTCAATCCCCGGGCACTCGTGCGGATATGGCCTTGCTTTCCACACAAATAACACTTGCTCTTGGATTTACGCTTCTCATGCCGCTGTTGCTTTTCAAGCTTTATTTCTCGTTGAAAGATGACATTGTGTGAGGGGGCTGTGAAAAACAATCCCCTTCCTTGTGACCCACTTATTGGTATCAGGACAAACTTCCTTCTTTATTGGGGTGCACCGATTACGCTTCCGTTATACGCGTTCAATATGTTATTACTGATGTTTCCATAAAACAAGGTGCAGTGTCCTACCTGATGCAGGTGGAGCCATACAGTCAGAAGTAGTTCAAGATTTCTTGTATTTGGGTTCTCGTTTCGTCCGTCTTGTACTGGATGGAAAACACAACCCTGTTCCACTGCTTTCATGCTTCAACAAACAATTAATGCCATTAATACATTTTGAAAAATGGCTGTCCACTTTGACCACTTTTACATCTAGTCGATAGTTATTTGGGGTTTGTATTGAGCGTTTCTTTTTGCACATCACAGTAACCTTCATTGATTCGCTATTGGATTCATAAACTACCGCTGTTTATTCCTTCGACTGGATCTGTAATCCATTATATCAAACGATTGTGGCTGTTCATTCGGTCCAGTGTTGTTTACTTGAGTAGTCCATGACACCTGCTTGTTATGTTCGTTGGTGCCAGGTAGAAACAGTGCTTCGACAGCAAATTCCCCAAATGAATACAGAGTAAAATAACCACGTCCCTAGTATAGTTCGCAATTCCTCATTCTCATCAAGTGCCTTCTGTACAGCTTCAGCGATTGAAGAAGTATTGACATCCTTAGCAAGCAGGTCTGCTAAAATAAACTTTACAACTATACTTCCATTTTGTACATCGCAAATTGTCACCCGCTGCGCCTAAGGCAATGTATGAAGTCAAATTAGTCGCAGCAGGTTCGGAATCAGAAAGATTCGTGTAATTACCGTTGACGAATCTCACAGCGAGTATTGTCGGATTGGGATATGCGGAAGCACAATCACTTGGTGAACTCGATGGGGAAGTGCTTGGAGAATTCGATGGTGAGATTAAAAGAGAACTCGACGGAGAGCTTGAAGGCGAATCGCATGGGGAATTGGATGGTGAGTAACTTGGTGAACTCGATGGTGAGGTTGAAGGCGAACCTGACGGAGAACCAGATGGTGAACTCGAAGGAGAACCCAATGGGGAATTCGACGGTGTGCTCCGTGGAGAATTTGACAGGGAGTTTGAAGAAGAGCTAGTTGGAGAACTGGAAGGAGAATCTGAATCTGAAGCGGTGCAATTGCCGAATACTTCAATACTAATATCGGGAGTTCTTCTTTTACGAATCCTGGTTGCTTCTTCGTCTGTCATATTCCAACAAAGATTATAGTTAAAGGCTTGCGCAACGCTAAATAAGTATTTTATGCTCGTAGCGCTGCTCACATCCCAACCACTTATATTTCCATTGAAGACTTTTGCACCCCAAAACATGGATTCTATGTTCGTAGCTTTGCTCAACTCCCAATTACTGATATTACCATTAAAGACTCGTGCATCACGAAACACGGATTTCATGTTCATTGCGCTGCTCACATTCCAATCACTAATACTTCCATTAAAAGCTATTGCATTCATGGATTCCATGCTGGTAACACTGCTCACATCCCAATCACTGATATCTCCATTAAAGACTTGCACTTTGGAAAACATAGCTTTCATGTTTGTCACGTTGCTCAGACAAGTTAACAACATTTAATAATACGCGAATCTGTTGGCTTCAATGGAATTAACTTATATGGTCAGCCTCGCGTGATCCAGAAGTAAACTGCTTGCAGTCCACGTAAGATCTCAAGTCCCCTAAAAGTTAAAAATATTATAGCGTTTGACTGCAAATACTAGCTCGTCAAGAAGGTCGTCACAATTAACGCGCTATAAATTAATGTTTAGCTCAAAACATTCAAAATAATTGCGTTCTGCGCTAAGAGGTTTTATACTCCAGACCAAACCACTTGAATTGAAATCCAGAACACGAATAAAACTTTGAAGAAACTTTACCACCACTCGTGACTTCATACCCGAAAAGAGGCGGCATACAGCAAAACATTCATTCCGTGCCTCCATGCATATGACTTTCTTTCTAGGCGGTACATATATCCTAAAATTAGGGGTGATTTAAAGTGAAATGAATCGTCATTGCGCATGAAATCTGCATGCATTTTAGGCAACCTCGAAAACTTCCTTGGAAAAAATGATCCTTGACACCAGTGGATTGGGTAGCTTGAATGGAGTCTTCAACAACAAAGGCCTCTATATTTCATGAACCTTACAAAATTAGTAACAAGAAGTACAGTGAGGAAGATCTTCTTCACCTTTAGTTTCTAACATTGCACACGATATCACCCAAGAGAGGTATGCCCTTACACCCAGCAATTCGCTTCAGTCGAGTGAAATTACTGGACACCAAAAGAAATAGATCGAACGACTGGAAGTCATTTTTGTAAAACGGCAAGTTAATAAAAACCTAAATTTTGTTGATTGAAACTAGTCCGAACTACCCAACTACAAGTTTGATGGATGCATTTTTGACGAGTGCGTTTTCGATGAGTTCGCTGCGTTTTCATACACGTCAATTTGACTTGGGGAAAGGCGGCACTAAATGAAGCAGACTAATATCAGAAAAGTTGAGGACAGAAGCATAAATAAAGTGAAAGACACTCCAGCAATCGATTGATCGACAGAATTGTACTGCTGAAATTGCAAGTTGAACAAGGACGGGAAAAAATCCACGGTTTGATCCCACAAATTAATATTTACTTGGGCTTGTTCAAGCCCCAATGAAGTCATTCGTTTATGTTGCATACGTTTGTGATTTTGCATGGCCCGAAATGACTCTGTACTCCGCTTCTTCATTTCATCGCTTTGTTTCTTTTCATCCGACTCCAGTTTTACTCGATTTAGAAAATTCTCCATCAAAGAAACCGGGACTTTTATTAAATTTGCAACATCCAGAATGCTTTGGCCGTGGTGATTCACTTTTGTAACACCAGCCCCCAACTCGATAAATTCTAACACAAGGTGGTATTTATGGAGCTGTAAGAGCAAGAGCAAAGATGTATTGCCATTGATATCTCGATAATCTAGATCGCAGAGACCAATTTTTACGAATCCTAAAATAAAATCGTCCTCTGTTTGCTCATTTGCACACATATCTACAAGCTGTCTACCGCGGTCTTGCATTTCGGCTTGAATTAACTTCCGAAGCGAAATATTCCGTATAACACTTTGACTCTCAAGTTCTTCATTCGTGACTGGCGAACGTGTTTTACCGGTTTGAAACCATTTTAAGATAGCGAATCTTTCATAAGTATGGCCGTCTTCGATGACGCAAGGGTCCACCATCCACTCCTGACTCAAGTCTTATATTAAAAATATAGGAACCGATACAAAAGTAATCCCAAACTTACGTGAGTAATAGGACAAACAAATTCCCTGCATTTCTATTTCAAATTCAAAATCACTAAAGAATCAAAAACAGAAGCGCTTACCAAAAGTAGAGTTTGCTCATCCATATTTAAAAGGAAAGGAAGCTCACCAATCCTTGAACAGCCAGACTGTTAACTTGAAGCAAGGGATCAAATCTATTAATAATAGACCCTACAATCAATGTACTAATCGAGTCGTGATGCGATCAGCACCAACCACTCCTCTTTCAGTATTATTATTCTGAAGAAATTTCACACCGTGAATAAAAGATCGGAATGAAATCTCTATCAGGCAAGTGTGCAGTGGTTACTGGAGCGGGAAGCGGAATTGGAAGAGCTAGTGTTCTGGAGTTTTACAAGGCTGGTGCTAATGTTGTTGCATCCGATGTAAACGAAGAGGCGTTGCTGGAGACCGTGTCATTGACAGGAGATGGCGTCATCCCGTTCGTATGTGACACATCAGATCCTATCCAAGTAGAAGCACTTATGGAAGCATGCTGCAACTTCTTTGGTCATCTAGATATTTGTTTTGCGAATGCTGGAATTGTGGGAAATCCGTTGCCTTTTTATGATTTGGAACCACAAGACTACGAAACAGTGTTCAAAGTGAATGTAATTGGGGTTTTCAACTGCTTCAAATATGCCTCTATCAAAATGATGGCACAGGGAGATAAAGGAGGAAGTCTTATTGCCACAGCCAGCGTTGCTGGTGTTCGAAGTGGTGCTGGCGATAGTGCATATAGTGCATCGAAAGCAGCAGTCATTTCTCTATGTAAAACTGTGGCGAATCAGCTCACCGGGACAAATATCAGGTGCAATGCCATTTGCCCTGGACTCATTGAAACTGAAATGACAAAAATTGTATTTGACATGGCTGATCAGCGTGGACGTCGGTCGAAGATTGGCCAGTTGAATCCATTATTGCGATATGGAAATCCTAGCGAAATTGCCTCGGTGGCAGTTTTCTTAGCTGGAGATGGAAGTTCTTATATTAATGGACAACCAATCAACGTGTGTGGGGGGCTCACTTCCTCTCATCCAGTTGCACGACGAGTTAAGGGGCAAGTTTCGATGTGAGTCGACATCAAAAAAGGAATTCAACTATTCGTGCATTCAACCGGAGTTTTTTCCTCCCTTTCTGACTCTCTTTCGCTCCAATTTTATTATTAATTAAAAGGATAAATGGAAAAATAGTATAAACATAGTAGGTGATGAATTTCAGAAAATTGTGTTTTGTTTTCAAATTGAATTTCAAGATTCAATTCAACATTTTTCAACATTTTGTGCAAGTTATTTGTCAGTGACAGGGGGGCTTTACTTCCTTTTCCTGTGGTAAATCTTTCGTGTGTTTAGGGTGAATGCATGACAGCCAGGTTCTCGAAGCGGAGGTGAATGATAAATTTCCATGGAGCCTGTACAAAGACGCCCTGATAAGCATCGTCGAGGAGCTCTCGGCCCTACCTGAATTTTCAGACTTCGTAACCTGTGACTTTACTTCGTTATCCAACTACAGCAATTTTGCTCCGGAGAACTTGACACTTAGCGATGTTAAAGCGCTGTCAAATAGCTCAATCTGTGATACAGCAACTCTCGTCAGAAAAACTCGGAGTGTTTTCACCAATGCTTTGCGTTACTGGCATTTAGGGGACACAAAATTCGTTCGATTGACAGCCTTTAAAGGTCTAGATACATTCAATGACTTACTGCAAGAGAAAATCCCAGGTTTGTTTGCTTGCTATACTGGAGGCGGAAGAATGAGCTTAAAGTCATTAAAAGATTGCCGAATTGAATTAGACTCTTTGATTTACGACGACCCTAATTACAAGACGACTAAAAGACTTTTGACACAAGTGAGTTTTCCTGGAAGTCCCACTTTACTGGACACGATAAGTAATTTAAATTTGCAAGACACCTATGCATCCCGTGATTCGTTATTTAACGACGTCCGAAGTGTCTTGGATGGCCTCATCGTGAAACCGGACTTTGCGAAATACCAGAGAAAAGTGAGCCAAATTCTACAAAAAATATCTGGAAAGCCGGCATCGAACTTATCAATTGGTGCGACGCCTAAACCGAATGCGGCGCTTAAACTGGAAGGAAAAGAAGTTCATCTCAGCAAAATTACCCAGTATTTTATAGTTTCGGAATTGGTCAAGTTGGACAGCGAAGGGAATTTTCATAAACCTGCTGTTGAATTGCATCCTGATATTGCCGATTCCTATTTGATGATAATCAAACAACCAATGGACTTCGGGACTATCCGAAACAACGTTGAGAGCGGACTATATTCCTCAAGTGCAGCATTCAAAAACGACATCGAGCTGGTCTTTCAGAATTGCCAGAGTTTTAATAAAGGAAACCCCTATTTCGAAGAGCTGTGTGCCGCGTTGCAAGGCCGTTTCATCGCCTTGTACAGTGATCCTTTCCCCGAGAAGGTACATTGTAAGAAACTTTTAACCAAGATCATGGAGAAAAAGAATGCAATTATTTTCAATGAGCCAGTGGATTGGAAGGCGCTTCAAATGTTGGACTATCCAGATATTATTAAAGCCCCTATGGATTTCAGAACGATAAAGGGAAAATTAGAGAGCAATCAATACTCCAAGTCAAAGTATTTTTTTCGCGACATATCACTGGTATTTTCAAATTGTAGAACTTACAATGTGAATAACCCAACTATTACCAATCTTTGTGATGCTTTAGAGCTTTCCATTGCCTCGCTTTGTGCTTCATTAAATCTATTGTACGGCAAAACAGACCTAAAGGTGACGATACCGGTTTCTAAATCTCCTGTCAGTACTACACACTTTCCGAAGAAACAATGCACGAGTATTATACTCGCAATTAAAAAGTTACCGGCTTCCAATATATTTCATAAACCAGTGAGTCATCGTGATTTCCCCACTTATGGAGATATTATAAAGCATCCTATGGACATAAAGACGCTATGGAATAACGTGAAGAGCGGGATATACGCCACCAAGGAGGACTTCGCCAAAGATATGAGATTGATATTTGACAATTGTCTCTTGTTCAATCCAGATATTCCAGAAAATCATGATATCAGAACCTACGCTCGTGAATTGAAAGATACCTTTGAGGAGTATTTTGAAAACGAGTTCAAAGAAGCAACCCGAGAAGCCCCTGTAAAGAAAATGATTAAAGAGGTAAAAGTGAAAATACTTGCAGAAGAACGTTTGGAAATCCCCCCTCCACCACCAAAGAGAAGGAAGGAGAAGACGAAAACATCCCCTGCTCACCAACCCGCACCTGTTATAAAGCCGGAGTTTAAGAGCGTACCTGTTGCACCCCCTTCCAGAACGCCATCTCCTGTTGTTGTGAAGAGAGCTCAGTTTCAAGCATCCAAAATAGCGTCGGCTACTTCATCTTCTAACAAGCGTAAACGCGAGGAGAACAAATCGACCAAGAAGAAAAGACCTGCAACCGAACAGGTGAGCGAAATTCCAGTGATATCTAGGAAGCATATGGAATTGTGGGAATCGTTTTATGCAATGGCCCTCCAACGGCTGGTCAAGTCTGCGTGGGGAGCTGAATATTTTAGTAAACCCGTACTTGCAGTGCACACGGATCAACTGTTTCAAGAGCAATACCTACAAAGAGTCCCTAACCCCATGGACCTCGCCACCATCATGAATAACTTGAATCAAGGAGGCATTTATAACCGTGCAGATGAACTTGCAGTGGATGTGAAACTGATGTTTGATAATGCATTCACTTTCAATGATGCTGAAGACCCAAGTAGCCAAAGGCTCAGAAAGAAGTTTATGGTTGTTCGCAACTATTGGGCTAACCTTTGTTTTGAAGGCCCTGGGGTGGCTTCAGAGGTAGCAGCTGCGAAACGTGTGGAGCGTGAATCGTTACTAGGGAACGATAGCGTGTCGCTGTTTCCGCCTGCCTTTTCCCGCATATTAAAGAAAATTACAACAATGAAAAACAAGCCGAAGTACATGCTGTTCTGGGAACCAGTGGATACTACGATCTACACGATGTACTTGGACGTCGTTTCAGAGCCCATGGATCTCAAGAGCATAAAGAAACAGCTGGATGACAGGCGATACCACAAGGCGGACGGAATAGCAGCTTTCGCCCATGACTTCAGACTCATCTTCGATAATTGTCTCGCTTTCAACCAAGATGTTCCTGAAAACGCTTATGTAAGGGACGCAGCTATTGCACTCAGTCGTCAGTTTGAATTCGAATTTGCCCTGTCCACTTGTGATGCTCTGGAGAGAAGAGAACAAAAGACCCTACAGGCTCAATTTGACGAGGATGATGGAAAGGTTGTTCTTGTAAATCCAGAAAAGAAACGCAAAACAGAGATTGCTGCAAAGTCGAACCATGTTTCAAAATACGAATATGAAGAGCCAGATGATCTGGACGAAGACGATGTTGATGATGATTACAGCCCAAGTGGTCGTAAACTGAATAGATTCCCACCTTCAATACCTAGAACGTTCTTGTCACCTCAACAACATCGTGCTCCCAAACCATCTCCTGTGGACCACACTCGACATGACATCGGCTTCGTTTCGAATCGGCTTTACGAGATGGACGAGAGTGGATACGACAGATTGAAGCGTAATTTGGATATAGCCAAACAAGAGGCTTTGGCGAGGGTTCGGACTTTGAAAGAAATGGAAGATATGTCCACCGAGCAAGCTCTGCGCCGGCGCGAAAGAGAGCTGGATGAAGAGACTCGAGCACTCATTGAGTCACAAGGTCAAACAATCGATGTAGAAAACGCATTCAGTGCTATCTCCTTTCAGCTGAAAAGAAAGAAGAAGAATGTCTACGATATGGATGAGACCGATGAAGAGCCAGAGACTAAAGTTCCTCTGCTGCCTCTCCATAAAGAGCGTCCTGCAACGGACAACCCTGTGGTTGAAAAGCTTCCTGAGTTATCACAAATAGTTTTATCTGTTCCTGCTACCATGTTTGAAGAAGAGTTGCCACAGATAGAACCACAGAAGCGCAAGACTGGAAAAGGCAAACCCATACGAGATATTGCCAGGGCTGTGGTGAAGCCAACTGTTTCCATACAATTGCATCAACGCATACTGGAACTGCCTTCAAACTTAGGACCCTTGTGTTTGGGGACAATTGTTCTTAAAAAGTCTTCGCTCACTGAAGATATAGATAGACAGAAGCGAGAAGAGGAAGGCTCGATTAGGTCCAAGAGTCCGCCTTCAAGCAGAACACTGAATGGGAGCAGCAAGGTCATGGTAACAGATCTCAAAGAGTTTTTTGAGTCCTCCCTGCAGGTGGTTGTTGATGGGAAGCTTTCAAAGAGTATCGCAAAGGTGCTGAGAAACATTTGTGAAGAGCCTGGAGAGGAAGGGAAATTGGAATCCATCGGTCCTGATATAACATATGCTCGTGGGTTCTTGAACCAGGCAATCGATTGGAGAGTTGGTCAACATGATGATGTGGTTGTTTCGCCGCCATTGCCATATGTTCAATTTTCAAAAGACCATGTGATGATTCGATATGTTGGCCGACCTGGATCAATATCTATACACGTCAAAGGGGACGAAGTTCTCTCCATTTAGAATATAAAAGCAAACAAATGATGGCGAGAATCCCAACTAGATAGTTAAATTTAAATCAACGACATTTCCTTGTTTTTGATTATTTCAAAAATGAATCTAGCAGCATTAGTAAAGTCCTTGAGCTCCGTGTAAATAGCGCAACTGAAGCGAGCGTAGAAGGTATTCGGCGAGGCTCCTCGATCGATACCTCGATAAATTGGAACGAAAGTCCCGTATCTCTCCATCAGAATTTTAGGTATTGATAATGCCAGCTTCTCATTTGTGGTGGGAATACGAATGTCCTGGTGGGTTCTTTAGTATGGGTATCATTTCAAAATGTCTTCAACTACTTACAACCATCGCTGCATACATCGATTCATCACTATGCAAGGGTTCCGTACTCCAAATTTCAGATACGTGACCCGCCACCGATATCGCCAAGGTGTGCATATATTCCATAATAACTTTATCCCCTCCCAAGTACTCGCGGAATGCAAGTGCTTCAGCCATTGCAAGATAAGCGGAGTAGCTCGTTGTCCCAGTGTAGCTGAAAGCTGCTTGGAAGTGAGTGATGCCTTGGCCTTCCCAATTAATAGCGGTGGGTTCGACTAACACCTGATTATGAGGAGACACATAGAGTACAGCTGACCCTTTAGGACTGAATAACCATTTGTGACCATTTCCCACCCAAAAATCCACCTTCAACTCATCCAAATTCAACGGTATTTGGCCCAAACTGTGGGCTCCATCCACAAATATCAATGATCCGTATTTAAGACATAGTGAAGCTAACTGCTGGATCGGAAGAACTATAGCTGGAGTAGATGCAATATGACTGAAGCTTGCGATATGGATGTCGTTCGTTTTTAATGCTTGTTCTACCTTGGCAAGAATCTTTTCGGCACTAGTGGGAAGTGAAATATTCACCATCATCACATCTTCATGAGAAACATTTGAAATATATTGAAACGTGTTTTTGACCATATCGTAGGCAATGTTTAAATACAATATCTTTCGTCCTTTTGGAACGGTAATCGATCTGAAAACAGCGTTGACGCCATTCGAAGCGTTTGGAACAAAGACGAGGTTTGAGCTGTTGGTTTTCAAATAATTGGCCATTGTGTCTCTCACTGCATTCATCAGACCGTAAACATCGTATCTCAAAAACTGATCTGGATTTCTCTCCATGAGCAATTCCCACTCGAGCCACTTGCTGGTGACAACTTTCGGTACAGCTCCATAAGAGCCGTGATTAACATTTGAATAGTTGGGGTCGATATTAAAATGGTCCAGCACACGGTGTCCTAATGATAGATCCTCAGCCAAAGCACTGACCACGAGTACCCAGTAAAACCAAAGTAACATTGAAAAACCGTTTTTGACACAAAACACATAGATACATCTCACGAGTCAGTACTAACTACATGGGGTCACACTGATGTTGGCAATTTCCCAAAGTAACGCGGCTATGGATAAGAAGGGAATTGCTGGAATTATTGGAATTAATGCGGTTTGCTAAAAGTGGAGTTAAAGCTTGTATTAGTTGAAATAATCAAGCCGGGATTTTATCAAATACGAATATATTCCGTGGTCCAATCCAGATCACAAATCTTAACTTATTACTGGTTATTAAAATACTTGAATGATGTAGTCATATCCCAAACAGGCTATGCTCACAGACTATTTTACCGCCATGTTTGCAAATCAAGGGAAACACTTTCATGTAAGTGTCGAATTCGTCGATGCCTTCGACAGGAATTATCGAGATGGAATTGTATGCTGAATACCGAAAACTCTAATGTAAGGGCGAATTGCAATCAAAGATAGGGAAAGCTCATTCAACTCAAAAAAAATCCCGAAGAGTTGTTATACTGTGGACGAGGAGAAGAAAACTTACTCGTTTGATCCTTCCCAACTAATCAGTGTGGATGTGCTTCAAGATTTCTGGAAGATAGTTAGTAATTAATCCATTAGCTGGTATAGAAGCTCGAAGCAGAGGAATAAGGGTGGACTGTGTGACTGCAACGCTGGAATGTTATTGAAAATCAATTTCAAAAATGTACACAGAAATTTCCTGTTTCGTACCGAAACAAGTTTATAGTATATCTTATAGCTAAGGTAAAACCCGATATCCGTTAATAGTTGAGCAAATCACGGAATGTGTATATTTTGGCCTTACCAGCGGTATGACATTACTAGTACTATAAGTCCGACCAGCGAAAACAATAGTCCGTTCTAGCTGTATGTAGATTAAGCCACAAAACTCCACATTTTGGGCGTGGTGATATCATGGATTTGAACGAGCAGGCGCTTAACTTTATTGCTAGTGGACACGGAGAGATGAACGCCATGGACAACGACTTGGCATCATGGATGATGTTGTCAGGTGATCTACTAGGTGGTGTGAGTCGTGAACACGAGATGTTTGATCCTCACTACGAAGAAGCTCCTCATCCTTACCCTCCTCTTGAGGCCGCTAGTAGAAAACCAGTTCCCAATAATAAGAGAAAACTTAAAGCCACAAAATCGGCAATGTTCCCCCCAGCGCCACTTAAGAGGATGGAATCTGTCGACTCCGATGACGGTAACCTCGATCCTGATGCCAAACGACAACGACGGCTGGAGAAGAATCGAGAGATAGCCCGAAATTGTCGTAAGAGAAAGCGTGAGAGGTACGGTAAATTGGAAGAGGAAGTGGTTAAACTCCGCCAGTGGAACAAACAGTTAGAAAACCAACTGAATCAGGGCAAGGACGGTCGTGATAAGGAAGTTACCCGCCAAGCAGAAATTATTGCGATGAGAAAATTAGTTGATACCAAATGTTCTGACACGGAGGTTCGTCAACATTTAACGCATTATAAGGAAATATACAGCGACTTTGGCAAAGAGAGAGCAGCTGCTATTTCCTACCATATGAACCAGTTGAAAAGCTTGTTGATTCCGAATACTGTTTCCAAAATGACGCTTTGGTCTTTGCAGCAAGATGATGAATTCTATGATGAAAAAAAGAACCAAAAGACATTTGGAGGAGGAATATGGAACATGTTGTGTACGGAATTGCGTTTGACGGCTGAGCAGAAACAAAGCTTAATAGATATGCGTCATGGCATTCGCACACAACGACAAAACGTGGCCGAATGTATTCGTATTCTTAAGGAGCTTGATCAGCGAGTGAATTCCAACTTTGATTCCATGTCCCATCAAATGGACAGTGTTATGGATACCATAACTCCGGTCCAACAAGCCAAGTTTCTTTTGTGGATTGAGCGAAATAAGGCTTGCACCTTTATGCTAAATAATATGTGGAATCCCAATGAGACTTCAGATGCAGGAGAAGACGGCAGTGTTCCTGATGACTCCTCCAGTACAAGTGATAGCGTCAATACATCCACATTCAATTCCAGTATTTCTTCTGCTGTAACTAGCGCATTAGTCAAAGATGAATAATTTTTTATATTTTTAATTCAAATTTCTTTTGAGAAGAATTCATCAAGAACATCCAAGTCGTTTTTAATATCTGCTCGTCGGGGTTTTAAAAACGACGAGATCTCTTTAATTTCACTTGAAAAAGTCTCATTGGCGTCAAATTGTCTGAGTTGAGTCATGATATATTCGATGGGGTCGTGCCATACAATCGACTTGATCCAATCATTCAACAAATCCTTTGACAATAATATTCTCATCAACTCATTAGGTCTACGAGATTCTCTGGCGTAACGACACAAACAAGACACATGATATATCAAATGTATTGGAATTTTTCCATCTCCAATACTGGACACACCAATTTCAAACAGGTATCTGTGCAAAACATCGGATTCTACTTGTTGCTTGACATGGACATATCTCTCAATAATAGTCTCACACGCCCATGTATTTTTGAGATGCATCACTTGGTCCAGCACAGTTCCAACATTAGCAAGTGCCAAACTACTTCGTTTAGACATGCTATTTCTTTTGGTGGCACTGCTTCTTCTTGCACTGCTAATACTTCCTCTTTTAAGCCGTTTTTTGCCCACGTATTTCCCTTTCCGAACAGGGTTTTGAACTACTAGTGGACCTAACAACGCAGAAAATCTTAGATGCTCCTCTCTGTCTAGCTGGATATTGCACTTTTCAAGAAGTTGTGATATTTGAGTGAGATCCATGAATCCAGCATAAGCAAGTCCACTGAGCACCCATGCGCAAGGTTCAATGCCAAACTCAGTTTCGAATTTTTGCAAGTAATTCACTACTGGATTGTTCTCGCCATGGAAACTGTCCGGGAAGGTCTCCATACTACTACTCCCACTAAGTGAAATGTTTCGCATCAAGTCTTCACACAGGGCTCGAAGGTACGCAGGATGCTGCGCATTATTTTTGCGCAAGATGTCGGCTACTATCTCTTTCGAAGGTTGCAATCCATATTGCATGAAGTGGTTTTCAATCAAACTTTCTTGCTCCGAGAGGAATAACGGATTTATTGGAATGGACCGATATTGAAATGATTGGTCGATTGAGGATTTGGACTGCACGAGTCTCCAATTGTGATTTGAATTGTCAGTG
>Ga0209491_10007809_pt1 | contig 13919 bp, 3 predicted proteins | sample BON02_FD_187213 | JGI IMG/M metagenome (GOLD analysis project Ga0209491, IMG submission 187213) | Freshwater microbial communities from Lake Bonney liftoff mats and glacier meltwater in Antarctica - BON-02 (SPAdes) (version 2) | ecosystem: Environmental > Aquatic > Freshwater > Ice > Glacier... | reverse complement strand
GAATCTCGATCGATCAATTGGCCCAGAACTCTCGATCGATCAATCGGCCCAGAAAATCAATACAGTATGGCAACATATGTGCGTAGAATACGTGGGCAAATTACTGATTTTATCGAAACAAATCACTCCCTCAAAGTCACTCGTTCATTTTCACCCTCTTATTTTCATTCACCTGTTTTCAACCACCTGTTTTCACCCACCTTTTTTCACCCAAAAAGTGGGTGACAAGGGAAGCATTTACACAATGAGGTGGGTAAGAATGCCATTTTCAGCCACTTTTGAAAAAAGTGGTTAAAAATGGCATTTTCACCCATATGGTGGGTGAAAATGCAAATTTCACCCACCAAGTGGTTGAAAACTCAGAGGGTGTTTTGGCTGACGACTTAAAAGAAAAAGGTTGTACGTGTATGCCTGCCACCGAATTGAGACGAGGCACATGCAATTCATACGCATGTCATGCCACATTCGACGTGTGTTTGCCTTGCTCTGGTCTGAGTTTCGGCTGCTCAAAGAGGAAGATACTGATATTTTGGTTGTGTTTGTGTGTGTTCGTTTATTACAGAGAGACGACTTCCAAAAACGGGAGGAACAGCAAGGAAAATTGAAGACCAAATCGCGTAAAGACTATGCACAGATTGCTCAAGTTTTTGCTTTCTGATATGTTGCTTTCTGTAATGTTCAAATGTTGTATATCATTCATGAATAATCTATGATAGGATACTGCTGTGGTTCTTTATCAAATGCCTTCTATTTTCCTTTTCGATATTGTTTGCAAGTGTTTGCTTCATACTGAACCACTTGCACCTTGTGTATGTAACCTAAAATATGCATACAACCAGATGTGAATCGGCTCGAAAACGGTAGGGTAGTGGACTGGATTTCAGTTCAGCACTGGGTTTTGAAGGCCCGCAAGCGAATCCCCGATCCGAGTGGGGGTGCTGCAGCAGGAGAGAGATCCCAAGGAAGTCCTGGAAAAAAACGTGAACGAGCGGCGACGAGGAGTAACCCCAACAGGAAATCGCGCAATTTGAAGCCCTGGGAGGACGATTCGGAGGTGGAGAACGACGACTCGGAGGTGGAGAACGACGAGGAGGAAGCAGGTGATAAGGATAATGCAGAGGAGGATCAAGTAACAATTCCGTTGTCTGAGACTTTGCGTTTCGCACCTGCACTGCCGCCAGCAACGAATGATGAGGACCATGACGGACAGGCTGTGAATTTGGATGAGGGTGATGACATTTCTGAATCAAACTCCGATTTTCTACCAGAATCCCGGGAGCAGGAGAACGACGAAGGGGGAGAGGATGCAGAAGAGAAGGGGGGGTGGGGAAGGGGCAAGTGGAAGCGGTTGGAAGTAGTGAGTGGGAGGACAGCGCCACGGAGAAGAGAGTATTTGGAATCGGCGGAGATTATTTCTCAGACGAGAAAGATTTGCTGCAAGTCGCGTTAGAAGAGGATTGCTTTCCCGACGTTGGTTGCGTTCCCCGTTGATTTGGTGGCCCAAGGGAAGGGGAACGACTGAAAGAGCAGAGGGGGGAGGAAGCAGTGGGAGTAAAACCCTAATGTTGCTGTTATCGAATGCATGCTCTTGCGGCTTCCTTCGTGGGCCAATTCTAAGATAGGACAGTAAACCCGCATTCCAATAAATCTTGCATTTTCACTGAAAAACGAGGCACACCAGTTGGGTATTCACATGAAGATATCTCGATTTCGTGCTTTTTTCATTGATTTTCTTATCTTGACCCCCCCCTCTTATCAGCCGGAATAGGGATGTGTTGTTACATTCGTTATGCACATTTACCCATATAATTGTGCATATTTACCCTACATATGGCTTCGACAAGTCATTCACAAAAAGAATACGTAACGAAACAAAAACGAACGAGTGCTTGTGACCAATCAGAACCAATACGGCACCAGCATCACTAGACTGCCGCTGAGGGATGTGTATTTATGCATGTATGTATATGTGTACGAATGAGCGCTGAATGTACAGGTGTCGGAATGGATAAATGTATGATTATATGTATGTACGTGTGTATATTTGTTTGTATGTGTATATGTATATCTTACATATCTTTAATTGCGATCAGCTTTATTCCTCCTCCTCGATTTCCGCATCACTCAGCGCTGCGGGCGCTGCCGCTGTAAATTCCCACTTTACAGGCTCGTCCACGATGGGATCCATTCCACGAATCACCCCAGCACTCAGATCAACACCATCATCGTTTACGTGCAGTCCAGAGAGTGGCAGCTTCTGCGATTCTGCCAATGGGCCGGTTTGTCTGTCCATATCCTTGACCTCGGGTACTTCGGTGATTTCCCATAAGTCCTTTGCAGGTGAAACGTGCTTTCGTCGAGGCATCTGAGGAGTCGATGAAGTGGTCTTCAACTGTGCAAGACCTTTCACGCTTGGCCGCTTGCTGCCCGCGAGCAACGGATCTGGAGTGCGAGGACCTATACTTCTGTTTGTTGCAACGTTTGTCGTGGCCCATGCGACATTCGGCCTTGGTGCAAGTGGTAACGATTGCAAGAAGGGTGAGGATCCATGAGATACAGCTAGCCTCGGAATGCGAGAGCGCAAAAATGTGTCCCCAAGCGGATGGAGACTTTCTACAAAGGGTGCGACACGGCCTGCACGTGCAGCTGGCACACGAAGGCTCTGGTTGCTGCTCAGGAAGTTTTCCCAGGGAGACGCAGGCATCAAACTCAAAGGCGCGCCTGTCAGCTGACAAGGTGAGGCTGGCTGCTGCTCTGATGTATATAACGATTGATCGTCAGGCTGGCTGCTGCTCTGATGCATCTGACGATTCAATCTGCGTTGCGGGACATAACCAGTGAGAGGCGTAAGAGCTTGATGCCTCCTAATCTCAGGGACTGTTGCCGCAGGTAATGGTTCGGGTGTAAGTTGAACATGAGATTCACTGGATCCTTGGCCGTGAGTTTCAACGCTAACAGGAGCCACCCTATTTGATGCCCGCGAGCTGAAGGCAAAGGGAAACATGGTTTTCGAGCTTGCAACGATGATGTCAGGCGTTCCGGCGGACGAACGTGACGAGATTAAATTGGGTACATCAGCAATCTTGTTTCTTGCCTTGCGCTTCGTATATCTCAAACAGCAGCGTCTTGCCCCGATTAGCAATAAAATGAATAGCAATGATAATGATAATAATGATACTAATATGATCAACGCTGGAGATATGCTATTGACCTCATTCATATTCGTATCAAGCGCTTCACTTGGACTCTCTGCCCTTTCGTCGACAAATTCAGCTCCAGAGGGATCCTGGCCGATAGCCTGTACATCGACATTGACAAGAGTTCCTGCCAACCCGGCCTGTTTCAAAATGGCAGTAAAGCCCTCAGTTCCAAGAAAATTCATCTTTTGCACGAGGAATGCTGCACTCATGGTGAAACTTGGCGTCACTTTGATATACATGACGAGACCAGTGTTGCTGCGCCTGCTTGGACGTGTAGCGTGTGGTTCCGTAGACTCTCTTGCTGAGAAAAATGGAAAGGACCAGCGTCGGCGCACAGACTCTCGATCAATCTGTGTAATCTCTACAAGAGCATACGGAAGCTCCAGGATTGACGCAATCCTGGCCAAAATCCTGTGCTTGAGAGATTCATCAACAAGAGTATCAACACCAGTCATGGTAAGGACGAGTGATACTGACTCACCCGCCAAAACTATGAAGGTCATAACTGTAGGGGAAGACCTCTGAATCCCACCAACCCAGCCACTTCGACAGGCCACCACAGTGACTGTAGCAGTACTTTTGACGAAAATCACCCCGTCCTGTACAGTGCTAGATGAGGCTGAATTGTCACACGATGGAAGAAAATTTGGCAATAGCGTCCATACAGCCTTATCATTTGTCAACACAGAAAGTTGGACGTATCTCACATACTTTTCTGCAACCATCAATCCTTTCGGACTGAGCACAGGCGGAGGTGGGGGCGGTGGGGGCGGTGGCAGAGGTATTGGCGGCAAAGGCGGCCCCATGGCAACCATAAACTGACCGAGATGATGGCAAGAACATGTTGCAGTTTCAACACCATTGCTGATCCCCACAATTTGGCAGCCATCCCGACGATACTCGCCATTGAATTCATTCCAGGAAAAGCATTCCAACCTTCGGACGTCCAACCCCTGCGGTGCGTCCAATGGAATATTGATGACGAATGGGTTGCTTAAGTTCACAATGTGCAGCGGCGCAAAGTGGCCTTGCGAGAGAGTCATTCCTACGAGATTCGAAACGGGAAAAGAAGCGTTTGGATTCCATGCGCCAATTGCCGGAGGCGATGGATAGGTGTTCAAATGTATGTCAACCACTGAATCCAATCCAAGCGCAATTTCATCACACAGTTGCGGCGGGATCGAGACAGATGCAGTGCGGCCCATACCGTCATTCACGATCCGCGGACTGGATGCTGCGTCTTGTAGAGACAGACGTTCCACGTAGTATCGTCCAGTCTTTTTGCCCTCGCCTAAGACCCAAGGGTCCTCACCATCAACTAATTCGCGAGTGTGAAAAAAGATCAAATCATGCAAGAAGGGCTCAAAGATTGCCATTGCATGTTTGGCAACATCTTCGGAAATGCCCCTGGCATTTGCGCTTGGATTCGTGAGATTTAGGGTAGAAACAGCAGAAATTAAAGATGAAGCAATCTGGGCAACATCGACCCCACATTTGAACGGCTGCTTACTACTGGACAAATCCGAAGGGTTGGACACTGTGATAATTGTTTCTGCGATGTCTTTTACAAGGGCACCGTACACATTCGTAGTTTCCACCACGGTCGATCGTGCTACTGCACACACCTGGCAAACAATACCAGGTGTCAGGATGTATAGCTGTCTGGTCGCATCTAGAAGCACTTTGGCCAATTCGGCCCTCTGCTGAATACGTGGCACAGTGTCCTCCTTTGCATCTGCTAAATACGTAACTGCTCCTCCCACAATTAGCACAGCTTCACTGGGTTGACTGCGCAACAGTGCAGAGCGCATCATGCTTGTAAGAATACCCCACGCATTGTTGTTTATCTGCGCAGTCAAGAGGCGTCGGCGGCGTCGAACACCTGCGACTATGATAGTCTGCAATGCAGTCACTTTCCCAATCGAGCCTGGCCCGTCCATGAGCACAGCAGGGGACCCCCGGCTGCTTGTCACAACCACAAATAGTACAATTGAGCCACCCGGATTCAGACAGGGGATGTCAAAATTTGCTTTTGCCTGGCTTGGAAATCGCTCCATTGTCTCTCCATTATCATACGACAAGCCAAAATCGAAAAACAGAGGGGAGTCTTCTGTCATCCAACCTTTACAGTGGAGCCTGACTTGGTCAAACACATCAACCGAAACCCCGCCTGTGAGAGGAGTGCAAGAGTCTCCCTTTGGAAGACACAACAAGCAGTTGCCACCCGAAGGTGGCTGATTTAACCGAACCAGTGCCTGCGAAACGCCGGCGAGGTTCTCAAGCACACATTGCAAACGCACGGTGTAGGTCGACCCAGCCAAAAGAGTGCGCGACTTGACGATGAACACCGGCTTTTGCTGACCGACAATGAAATTTGAAACATCTGGCGACGGGTCCAAATCGCTAAAGAGGTTCCATTGCATCGTTGCATTTGCCGGATCACACGTGCCCTTGAATCCTAACCGCTCATCGTCGTTGATACCAACGGCACCATCCCTTCCCACCATGTGCTGTGCAGAAATGGAGGCCGATGGGATTGCAAGTTCCACAATCGACACCTGCCAACATCATATTTTTGACGGTTCATGTCACCACTATTCACAACACACATGTTATGTATCAGCAGTGAAAATGAAAGGCAGAAAGCTGTCTTACCTGCATGGTGGAGGATTGTGGTAGGCGGCCGATTTTGCTCACTGTCAATTTGAAAGCATAAGCCATACCTCTGGAGGGTGCTAATGTATTGGGTGGAATGGTAAGACGTGCTACACCCATCGGGAAAGACAATAGCATTCCTTGCTTGCTGGCACACGCCTGGCTCTTGCTGCCCTTCCGGATTATGCACTCCCACAAGAAGACGAGTGCTGTGTCAGTCTCCCCTGTAAACGCTGGCTCAAAATCGGGGTCGGCAGAGTTTGAAGCGTCAAGCAGAAGCTGTCAGAAAAATAGGAAAACAGTCAGAATATTGAATGGTAATGGCACAATGTATCGTATCATTGTAAAGAATTGAGCAAAAAAAATTCGATTCCCACCGTACTACTCGTCGAAACCTGCATAAAGCTGCCACCCACAATATTCGCAATGAGAGGAGCATTCTTGACGGTAACTTGGACGCTGCCGACTACAGTCTGCGAGGGATCCTCGTCGTTCACCACCTGGAGCGCGAAAACATAGCTGTTGCCCCCAAGAAGAATGCTAGCAGGGATAAAAAGTTGAGAGGAAGTGCCCGATATGTATCTCACTGGTATCATCGGTCCATCCACTTGTTTCCAAGTAAATGACATTTGCCCAACACTACCAGAGCATGCCGAAAACTTGAGGCCCGCAGACACGGAGACTTCATCCGTCGATACAACTGCGACATGAGGTGGGGAAAACGTCAGTACAGGAACTGGAGCGCGCTGTTTTGTGACACGTACTGTGGCAGGCTCGGATTGAGATCCAAGAAAGTCAGTGACGGCCACTGCAAATGTATAGGAGGTGTCAACTGTCATCTCAGGAGTGCCAGCGCGGAAAGACAACACAGACCCATTCTCTGTCTGTAATAAGGCATGGAGAATCGCATTGTCGTAACACGCCCAATTGTACAACACAGCGCGACTGCTTGCAGCAGTGGCTCGGAGCGAGAGCGAGGAGCACATGTCAACAGTAGATGGGCCTTCAAGTACAACTGATAAAACTATGGGAAATTCTGGTGCGGCAAGTTGGTTAGACATTTGCTCATTTGCCGCCAGCCCGTTTGCAGTCGCCATGGCGCCTGCTTTAAAGACAAGAAAGTTCCCGGGCATGATAGATGTGCCAGCTCCAAGATTAATTTGCAACGTTGTGGAATCTGTTGTCCACGAACATGTCGGCTCTAAACCAAAAAGGATGAGTGTCTGCCCACCAAAAATCTGAGAGCACTCGTTGCTCCCCTCGAGCACACCTCCTACGCGATTCACGCTTTGGTCCATACTAACCATCACTGTCGTGGCCAACGACCCAAGGGAAGAAGACACTACACGAGGAGATCGCCAATACGTGTGGTCTACTGAGACTGAGATACTGGGGTCGGAGCGTAGGGCAATGGTCAAGCGGATGGTAGCAGAACCTTGTATAAAGGTGCAGATCTTGCATTCTGGCGGCACGACCGACAACACTGCAATGTTGTTGCTGGAGCTGAGCAGCTTCACCGAGGCCGCCGTGTAGGGGCCAAAGTTGACTACCAAAATGTCAGATACTTGAACTCCCATTCCAACAATGGGCAAGTTCGTTACTCTCAAATTGAGAACATTCGCACCCGTGTTCGGTCCCTGACATCCTGCTGGCATTCCAACACACTCCAGAGAAAGACTGCTGGAAAAAAATTCAACCTGAAATCCCAGAGAAACTGGGAAGGGGCGAGCATGCGAAGAAATCTCGAGAGTCCCAGCGCTCTTCCCGATCGAAATCATCTTTGGGACCATAAATTCAAGCGCTATCTGTCCGCCTCGCGCACGGTCAATCACAACAAGTTGTTTGAATGTGAGAAACGCCTGGCTATTCCCAGAGAGAAATGCAGTCGCCGACACCGACTCGAAAGGTTCAGCTTTCTTGTTGGTCTTAAACACATTCGCCTTGTCGATTTCAACCACCAAAAACCCAGCGATCCCACTGGGAATCTTTGAAGAGAGTGGTGGGGCATTATCACCACACATCCCGCTGGCGGAGATACACGATTGATTGCCACATACCTGACAAAACTTTATTCCCAGGAACGCGGGAGTTGCCAATAGAACCTGGAAAGTCAGTTCGGCGCTGCGCCGTGTGCGCACAAATTCAGACCCATCATTTCCTAACGGGGGCAGAGGGGCACCAACATAGGCGACGCTGACTGCTGTTTTACCAACTGGCAAGATTGGCACTGTCACAGTCAGGATGCTGAAACCCAAACCCATTTCGATTGAAGTAATTGCACACAGTGTTTCGCAATTGATTGCGCCAAAAGAGACTGCAAAATCAGCGGGACGGAAGGTTGGAGGAAAGTTTTCAATCCTCAACTGAGTTGATTTGCCATCTTCTGAATTCGTAACACCAATGTCTAACGCAGAAGCTGGGAGCGCCCAGACAATACTCGGAATTTGGTAGTATTCATAGGCCAATCTAGCGAGTTCAAGCTGACTACCCTCGCCGATGGATCCTATCCGAAGAGAGTACCACACATAACCAGCTGTCAAGACACCTGGTGCTGTTACCTTTACCGTCACCATCAGAATCGGCCCAGCCTGGTCAAGAGAGTGGCCAATGACTTGAACCTCGACATGGCCCAGGAACACAAAGTATGGACCGGTGGCATAATTGACCAAGAAGTCACTAGTGTCGAATAAGCCGTCACCTTGAAGCACGCCTTTTGCTGCCGCAGTTATAGTGAGTTCAGATCCCCCAGCAACAAGACCATCGACAGGTTCGATGCCCGCTGCTGGCCGCATGGCACTAATTTGCCACGCAGCTTCGGTTTGCATGAAGTTGACGGTGCACGAAAGTCGACCGGGAGGGACTATGGGAGGACGCATTTTGATCTTCAACAGCCCATTTTCCCCTTTGACTAACTCTGTCACAACAGCAGTTATACCACCCACATGCAGCAAGACCAGCAGCGGGTCACACGATGTGTCTTCACAGCTCGGGAAATCAGCCAGATAGAGCGTAATGAAAACAGTTTCATCCCCGATAACAAACGTGGACGGATTCACGCCTTGGACACGAGGACTGAAGCTTTCTCGTATCTGAAAATGTGCATCTATTGACTCGCGGGCGCCATTGGAATTGCTAATGGGGTCTTCAAGGGCTACGTCGAGGTTAATGATTTTCGAACCTGGAGAGCACACTGAAAAAGGCCCGACGACTATGCGTATTTTGGCCAAGGAACAGATAGAGGTGATGCAGGCGTCAGATGCATCGGCGTCAGATGCATACTGAACATCCAACACTTCAAGACTTTGTGCATTGCCCCTATTGTCAGCATCTAGGAGCATGGCTCTAATCCAGCCTATATTAGCTGAGGGTGCCATGTGAGCTACGTTGATATCTACCACACTGCTGTCACTGCAGCTCCCGATATCAGGATAGCTTGAAATCAACTTGGGGATCGGATCTGCAATCACAGATACGTTGAGCACTCCACTCGCAGATGCACCAGATGCCATCCAAAAGGATTCTATTGTCAGGATGCCGAGCGGCCAGCCACGTGCAGGATTTTCACGAATTACCAAAATGGACGTGCTCTCGTCGTTGGAGCCCATCACAGAGTTACAGGGAGCAGTTGCTGCATCACCAGAGTCGCGCGCAGAAAACACGCGAACCATGATCTGATCTGCATCAAACGGCTGCATCATGGTGGGAAAATTGCCCAGTCTGATTGCAATCTCAAGTGGCTGAGACACATGGATGGTTTGTGGCGAAAACATGACGACCGTTGCTGGGCCCGAGATATCGCGCTCATATTTGAAGGCGAAAGAGATCTTTCGCATCGTGCCCAACAAGGAACATCTCAACGTCATGATAACCTGTCGGTTTGTTGTCCCGGGCCTCGCCGGTGTTTGCAGAAGGAGCACACTCTCAACCCCTGTTTGTAAGGAGGAACCCGTTGCAACTCTGAGCGAGAGCACCTGGCCTCTGCTCTCCACGGATCCATCGTGGACAATAAAGATAACGTCGCTGGAATCAAGGGCTGGCAGGTTAGAGACCCGAAGTGACACTTGAGTTCCGCCGACCTCTGAACCGGAGTCTGGTGAGACTGAAAGAATGACTGCATCTTTAATGTCCGCGGGCACTACACAGAAACTGAAATCACACTGCAATGCAGCCAACGGTTGGTGCATCAACAAAAAGATGTCGGGTTGTTCAGAATCGCAAAACGTATCATAATTGCATGCAGTTGAATACCGTAAAGACGGAGCGATAGCTTGCTCAAACTCTCCGCTAGCAGTCCTGCGCTGCAATACCACAGGGACCTCTTCTGATGGGGCATATAATACTGGTGCCTCGATCGTGATGTGCGTACGTACGCAGTCGCTGCCAAGCCTAGCAGCAGCGCAAGTATTGACATCGATGACGCTTGTCACCTCCGCCCGCTCTGACCCAACGCTAGCGCTGTAAGCCGTCTTGGGCTCACCAGCTGGGCATTTGGCACAAACGATTGTCACTATATACGAAGAATGTATGCGCTTTCCTCCAATTATGATAGCCGTAGGAAGCTCGATTGGCGTCGTAGACACCAGCCGCATGTGATTCGGATTGAAAAGAGCCACGGGAAAATCCAAGCTGAGTGTTTGCAATCCATCCCTATCGATCATGACATGGCAATACCAGCGGGTGTTCAAGAGGCCACCCCCTTGAACGGCGAATGGTATTGCAATGTACAATGCTGTCAAGCCACCTCGTGTTTCCTTCGTAATATCGCCGCTGCGAATGAGAAATTCTGCGCCTGTCGAAATTGACACGAGACGCGAGGATACAATACTCTCTGATGGAAGTTTGTCCACAAGCACCACGGGCAGGTAATTGTCTGTTACGGGTCCACTTGATGGGATGGGTTGAGCCAGTGTGGGCAGAGCATCGTCATAGACCATGAGATTAAAGACAACCGCTTGGGTGCAGGGATCGGTGCACCCTCTGGGTTGCACTGTCACATCCACATTTCTGACAATCAGGTCCGTAGGCACATCGAAACTGAGGCGCGACGCTCGGACGTTACTGGGGTGGTGGATTCGCGCGGCATCTCTTGCAAGTTCCACCGCACCAAACAGGACTTGAATTTCACTTGGAAATGCAAAGTAGTGAAGGGTGACATAGACAGTGATACCTCCACTGATGGGTGCAAGTGATGGATGCGGAACCCCCGCAAAAGGATCCGTCCTCACGTACTGATATTTGAAGCTGACTGACACCGATTGCCCTCCAATGTTGACGTCCACAATACGCTGAGTAGCGCCAGAAGAGATGCTCACGTGAGGTGTCACAATTTGCAGCATGGTGTTGTCTTCGCTTGAATAATCGAGGGCCACCTGTGACAGAACAGGCGAACCGTTTACTAGAAAATAAGCAGACAGCTCGTTTGCCGATGATACTTGAGGAAATCGCACGAGTTGAATTCGGAGCGCTTGTCCTCCAACGTCTGGACCCGTAGATTCAGAAAGAAGTAAAACCCCGGGTTGACTGTCATCAAAGTACACGAGCGTGAAGCACAGTATTCCACGCCCACATGCCGCGCAATTTAAAGTCGCACAGCAGTCGGTTGCACAATTAGAAGAAAAAGAACCAGCGAACGAGACGAGACCATAGACGTCGCCACTTCGCACGGAAGCAGGCACGTTGAAAACCAGGTCAGCCGTCTCATCATCAGCATCCCATTCAGAAAATGTTACATCAATCTGCGTACCACCAACTTTGACTGCTGGGGATGCCGTCATTTGGCTGACGGTGGTTGCGAGCAGGCGGATCTGTGAAGGTGTTGACATTGCGATTCGCAGTGACCTCTCACCTTGCACGAGACCAGTCACAGGATCCTCGCTCTCCATGCGTTCGAGACGTGGCTCTGCAATGTCGTACAGCTCGAAAGATGTTGAAGCGATTTTATCGGCAAATCCACGGTGAAAGATGAGCAGCGTCACTATGCCAGCATCCTCTTGCCACATTGGTGTGATGATATCCACAGTGAGGTCGCTTAGAGCTGAGCCTGATGCAACTACAGGCTGACATGAACGAACTTGTGCCGCAAACACATTGCCCGTCGACGAAACAAACTGCACAGCCAAATCGTTGCTGTTGGACACAGGGGCGAGGTCTGCAACGCGGAGTTGGATCTTTGTTGTTGCGTCTCCGGTTGGCGCTCGAGCAGGAGTCGCGCGAATTTTCGGCGTTGGCGCGGCAACATACGTGAATGGACTCGGGAATGCAAAATGACCAACATGCGGAATCATCAACACTGGGAAAACTACACGAGGAAATGCAACGCTCGGCACCCGTACAGAAAATCGAGCTGACAATATGCTCTCGGACTCGAGTGAAGTGAGAGTCAAATTCACGCCCGCCATGTTCAAAATCCCTCCCATCTTGGATGCTGATGCAGGCCAGTTCTCGACCATCAGTGTGAGTAGAGATCCGCCATAGATTCGCGCCGACTGTGGGAAAAACGTGGACACTCGGCATACGCCCGTGTCCAGAATCAGTAATTCAAATCTGACGTTCTTCTCAGACACGACTAGTGTCACGTTCACAGATCCTACTATGGCGGCAATAATATCGAAAGCAATTTCAGTCACTTGAGACGCTCCAGCAGGCGTTACCATGCTAACTACTACCGAGACTTGCGAGCTGTCGGTCAAAACAGTCACATCCAAAACACTGTCGACCTTTCCAAACTTGCTCACACCCACGAGTACTTGTGTCTTCATCCCTGCATATGCCCATGTTGGTGAAACAAAAATAAGTTCAACGGCATGAGGGTCAGTGCACAAGAACGGAATGCTTGAAACCAGAGAAGGCTGATTTCGTGCCCATATTCTCAACGATGTTAGTCCTGGAGCCGAGGCGGGGACTGTAAAGGACACGAGCGTGAAATCGAGTGTTGACAAAAACATATTAAACGTTTCCACCTGAGCATCACCAACCATGACGGTCAAATCAGCGTGAGTTTTTGCCATTCGGATCCCTTCCAGTTTCACCAAAACGTTCTCTGTCCCCGTGCACATGCCTTTACCACCTCGATCCACATTACTAACTGTGGGAGGTGACGTTGGCAAGTCAACACTTTCTAGTGTCACTGCATCAGATTCTTTGCTGTTCGCACGCACCACCATGAAGACGGTTCCAGCAGGCATCTCCGGGGCAAGAAAATTGAGCGTTGCTACCACCACTCCACTGCTTCCCTGCGTCATCGAGACCAAGGATACTGATACTGGCTCTTCGTCTCCCCAAGTGAGCACGACTGAAGCATCCTCTTTGCTGCTCACAATGGGAAAATTGCTCATGAACACAGTAATCTTCTCACCGCCTTCGTATACAACACCCGGAGACACGTGCAGGATCTTTGGGAATCTATTGTCATAGTAGTTGAAAACGAGAATTGCTCGATTGGTCGACATGGTCGTCGAGTAGATTTGGACCAGCACATCACCTTCTTTGTCGTTGGACGGTACTTGAATGACAAAACTGCTCTCGGCATGGTCACTCCTGTACAACTTTGAGACAGGCCAGAATTTGAAACCGAACTTGACCACTAACTCCGAAACCTGGAAAATAATCGGAAAGTTTGTGACTGTGATAGAGAGCAGCTCTCCTCCACTCAGGCCTCCTGCCACATTGCCCTCTTTGCTGATAGTGCCCAGGTCCGTGCTTGCTCGCACAACTATGGCCGGCCCTTGGTGCTCCGCCACAAAGCTAAAGTTAAAATGAACGGGTGTGCTTTCATCTCCGGGACTTAGCTCAAAGAGAGCCTGTTGTGAGGACAACACTCCAGTCGAAGTGCGTATGACCACGACAGCGCTTGTGGCGATGGCCTCCGGGTCGGAGTTGGCCGCTTTCGATATTTTTGACACAACAGCAGCATAGGCAGATGCAGCCTCACGACCAGTAGTGGCCATGAAGGACCAAATCTTCTTCTTTGCGATTGTCTCCTGGTATATTGGACCCTTTTCCAGCCAGTCGCTCAAAGGCACAAGCGCCTCGACCACTTGGACATGCTGCGCCCCAGTCACATGT
>Ga0209491_10007808_pt1 | contig 13922 bp, 14 predicted proteins | sample BON02_FD_187213 | JGI IMG/M metagenome (GOLD analysis project Ga0209491, IMG submission 187213) | Freshwater microbial communities from Lake Bonney liftoff mats and glacier meltwater in Antarctica - BON-02 (SPAdes) (version 2) | ecosystem: Environmental > Aquatic > Freshwater > Ice > Glacier... | reverse complement strand
ATATACATATATATATATATATATATATATATATATATATATATATATATATATACATATATATATGTGTACATATGTACATATACATATACATATATATATGTATCATATATTCACGACAGTGTATATGATATAGGCCTATGCATACACCCCTGTAAACTCAAATGTATGTATACACACCCTGTATATGCATACACATATACGTATATATTTATAAATACATATACAAACTGTAAGTGCACATATATACATTATATATTTATATATGTATATATATACGTATGTACACATTGATATATGAATATATTTACAAATACGCATGAGAATACGATTCCGCGAGGATCGGTGCTTGAATGTGCTACACTCTGCTGTACTGACACATGTGCTATACTCTGCTGTACTCTGCGTGTATTCGAGTATAGAGATAGATACATATGTATGTCTCTCTCTCAGATATGCACTGCAACACACTGCAACACACTGCAACACACATACATATGTATGTATCTATCTCAGATATGCACTGTATATATATACACACACGCTTGATACACATATTTATATATATATATATACATATGTATATGTGTGCATATATGTATATTAGATGTATTGGTATATGATACGTAAGTGTAAGTACACATATTTGAATATGTATCTAAAACATATATATATAGATACATATCACAGTATGTGTAAAGCGTGAGTCGGTATAGATGTGTACAGCGTGAGTCGGTATAGATGTAGACGCCTGTACAGCTCATGTGCCGTCTCTCTCTCGCATGTCACGTCTTTGAGAGCTGACGTGTTGTGTGACGTCTTTCCTTGTTGATACACCAGACGTCTGCGATGGAGGAGACCTTGAGGATGGAGGCGATGCAAGAGACGTCGAGGCAAGAGACGTCGAGGCAAGAGACGTCGAGGGTCGAGACGTCGAGGATGTAGCACAAGCTTGGGCCTCCGATGCCCCACCACTTGCTGCCACCTCCGATGCCCCACCACCTCCTGCCACCTCTGCACCTGCTATGGTGGGCCTGGCGGGAGCGGCTGGAGCGGTGCACACACCTCTGCCTCTGCCTCTGCACGCCCCTCTTGGGGGGCGGGCGGGCGATGGGCACGGGGGAGGTATGCCATCCGTTGCTATGCCATCGGTTGGTATGGCATCGGTTGGTATGCACGATGGTAGGTCGGAGGCTGGTATGCACGATATCGGGTCCGGGTTTGGCGAGTCTGGCGCCTTGTCGCAGGTCGACTCAGACCTCCTGTGGGCCATGCGTGATGATGATGAGGTTGCTGCCACCGCCGCCTTGGCCAGTGGTCTCCACCCACCCCGCTCTTTCTCCCTCCCTCTTTCTCTCTTTTTTGTCCGCTCTGTCTCTCTCTCCCTATAAGGAGCTATAAGGAGATATCTGGATGCATGAGCGGGTTGGAGGAAAGGCGCCTGCCGACAAGCTGATGCATCAGCTGCCTGCATCAGCATGCATCAGCTGATGCAGGCGCCTACCGACAAGCATTCCTCTGAGACACGCTCCTCTTCCTCTGCGACACTTTCCTCTTCCTCTGCGACACTTTCCTCTTTGTTTGGTGCCCGCCCGCACTCCTGCTCTCGTTTGCTCCCTCTCGTTTGCTCTCTCTCTCGCGCGTGCACTCTTTCACGCTCGCTTCCGCCCTCGCTGTTGGTGTTGCTTGCTCCTCCGTCTCTCGTGCGCGCTCTCACTCACACGCTCGCTGTCTGTTTCTTTCTGGCTATCTCGCTATGTCGCTATATGCGTGATGACGCTGTTTCTTGCTTTCATCACGCTGTTTCTTGCTTTCTCTCCCTCGCTCCTTCTCTCCTTCTCTCTTTTTTTCTTGCTCTCTCTTTTCCTCAGCCTGTCTTTCTGTCTTTCTCTCCTTCTATCCTTTTTTCTTTGCCTCGTTCTCTCTTTCTCTGTCTCTGTCTCTCTCCCTGAGGCGCGCTTGACACGTAAGCACATCGCTTGACACGTAAGCACATGGGCTTGACACGTAAGCACATGGGCTGACTAGGGACAGACCGCCCAAGCATGTCCCAATCCGATGTCCCAATCCAATTTCCAAATCGAATGTCCCAATCGAATGTGACAATCCAAACTGCACAATGTGCCCGAAGCATGTCCCACTTCAAACTCCCCACTGTCCCACTTCAAACTCCGCACTGTCCCACTTCAAACTCCGCACTACAAATTCCATTGTCCTCCTCTCCCACCCCTGCTGTTCCACGCCACACAATACGCTGCATTGTGCTCTCCCGTCATTGTGCTCTCCCGTCGGTGGTAGGAGCGACCAGCCCCTTCCCTAAAGCGAAAACCCTCATGTCACACTCCTGATGGTCGCTCTCATGTCACGCACTCGGCCCTCTGGCGATATAAACTGCGACATACACTGCGATATACACTGTGTGGACAGGAGGGAGCAGACGCATTTTGAACGACCAGGTGGTAGAAGCAGCGAAAGAGGGCCAGGTGGACCGGCTGCGGCTGGCACTGCGGCTAGGAGGCGATGTCAATGCCTGGGACCCGCGTGGCACCCAGTTTACCGGCCTACACTGGGCAGCCATCAAAGGCCAAGAAGCTGTGATGCCGTATCTCCTCGATGCCGGGGCGCAGGTGGACGTGCGTGGCCTGGTCGGTGCCACGCCCCTGCAGTTGGCTGTGATTCATGGGAACCCTGGTGTGGCGCAAGCTCTCCTCCAAGCTGGCGCTAACAAACATGTCAACAACGACAAGGAGGTGTTCCCTTAGCCCCCCCCCCCTTGTGCAGCAAGAGCAGCAGGCGTGTGTGGTGCACCTCTTGCGAGGCCGATTTGCCGATACGCTGATACGCTGATAGGGCGGTAGGCCGCAGCGCTTTGATGTCTGGAGTTTTCACGGCTCGAAGCTTGATGTCTCATGTCGATGTCTCGTCATGCTTGATGTCTCACAAGTCTTGATGTTTCTTGTCTCATGTCTCGACATCCTTCATGTCGAAGCCTCACGTCCTGAGGTCCAAAGTCCAATGTCTTGTCGTCGAATGTCTCACGTCCCATGTCTCATCTGTCTGCAAGCTCCAAGTGCATACGGCCTAGGCAACACGTCGAGTGACGTCGAGTGTCGAATGTGTCACACGTCGAGTGTCGCGAGCCCGTCGAATGTCTCAAGCCCGTGCGCACCCCGCTTTTGCTGTAAGCGTGTTGAAGGGAGGCAGGGCATACACCAAGGCAAGGGCTTGTCCAGGGAAGGCAGGGTACGGGCAAGGTCCTATCAGCAAGCACGGCATAGAGCACCTACTCAATAGCAGGGCATACAACAGATGCTCAAAAGCAGCGCATAGAACAGATGGTGCTTGTAGGGCATACAGAAGATGTTACTGAAAGGCCAAGAGGGTTGGCTTGCGAGGCACTTGCCTGGAGGTCCTTCTCTATGCCGTGCTCTATGCCGTGTCTTTTTCTTCTACATGCCGTTTCTTCTATATGCCGTGCCTCTCCCAAAAGCACGCGAGAGGGGGCACGAAAGGTCTTGCAAGACTTGCAAGACTGCCGTGCTCAGGCTCTTGGCTCAAGTGAGGACTAAAGGTCTTGCATGACTGGGCACTTGTTGCAAGACTGCAACATGACCTTAGACAGCAAGACGTCTTGCTGCAACATGACCTTAGACAGCAAGACGTCTTGCTGCAACATGACCTTAGACAGCAAGACTTTAGACAGCAACATGTGACCTTAGACAGCAAGACTGGGCACATGTTGCAAGACTGGGCACTCATGATGTTGCCTGGAGCGAGGACTAAAGGTCTGGCAAGGGTTGGCAGGTGCCTCGGCATCGAGCACTGCAACACACTCTACCGCGAGGCATCTACAGGTGCACACTGCAGCCTGAATGCTCTAGAGTAGATGCCTCGCGGTAGAGTGTGTTGCAGCTCTCGCACTGCAGCCTGAATGCTCTAGAGTCCAGTCTGGATGTTCAAGGTTCAAGTCGATAGGCCGCAAGACACTCTACCGATAGGCCGCAAGACACTCTACCGCCGTACAGTGTGTTGCGGTACACTATATATGTATATATCTACTCTACCGCAATCGAGGTGTCTCTTGTCACTCTACCGTTTCTGTGACCCCCGCATCACTCTCGCATCTCTCTCGCATCAAGCTCCAAGTCGATAGGCATGCGGTAGAGTCTGCTGCGGTGAAGCTCGGGGTCGATAGGAGACATAGTGCGGTATGAGACATAGTGCTGTACATACTCTACAGATATAGCGGTATAGCTCTATATACTCTACAGATATACCGCTATGTCTGCTGTGAGAGAGAGTGTATTGCGGTAGAGGATATATGAAGCTGGAGGTCGATAGGCATAGGCATATCTATGCGTCACCAACTCACATGACCTTTACACCTTTACACTTTCGAGAGGTATGCACCTGTAGAGACCTCGCTATGCACCTTTAGAGACCTCTTCGAAACTTGTCTATATCCTTCTCTCTCTCTCTCTCGAGCGCGCGCTCTCTCGCGCTCTCTCTCGCGTTCTCTCTCGCTCGCGCTCTTTCTCTCTCTCTCTCTCTCTCTCTCTCTCTCTCTCTCTCTCCCTCCCTCCCTCCCTCCCTCTCTCCCTCCGTGTGGATACATTCAGAGGGCATTCGACGGCACCTTCTCTTCAAATAAGGTAGGGTGTATATAATAGGGTGTATGTAATAGGGTGTATGTATGTAATAGGGTGTATGTAATAGGGTGTATGTAATAGGGTGTATGTAATAGGGTAGTTTGCAGTGTATGTTGCAGTGTATGTTGCAGCGTATGTTGCAGTGTATGTGGCAGGGTATGAATAGGGCCTCTAGTCGAGGGGAGCCAACCAAAGGCGCGCGAGACTGATGCCAGACACATACCAGACAGATGCTGAGAGAGAGAGAGAGACAGAGAGAGAGAGAGAGAGAGAGAGAGAGAGAGAGAGAGAGAGAGAGAGAGAGAGACGAATAGACAAGTTTAGAAGTGGGGCAGAGGTCTGTAATGGTGCATGCCTATCGGTGCATGCCTATCGAAAGGGTGTCAAGGTCATGTGAGTTCGTGACACATATATATCCGTGTGCCTATCGACTTGAAGCTTGAGAGTGTGTGACGAGGAGCGACTAGCTTGCAGGAGGAGCAGCAAGGAGCAAGACCAAACAAGTAGGGAGCAAGACCAAAGCAGCGCGGAGCAAGACCAAACAAGTAGGCCAGCAGCAAGGAGCAGCAAGGAGCAAGACCAATCAAGTCACGCGTTGAGGAGCGTGCTCCACACTTGTTTCGGAGCGCGCTGCACACTTGTTTGGTCTTGCTCCTTGCTGCTCCTTGCTGCTCCTTGCTGCTCTTTGTTGGCAAAACATGTGGCAAGAACCAAACGGGTAGATGCATGCAAGAACCAAACGGGTAGATGCATGGTAGAACCAAACGGGTAGATGCATGCTACATATATCATCGGCATCTATCACGTGTCTATGACGTGTCTATGTGACGTGTCTATGACGTGTTTCTGACGTGTTGCCACAAACCTTCTGACCCAGGAAACAACTGTGTGTGCCTGTGACCTAGGAAACAGCTGTGTGCCCACACCCACATACACCTGGGTCTACGCCACTGGTGTGCGTGCACACACACACATAGACCTAGGCAATACATATACATATGTTTACATATACAAATCTTTGTATATAACCATCCGCATATATAACTATCCGTATATATACATATACATTTATGTACGCGCAACAGGTGTCAGCGATGGGCCTAGCAACAAGTCTCAAACAGGGCAATCAAACCCTCCACATTCTCCTCGCCTATGCGTGATGTTCATGCATCCTCCAAGCTCCATCATGTCTATCCGTCATGTCTATCCCAACATGACCCATCGGTGATGTTGATGGATGGTGCAAGCTCCGTCAAGACTATCCGTCATGTCAAGACTATCCGTCATGTCTACCCCATGGTCAGACATGTCTACCCCATGACCCATCGGTGATGTTGATGGATGGTGCAAGCTCCTGTGTAGGAGCTCCGTCGTGCGTCATCTGTCATGCGTCATGTGCTGCTTGCACAAGACATGCGCATCCACGTGTTTGGGCAATAACATGTGTGGTGGTTGGGCAACACGATGTGGCGCAAGACATGCTCACGCATGTGAGGTCACAGTATTGTGCCCTCTCAATGCATGCCATGATCAAGGGTTGCATCCATCATCAAAGCATGCATGATCAAAGCATGCATGATCAAAGCTTGCACCCTTCTCGCCTCCAACCCTCTCTTGTTTGTCTGTCTTCTCTTTCAGCCTTGTCGCCTCCAAGCCTCCCTCTCTTGTGTCTCTCACAACCAACCCTCTATTATTTGTCTCTCAACCCTCTCTTGTGTGTCTCTCTTCTCTTGCAGCCTTGGTGCCTCCAAACCGCTGTGTCCCTAATGTCTTGTCGCCTCTAACTCCCTGAAGCCTTCTCGCCTCCAACTCTAGTCTCTCTCTTCTCTCGTCTCTCTCTTCTCTCGTCTCTCTCTTCTCGCCTCTAACCCGCAGTCTGCGGCTTCACATGCTCTCTTCTCGCCATCTGTGGGCTGTCTTTGAGTTTAGTTTTGCATGTGAGACGGCGTGTGTAAAAAAAGAGGCCTTGACAGTATTGCTTTTCATAGATTGTCTCCCTTTTAAAGGTCGGTCTTCCTTCATAAGGTCGTAAAGGGCAACATCTCTGTTTACGAGGTCATGAAGGGAGCCTACTTGCCGTGCAACAACCTCTCTCTTGCCTACTTGCCGTGCAACAAGCTCTCTCTTCCCTACTTGCCGTGCAAGTAGGCGCTAGAAGAAGCAAGAAGAAGCATGTCCATGAATGCTTGAGCGCTTCAGACATGTTGCTTCAGACATCGCTTCACACATCTTGGTGAAGCAAGATGTGTGGTCCATCATCATCCTCCGAGTCGATACACATGAATGACGTAGCCATAGACCTGTCATTCATGAATGCTATGTCATTCATGACTATGTCGAATGCTATGTCATTCGTCATTAGTTCGTCATTCATGAATGCTCTGTCGTTCATGACATGCTATGTCGAATGCTATGTCGAATGCTATGTCGAATGCTATGTCATTCATGAATCACACAGCCATACACCTCAGGAGACATCTTAGGATACACCTGAGGAGACATCTGAGACATGCCTCATGACACATCTGAGACATGTCAGGATAGACCTCACCATACTCTTACTCCATTAGGCAAGTGATGAAGAAAGAAGGCCTTCCGGGAGATGGCGAGCTTTTCGCTCGCGATCTTCCAGGAGATGGCGAGTTCTCTTGAATATGGCCGTAGATAGCTTCTTGAATAGCCTCCGCGAGGACACGTTGAGACGCTGACGCAGCTGACGCAGCACACATGAGAAAGACGGCGGGCGTCATGCAGACGAGTAAGACGAGACAAACGAGGCAAATGCACCTCGATCAAGATGCGTGATCGAGGAGCATCTTGATCGATGGAGCATCTTGATCGATGCACCTCGATCAAGATGCGTGCATTACAAACTCAAGGGACGAGCTCACCTCACGTGAATCACGTGACACCTTATACACAGCTGGGAGGTCAAGTCGTTGGATCTCGAGATCAAACGACACTTTCCAAACGGCTTTGTTTGATCAAACGACACTTTCCAACAACCCCGAGGTGTGGCACCTCGGGGCCTACTGAAAGGATAGTGCAGTTAATAAACCACATCCTAAACCAAAGAGTTGATTTTTGAGACAGAAGTCTTGAGGGGCATGGAAGCATTCTTGAGACACAAGGTCTTGTTGAACCAATCTTGGCGAAGTTCCCCACAATAACGATCTCGAGATCGGACATCAGCCCGGGATCGGCTGATTAAGATACCTGCATCCCTTTAAACAGCCGACTTTGCCGACTTTGCCGACTTTGCTCCCTTTCGCTTATCCAGATGTTTCCCTCTCTCTCGACTCCTACGACCTCACCACGATTAGACCACGATTAGACACCACGATTAGATTTTATCATTGTGAAATGCGAGCGAGAAGACATGCAGCCTGCGACATGCAGCTGCATGTGAATCCATGTGACTCCGACTGCGACACTGATGATGCAGCCTGCGACATGCAGGCGCATGAAAATCCCCTTACGATTCACCAAACCTTCCAGATTCCTTGTTTGGTTTTGTACATCCATTCTTAATAAAATCACACTTACCAGCATTCTGAGAGACTGAGACACTTGCGCTCCCGTATTTGGTTGACAAGACTAACATCCTAGACGATAACTGACCCCTTGCAGACTGTCTTGGAAACACTCAAGACTCACTTTGCACCAAACCTTGCACCCTGTCACCGGGTGCTTGCCTTGCAACTAAAGACATTCCAACGTGTGGTGTTTCCATTCGTAGCCTGCTGTGCCACATTCACGTGACAGCATCTTGTTTGAACCGTCAGATCATAAAAGCTCTCGTAAGTGACAGGGAAGGAGAGGGGTAAGAGCTGGAGTGAGTGAGAGGCCTGTCACGTGGCACAGAACCCACCACAAAGGCTCGCTCATGAGAGGACTTGTCGCGCTCTCCTGCAAACTTTGCAAGCTGCTAATTGCAATTTGCCTATTTTTGTTTTCTGAGTGGCAATCGGTGTGACAACCATTCCCAATTGCTTTCTTGGCCTCCCTGAGACTTTGTCCGACAAAGTCGCTCAAATACTTTCCTTGTATAAACGATGATAGTCAACAATAAAACTAGCAACCAGCCAAAAATATGAACTTTGTAAGAGGAATTTTACGTGAAATTGCATCTTTCCACACACAATTTGATCAGGAAACAATTACTATCAGGGAATGCCATGGGCATGTTTCGAGTGTAGCTTTTTACAATCTTTGACATGGGCTTTTGATTGAATCGATCCGAATTCAAGAAAAATCCCTGCAACGCAGACAAAATCTGGGGAAAAATGTTTAAATCGTTTTGACGCCAGTAGCAGGATCGAATTCGCTAGGAGAAAAAAGTCTTCATTCTCCGAACTTTTCCTGAGAAATCTCAAATCTCGGGACATCCATTTTAATGTGTTCGTTCCTTGGGGCTGTGGGGTGGATTCATAAATCCCCCAATATTTGAGCGGCTCTTTTCGAAAAAGAAACGTACAAGGAAAAGCCCCAGTGGTTAATTAAGTAGTAAAATGCCGAGAATGTGAAGGAATAATCCGCTAAAATGAGTTTTGTCCATTTCACGAGATTACTGGTTTTACTTTGAAAAAGTTTTTCAGAATTCAAATTCTGAGAGAGTTCGGAGAATCGAGAAACTTTATGTTCGAGCAAATTGGATCCTGCGACCGGTGTAAGGTGGGGTTGGGTATTTCTCGAACGAACGCGGATTCTCAGTGGAATCTAGTTTACAAGGCATCTCATCGAATTCGTTGTTGTGCAAACGAAACAATTCGTCGGTAGTAATGTAAACGTGATCCTGACGCGGCAAACCTGCGGCCAGCGCTCGAGCAGGGCTGCGGGAAGCAAACACCGATCGCTAGAAAATTATTTTTACGAGCGAATTTGCTATATGTTCTCAATATCAAAATGTAAAGCAGACTGAGGTCTAGAAATATCTTGATGTAGCTGGAAATGGTAATCACTGATTACAGAAGTATCGATTTTTTTAATAGTGTATCGCAATTACCCCTCAACGCATCATTGTCATCGTAGACAGCAACGAAGAGAGCAGCGATTGAATGTGGGCACGAAGCGTAAAAACGCTAATTGAAAGGAACATAAGACATTGAGCGAATGTGCCCATGTTGAATGATGTTCTCTGATGTTGAGAGAGGCTAGCCCTCGTATCTTGTTGTTCTAGAATCTCACAAACACGCATCATGAAAGCCCGGGGCAATTGACACAAGCGAAATTTGCAGCGATTCAAAGTCAAACAGTGTGAAAATGCAAAGGGTCTAAACCCTGTGGCATTCTCAAATACATTTTGTGTCGCTGTCAGTTTGGAATAGAAGATTGCACTCGGTAGTAACCAGTTCAAAGACAAAAATTGTGTAGACGCAAGAGAGTCGAATTTCTTTTGCATTCTCAAAAAAACGTTTTCATCTTTAAATTCTGTATTTAGTGGCATCTACTTTTGGCAGATCATAACGAGTCATACAAAGAGGCATAGCGAGTTGTACTAGAGCGTTTTGCATTTGAAGATTGTGCGAGAGTGCTGCCAACATTCTCAACTGTACTGGTTGACCTTGCGAGTCACTGTGAGTTTAAAGATTTCAAGTGTTCCAACCCCATCTGCAAAAAACGTCTACACAAATGTTTTGAGCTATGGCTCCAATCTCTCTCGATATTTGCTCAATAGACACTATGTCTGTAAACCGTTTATTATGGGACTGGTGCAATGATTGCAGCCAGTTCAACTAAAGATTGGAAGACTGTGACTTGTTGGTACGTGGAGGATTTGTCATTTATATGGATCGCATTATATCGATCTAACACAAAGGCGCTAACCCCCTCCACCCAATGTTATTTATTCCCGATTCTGATATGCTTTTTCCATGTTGATACTCACAAAGTTTCCACCTCCATATGGGGTTCTCACTTTGTAGTACACAAGCCATGACATGTACAGGTTCATTCTGCACGTTCATCATGAGCGGCCCCTGAACGGGTTCGAAAACTGTCCGACTTTAGCTGAAAATAGAATAGAATACGTTTTGCTGACAACCTGAGATGGAAATTCCATCTTTTTCTCAGGGAACCGGGCTCGGCCCGGTTCGCAAAAATTATCGTTAAATGGCCTTATGGAATGGAATTTCCTTAGGAATAAGGAAAAAGCATTTCAGAATCGGGAATGAATATTATTGGGTGAAGGGGGTAAGGCCTACCTAAAAATTCCACCAAATATTTCGTGCAGGTTGCCGAAAATCCAGTCAAATGCCAGGCTTCTTAGTAGGGAGAACTTGAAGTTCATACCGGAATGCAATGTTTTGTAACATTCTATGTGTTACATGCGATGTGTAACATGCTATGTGTAACATGCTATGTGTTAACATGCAATTTGTGACATGCATTCTAAAAGATTCAATATGGCATGCACTGCAAAATATGCGGTATTTGAGCAAATTTTGAATTTAACCTTAACCTCATAGACAATGATTTTTTGTTTGTTGGCACAAAAGAGTCATTGCATGAATTAATGTAAAATGTACAACGAGCATATTTCATATATTAGGCATATTGTGATCTGCAAGCCAAGTCTTGAACACATTTGTAACTAATGCATTATTACGTTCTGTAGACCCGTTGAGAAAGTGTTCTCCACTGGATGCCTCTAGAACAGATACTTGAATTCAGTACAGGAGTACATATAATGGAGGAATACTCAATTCTTCTGCTTTTGAGATACACTACTATGTCTAAACGATCTCAAGCTCTTTGTTTGTAATGCCTATGGAGTTTCTCATACTCATCTGACGCAGCCTTTGTGCTGGACTATCTCAAGAAGTCAATCTGAGTCCAACAATGCCTCGGTGCATAGTTCTCCATGTAAAGAGTCTTCTTATCTTGAGCATTTCTGTGTCTATTTGAGCAGGGACTACTCTTACCGATATCATGAAAAGACTTGCACTTGATGCTGCGATTGAGAGAAAAGCTGCCATACGACACGCTCGCAGCACCGTTTGAGACGGAGGAATCCGAAGAAGATTTGCAAGAGTATGACGTGAATACTTCCAACCTGTCCTCTTCAATGATTTCCTGTGTGCGATTGTTTCTAGAGACAACAGATGAGTTAGAGATTGCAGAAATCAGCGAGCTCTCCAAGCTGTCAAAGATCTGAATATTGACATAGATAATCCAGAAATCAACGAGCAATGAAAGTCAAGATCCGAAATAAAAACAAGAAATCAACGAGCTATTAGATCAATATCTAAGATAGAATACAGAAATCATCGAGCTATGAGAGCTGTCAAGATCCGAAAGGAGAATCCAGAATTCTCTGAGAGCTGTTAAGATCCGGAAAGAGAATCCACATCGTTAATTAGCAGATTTATGTTTGAGATCTACGCGATGTTAGATGAGGAAAGAAAACAAGAATTGCTTTATTACACGATGAGAGTAAGTACGTTAGTAGAGTCAACCCCGTCCATATAGCCTCTTGATTCTAGCAGAGAACGCACAAAGTGTTTGCACACATGTGCATGGTTCCAACGCTGGCTAGGTGAAGCATTTATAGGGCACTGCATAACGTTGAACGTTATCTGTAACGCGTGCATAAAATGCGCAAAATGTAGTCATGCCACACACCTGAAATAATCATCAGATTGATCAGTGTACCTTTCCACTCACTGGACATGTGATGTGACAGAGTCGTCGTTATCCTGTTTCATATGAAAGAAAGAAACCTTGCTCACGCAAATGATCATCAACATCAATACAAGAAAAGTGAGTTTTAAAAGATGAAAGTGACTAGGTACGATGTTATGTCTGAAAATAAAAACAGATATGTGAAACACTGAATCAAAAAGTGTTGTATCGTAATCATGTTGTGCAACATTCAATGTGTGACATGCTATGTATAACAGTCAATGTGCAACATACTGTGTGTTGTTACATACAAGCATTCTAGCGCTGTTCCAAAATCTGCCATGTTATCAACGGAAGCTATATGAAGAAGGATCACTTGACCCGACTCTATGACAGCATTTACGAAACAAAACGAAAAGCAAGATCTTTGAAACGAGCGCGTCAATGCACGTGTTGAGATGTAAAATGCAACGTGTAACATGCAATGTACGACATGTTATGTGATGTAACAATAAATGATAGAATGTACTCACGAGTCTTGAGCTCCAGTTTGCAAATGGTGATTTCATTGTGACACCAACTTGTTGAAATCTGCGCATAAGCAAATATGACAAAATTCAGTTGATGATGATAATATGGTTGCCGAACAGAATGAATCATTGTCATCGAAATTGCACATGTGACAATGTCATGTCAGTCTCACACATGTGTCAATGTCATGTCAGTCAAATGACAGATACAGAGAGAAACAATGGTCTTAGTGAAGAAAGAGTCTTCACGTGACTGAATCATGCCACTTAGGTGACAGAGTCAACTTGAGAGACAGTGATGTCATGGGGAAAGAACCAGGTAGGGCAGACTCATAACAATGTTTACTGGAACGAGCTTGTCATGCCACCAGTACAGGTGAGATTCATGAGCTTGAAGGGCCTCAGCCAACTAGGGCTTTACACCTTGGTGGAGCAGAAGGCTTTTGACCCAGCATTCTTTACAGAATTTGTGCGTGGAATCAAAAAACAATGATCAAAAAATCTTTTACACTCAAAACAATAGCACTGCTGTTTTGACAGACACGGAGCCTTTGCAAGTTTTCAGAGTTATTTACTGGAACGAGCATGTCACGTCCACATTACATCTTCTCCACATCTTTCACTTCACTTGAGTGATGTGGAATAGGATTTAGGATCGACCGAGGGTAAACAGGGGGCACGGGGAAAAGGAGAAGAAGACGAGAGAAGACACACACGCCCAGCAGGTCGCACAATCTTGGAATGAAACATGATCACATAGAGTTTTGATGGAGTGTATCAGCAACTAGAAGCTTATGTGATAAGCAACTAGATACTTTCAAGCGCACAGATAAGTCACTAGAAAGGCATTGTAAAACTTATTGAGAGAGACGGAATTTCTACCTCTCCATGTATCTCTCTGCTAGAGGCTAACGTACCACACCTTGACACATTGTCCGTATCGCTGGCCGTACAAAGACGGGGCGAATGGACAAACACATCAAGGGGGCCTGCGAAGGTGTGAATGACGGGTGCCAGACCTCCCGCATCCCATTCTGGCACAGCAACCGTTTAGAACAGGTTGTGATTACCATCAGAAGAAAGGCCGCAACCTTCCCCCTCCCAACACGAGCCAACTCCT
>Ga0209491_10007804_pt1 | contig 13927 bp, 2 predicted proteins | sample BON02_FD_187213 | JGI IMG/M metagenome (GOLD analysis project Ga0209491, IMG submission 187213) | Freshwater microbial communities from Lake Bonney liftoff mats and glacier meltwater in Antarctica - BON-02 (SPAdes) (version 2) | ecosystem: Environmental > Aquatic > Freshwater > Ice > Glacier... | reverse complement strand
CTACTGTCAGTGGGTTTTACGCACTTCAAATACTCTTGTCAGGATTGCCCATAAAATCAAGTCCATTTTTGGTGCAGGTGTTAGCAGCACCGATCAGCCCACAGCATAGTGTAGTTTCAGGGCACGCTTTGTCTGTAATGACTGTCGGGCTAACAGGTTCCTTCATAGTGATCGCTCGGGACAGATTCTCAAATATTCCTGTCTACAGCCCCAGTGTGGTAGAGGGTTTGGTGAGGGTTAGCTTTGAGGGACCCGTCACAAGATTTGCTGCTGTTACTGATTTGAAAAATAGTAGTTATCTTGTGAAATATTTCCTGACAATCAGTGGTTCGTACCAAAGTCATGTCACAATGAGCAAGGGTGTTATGGAGCCAGTGGGAAAGAGTCCTTTCAATTTGATCATGCACCCCAATACAATTTCAGCTGTTGGCACCTTCTTGCAGGGATCCGGTATGGTCTCGACAACTGCGGGGGACCACGGAACAATCAACATTAACTCGAATGACAAATTTTATAACCCAGTATCCGTTAAGGGCCATGTGATGCGATTTACTAGTAATGGAGTAATCCAGCCATTCATCACCATACACATTTCATTCAATCGGCTCGTGCTATCGTACACCTTCACAGAAGCAGGCAAATATATGATGGAGGTGCAACTTGTGATACAAGGAAATTTGAGCAACACCTCTTTGCACTTGTCTGGTTCTCCGTTCACATTGACTGTTGCGCCTAATCGTGCCTCGGCAGAAGATTCTGTTGTATATTTGCCGCAAACAACTATACATGCTCGTAAAGCTTTCGTAATTCAAATCATTGGCTATGATCGTTTTGGAAATCTTGCCACAACTGGCGGTGCTTCGGCAAGAGCAGAAATGACAGGAAACCAAATGTACCGTAGTCCTGCTTCTGACAGCGGCAACGGTACGTATATCGCGTATTTTTGGGAATTGGCTGTTGGAAAGTATTACGTTATTGCATTTTTAGATGGACAAGAAGTAGGATTCGGAAAGCCTCAAAAAAATGCGAGTGTGACTCCAGGGCCCATGGACCCCACCGCAAGTACAACAGTCGCTCTTGATTTGCTTCAGACTGTGGCTGGCAATCCCGGTCGACTTGCAATTTCTTTGCGTGACAGCTTCTACAATCCAACGTCGTTCAGAAATCAGAACTTGAGTTTAAATCTGTCACCAGCTCGTCTCGATTTGTTGGGGACTAATGTTTTCATTGAAGTTGGATGGCGTCAGCAAAGTTGTCATTGTCGCCCGCCTATTGTCCCAGGACGAACATGTGAATGCGTCAAATTTAAGATCAATCGATACGCAATTGGAAGCGGTGCCTGTAACCATACAGACACTCTTTTGACAGAACGTATCACTGGAGTGCCACCAGCACAATGGAATGTATCGGCTCCCTGGTGTGCATGCGGTGATTGCGACTGTTCGTCGCGCGGAATGCCCATCACACCCGAAGACGTTTACAACTCGACGGGCAATTGCACCTCATGCTGGTGCAATGGATCTATTCCTATCATCCCGCCTAGTATGAACGATAGTAAGCCTCTTTTTTGTGGGTGTCAATGCCTGTTTGTACGCAAGTGCACCTGTGGCTGCGAAATTTTGCCCCCAGCACCGGAAAATATTACTGCAGATTTGTCATCAACCAGATCATTTTTTGCTCAAGAAAGTCACGAGGAGTTGGTGCTATCTTGGAACATCACAAGATCAGGCTATTACATTTTGAGTTTACTACTGGGAGATTTCAGTATTGGAGACAGCCCCTTCACCGTTCAAGTTCGACCAGGACAAGTACAGCCCAAAATGACCAATCTTTTTGGAGACGGATTGACAGTATCAACTGCAGGATTAGAATCGAGTTTCTTTATCCACACTAGAGATGAATTTGGCAATACGATTGTTGCAGACCCATTTTCTCCTCAGCTCCCGTTTAATATCGAAGTCGTGAAGGTTTCTGAGTACATGTTTAAAGGTTCGACTATTCGTTGGAAAATGGTTAGTGGATCATATTCGAATGGTTCATTTGTGGATGGCCTGATCATTCCTGGGAGGTTGGTCTCTAATCATCAGATTTCAGGATATATCACTTCCTTTCAAAATGGCTCATTCGTTGCATCGTATCTCAGCTCTCTCAGTGGAAGTTATTTTCTTGTGATTGACTTGGGTTCTGTGCGAATATTGAATCAGACCTTTTTCCTTCATGCTAATGAAATGAACAACTCAATGTCCAAATTCCAGCTTTCAGCAACTTCGTTAGTTGCTGGTGCAGAGACCTCTCAGCTCGTGGTGCATGCGTCTGATGCATACGGAAACAATCTGACTTCTGGTGGTATTGCGTTGACAGTAGCACACTCTAAGCCATATTTGAAGGCTGTTGAATTCGTCATGGATGATATTGGAGATGGATCTTACATGTGGAAGACAAACTTGATAACTGCTGGAGAACATGTTGTGAACATTCTTCGCGGCTCTTCCTCAGTGCTACGAGCTCCAATGAGGATTACTGTGCGTCCTGAGCATGCAAGCAGTTCTTTTTCGTCTGCATCTGGATCTGGAACTACAGTAGGCAGTCTTGGTTCTCTTCTGGATCTATATATCATCTTACGGGATCGATTCCAAAACATTGTTGCTGCGTCTGCGTCATCATCAGACATTCCCAGTATTGTTGTTACATATGCGACGTCTGGCAATACTGAAGATGTTACGCCAGTTCCAGATTCACAGACCGTACAGTTGGCAGGATTCTTAGCAACTTACCTTGCGAGTGAGCTAGGATTCCTGAACGTCGACATCAAAATAGGAGCTATAGACATAATCGGGAGTCCGTTTGCGGTTTCAATCGTCACAGGCGCCGGTGGTATAGTTTCTCACAGAAAATCGTTCTTGAAAGCTCCAGTTGTGCATGTAGGTGAGGCAGGGTTGAGTATGTTGTTTACAATCCAATCCGTTGAAACGTCGGGAGAAATGTTGTGGTCTCGAACAAAAGGAGGGCTGACCTTCTTTGTAGCGACTTCACCGTCGACGTCAGGAAGCGTTATTTCTTCTTTCGACAGAAATGACGGTACCTACCAGTTTCCAGTCATGGGCACTGCTGCAGGCACATACACGATGGTCGTCATGCTGGATGATCCACGTTGCAATCGCTCGTGTATAGATTGTAACGTCAATGTGACATCGTGTCACATTTCAGATAGTCCGTTTAACGTGCAAGTGGTGCCGGCAGGTGTGAGTGCAGAGCACAGCATTATGGTTGGCAACTTTTTGAGTGTGTCGACTGCAGGTGTATGGAGTTCGATCAGGATTGATGCCAGGGACAGATTTTCCAATCGGTTGACGTTCTCCAATTCTCCAGGATTGCCTTTTGAAGTTGAAATTTCTGGACCCAGTGAAGTAAAGATTGAGACTGAAGATTTTTCGGATGGAACTTTTGTTTACAGTTACGAAATCACAGTCAGCGGTGCTTATTCAGTTCAACACAGACTATCAACAGCAGAGACGTGGGTTGTGAGCCCTGAGTCTCTTACCGTGCTACCTGCTGAAGTATCCAGATTGATGAGCAAAGTAAATGGTGCCGGTTTAAGTGTCGCTGTGGCCGGTGAATCTTCTGAGTTCCGACTTTTACTGGAAGATAAATTTGGCAATGAAAAGGGCAGGATGGGACTTGGGTTCTCGATGTCTCCGTATAGTGGTACTGAATTTTCGGTATATGGTGTTGACGATGATTCCGGGTGGCTTATCGTCAAGTATGTTGTGACAAGGCAAGCGAACTATTCTTTGCAAATTTCAATCAATTCTTTCAAGCTTAGCGATGCTCCCTTTACAATAAGCGTCCAGGCAGGCAAAGTGCACCCAGCATCATGCACGGCATTTGGAAATGGCGTCAAGGAAATTCTTGCTGCAGATCTCGCCTCGTTCACTATTGCCTCAAGAGACGCTTTTTCGAATACGTTTACACTTGGAGGGTTTTCTTTCAAGGTTGCCGTGACAGACTCGTATTCTTTGTATCGTGGTACGTGCAACGACAAAGGCACGGGAGAGTACCTTTGCAACTACATGACGACAATTTCGGGGTCTTTGTCACTTGCAGTCACATATTCTTCGTTTCCCATCAAGGGTAGCCCTTTCGTTGTGAAAGTGAATCCGAATGTTGCAAATGCTACTAACAGCATAGTTTATGGACACTCGATTTCTTTGGCCACAGCAGGCATTAGCCAGGTTGTGAAATTGACAGCACGAGATCGAGCTGGTAATTATCTTCGTGTGGGATGGGACAATTTTGCGGTCAATGCTGACAGTAGTACCTCAAAGTTGAGTCTTGGATTTGCTGTGAAGGATTTCAAGAATGGAACTTACGTGATGTCGTTCATGGCTACTCTCGCCGGTGCTTACAAGCTGGGAATCATTTACCAGAATGTACACGTCCACCATAGTCCGTATTCCTTTACTGTTTTCCCAGCACCTGTGGGAGCTTTGTCTTCAAAACTCGAATTTAGAACCTCCTATCCATGCGAGTCCAAGGATCTTCAAGAACCATTATGTGCAACAGTGAATCCTCAGATTCCATACTCCGTGAGCGTGTTTGACAGGTTTGGCAACGTCCAGCCAGACCAGCAGATGATGCAACTAAACACTACGCGTAATGGCGTTAATACTGTGTCCACCTATGTGGCAGTACGCGAAGGAAGCTTTGCGAGCTCCTTCTCGGGCACGCATTCGGGGAGCTATCAAGTCATTGTATCCATTGATGACAAACTCGTGCAGGGCAAAATTCACAGCATTTATCTTGAGCCTCTCCTCTTCAGTGCCGGTGGATTTTTCGAGGCGGCTGGACCTGGGTTGACTTTGACAACTGCAGGAACCCAGGTGTCATTCCAGATACGAGCTCGGGATTATTGGGGTAACCAGGTGTCAACTCTCAATCCCATGATACAATTATCTTGCCATGATGCATTGGATTTATTGGTGGACGTAAATCAAACGGTGAAGGCAGAACAAAGTTCCTGGAGAATTGGAATGTGGGTGAACCAGAGTGGACCTATCGCACTATCAGTCGAAGTTCTAGGCGCATATGCCAGACGATCTCCGTTTTCTCTGCGTGTCCTGCCCGGCCTAGTGTCGGCTGAAATGTCGACGGCATCAGGTCCAGGCATTGAAGCTGCATTGTTCAAAGTTCAAATGTCGTTTGATTTCATGCCCCGTGATCGATTTGGAAATCTACTGGAAAATATCGATCTCAGCAATCTATTTATAGGGATCCATTACTCAACCCAAGGAACCAAAATATCAGGCAATGTTCAAAAATCGACTCCCTTGTGGAAAGCTACATATATTCACGTGAATCCGTCTCCTTTTATCACGAAAATGTACGTGTCGGTGATGATAAATGGAAATCACATTGGATCGCTCAGCATGCCCTTCAGAGGGGGGTTAATAGGATGGAAAGGGAGCCCTTTCATCATCCCCATAGTGCCCGGCATTAGTAGCCCCTCACCGGCGAATTCTTTTTCAAAAGGGGTGGCAACAAGTATAGGAATTGCCGGTATAATATCGTCATTTAATGTGCAAATGGTTGATGATTATGGTCTTTACTTGAAAACTGGAGGAAGAGCGCTTGCACTAGAGATGATAAAGGGGAGTTTCTTTCTTCGATTTTCAACAGAAAACTCCCCAACAAGTCCAAATACTATTATAGACAAGAACGATGGAAGTTTTGAAGTTCAATTTCAGATCAGTGTTGCCGGGAATTATAGAACAGGGGTCTTGCTCGATGCTATGGTAATCGGCGAAGGCCCTTTTTACATTAAGATCATACCTGGCAACACAAGCGCAACACATAGCACTGTATTGGGCAATGGAGCCACAATGGGTATTGCCGGTGTCGATGGATCCTTCGTCATAGAAGCAAGAGATCGATTTTCTAATCTTCAGGTATATCGTCCCTCAGAACAGCCTCCTTTCACAGTGAAGTTCGATGGACCGACGACAGGGTGTGCTCGCATCCAAGACTCCAGAGACAGTACCTATGTAGCCGTTTATTCCATGACTGTTAGTGGCATTTATAGTATGCAGATCAGTGTTCAAGACTGTATGGATCAAAACGTACTTTCTCTACATTTGTTTCCAGCTGTTCTATACCCGGGTACATCGTTCATACGAAAATCCGACCTATCGAACTTGATGGCAGGAAATATGCACATGATTCCAATCCAAGTCCTTGATTTTTATAGCAATATCATCTTGGCGCCAAATACGGATTCGGCCTTGTCGGAGGTGGGTTGCAACATGCAACCAAGGGGCAAGATAGACGTCTTCGCTGTGAAGAGTCAATTCCAAATGAATCTAGACATGACAGCTTCTGGTAAGTATTCTCTTGTCCTATCTGTAGGAGGTCAAATTGTGGCAGATTCTCCATATGAAATCGTCGTGCAAGCTAGCGCATTGTCAGCTTCCGAAAGCAGGGTTCTTGGGAATGGTCTGTTTGGAGTTGTTGCTGCAGAAACTGCTTATTTCGATTTATATCCTTTGGACCGTTTTGGTAATCTCGTCCCCACGTTGTCATTTCAAGATATAGGTGTATCGTTGCAAGCAAATCGATCTGGTTTCGAGTTTACAGTGCTCGAGAGTACACCTACTGTCCAAACGATTTCGTATTCTCCATTGTTTCCGTGCAACAAGTGCAAATTGAGCGTTAAGATCCGAGGAAAGCATGTGAAAGATAGTCCATTCACTATTGATATAACACCAGCCCCGCCACCATATTTGCAAAGCGCCACATTCGAATCACATTTAGCAGGTGCAAACATTGTCTTTGATCAGGCAACTGACGTGGGCAACGGAATTTTCAGCGGTATTTTCGATTGTGGGCGGCTCTTGGACACCTCTACATTTCTTTTAGTTGGCCAAGGAAGCAAGTGTTCATGGACGTCCACACGCTCGTTTTCTATTTCTTTTGGGCAAAATGCACAAGTGAGAAAAGGCTCTCCCATCGCCGTGTGTAAGGGGTTGCTTCAAAATGCTGTTCGAAATTCTAAAGCTGTAAGTGGAAGCGTGTTCCTTCTCCTGCCAACAAATGTTGTTAAACCTGCACTCGTCATAAATGCGCCTTTGAAAATAGCATCATGTGATGCTCTGCAAATTGATGCCTCATCCTCCTATGGCAATGGCGGCCGGGCAATGGTGTTCAGTTGGGGACTAGCACTAGGTCCGATTAACAGAGGATCGGTCATGAACGTTCTTTCTGCCCTTCCTTCCGAGCAGTCGGTAGTTGATTTACCCAAGTCGTCGTTGCTTCCAGGCGAAACTTACGTTTTTACGCTGACTGTGCGCAACTTCATTGATATGGAGACGTCGGCATCTGTTTCTGTGACTATTGCAGGCGATGAAACTCCGCAATTGTACATTGCAGGCAACTCAGTTTTCACCGTGAGAGGTTCGAAGGCTCTTACCTTGAGAGGACGTGCATCAATTTCACCTTGCGCTATTTCCCAGACAGCTGTCGCCTTCACATGGACTCAGGCAGGTGGACCACAATTTTTGACGTGGCCAAGTCCCAAAACTGCAAACACTGCAAGCCTTTATCTCCCTCCCAACTCGCTTGCTGTCGGACAGACGTACGTACTCAGATTGAATGGGGTCCTCCAGAATAATCCAAGTGCTTATTCTTTCGCCGAGGTAACAATTACTGTGGCAGCCAGCCCCATGATTGCTGTGATTCAGGGAGGTAATCGTTCGTATTCGGAGAATATAGACCTCGAGTTGGATGCATCTGGATCCATAGATCCAGATTCGAGTGATGAGCCGTTCTCTTTTGCATGGCAGTGTGAACCAAGTCCCTGTTTTGAAGATCGCACAGGCATCATGGCTCAAGATTCCGCCAAAATTGTGATTCCAGGTGGGAGTTTTGCTGCAGGAACGAAGATTGTTTTCACAGCACTTGTGTCAAAAGACCCTGGACCCCGTGTCTGTTCGACCTCGATTATGATTGAAATAGTGCAAGCGGGTTCATCTGTGGTCAAGATATCCATACATGGCGCACCAAAGAGCAAAGTCAATGCCGACAATCGGCTAGTTTTGCTTGGACATGTTGCCACTTCAAATGCGAACCTTTCATGTACTACTCCTCAGTACTCGTGGTCGCTGCTTGCTGGTGACATCGATCTGAAGGATGCTTCAATTAGATCCACCAGCCTCATATCACCGAATCTTGTTCTGAATCCTTCAACATTGACCCCAGGGCAAGAATACGTGCTGAAAATTCAGGCAGCGTGCAGCTCGGAAACTGCAGGCGAAGCAACAGCCATCATTACAGTGAACATGGCTCCAGTTGGCGGGAGTTTCACGGTCACTCCAACCAGTGGTCTTGCATTTCACACAACGTTCTCTCTATCATGCAACAGATGGGTGGATGAAGTGGAAGATTTCCCTCTTCAATACTTTTATCATATTGCCAAGGCTGGCAACCTTGCGTCACTGCAGCCACTCAGCGGTGCTGTCATTTTCAATAAATTGGATGTCGTTCTCACCTCCTCAGACAACAAAACCGATTTCCTCATCGCGCAAGCATGTGACAATCTGGGTGCTTGTTCCAATCCTCCTTCTGTACAAGTGAATGTCTTTGAGGCTCCGCTATCGATGAGTGCCGCGTCGCTCTTTGACAGCCTGGTGATATCTGCAGAGGGAGTTGGAGACACCGAAAAGATCGTTGGTGCTGCAGGCGCTATTCTCAGCCTGATGAATACTCGTAGACGACGATCGTCAACTGGAGATGCTACTCTGAGAGGCAAGATTATGGATGTGCTAACATCTGCATCAGCTTCTTCTGTCTTAACGGTGGATTTGGTCTCATTCATAAGCTCCTCTGTTGACAGTGCTATGAACGTGTCTAGCCATCAAGTGGAATCCTTCCACTTGGCAGGTATGTCGTTGGTAGAGACATTAACAACGCAGTCGATTGATCTTGGAAGTATCTCCATGTCAGCAGTCGGCTATCTGGGCAACTCTTTATCTGGGGCGATCAAAGCGGAAGCAGAATCACGTAAGAATGCTCGACGTCGAGATGTTGCGCCGGTCTCGCAAGTCTATACTCGTGTTCAGGCCGCAATGACACAGCTTGGGCATGCTCGCGTCAAAAATTCTGTGGCATTCGAAGCTTCTTTGACTCTGGAGACTGAACTCTTCGAGCAGACTGTTGGAAGATTTGATCCAGTGCAGTTGGCCGAAGGCGAAGTACCGCTCAGTGTACACGCTGCGTCCAGTAGTGGCGCAACAATGTCTTCTTTTACGTGCAGACTTGATGGCTTCTGCGATTCTGTCGTTTTGCCTTCTTTTGCAAATCCAAGCGCTTCTGTGAAAGATGTGCAGTACATGGTTTGGAAAATGCAACTGTATAGCAAGGACGATGAGTTCACCGTGTCGTACACGAATTCTCTCCAACTTCTCTACGGACCGAAGGTTATTGAGCAGCATAAGATGCAATCTCCAGCAATCTTTTCCCTTGGCATCACGCCTGGAAAAGTCGACAGAGTTGAGCTTGCCAGTGGTGATTACACAATTCCCAGTTGCGAGTTTTGGGACTCTGCATCGGAATCCTGGAGCAGTACGGGTTGTCTAGCGATCGGGACCGATATCCACGTCATACGCTGTGCTTGTTACCACCTCACAGACTTTGTGGCGATGATTCGTCCCGTTCTAAAGGACCTTGGCCGCAGCGATGAGTTTTTGACAGAGAATGGATATTTGGTTCAAACTTTTACACACCATTATGAACTGCTGGTTGCGGCATGTGTGGCGTTCTTTTTAGGCGTGATATTGGCTGGACTTGGTTATTATGTAGATCACAAGAGGAAAGGTAAATCAACGCGCCAGTTACATCCAATCATGTTCAGTCGAAGTGCTCACAGGGCATCAGCTGGTGCAGGGGAACCAAAGATATCTTTTAGATTCAGATCTCTTTTCCTCAACTTGTGGTCGCGTAGAAGTGCCCAGATGTTGAAGACGCAGCATGGAATCCTCGGTGTTTTTTTTAGGACTAGCAGGGATTCATATGACCGTGCTGCACGGGTGACGACACTGTTTGTTTATGTGATAGCTGCGATGGTGATAAATATCTTGTGGTTCGGGGAGTTCGGGTTTACGGACGATTATCAGATTTTGCCGGGAATACTCACAGGATTTATCCTTATTCCATTACAACCAGTGTACGCTTTGATTTTCCGGCTCGTAGAGACGCCATCAGCAGAGAAGAAGCGCATGAAAAGAGAGTTGAAAGCAGAAAGGGACGACATCGAGAAGGACGATCGCAAAAGACGTAAAGAACAAGTGAAGCAGCTGGTATTGGAGAGAGAGGAAAGGAAGAAACAAGAGGCTCTCGAGAAACAAGGACAACTTGAGGCCAAAGCGTTGGTGCGTCAGGCAAGACGAGGTAGGGTTGAGGTGGCAACAAATGTAGAAACAGTGAGCTTACAAGAAGGCCAAGATTTTGCAAACAACACTTCCGACATCGTGGCGGGTTCGAGTATGGGTATTGATGCAAATAATCAAGGATGGGGAGCCCTGACATCTGCTGGTCATATCAAAGGAGCTCAGGGCAGACAGGGTCCTCGCACTCCAGAGGGTCACCGACCACGTCCAAGTGCGGACTTGAGGGCCATTGAAAACAACTTCCAACGTCCTTCTGGATTGCCTGCTGTGAGACAGGCATTTGATGATTCGGTGGATCAGTCACATTATGCTGAATCCCCCGTGCGGGGAATGAACAGCAAGCACAGCCACAAGAATGTTGAAAAATATGAGCTACCCAGAGAATTCCTTTATTTCTCATATGGCACCAGCTTGGCCGTACACTGCTTTCTCATTTTCATGGCATTTCAATACGGCACAACTTTCGTTTTCAGAACACAGTTGTCCTGGTTAGTTGCAACAGTGACCACCCTGATTTTTGAGTTCGTTTTCTGGCAACCCCTTGCTTTGGTCACAGCAGCTTTCCTTGAAGTCAGATCCCACCTGTACGAAGTCATGAGGCCGCCAATGGTAAAACAGCAAATGGTCGTCTTCACTCCTCCAGAGAGTCCCATGCCGGAAGTGCCAATGACTCCGCCTCCTCCAAGCCCACCTCCAAGTGTGCCAAGCGTGCTTGGACACAGTACGATCGCGCTCGTTGAGCTTCTGATGCCCTACTGCACCACACAAATGGGACGGAAGCTGTCATTGGAAGACTTGAATTGTGTAGCAGCTTCGTGTCCGAATCCATATGCCCATTCTTCCCGAATGGCTGACAGAGACGAAGACATTGAAGACTTCTTCATGACTCTGAGTGTCGAGGACATCTCATCTTATGTCAGCCTCGACACGCTGCTAAACAACGTGGAAATGGATGAGATGGACAGACTGTGTTCGAAATTTTTCCTGCGCCATCCCCTTGGGGAAAGCAAAATTGCCGCCGCACATATCCGTGTGGTAATGCGTGGTATCATGCCTGACGAGCAAGTAAATATGCTTGTGAAAAAGAGGCCAATTTTCACTCGGGCTCCATCGCAAGAATCCAAAGGATCTTTTCAGCGCGTTGGGTCTACCGGATCCAAGGCCACAGGAAAGGGCAGTGTGGCTAGTGGAATGGGTAGAGCTTGGGCTCGTCTCAGGTCATCGGGGACCAGTGGTTCCGTGCTCAAGGTAATTACAAGTGCTTCTGCAAAATCACAAGCAGCTACAGGTACTGGGTTGACACAACGGAGGACATCTGCAGGGAGCGTCAATGAGGTCATCACTGAAGAGGAAGACTCTGGCGACACACTCTTGACCTTTGAGGACTTCAAAAAGAATGTTGATGATCTCATCATTCACTTGAAGATTCAGAGCGGTGAAATGGCGCCTCCAGCACCCCCAGAGAAAAGATTTAAGCAAGGGGTGGGAAACTTGACGGGTACCCTGAACAAAGACAAGCAACAGGAACGAGTACCAAATAGTTTGTTCGCAAGAGTTTCGTCCTTCAGTTCTATTGCCTCACAGGTACTTTCGAAATTACGCAAAGAAACCCCCACGCCCGACGCATCAGTCCACGCCAGTCAACAGGTCAGCGATTTTCAGAGGGTGAACTCGTTTGCAAGGATTGCCTCTGCAGGTAGAATGGCATCAATTGCATCACAAGATGGTCTTGTTTTGCAGGAGGCACTCAATCTGCCAGGCGCCCAAGATGGGTCTCAAGTAGCGCTTCATTCGGCAACTGTTACTGTCCTACACCGTCGCTTCAAGGCAGCAATCGCAAAACTTGACATGCGCAGAGCAAAGGATCGGGCCCGCACACAAAGAGCAATCATCATGTATGACGTCGAGCCCGAGCTGCTCCAACTTCCGGTGCTCAGCCTCGAACACTTGCAGGAAATCGATTTCTTGCCGGGCACTCCGAGCGAGCCCAGTCGTCCTGGTACCTCTAGTCGTGCAGGCACCACACCCAGAGCTACAGGCGTCTTGACAGCGAATTCAGACGAATTCAGTAGACCGCCTACAGGGACTAGGCCTGGCACTGGAGACGTGAGTCGACCTAGTACTACCAGCTCAGCTGAGTTGGATACGCGAGGCCGTGACTCCCCTCTCATTTCCAAAAGCGAATGGGCATGATATCCAGATGAATCGAATTGCACACAGACGTTGAACAATGTACATTCTTAATTTTTAGTAATCAATTAAAATTGGATCTCATTTTGTGGCCCACAAAAGGTCTTGAATGTGAACTCTTCTCCCTCGAATTGCTTAGTTTCAGACTCCACTATGGGGTGGCTACGATTAGTAGGCTCCTTATAATGATAGGTCTCTTTTGAAAAAGAGCCCTATTAAAGAGACTATATTCTGCAAAAGAGACCTACAGTTTTAAGGAGCCTACTAATCGTAGCCACCCCATACCCCACACCATCGCTGGTAGTTTCAAGTCATGATCCAAAACACACAAATGCCGAGAGACGAGGCCACGAAACTTTTGGGCACTGTATCTTGCAACTATTTCGTACGGGTATTCATCAGTCATGATTTGCTCATTGTATATCATTCGCTGTTTATATATCCCCGTCGTCCTCCCTCGCTGCCGCAGCCACTGCAGTTGCCGCTGCAGCAGACGCTGATGCACTTTGTTGGTCAAGTTGTGCCTGTCTCAAACTCATGTCAGAAAGCTGACAACACCTCAGAATCTGCTCAATTCTGGTGCTAGTGAAGGTGTGTGTTCTGAAAGGCCCACTGCTCAGACAACAAAGTGACGACACGAAGCGATACTGCAAAAAATCACAATATGAAGGAACTTGAATGCCCTCTACATACACTGTACATGCACTGTACATACACTGTGAATACACTGTACATACACTGTACATACACTGTACATACACTGTACATACACTGTACATACTCTGTACATACACTGTACATACACTGTACATACACTGTGAATACACCTGTACATACACTCTACATACACTGTACATACACTCTACATAAACACCAACACGCGCGCACACTCTACATACACTGTACATACACTGTACATACACTGTACATACACTGTACATACACACCAACACGCGCGCACACGAGCATGCATGAACAGACGGATGGAGATACCCATATGATGAACTCAACATTGCCATTGGGTCCAGTGATGGGGCTCTTTGTGAGACCTTTGACCTGCCAAACACACCATTCCAAAAACCGGGTCCACAGTGCGCCCAGAGCATGAGTGAATGCTATGGGTAAATTCCACACACTCCGACCCAGACACTGCGCAAGGTAAGACAGTCGCAAACACCATTTTCACATTTTGAACGAGTAAACACCGGCCCCTGGAAACGACAATGGTGGGAATGTGCTTGGAGATGCGAGGTTTCGGGGTATTGGTTGGCTTTGGTTAGTTGGATCGATTAAATCATAGG
>Ga0209491_10007803_pt1 | contig 13929 bp, 6 predicted proteins | sample BON02_FD_187213 | JGI IMG/M metagenome (GOLD analysis project Ga0209491, IMG submission 187213) | Freshwater microbial communities from Lake Bonney liftoff mats and glacier meltwater in Antarctica - BON-02 (SPAdes) (version 2) | ecosystem: Environmental > Aquatic > Freshwater > Ice > Glacier... | reverse complement strand
GGGGTCGTCTAGGGCTATATAGATATGTATATATATGTATATATATATATATATATATATATATATGTATAAATATATATATGTATATATATATATATATATATATATATATATATATATATATATATATATATATATATGTAATAATATATATATATATTTTTTATATATATATATATATATATATATATATATATATATATATATATATACATACATATATATTATATATATATATAGCTGGTTGCGACCGGCGCAGGAGTGGAAGAGGAGTGTGGGACCGGCTTTCGGGGTCTCGTTTCGTTGGGCTCACCGCAGCAAGAGGTGCGGATGGCCTGCCGCTCTGAATCGTACTCGTCGAGGCAGACTGCGCACTCGGAATTGGCGAGCGCCGCCATGCGCGCCGCCTGCTGCTGGATGAGCCGCGGCTCGAGCACGGCCCACTGGTCGAGCAGCCCCTGGAGCGAGTGGCCGAGCACGGCCTTGTTCTTGAGCAGCTCCTTCTGGCCGGCGTCGAGGTCGGCCCCGCTGGCCGAGCGGTCCTCCATCTCCTGCACGCGCCGCAGCTTCTTCTGGATGGCGCGGATCTTCTTCTCGATCGCAAACGGGTCCGCGTCGGCATCAGCCAGCAGCGCCTCGTTCTCGTCGGCCGCCAAGCCGTCGAGCGACGCGTCGGGCGCGGGCGCGCGCGCCGCGCCGGCCGGGCTGTCGCCGGGGCCCACGGGCGGCCCGCGCGAGCCAGAGCCGATGGCGCCGAAGCGGTTCGATCCAGAGCCGTTGCGCGCCACCGCCGCGGGCGTCCTGCTCTGCGGCTGGATCTCGACGCCGCCCAGCCCGCCCAGCAGCCCGCCGAGCCCGATGCCGCCGCCGAAACCGCCCAGGCCAGAGAGCATGTCGGGCGCTTGCGCCGAGCGCGCGCGGCCGGGCGGCGGCAGCGGCGGCGGCAGCCCCTCGATACCCTCGTCTTCCTCCGCTTGCGGGGCTGTCAGCACCGAGCGCGGGCGCGGCGGCGGCAGCGGCGGGGGTAGGCCCTCCTCTTCCAGCGCGGCGGCCGCGCGGGCGCGTGCCTCCGCCTCGCGCGCGGCCGACTGGGCGGCGCTGCCTCCGGGAGGCGGCAGCGGCGGCGGCAGCCCGTTGCCGCCGCCCTCGTGCCGCCGAAGCTTGACCTGCTCCATGCCGGCTGGCCCGTCGCACGAGAGCTCGAACTCCTCGGCGTGCTGCGAGAGCCACGTCTTTGCGCCGCCTGCGGCCTTGATCTGCTCCTTGAAGGAGGCCGAGCGCTCGTAGAGGGCAGAGATGAGCGACGAGACGGGCATAGGCGAGTGAATGCCGTCGGCGTCGCCGCCGCTCAGCACAAGCACCGCAGCCTCAAACAGGGATGAGCCCGCCCCGCCACCGCTGCTGCTGTGGTTGAGCTGGTTGCTGCTGCCGTGCGCCACCGCCGCGCCGTTGCCGCCCGCCTTGCCGCCCTTTGACTGTTTCGCTGGCGAGGCAACTGTCTCCGGCGTCGCCGTCGAAAGCGCCGCGGCAGCCAGCGGCGGCAGCCCCGCGCTGGCCGCGCTGGCTGCCTCTGCCTCGGCCTTCTTCTTCTTCTTCTTCTTCTTCTTCCCGTCGCCCTCCTCACCCGCACCGCCGCCACTCGACACCGCCCCCTTGCTGCCGTTGGTCCCGTTGGCGCCCGCCGCCGCCGCCTGCTGCAGCTTGACCGCCGCCACCGCCCTCGCCTTGGCTGCCGCCTTGGCCGCCGCCGCCGCCACCGCCGCCGCCGCCTTCTCCTCCGCCGCCACCACCGCCAACGCGGCCATCTCGACCGCCCTGGCCTTGTTGTGCTCGGCCGCCTTCTCCGCCTTTTTGGCCTTCTTGCTCTTCTTGCCCTCCTTGGCCGCCGCCGCGCTCTCCTCCTCGGCCAGCAGCTCGTCGAGCAATCCCATCCGCAACTTCTCCACCTCGGCCAGCAGCAACGAGCGCACCGTCTCGTCTGTCGCAAAGTCGAGCGGCTCGCGGCCATCGGGGCAGCGCAGACGCACCTGCACAGCAGACGAGGCGCGGGCAGTCAGGTTCAGCTAGGATCAAGCGGGCTGCGCGCACACACACGCGGGGTTCGGTTCGTTCCAGAGCTGACCCTGGACGTGGAAGCAGGTCGGACGTCGCTCTAGCGGGGCTGCACCCTCCCGCGCAGGGTTGGGCTCAACGGGTGGGAAGGGTGGGCGTCATTTGCAACCGACCTGCGCCCCGTGCTCCAGCAGACAGCGGACGCTCGAGCAGCAGCCTGAGCAGGCCGCGACACACAGCACCGTCTTCCCCTCCTCGTCCAGCGCGTTGACGTTGGTCCCCATGCCGAGCAGCAGCTCCATCGCCGCCGCGTGGCCGTCGCGCGCCGCGTTGCGTAGCGCCGACTCGCCGTGCTCCGACTTTGGGTCGGCGCCCGCCGCCAGCAGCGTCTTGAGCACCTTGGTCCGCTGCTCGGCGGTGCCGGCCGCGTGGGCGAGCCCCGTCTTGGCGAGCAGCGCGCGCTGGCTCGAGTCCATCTGCACCATGGCCGCCTTGCCCGTGCCGAGCAGCCGCTCGACGCGCGCCGCGTCGCCGCGCGCCGCAAAGGCGCGGATGAGGGGCTGGGCCTGGGCGGAGGAGCAGCGGCCCGCCCAGCGCTGGAGCAGCAGCTGCATCGCCTCGTCGTTGTTGAAGTCACACGCCTCAGCGAGCGCGAGCCCCAGGATCTCGAGGTTGAGCGCCTTGGAGTTAGAGAGTGAGAGGTCGAGCAGCATCGCCACCACGGCGGCGCTCGAGTGGCCAGCGGCCACCTTGAGCAGGGAGGCCGCCTCGGAGCCCAGCGGCCCGATATAGCGCGCCATCTCGGCGGCCACACGCTCCGTCAGCGGCTGCTTGCCCTTTTTCTGGAGCGCCGTCTCGAGAAGCAGGCTCACGTGCTGCGCCGAGATGGTCCCCGACTGGAGCAGCAGCCCGAGCAGCTCGTGCCTGCCGTTGAGCGCCATGGCGTGCAGCGCCTTGTAGGACGACATGGACACGGCCTGCAGCGCGCCCGACGAGGCGAGGCGCGAGAGGTGGAGCGCGGGCATGAGCGCGAGCAGCAGCTCTGGCGAGTGCGAGCGCGCCGCCATCTCGAGCAGCGTCTGCTTCTTGGTCGGGTGCTGCCATAACAGCGGGTGCGTCTTGGCGTCATACGTGAGGCGCAGCGTCAGCAGCGACGCAACCGCCACGCCCTCGGGCGTCAGCGCGTCGATGACCGCGCTGTAGAGCCAGCGGTGGGCGCGCAGCGGGCAGATGAGCGCGCCCGACGCCTCGGAGAAGAGCACCACCGCCGCGCAGCAATCGACACGCGCGCGCAGCACAAACTGGACGACGCGGAAGGTCAGGTTGATGATGGCCACGTCGTTGGAGTGGAGCAGCGTGCCGCAGAGCCTCAGCGCCGAGTTGGGGCGTAGCGTGCAGGCCATGCAGTGGCAGTGCGAGACGGTCGCGCCGGGCAGGCCGCGCCGGCGTGACTCGAGCCGGTGCTCGTTGATCTCCGAGTCGATGGCGTGCATGATGGGCTCGCGCGACGCCATCGGCGACGGCGGCGCGTCGTCGTCGGCCGCCGGCGGCGGCGAGTTGCCGGCCGAGCCGGTCGAGACCGCCGGCGCGAGCGTTTCGACGAGGTTCTCGAGCAGCTGGTGCATCCGTGCGAAGCCCTGCGAGGGGAGCCGACCCGCCACCTCGACGGTGGAGAGGTGGCGCACGCCCGCTTCGTCTAGCCGCTGCTGCGAGTCGGGCTCCAGCGTGCGCCCGGCGACCATCAGGCGCAGCCCGAGCGGGGCCGGGCCGCTGCCGCAGTACGCCGGCGCCACCCACTGCTCCCAGAAGTCGCTGACGCTCGTCGAGGCCGCGCACTTGACACACCGGATGGGCTTCTTCGGCTCACGCGCCCGCACGAAGACCTGGATGTCCGGGCCTGCGGCCGCCGTGTGAGCGGCGCTCGGGCCCGCCGCGGTGCTCGGGCCCGCCGCGTTTCCGAAAAATGGTAGTGACATGGCGCGCATGATGCGCCAGTAGCGGCGCCGCGTACAGCTACGACAGCGGTGACGCGAACTCGGTCTAATTTTGATCTGTACCGTGGGGGAATTCGTGGGGGTAAGGGCTGGGGTGTACTGAGGGGATGTCTTTGGAGGTGTCCCCCCCTTTTTAGCGGCAGTATCGTATGTGCGTGTAAGGGGAGTGCGTGCGGGTGTCATCTTATCTGGGGGCTTTTATTACCTTTTACACTTTAACATACTCGTACTGCATTGCTGCATGCAGACAGCAGACTTGCTATATTATATGCAAACGCCCCAAAGCCAAAGCCAAGAGCAAGAGCTTATAGATCGTAAGTCTTAGATCGCACTTTTTTTTTTTTTTTTTTTTTATAACATACAACTCGTGCCACAAAAGTTTTTTTTTTTTATCGGAACCTAGAACTAAAACTAGGCTAAATCCCAAACTAAGACATCGCCTTACCTAAACCGAGCAGTGGCCATAGCTTCATCTCCATCTCTATTTGTCTTACGGGGAGACGAAAAAAAAATAAAACTTTCTCCTAAAACCGGTGAGGTTTCGTGTTTTGAAGAAATAGGGGGGTTATTTTTTGTTTTCGACTAGATTTCAGATTTCCTGTGAAAAAAAAGCGCAAAAAAGAGGCCGACTTTTTGGGGGGGAGACGGCTGTTGGGAGCTGTTTGGAACTACAAAGACATCCCCTTATTGGAACGCGCTGGCGCGTGACCACGTGCACGTGCTCCTTTTGGGTGCCCGTCAGCAGACAAAATAGATAGGCAGGCGGACGAGGCCGTCACTCTGGGCCACTTGGCAACCTCGTGGCGCGTTGGGAACCCTAAGAAACCGTCCGTTTGGCCGCTCTCTTCAGTGGTAGGCGCTGTGGCTGTGCTGTGGCCGCGACCTTGGCTGGGTTAGAAAAAAAGTGCGATGTAGGAGAGTGTGAGAGTGTAGGGTACAGAGATCAGAGGGAGAGGGGTGGGGGTGGGGAGGAAGGAAAGCGCAACGCGCAACAGACAAAGACAACAAAAACAATAGACGACACTACCTCTAATAATCTACCTGGACCGGGAGCCGAGCCGCCAGCCAGCCACAGACAGGGGCCCGTGTAGCCTTACGACCCTCTCTACTCTATATCCATCTCTCTGTATATAGCCCCATAACTCTCCGGCGTGGCGCTGCGCGATGCGCGATGCTGCGAACTGCGAAGCTCTCAATTTATACGCTCTTTAATAGCGCCCAGCCGCCCTCCAACCCCTCCGTCTCCACACCACCGCCCCTTCTCACTTTATCTCTGCTACGTCTACGTAGTACGTAGTACACACCCACTCACAGTGTTCAGTGTTTCTCTGGTGCAGCTTACATTACAGCCCTCCCCGCCTGGAGTGTATGGCTTTTGGTCATATTCATATTATATGAGTATGACGAGTCATATCACATCATATCCCGTTTTCGAGGCGGTGGCGGTGGGCGGTGGGATACGGTGAACGCGGTGTGAGATACAGCGGGATACAGTAGCAGTAGCTAGATACAGTAGCTAGATCTAGATACGTACGGATGTACGGATACAGCTAGAGATACAGTGACTGGTGACTGACAGTGAGATACAGCGGGATAGAGTGGATGGATCCGCTGCAAAATTGCTAGATATAGATCGATATACAGGGCGGATACACGGGATACCAAGGATACGGTGAGATACAGGCGGGATACAGGTGAAATACAGGATACAGGCAGGACTGCCGTCCAAGATAGAAGTACCCCAAGCGGTATTCCCAGAGATACCTGCCGGTATACCGATGGCTCTTCTTCGACTACATTCCATGAGCGACATGCACATCTCTCTCAAGCACATTGCAGAAGGCTTGTCCTTCGAATGTGTTTTCTCTTATGTGTCGAGATTCATCCCGAGGTCAGTTCTCGATACTCGATGAATCTCCGTGTTAGTTCATGTGAAGTGAGCCGCAGAGGCACTGTTTCGTAGATTTGACAATCTATCTCCAGAATCGGACTCAGCTCGAGCTTGCGTCCGACGGGGACATCCCAAAAATTACAACGCCAGGGGAGGGCTGCTCAGTACTAGTACTCTATACCGCACAGGCACAGGGGACCGACTGTCAGTCTTCTTATATATATACATACATAATGACTCTTGCAATCTACAACTAGGCCGAGAGAGGCAGCTATAGCAGCCCAAGCTAGCCACCCGCAGCCGCGCCGTGCCAGTGTGTGTGTGCGCGCGCGCGCGCGCGCGCGCGCGCGTGTGTGTGTACGCGGCTGCGACTAGACTATTCATCGGCAGGCAAATCAGAGCTGGGGCCTTCCAGCCGCGCGCGCTTCGCCGGTGCGTCCGGCGATGCAGTCGCAGCCGCCGCAGGCGCTTCCACCGTGGTATGCGTACCGGCGCTGGCGCCGTTTCTTCGAAGTGCGAGCGCCGCCTTGCAGTGTGTCGGCAGCGTTCGCCACGCGTAACTAGGCAGTGCGGCCAGGTGCGGCAGGTCGGGCGGCGGCTCGAGTGCCACCGGAAGGCGCGGCGGGCGCTGGAAGACTGGCTCGTCCAGCATGGCGCTCGCGGCGGCGCGCAGGGCGGCGTAGTCCTTGGCGCGGGTGAAGGCTTTGTGGGCGTCTGACTTTCCGTGCGAGTCGAGCATCTGGAGCGCGACGTACTTGGTGTTGCCCACGTGGTTGGCGCAGCCTTCGGCGAGGTCGACGTACCGCTGCACCAGGCTCGCCTGCGTCGCGAGCCGGGCCTCGTCCCTGGCAAAGAGAGCCGGGTTCCACATGGCGCCCCTCGCGAGCATGAGGCCATCCGCGCCTGTCTCGTCGAGCGCGCGGCGCGCGTCGGCCAGCGAGAAGACGTCCCCGTTGAGCAACAGTGGGAGCGAGGCGGGCAGCGCGGAACGGATGCGCGTCATCGCGTCCCACTGCGCCCAGTGCCGCGGCCGGTCGGGCACGCGGCGGCAGTGCACGGCGAGCGCGTCGACTCCGCACGACTCGATGAGCCGCACGAGCTGCTCCGTCTCCGCCGCCGTCTCCAGGAGGCGGATCTTGCAGGTCACTGGCCGCTGACCGCCAAAGTTGCGCACCAGCGTGGTAAGGATGTCCTTCACCCGCTCCGGCTGCTTGAGCAGCGACGAGCCCATCCCGCCCTGCGTTGAAAACTTGACGGGGCAGCCCATGTTGATATCGATCGCGCGGACGTCATCGACGATGACCCTAGCCGCGGCTAGCGCGTCTGGGCCCGAGGTGGTGCCGAGCTGAAACGCGACCCGCTCGTGCGGCACCGTCGAGAAGATGAGCTTGCCGTCGGCGTGCCGGTACTCTGCGTCACCGCGCAATGACAGTGTCCGTCGACACGTGGCAATCGACTTGTCGACAAGCTCCTCAGAGTAGACCATATCGGCGCCGTACTCGGCGCACAGCAGCCGAAAGGGCAGCGTATTCAGTCGCACCATCGGCGCCAAGACCCACGCATCGCGGTAGTCCCAGGGTTTGTCGCTGGCGACGGCGCTTTCCGACATCGAGCGCCAAATCTTTTCCTGTTCGTTCAATTCACGGAAAGAAGAAGAAGAAGAAGAAGAAGAAGAAAAAAAGTGTGAATGATGGTTTGGCAAAACTGGCAAGAGCGAGGGGGGGCGGTGTGGCAGTGCGTGGCGGTGTGCGCTTGGTGCGCTGTGTGCGAACAACACCCCCTAGGGGTAGTGGGCGAGCTGGCGGCTCCGGAAGGGAAGAGTGCGTGAGGGGTGCGATTAATAATTGCGCTCCTCACTCCTCACTCACCGCAGTCCGTCCGCAGTCCGCGCAGCGCAGTCTCCGCAGTCGCGGCGTCGCCGTCTAGCAGACGAGAGCGCGGCAAACAATATATATATAACAAAATCATCTTCATACGAATACAAACTGTGAATTGTAGTGGTCCTCCGAGGACAGAAGCAGAAGCATCCGCATCACCCGTGAGTGGCAGCTTGGCCCTTACTTACAGCTAACTTACAGCAAGACACTGCTATTGCCAATATATTTTTGCAAGCAATAACAATAAGTTATTTATAATTTATAATAAGCAATAAGCAGGGGGTCGTGGGGAAAATATATATTGCGCAATATTGTAGGCAATAAAGGGGGGCTGGGAGGGAGGTATTGCACAATAATGTGCAATAATGCCCCTGTTTCCTGTTTCGTGTTTCGTGTGTCGAGAACGGATTTTTTTTTCGAACTCCTCGACACCTCTCCGAAATCCGACCCCTAAAAAAACCAAAAAAATCAAAACAAAAACACCTCAACCTCAACCTCAAAAACACCTCAAAACTGGGCGGGAGGGGGAGGGGGAGGGTGCAATAAGTGGTAATATATATGTAATATTGTGCAATATATTGCACAATAAAGGGGGTGTTTGCAGACAATATTATTGCGCAATAATAAGCCTAAGCCTCGAAGTAAAACAATATCAATATCAATATCTTGTAAATGTTAAGGTAAAGGCCAACCGTGGGCGTCGCGGAGCATCTCCTCGTCAAGGTCGAGGGCGGCGTCCTGTGCTCCATCACATGCCATCACGAACTCCACCGGCCACCACCACATATATACACATACATCATGCTGCACATGCACTGCATCAGACTTATAGTTAGTAAGCTAACACTGTTGTTACTATAACTACCGACCGGCAATGGGACCACCACCGCAGCTGGGCGAACGTATGACGTATGTTCGTGTACATGTTCGTGTACAGCGCAGCGCCCAGCAGCAGCAGCACAATACAAGCACGCACGCATACACATATAGACATTCAGACATACACAACGCACACACTAAAAAAATACGCAGGTCCTGCGCAGGTAAAAAACAGACGTGCGTACCTGCTACCTGCTGGCGTAAAACGCAGAACGCACGTCTATTTTTGAACATGAACAGCATCATAAAACAGAATCCCACCGTGGCGGCCGGTGTTAGCCCCCTCACGCAGCACTTCCCGCCCCCACCCCCCACACCTCAGCCGCGCCGGCACCGCCGCACTCCAGCCACTCGGGCCAAAGCGCGCCCCGCTCAAACGCACGAGGGCCGCTGTGGCAGGCAGAGGTTGTAGACCTCCTCCTTTTGGAAGAGTTTTGTCCCCATGTGCGTCACCGAGTCCTGGCTCTTCCAGCCGACCCACTTTGGCTGGATCGAGCTCAGCTCGTCGGGGCCCACGTAGTGCGGGTCCATGATGAGGAAGCGCGCCTCGCCAGTCTGGTCGTTGAAGTCGACACCCAGCAGGGTGAAGGCCAGCTGGCCGCCGCCGATCATGACGGGCGTGCCCTGCGTCTCGAAGTGGTGCGCCAGCTGTCGCGCGTTGGCGCCGATGTCGTGGCCAGAGTTGCAGCTCATGGTCTTGCACTGCACGCCCAGCGCGTGCTCGAGGAACAGACTGAGGTCGAAGGAGCCGAGCCACTTCTTCTTGCCGAGCAGGTCGGCGGCCTCCTGCCCGCAGTGGTGCACCAGCGTCTGTTGGATCTCGTAGTGGGTCGGGTTCGGGAGGGACGTGTACTTCTGGAGCCGGAACCAAGAGACGATGGACATGAGCGAGCGGTAGGCGCAGCCCCACCCGTTGTCGTCGTACTTGCCCGGCTTCTGCCCGTAGCCCGTCGGCTGGAGGTAGTGGTAGTACTCGTACGAGCCCTGCACCAGCGACGCCTTTCCGCCGCTCAGCCCAGTGGGGCCCAGGCCCAGGTGCGTGTCGCGCAGCAGCCCAGGGATCCCCGCGCCCACGCCGCCACCGTCGCCGCCAAGCGCGTTGCACGTGCGGAGGAGCGGCCGGTCCGAGAGCAGCCCCAGCCGGCGGTGGAGCGACTCTCGCGCCGCCTGCGCCGAGGGCTCGGACGCCTCCTCGCCCTCGCGCAGCGCGTAGGTGACCGTCACCGGAACAGCGAGGCCGTCGGGATGCACCACGCAGGCGACGGGGCGCACGCCCTCCACCAGCAGCGACCCCAGGGCCTCAGCTTGCTCGGCGAGCTCGAACCGCAGCTCGTGCAGCGCGGAGGAGAGCGGCGAGTCGCGGCGGCAGTGCACAATCGCGTCGAGCTGCACGCAGCGCGGCTTGCTGGAGCTGCCGCCCGGGGCCGCAGGGTTGAGGGAGAGCGAGAGCGCAGCGCCGCCGGCGGGAGCCGACGCCTCCAGCAGCACGCGGGCCGAGAAGATCTGGCGAGTCGCCGCCTCTGCCGCCTCCGCCGCCGCCGCGGAGGCCGCCGCCTCCGCCTCGGCCGCACCGACGGCGTCGACCGCGCCCGGCCGCTTCTTGGCCGCTCCACCCTTGGCCTTGCCGCCGCCCTTCTTCCCCTTGGGACCCTTCGCACCCCGTTCCGCCTCGTCGTCGTCCTCGTCGCCCTCGCCGCCCGCGCCGCCCGCGAGCGCCGCGCAGAGCAGCGCGCCCGCTGCCGCGGCGGCCGACGCTGCGACGACGCCGACGTGCCGCGCGTCGGGAAAGTCGAAGTGGACGCGGTCGGAGCGGAGCTGCTCGGCGAGCAGCTGGGCGCCGGCGCGGGAAGGCATCGGCAGGCGCGCGGACAGGCGGGCGCGCAGGGCCACGTGGGAGCTAGCGAAGAGCTCGCGCCGCTCCGCCAGCGGAAGCACCTCGGTCGGCTGCAGCGCCTTGCCGAGGAAGTACGAGACGGTGCCGTCCGTGCCGTCCGACGACGCAGCGCAGAGGAGGAAGCCGGACGCCTCGGCCTGCGCAATCGCCGGAAGCTTGCCGCGCGCGGCGGCGACCAGCGCGGCGAGCTGTTGCGCCGCCTCTGCCGCCGGGCACCCGACCGAATAGACACCGAGCACGGCCAAGCCACGCGGCGCGAGCGGGCACTCGGACCAGTCCGCCGCGGAGTCGAGCGCCACGGCAAGCAGCGGCACGGGGCGGCCCTCTTCGAGGAAGCCGATGAGCCAGCCCGCCGGACCTGGCAGCTGGAACGTGCCGTCGATCGTGCACATTGAAAAGCGTAATATTTTGTTCCATTCACGTGAATGGCGTGTAATGTAAAGCCTATTCCGTTAATAGATATCAAGAGTTCCATGCACTTTCCTCGTCGTCCCAAGCACTTCCCACTCGAACCGTCCGAACAGGGCGTATATTTGACGCCCGAGCCGCATGGTGCCGCTTGTGCTGTTCGCCCTGGGCTACCAGGCCAGCGCCTCGCTGCTGCGCTTCGCACCGTCCCCTGTAAGGAGCAGCCGCTTCGCCGCAGTGCAGCCACCGCGCGCCGGCTCGCCGGGCATGTTTTTCGACTCGTACGACAAGGACGCTATGCGGCTGATCATGGATGCTCAGACCGAGGCTCGCAACCTCGGCGTCGGCAGCATTGGGACGGAGCATCTGCTGCTCGCGGCGACGCTGCAGCAGGACGGGGTGTCGGAGGCGCTGAGGCGCGCCGGCGTCGAGACGAAGCCGCTGCGGGACGCGCTGCAGCGCGCGGCTGGCGCGGCCGGCGCGGTCAACCCGCTTGAGCGGATTTTCGCCTCCACCTCGCGCGACGAGCTGCTGCCGTTTGGCCCCGACACGGAGCGCTGCCTGCGCTCCGCCCTCGACGCGGCCAAGAGCGACGGCGAGCCGCTGGTCAAGCCGAAGATCCTGATGCTCAGCGCCGTCGGCGCGGAGGAGGGCGGCAAGGCGAGCGGCGCCGGCAGGTTCCTCGTCACGCTAGGTGTCGAAGTGGACGCGGTGCTGGACGCGCTCAAGCGGTCGGATATGGAGCTGGTCGGCGCAGGCGACAAGGGATCGAAGAAGGCGAAGAACTCGACGCTGGCGCAGTGCTCGGTCGACCTGACCGAGCGGGCGCGCCAGGGCAAGCTCGACCCCTGCGTCGGCCGCGACGACGAGGTGCGGCGCTGCATGCAAATCTTGGTCCGACGGCGCAAGTCCAACCCGGTGCTGATCGGCGACCCTGGAGTGGGCAAGACGGCCATCGCGGAGGGCATCGCCCAGCGGATCGTCGACGGGGACGCGCCGGCGAGGCTTCTGGGGAAGAGAGTGCTATCGCTCGAGCTCGGCCTCCTCATCGCAGACACAAAGTGAGTCGCTCTATCCGCCAGGGGAGGCCGCGGCGACGTAGTAGCGCCGCGCCGCTGCTGTTCGGACTTTGCCGTTGCTGCGACCCGCGACTGGTGGCTGGCTGGACCGAGCCGCCGCGACACCGGCCCGTGCTCCTCTCACCTTGTATTCTCATCACCAGGTACCGCGGCGAGTTCGAGGAGCGGCTCAAGTCGGTGATCCAGGAGGTGACCTCGTCCAACGACACGGTCCTTTTCATCGACGAGGTGAGCCCAACAGCGTAACCGCTTGTCTCTAGCGCAAACACTTGCCTAGCGCAAATACGCCCTCCGCTGAATCACAAGAAATACACTACACCCGCACACCTACACAACTTTCCTAACCTATGAGTCTACTCTCGGACTACCGACCAAGCCTGTCTACTGAGTAGCCAGCTCAGACGACCGACTACCTATGCGACGCCCTCGCCTCCGACTCCGCGCACACGACTGACCGCTGAATCACACCCTTGTCTACAGCTCCACACCCTCGTCGGCGCGGGCGCCGCCGAGGGCGCCATCGACGCGGCCAACCTGCTCAAGCCCGCGCTGGCCCGCGGCGAGTTGCAGTGCATCGGCGCGACCACCGTGTCCGAGTACCGCCAGTACATCGAGAAGGACGCTGCGCTGGAGCGGCGCTTCCAGGCGGTCAAAGTGTCCGAGCCGACGCTCGCCCAGACCGAGGTCATCCTGGCGGGCCTGCGCCCAAAGTACGAAGAGTACCACGGCGTCTCCTACTCGGACGAGGCGCTGGTGGCCGCGGCTGCGCTGGCCTCGCGCTACATCGCCGACCGGTTCAATCCCGACAAGGCGATCGACCTGATGGACGAGGCGGGCGCCTCGCGCCAGATGGAGATGTTCGACGAGAAGGAGGGCGCGCTGCGGCCGGTCGAGCCGGCGGACATCGCCAAGGTGGTCGCCGACTGGACGGGCATCCCCGTGGCCAAGCTCACCACGGATGAGATGGCCGGCATGGCCAACATGGAGGCCACGCTGCACAAGCGCGTCATCGGCCAGGAGGGAGCCATCTCGGCCATCGCGCGGGCGCTGCGCCGCGCGCGCGTCGGGCTGCGCGACCCGCGGCGGCCCGTAGCGTCGCTGGTCTTTTCAGGGCCGACGGGCGTGGGCAAAACGGAGCTTGCCAAGGCGGTGGCGGAGGCCTACTACGGCTCCGAGAAGGCCATGGTGCGGCTTGGCCTTTACAAGATATTCGTTTACTTCGAGGCTGTTGTGCACGAATCAACCATCCTTCCATTATTCCCGCCCACCTGCAATGCCCGCCCTTTTGCAACGCTTTTGCACGCGACTCCCCTTCCGACTTCCCGTGTGTATGCTATACACCATACAATATTGGTGATAACAAAATCGTGTAAATGCCAAGGTGCGGCTCGACATGTCCGAGTACATGGAGTCCTTCTCAGTCTCGCGGCTCACCGGCCCGCCGCCCGGCTACGTGGGCTACGAGGCGGGCGGCCAGCTGACGGAGGCCGTGCGCCGCTCGCCGCACTGCCTGGTGCTCATGGACGAGATCGAGAAGGCACACCCGGACGTCTTCAACATTCTGCTACAGGTGAGCTATATATATATATGTAAATATATATATATATATATATGTGTGTGTGTGTGTGTGTGTGTATGAGCACCTACGCTGATGGACCCCCCCAGGAACCGGCCCACACACCCCGGACATATATATCTATATCTATCATCTCTCTCTCTCTCTCTCTCTCTCTCTCTCTCTCTCTCTCTCTCTCTCTCTCTCTCTCTCTCTCTCTCTCTCTCGCTCGCTCGCTCGCTCGCTCGCTCGCTCGCTCGCTCGCTCTCTCTCTCTCTCTCTCTCTCTCTCTCTCTCTCT
>Ga0209491_10007794_pt1 | contig 13938 bp, 15 predicted proteins | sample BON02_FD_187213 | JGI IMG/M metagenome (GOLD analysis project Ga0209491, IMG submission 187213) | Freshwater microbial communities from Lake Bonney liftoff mats and glacier meltwater in Antarctica - BON-02 (SPAdes) (version 2) | ecosystem: Environmental > Aquatic > Freshwater > Ice > Glacier... | reverse complement strand
CGCCTTCGAAGTCAACATCGCGCCAATGTATGGCAAGCGCTTCTCCGCGACGTAAGCCCAGAAGCACCATGAAGACGATCGCGTAGAAGAAGCGCGACGATTTTGCTGCCCCAAGGATTGCGGTAATTTCCTCAGGTAGGAGGCGAACTTGCTCCTTCTTCGTCTCCTTAGGTCGGGGAGCATCCCGGAGCGGGTTATTCACAAGTTCGCGCTTGTCGATAGCTATCCCAAAAATATGATTCAAGACGGTGTGAATGGTTCTGATAGTTGAGACCGCGAGGCCCTTCCCCTTCAGCTCCGTCAGGAACACTTTGATTCGGTAGGGGGTGACATCTCGCAGAGGAATCTTAGCGAAACGCGAGGTAACGACATGTTGTTCCGCCAGTGTTCGGTAGAGATCAACCGTGGAAGGACGAATTTCTAACAGGGCCAGCCCATCCTTCAACCATAATTCCGTCCACCAGCGCACCGATTTTTTGGAGGACAAAACAGGCTGCTGCAATTCAGACTCAGATTCCCACTTCAGGGCGGCCTTTCTTGCTGCCTGTTCAGAGGGAAAATACTCCCAGCGGTAAACCGGGAGACCGTACTCATCGAACGCAGGAAACCGGACCTCCCACAACTCACGACCTGGCTTCTTGCGCAAAGATGGCTTCCGTTCGCCTCTAGCCAATCGAACCTCGGCCTTCTTCTGCTTGATCGCGCCGTCTTTGATTTCCTTGCCGATTCGCACAACTATGGCTGCAAAAACGCGTGGCAGTCGTCGTGCGATGCTTTCCAGACAGAGAGCGTCCCCGCTGCAGGGTGAATCTTGCACCGCAGAATTCGCAGAGACGCATTTCTCTCTCCTCGTCGATGTCGCCAGCCCACTGCATTGCAACCAAACCGGCGACGGTACCCGACAGGCCATTGTCTACCTCACCACTGACACTGATTCCAAGGCGAGGCTTCCAGGCGTCCAGTGCGGTGTTTGCCCACGTGAGAATTTCCCGACTGGGGGTCAATGTTTTTCCAGATTCGAACCATTCGGCTGCGAATTGGCACATGTCACGAAGCTTTCCAAGCTCTCTTATTACCTTGCGCCCAGGAACCTGAACCGGATTGTCCGACGGGGGAACTTCGAAAGGTAACCCCCATTTTTGGGCGAAATCGTGAGCGACATGCAAGTTGATGCTCTCCGGCAAGTCAGCACCTTCGCGAAGGTAGAAGCTCTCGGGCAATCTGGTCTCTGTGGTCCCAGAGCGCCCAAGCAGAAAGAAATCACTTTCTAGTGTGATTCCGTATTCGACGCTGGGCACGCTCAGGACCGACTGGATCGCCTGAGTGGGGGAGAGGAAAGAAAAGACTAACGACATCGAGAAACCTCCATCTTGTGTGTACGTAAAGACCACGCTAACGTACATTCACGATGAAAACAAGACCAGTAAGACGAGTTGCTCAAAGCCAGCGATTGCTCACCGTAGATGAGACTCGCGAAAGACTTGGCGGTATTTGTAGAAACACGCTGCGCAGTTTGGAGACCGCCCAGGAATTAGTTCCCCGTCGGATTGACAGGCGCGTACTTTACCGCGAATCAGACGTTGACCTCTTCATAACGGCGGACTCCAGACACGAGCCAAACCCGGGTTTAGAAAGCTGTCTGAGGTTGCTTTCGGGGGCCTCCGGTCGTGTGTATCGTATTTCTTTCGATTCCCAGGTCGCACAGGACCGCGAAGCAGCCACCCGCGAAATTCATTCGCGGCGGCCTGCGTCCTGTGAGCGTGTGATCGACTCAACGCTTCGAGCCAACGAACAGAGTCAGATCTCTGTTGCGTCATCGAAACCGGGAACCAAGGCGGTTCGCGATATCAAACAAGAAGGGAAAGCACATGAATAAGAATAAAGAGACTGATCAATATGAGGAGGACCTGTCGCAGTATTTGCCCGCGGAAGCGTTCTACGACGTTTTGCCGGAACATGAGCGTCGAGTAGTCGAGCCAGCGTTAGCTGAGCCAGGCACCTCCGGACCTATTTGGGAAGAAGACGGTTACATCAGTGTGAGAGATTTTGCCCAGTTTGGCGCCTATGGGGAGAGCACGGTGCGCCGGAAGTTTCATGAGGGACGGTTGAAGGGTAAGCAGCTCGGTGGCGGTTCGATTCGAATTCTCAAGAGCGAGCTGAGGCCCAACCGATGAGGCAGTTGATTTTTCCACGTAAAAAACAAACTGACTCCCGCGGTGACACGTGGATAGATGGCTATTCCGCTGTCGAGATTCTGGGTCTGGAAATAATCAAGGGCGACGAGTCCCTTAGAAAACGTCTCAAGGGAGTGCCCGTTTTTGGGGACCCTGGCCCGGATTGGTATCGCGAAGACCTGGCCTTCTATGCGGTGCGTGAGCGTTCAGGTGGCCTTTTCACTCGAGGTATGCGGGGTAACAGTCTAAGCCAAGACGTCTGTGACTGTACCGCTTGGAAACTTTGCGGAAACAATGACCGGGTGGATTTCCTGCGTAAGATTTCGAGCACCGAGAGTTGGGACCCGTATTTTCTCTACGGATGGTTTTGGGGGGAGCATCCCAACTCGTGTCTGAGCGACCGTTCGTGTTTTGAATACACTTTGGGGCGAGCTGTTGACACCGGATGGATTTTTGTACAGACGGATGGTTCCTATCGCGGAATGAATAATGCGGACGCCTTCAAAAGAATGGAAAGCCTCCACCTGGGCCCTGTTGCTCCTCGAAGATCAGTTTATGGCTTCGGGGTAAAGCGTCAGGACTACCACTAGTCCCGCATAGGTGGAGCACTGAGCCCCGAAATTATCGAGAGGAGGGGGATGCTCCGAATGGGCGCAATTGGCCTAACTGGTAATTTTTAATATTGTGACTATATCGGACTATATTTTCCTATCGCCACACGGAAAAAATTAATTTTTCGTCCGCAAGGGATTAAAAAATATAGTTATTAATTACTAGATAGTTGTATATTAAAAATTACCAGACCAGCCATTTGTGCCCACCACCTGTGCAGTAATGTTTCCTTTCGCTCAGTTAGGCCGCGAAGGCCCCTTCCGCGCATTGACCGAGGCGAGAAAAGCTCTGAGGTTCCTAAATCAGCCACAAGAGCAAACCCAGTTCTTCCCTAACCAGCCAGCCTTCTTTGGGTTTTTCACTCCAACCCCTTTTAGATCGCCTGAGAGCGCCGGTTAAACCAGGACTTCAGAATTCCCTATTCAACCCCAATTTTCCCATGGTGACAGCCGGTTGACTTTCTCGTTGTTAAGGAAAGCAGCCCTCTGCCCGCGTGATCAGCGACTTCTTAAACCGGCTAAAACTGCTCCGTTTTGGGACCAATGTCAGTGGTGGGTGGCATCCTTATCTTCCTTATTGAAAGGTAGGTACATATGTGGTTATTCACTGAGACAGGCTTTTTAAGCGCCGTAGAGCACTTCGAGGACCCCGATGTGTTTGTGGTCCGAGCAAGGGAGGAAACCTCGCTTAAGGGGCTTTCTGCGGCCGCTGAGACGGCAATCATGGCCACTCCAGCCAACGACTATCCGTTCCGGATTCATGTGGGCAGGGATGTGTTCGCAGAGTGGTTACTCGAGCAGGTTTCTAGTTTGAATTACACAAATTACAAAGCTCGGATGGTGGAAACCAGGGGCCACCAATTCACTGAGGCACTCCATCAAGTTTGGACAACCATGCACGCAATCGAATCGCCACGAGTTACCCAGGAGGATCGGGACAGGGCGAAGCAGTGGTACCCCAACCAGACGTGGGCTGAGGAGGACATCGAAATGTTGAAAGGGATGGGGCACCTGTAATGGAAGCTGCGGATGTTGAAAAAGCTGGAGAGGTGAAAACTCAGAAGTTGCTCGCGAAGTTGCCCGCGAACTATTCGGCCCTCACGCCTGAGGAGCAAGCGAAATGGCGGAGCGACCTTGCCCAACAACTCCTCCAGCGGGGGAGAAAGCCCTGACCTAGACCCGGAGACCAAGGCGAAGTCTCTGAAGGCTGGGAGCATGAGGGAAGGCCAGACCCGCGAAGCAGTTTTACCAGAACCAGACGTTCACTGATCCCGACCTGGACATGCTCAAAGGTTTAGGCCACCTTCAGTACGCAGGTGTGAAAATTCCAAGGAGGCTAGAACAATTGCAGTGACTTTGCCAGGCGTTTGCAGCGCTACACCAATCCCGTGGCGAGAACCAGCCCGGCAAAGGTGTAGACAACCCCCAAAATAAGACCTGCCAGCGCAAAACCTACGCCCCTCTCCTTCACACCCAATCGCTTGAGTTGTGACCCCCTGCTGAGCGAAAGGGCTCCCACCACAATCGAGGCCAATGGAATCACTACTGTTTCGAACAGGAAAACGCTAGCTATACCAAGCACCAACGCGGGAATAGCGATTTTGTTCTTGGGACCTTGCGCAGCCTGATTTCCACTTGAGGCGTGAAGGAGTTGCTCCTGAGGTGGCGCTTCCGCCGGTTGGTCTCGCTGCCTATCCTCCCAATCGTCCACAAAACTGTGGAAGTCGAAACCGTCATCCGCGTTGTCGATAATCCATTCCTCGAAGCCCGAGCCGGCGAACGTCAGGAGGTTCGGTCTGCCCGCCTCATTCCACATTCGACGTTGCCGAGCGTTGAATGCGGACCAAACACGCTGGGCTTCTTCGTAGTCAACGTCTGAGTATTCATTCACGTCTCTTGAGTTAGGGCCAAGCGAGACCCGAGGGGTCTCTTTCTCCGGGGTACCAGAAGCGTCGATTTCGTCTGCACGAGGAGTTGGGGCTAGTTGTTTTGATAGTTCTGCGCCGCACGAGAAACAAAAGACGGCATCTTTGTCTTGTTCTTCACCGCAGTATTTGCAATACATTTTGCGTCCCTCTCTTTACTGGGTCGGACGCCAAGACCTAACGGTTGCCCTTTGCGCGGTTGCGCGTCTTGCGCAGCATCTGGCAGTTCTCAGCAGAGGCCCTACTGCCTTTGCTCCATGCCGCCGCGTGGTCGGCGTCCATCCCGTTCAATTTCCGCACCTTCGACGAATCCGCACGGCTCCTCGCGTTCTCAGCGCCGCGGAGATTCTCGTTGGCCATTTGTTAACCATAAGAGCTGGGACCGACGATTGCTCGACTCCTAGAAATCGAACGTCCACCAGGGCAGCGAAATCTTGCACCCACCACAGAAGTACCCGATGTCATCGAGATCGCAACGCATGAGGCAACAAGGGCAGTTGGGGGTAGGACTGGTCCTATTTGAGTCATGGGCTCAAAATAGTTGGACTTGCCAGGCCGCCACCGGGGTTTTCCACACCGTCCCACGTCGGGGCAGCTCGCTAGATTGGTGTTGTGCTCGAGAATTTGGAAAGCAACTTTCCGGCAATCTCTGCCGAGTGGGACACCTCTGCTAACTCCGGTATTAGCGCCTCTGAAGTTCACAAGGGTTCGGGGAAGACGTTCTGGTGGAAATGCGAAGAGCATCACAGCTTCAGGCAGCGGGTTGTAGATAGGACTGCCAGGGGGTTTCGATGTCCTGTCTGCTCAGGCACAAAGGTGTGGCCGGGAAAAACTGATTTAGCAACGAGGTTTCCTGAATTACTTGATTGGTGGGATTTTGAGCGAGCCGAAAACCCTGACCCCACCCAAATATTTCCGGCAACGCACGTCGCGGTTTGGTGGAAATGCCCGAAAGGGCACTCCTTTGACCGGCCATGTTCCAAAATGTACCGCGCCAAGACGTGTCCCGTTTGCTCCGGAAAAAGAATACAAAAAGGGGTAAACGACCTCGCCACCACAAATCCTGATATCGCTTCAGAATGGCTTCGGCACGAAACTCTGACCCCGGAAACTGTCGGCTACGGGAGTTACAAAAAAGTATGGTGGAAGTGTCCCCAAGGCCACGAATACGAGCAGGCTGTTGAAAACCGAACCAGAAACGGACAGGGATGCCCTCAATGTGCAGGCCAAAAAACGATAGCTGGTGTGAACGACTTGCAAACGCTCTTTCCCCAAGTCGCGGCCGAGTGGCATTCGCAAAAGAATATGGACGTCAGTCCCTCTGACGTGATGGCGGGTTCTTCGAGGAGTTTTTGGTGGCAGTGTGCGCGAGGCCACGCGTGGCAGGCGCAACCAGCCAACCGAACGGGGCTGTTAACTGGATGCCCTTTCTGTGCTGGCCGACTGGTAATTCCGGGAGAAACCGACCTCGCGACCAAATTCCCTCACCTGGTCGCGGAGTGGGACGGGGAGAAGAACAAGAATACAAAACCCGCAGGAATTGCCGGCAGTACGCATCAAAGAGTTTGGTGGATATGTGCCGCTGGGCATTCATATCAAAGCGCAGTGTATTCCCGCGCGGCGGGGCACGGTTGCTCTGTCTGCTCGGGGAGGACGGTCATGCTGGGCTTTAACGACCTAGCCACAACTCGCCCTGACTTGCTTTACGAATGGGATTTTGAGAAGAACTTATTTGCCCCTGACACAGTCACCTTTGGAAGCAGCAAAAAAGTGTGGTGGTTATGTCCAGAAAGACACAGCTACAGCATGACTGTGGCCAACAAAAGCTTTGGGAGAGGTTGTGCCGGGTGTGCGGTCTACGGTTTCAACCCGGAGAAAGACGCGTATCTCTACCTGTTGCGGGACGATGTCCGCGGGTATCAGCAAATTGGGATAACCAATTCACCCGATTCGCGACTCTCTACACACCGGAAAAATGGTTGGGAAGTTCTTGAAGTTTTGGGACCGGGAAATGGTTACTCCATTCGGGATTTGGAGAATTCATTGAAAACTTTCCTTCGATCCCGGGCAAAGCGATTTACCCGCTCGGAAAACCCGGGAGTTTTTGACGGCTTCACGGAAAGCTGGAGAATGTCTGTTGTGGAGTATTCCGACTTGGGGTTGCTGTTGCGTGATTTTCGGGAATGGGAATGGGAACGGGGGATTGGGAGTAACCCTCCGCAAGAGTGAAACCACGCATACTGGCGATGACGGTAAACATCTGGTCCACTCTTGTTTACTCAAAGATAAACGGAGGCGTATGCCTCACCGTTGAACTTTGATACGAAGACGGAGCCTTTGACTTCGACTGGACTCGCGCTCTCAACCAGCTCAAAGATTGGCAGGTCTTGGGTTCGAAACCTTGCCCCGACGGTCCCAACCAGCTTGTCTTCCGAATACGCAAGGACTCTGGTCGAGCCGTATCCGCTCATCGAGCACGCGAAACCTAACGTTTCCTCGCAAATGCAAAAGATGCGCTACGCAAAGGCCGGTCGGCACTTGGCTCGGTTTTCGCACGGTATCAGGTCAAGATGGACCAGCCTTCCGCCATCGTCAATGACCCGAATACTTGGAGGGAAGAGCAGGGTGACACACGCTAAATCATCGAGCTCATCGAGCGCATTACAACGGTGAACATGGAGACGGTAAGGATTTTGGATTCCCTGCCGCCACTCGAAGTGATAAACAAGCAGTAGCGCGTGGATAGTTGGGAGAAGTTTTATGGACTGGTTCTTCGCTCTACAGTCCGACGGTTGGTCGGCGATTGCAGCGCTCGGCACGTTCGTTGTGGCACTCACTGCCACCGTGTTTGCATTCGTGCAAATTCGGCAGGCTCGGGCTCTACGAGTCGAGCAGGCTCGCCCTTACGTTGCCGCTACCTCGAACTAGGTCACAATGTCGATATTTCATTCATCTTCTTGGTGGTGAAGAACTTCGGATCCACAACCGCACGTGACATCACCGTCACGAGCGACATTCCCATGAGGAGAGCGTGGGGGAATGTGTCGAATCCAGAGAAACTCCTCCTGTTCGACATACTCCCGGTGCTCGTTCCGGGTCAGGAATGGCGGACCCTATTTGACTGGGGACCGTCTCGTTTTCAGGCAGAACTCGATGAGAAGTACTCCCTCACCGTCGTTTCAAGCGATTCGTCTGGGAAACCACTGGCCGATGAGACCTTCGTCCTGGACTGGAATACCTTCAAGCCCACGAAGAACATCGGTGTCAAGACGATTCATGATGTCGGAAAGTCGATGGAGAAGATTGAGAAGACGCTCGGCAACTGGACGGAAGGACAGCGTGGACTTTCGGTCGTCAGCAGGGACGGCCATCGAAAAGACCCAGGGGGTTAGTCCTGCGATCCGAGGGCGTCCGCAGCGCTCGGAAGAGCAAGAGGCCGTGAGGAAGGAAGTCGCCATCGAGCAGGTGGTGGATACGACCAGCGACGCCGCCAACTACATGTTCTCGGGCGAAGAGAAGGACTTGCCCTCCTACCCCTCAGTTGATGCGGGGGAAGGCGGAGAGCAAACGGAGCAGTAGCGCAAGTTTTCCAAGGCAAATTGATGTTCACGAGAACGACTAATCGTCAAGTGCGTGTCGGAAAGCGAGTCAGTCCCCCGACCTGCTCGGGGTGTGACTCCATAGAACGTATGCCGGCGCTTAGATTGGGTGGAGGGCCCAATACAGACTTGCTCTGCTGACTTGTACCGTCTCAGCGATCTCGGCCCGGGCGCCGTCTCCACTCGCCGCGAGCTTCCGAATCCTCCTAAGCAACTTCTTGTCAATCTTCGAGGGACGGCTCCCGACGCGTCCCCGGGGATCTGCCGGACGCCAGCCCAGCGCGAGTGCGGTCGATGAGAGTGTCGTGCTCGAATTGCGCGAATGCGGTCATGATCGTCAGCATCGCCTCGCCCATCGGACCACCCATAATGATGCCATCGGTCAGTGACCGGAAGCTGGCGCCAGGATTTGGGGTTGAGGGCGGCTCAGCCTTCTTGTCGGCTCTTGTCGATACAACACGAACAGGCTCGTGCAGACTGGGGCGAGTTCGACCCGACCGAGTCGATTGGAATGTTATGCCGGACGGCTAGCAGACGATGTTCTCTTGCCGTATGGTTTGCGACAGCTAATAATCACGGACGGAGGCAATGTGCGTTCGCGTTCCCTGCTCTTCAAGCTTGTCGCAATGGAGTCTGAACGGTACTGGCGTTTTCGGAATCTGGCACAGCAAACAGGCACGCGGGCAGGCGGCGTTCTTTTGGCTCTCTCGGCCCGCCTCACGGAGATGGTAAACCTGTTCCGAGTTGGCGGACGAGCTCTTGGGAAAACCGCATTTGCATTGCTCCTACCGTTAGTAGTGATCTTCTTGACCCAGTCAGCTACTCAACTTCAACAATCGGTTGGGGCCCGAATTTTGGGGATGCCTGATTGGATCAGCGAATTTACCAGGTGGCTGACATCGCCAGTGGCTCCGGCACTTGAATGGGCAGCACTCCCGGCGGCATCTCTCGGAGTCTCAGGGATTTTTGTGGCTGTTTACTTCGCAACGGTTACTTTTGTTATGTCATCGACCTATAAGGACGCGACGTCGAAGCTTCGCGACCAGATCATTCGCCAACCAGAATCCCGGTGGTACTCCTTCTTTTTTACGCAGATAGTCGTTTACACAGCCCTTGTCCTCGCGCTCCCGATTGTAGGGTCAGCGGCCACGCACTTGACGCTCGTATTTGTGGGTCTCTTCGGCTCACTCGTAGTCTTGTCATTTGCGCGGATCTGGGCGACGCTGTTCCGGTTGTTGGAACCGACATCTCTCTTTCCTCAGATCCAACGAGACCTCGACCTGTGGCTTCGCCGGGCCTACAAACTTGGGAATCAAAGTAGTCCCTCGCCACTGCGCATCCTTCGAGCTAAAAAGCGAATTGAAGGCAACTTAGAGACTCTCAACGACCTCGTTACCCTGATCCTCGATAGGGAGCACGAACGCGTTGGTGACCGCGGGATTGAGGCCAGTTATGACCCTAGAGTCGGTGTTGCCTTTCTCCACCTGCGACTGTTATGGGAAGGGTATGCGCGCAGAAAACACGGAATTCGAGGTCTTATCAACTGGAACCCGACCCGGCCGCACCCTAAGGACTGGTTTCTTGCGTCGCATTCGGAGGTCAGCGTTGCTCTCGAAACGAGGACAACACTCGCGGGCGATGAGATAGTAGACGAGCTTTGGGTCGAGCGATGGATCGCCGACCTCATCGAACGCCTTCTGTCGGGAAGGGGTCTTCGATCAATCGAGAGTGTTCTCAGCGGAATCCCGTCTTTCACTCGGGTACTCGGTGGCTATGGCCAGTTCGAGGAGCTACGACTTTGGCTCTCCTCAGCGACATTTATGCCCATGAAGGTATTGAGCGAATACGCCAGTCGGAACCCAACCATCCCGCTCGCTGCCGACGACCATGAATCACCTGGTAATCCCATGTCCCGAGAACAACATTTCGCGCTTCCGGGTGAGGCGAGTGCGCACAACATGGTGGACTTCGTGCTGCTAGAGGTGTTGAATACCGTACTTGGGTATGCCGACTACTACGGGCAAATGCAGAATGTGGTGTCGATCGCGCCGTCGCTGGTCGTAAATAATCGGAATCGTGTTCCGGCGGGGAAGCTCGTTCTCCAGATGGTTGCGAGCCTCCGCGCCGCGATTGAAACGGAGATAGCAATAGAGGGTGGACGAGTGACACCTGATAACGCCATCAAGCAATTGGTTTCTAGGTCAGTTGCCACGGAAACGGTGGATGAGCTTGAGCTGATCCTGTCATACCTGGAAACGGAGATCTGGCCCTGGGCATTGGAGGTCGGTGGATTCGAGTCTTGGTCCGCGGGTGCAGCACTAACTCGCACTGCGGAACTTGGCGAGAAGCTGACGAGAATGTTGTCGATTGCGCATGAGCTTCTTGCCAGTTGTGATGGATCGCGCATCGACACTGATGAGAGGTGGCCAGACACGGATACGGGCGGTTTCGCCCGACGTTCGAAGAAGCTCCGGGAACGATTGGAACTACCGATCGCCCGATTAGCAACAACAGTAGATTCGGCCCCCAACGCTGAAAGGCCAGATCACTTCGGGTGGGCTTACTACTCGGCGCACGAGAACCTTGTAAGCCGAGTGGTAAATTGCGAACCTGGGGATCCAGAGGAGCTACGGGAGAAAGTAACTTTTTCATTCCTGACCGGCGAAGTCGCGGTTCAAAGATTGAGATCCACGTTGCGCCATCACTCGCCGAGTGTGGCCAATCCGTACCTACTTGAGCCCTATTTGAAATTTATGCAGATCAATGGAATTGCGCTGGTCCTCTCCCAAACAACGAAAAACGACGCACTTTTTACGCCCTTTGAAACGTTCTGGACTCAACTTTTTTCTGACGAAAGTAATGCGACTCGATTGTTGGAATTTTGCGCTGCAAGCCTGTCGTCAAAGTCTGTGAACTTTGCAATGACCCAAGGAAAAGAGGAGCGGTCCCGCATTGAGAGTCGGGCAAACGCCGCTCTTGAGAAGCTTGGCGTTCCACGAACACTGTTTGACTTCGCCGGTATCGGAAGTTTGGAAGGCATTGACGGAAGGGGCGCCGGGCTAAGCGAAAGTACAATTCGGCTTCTAAAGGCTGCGCGTTCAATGCACTTTGAGGGCATGTTCTACGCGTGCTGGCTCCGTCCGCGTGCGCTCGCTGCCGGTGCCCAAGCTCCAACTGAGATGGAGAAGTACCTCAGCATTCGAGACCTAGGCGAGGTTGACCTGGATGAGGCTGACGACAATGAGTAGTGAGGCAGAATTGTTTGAGCGGGCAAGCGCATCTCTGTGGTCGCTGCACCGAGCCAGTCACCCATCGGAGATACCCGGCGGTCTTGATCGAGATGGTTTCTATGTCGGAATGCTTGTCAACGACCTGGAGCAGAAGCGTTACGCATACGAGGTTTCGATAGTGCCAAAAGGTGTCAGCGTCGATGTAGCGAAAGAGGCTCTTTTCGCGCTTCTGGACGATTTCGTCCGTCAGGGTTATGGCGATGAACCGTTTGCTCTTATTTCTGCGTTCGCCGACCGTCTTCTTCAAGAGTCCATGAACGGGACAGGCATGATGTTGGAGTTGCACGGCCTTTCGGATGAGTACCTCAATACACACTCGTCCTGGCGCCGCTCTCGGCAAGGAGGCCACCGGTCACTGGACAAGCTGACACCTTCTCTCGGCTACATCCCAAGTTGGACGGTAGTGGGATCGCGGACTGACCTAAGACAGGTTGCGACAGCTGGGGACATGCACCGAATCGTCATTCCGCAAACTCGAGTGCAGAAAATCAAGATGCGGGCGACGAACGAGGCGAGCTGGCAGAAGACAATCAAACAGCTTAGGAAAGTAGACAAGGTGAAGGATGCGGACTATTGGCGCAAATCTTCGTGGAGAGGGTACGATTTCTCCGAGCAGAGGAGGACGCAGAGTCTAGCTGTTGCGGCGACCACAGCCCCAATTGGTTGGGACGGGCGAGGTACCTTTATCGAGTCTGTTACCTCTCCGTACTTGATGTATCGGCGACTTTGCTTTGTTCGATTCTGGGTAGAACTCCTTGAGGACTCGGTTGCATTCCTCAATAGGTTCACCGGCAGCGAATCGCTTCGCGGTGAGGCCGCATTTACGTTTACGTTGGAGGGGCTCCCTTCCTCACCGGAGTTAACCAGCGCGATGCGAGACATACGCAGTGGTTCACTCAGCGTTGCAGAAGCACAAAGAACTTACCTCTTCCCAAGAAGGTAAGCGGCTTCGGTTACCGGAGCAATGCTGCGGAATGGGAGCGCTTGCGAGCTCCACATGCTTCTTTCCTCGAGAGCCAACCGCGCGAATAGAGAATGAACAGTTGGAACGAGCCGGACGGGCCTTAGCCTGGAGTCGAGGTTGGCTCGGATAGCGACTCCCCAGTGGTCTCGAGGGCATTGAGGTCTAGTGGAACCCCTGCATTGGGGGTGACACCTTCGAGCTCACGAAAATCTCGTGCTAGTAGCTTGCGAGGGCCATCCGGTTTCTCCTAGGACGCCAGATTCCTGCGCACTAGAAGAATTTTCTTGATTAGTTTCATAGAAATCAAAACTCACCGACCAGGCAAAAAGAGAAACCGCGAGTGATAGCGAAGACCACGCGAGGGAACCCCGCCTCAAAGAACGCTGTCCACTTGAGGGTTCGCTGGGCATGACCACATTAATGACGATGAATAGCAATAGAGAAGGAGCAAATACTCCCGTCGCGAATACGGCGACCGGTTGCCACGGGCCATAAATGCCGCTGGGGTGAAACCCGGCGGCCACAAACAAGAGGAACCCACCTGACAGAAGCCAAGATGACCTGAGGACGTCACGGAGGTTTGGCCCCCGTCCGACTTTTTGTTTCGAAACCTGCGGTGCTGCTGCCGGGAGTGCCGAGCTGCTTTCTGAATACAAGACATCGTTTTGGTTAGTTCCGCAAAATCTACAAAGTCCCGCCTGGCGCTTGATTTCCTCAGCGCACGCCACGCACTGCTTGGTTTCCTCAGGCATAAGCAATCCTCACACCTCCAACGCTAGCGGCAACAGGGGGCAGACGGAAGCCCTTGTCGAAAGGCGGTTTCAAAGCGGTTGCAGTGACGTCGCGAAACAGTTTCGTTCCGCATCTATTCCGACTAATTTGGGGAATCGGAATAAAACGCCGGAACCAGAGCGCAAGAGCGGCTCTATCTTAAGGTGGTGGCAGCCGCATCTTTCCCGGAAGTTCGCCATTTTTGGTGGGGTTTTACGATGTTCCTGGTTGAGATGACCTCCCGAATCTTAATGAGGAAGGGCATCATCGCCCTCTCAAACGCTGCTTCTGAGAATCGGACCACGAGGGGAAACGCTTGTGGGTTCCGAGCAAAGTCGAGACACTCTTACTTATGAAAGCTTGCATAGCTTGTGCTGAGGAGATTCAAAACGAGGCTAGGCTCTGCCGTTTCTGCAAGACAAATCAGCGCAATGAAGATTTTTTGCCAGGAGACCAACCGGCGGAAGCGCCACCTCAGGAGCAACCCCTTCACGCCTCAAGTGGAAATCAGGCTGCGCAAGGTCCCAAGAACAAAATCGCTATTCCCGCGTTGGTGCTTGGTATAGCTAGCGTTTTCCTGTTCGAAACAGTAGTGATTCCATTG
>Ga0209491_10007784_pt1 | contig 13951 bp, 4 predicted proteins | sample BON02_FD_187213 | JGI IMG/M metagenome (GOLD analysis project Ga0209491, IMG submission 187213) | Freshwater microbial communities from Lake Bonney liftoff mats and glacier meltwater in Antarctica - BON-02 (SPAdes) (version 2) | ecosystem: Environmental > Aquatic > Freshwater > Ice > Glacier... | reverse complement strand
CTCCTCCTTTTGCCGAGCCTGCAGTGGGCGAAACAGAGGCATACATTTGATAAATTTCCAGATTTAATGAGCTTGAAATGACGGAGGGCACAATCCTCTCGCCCTCGAGCAAGATGAGAGTGACATTATCATGTGCAAAGTTCCATTCTGGGCTTGTGCATACTAACTCTGTTGGGCCCAGAATTTCTGCCGGAACTGATGCAGCATTCTGTGCCTGGTTATCTTTGCTAATCCATACACACGTATAGATTTGGGTGTCATCAACGCCGAAGCCTTTGATCTTAATCTGCTCTCCTCCTGCTGGAGCAAATTGTATTGTCGAAAGAGCATTTGCATCCCATGCTGACACGAAATAGAATGTTGAACCCTGGTCGCTCGGGGTATTGAGCGCCGTCATAGCATCAACAGTTGTGAGTCCATTTGTTGTGAAGGGCACAACGTGGTCATCTGGACCCACAATAATAATGGCAACCTTGCCAGCAGAGTACTGGTTGCCCCAAAAGGGCGTGTTACAGGACATCTGCTGGAAGGATGTTGCCATTGCTGAAGAATTCATCTGAATACCTCGACTGTCGACAAAAATGCAGGTGTAGGCTTCATTAGTGTGGAAGCCATTCCCATGTACTATAATCTGCTCGCTGCCTGTCGACAATCTGCTCGTAGTAGGTGAGAAAGCATGCCATGATTTGAGTAGCGTAAAACTCTTCTCTGAGGGGTTGGAAGCACGCACTTCAGTTCCATTGAATGACACGTGGAACGTGATTTTGCCACTCTCTCCCATCCATTCAGGCACTTCGCACTGAATCAAATAAGCACTTTGTACATCAGCAGTAGAGCTTGTCGAAAGATTGTGTCTTGCAAAAGTGCACATATACTGGTCGCTGCCAACGCTGAAGCCAGCCCCAGAGATCAACAACGTGGCGCCTCCGTTTGCGAGTGCCGACGCTGCATCCAAATTGGCCCACCCGTGTAGATACTGGAAGGGGTAAGAAGTCAAAGCACCAAAACCAGCAATGCCTTGTACAGAAAATTGCGCATCTAGATACCCACGTTCGAAAATTGGGCCGTTCCACTTAGGAACGCTGCATACAAAGGTCGTAACGCTGACGTTTTCGGGATGACCTCCTTGCTCCACGTGGGTGCCATCAGAAAATACACAACTCGCCATAGATATCAGCGCGTCTGAAAAACCAGATCCCACCACCTCAACATAATTGCCCCCGACCGCACTTCCACTATTATGAGGGAGAGAGGTCCAAACAGTGTAAAAATCAAAAGCACATGTCGATTCACTGCAAGTCTGGTTATTTTGAACAACTATGTTGGCTCCTCCATTAGTAAATGCAATTGACATGTTGACTCCATCTATCTCCTGAATGATTTCTATCTGTACTCTCCCAGCGGCAAAATGTTGTCCCCACATGGGTGTTTCGCACTCCAGCATATTAGCAGCAAGAACTCTACCGAGTGTGCGCATTGTGCCCTCTGAAGTGTAAAAACGGCAGAAGTACTGCACGAAAGAGCTGAACCCGTAGCCTAGGATTTCTATAGTGGTTCCTCCACTTGCAGGACCCGACGTGGCCAGAGCGGTTCTACTTTTGTTATCCCATCCGGTCATGTACTTGAACTCAGCCTGTGTGAAAGAAGGACCGGCGATGTCGAATTTCGGCAGAGCACTCCCATTTGTGTGCGCGATACTTAGATTGAAAGTAGCGCTGGAGCCAAGTACTGAGGGTGTAGTGCAGCGGATGACTGACGATTCAACCTCAGAAGTCAGGACATCATACACATGAGTGCCTTTCGAAAATCGGCACGTGTAGCTGGAAGTGGTAATGAACCCGCCTCCCAAAACCTCAAGCAAAGTTCCACCTTTCGTTGGAGCTACAGAAGGGTTCACAGAAAACCATGCAGGCACAAAGTGCAAATTCTTGCCGTCGCCCATTTTGGGAACAGGATCGCTGTCCCTCAGCACCCGGACGCTGGATATTCTTTGAAAAATAGAATAGTTCCATGCTGGAAGAACACACTCAATATACGAGGTGTTGCTCGGATGTTGTGGAAGCGTATGCACCAATACTGACGGACAAGTTGAATCAAGGCATGCATCCGCGTAGATCTCACAACGGTACATGACATTCAAGGAGAAGCCGTATCCTGCAACCGCAAGCACCTGTCCTCCAGAAACCGCCGCGAGTCCATATTCCATATCTGGCACATTTGCATCGGTCCAGGTGGTAAAAAAATTGAACTTGCAGGCCTCTTCTTCGCATAGAACACCAACTGCCCCACCAGCAGGAGGTCCATCAATAGATGACATTGGCCCCACTCTCACAAGGTCAGTCTTTGGAATCAGCCGCTGAAAAGTGCTGGAGTGTATAGATACGTAAACAGGCAACGATGGACTAGCATCCAGGAACCTGGATGAATTGCCCCATGAGTCTTCGAAAGAATAACCCCATGGGGGTGTTGCGCACATGAGCCTTCGATTGGACAAAACACTAGCTGTGCTGTTCATTTGTTGGTCACTTCGAGAAAAAATGCAGGTGTAAGCAGCGTCTTGATCGAAACCATACCCAATGAAGATCAAAGTATCATTTCCACTAGCAGGGCCTTGGAGGGGACTAAGTGCATCTCGTGAGTCCCATCCCGCCAAAAAGGTGAACCTAGCAGTGTCTTCGCTGCCTGTATGCATAATCTGACTTGATCCTCTGAATAATGACAGCTCAACTTCACCAGCAGCATGCTTCCAAACAGGAGACTCGCACACAAGACTGGTTACGCTCAATATATCAGCAGAGACAAAAACATCAATCATCCCCCGTCTGAACCCACACGCATACTCATCAGTTTCGTCAAAGCTATAACCTGTGATTGTAATCTGTTGCTTCCGGCGACACGCACTAGCTGCCGGATGTCGGCTGATCCAACTGTCCTTGTACGTGAAATACGCTTCCACACTCTCAGGAACCACATCGCCTAATAATTTTTGTATCACGACGTGCACAGGCTGCCATACGTGTGACCAAGTTGGTGTGGTACATTCTATGCGGATGCTCGACACGGGCCTTATTGGACTCGATACTGCCCAGACTCTGTCGCCAGTAAAATTGCACAAATATAATGCGTCACTATCCAATCCATAAGTCTGTAAAGAAATTTTGACGTGGCCCAATGCTGTTCCGTTTCTCAAAGAATCTTCGACATAACCAAAGGAGACTGCAGTGAAATCAAAACTGCACCCAATCTGGCGGTTGCACACACACGGCGGTGCAGCACACGCAACATAGGGAAGAATACGTTTCGTTGGATTTGTCATCTGCCTCTCCCAAAACACAATGTCGACATTCACGAGTTGGTGCGAGAACATTGCGCCCCATTCTGGAGTGATGCATTGCATACGGCTACTTGATTGCGCAGAGCAGCTTGAATTCATTGTCATCAAACCATACGAAAAGATACTAAAGTATTCGGGAACTTGCACGTCAAATCCCCCTCCCGAGACGATCATGAGTGTGCCACCTTGCGCCGGACCTTTTGCTTGCAATCCATCGCCAACCACGATATTGTCCCACGATTCAATAAAATGAAATTGAGAAAGCGACGAGTTGTAACTGTTGAAAGCGATTTCTTCTCGGCCCTTGTGAATGCTAACCAAACTCATTTCAGCACGGTGCCTCCACTCAGGTGTCAAACACACGAGTTCCGACGGCGTAACAACAGTCGCAGCAATGAACTCATTATGCGTAGGAGAAGTAAAATTGCACGTGTACATCCCTGAACCAACCTCGAAACCAGCTCCTTTAATCGTCAAAATTTCCCCTCCTTGAGCATACCCCACGCTGCTGCCCATGCTTCTCCATTCGTGGTAGAACACAATGTACTGAGGGTTGGGGAAACAAGCTGCCAGATTACCACTTTGGCATACAGATCTCCCGTCTTCTGAAAAGAGAGACACAGCTGCTGGGATATCAACGCCATAGTTCCAGAGGATCGAGTCAAAAGAAATTTTTTCAAATCCCGCGTAAGAATAGCTTGACGCTATCTTCCTGTCCCCAACAGAAAGTTCAATGAAATACCGAACGTCTGACTTGAATCCCGCACCAGAAATGTTGACAGAGGCCAGGCTGGAGAATCTATCGAAGACGGTTGAGGAAATTTGCCACGAAGCCACAAAGTCAAAGTTCAACTCCGAGATCCCTTGACCTGATGCTGCCTGAACCCGGTGGAGAAGGGCTACATCTTGCATGAATTGCCACGTGCCGTTCTGAAGGGCTCCGTCCTGGTTCTGCGTGAACTGCCATCCGTTGCGGTAGCCTGTTTTCGTAGAACCGAAGAGACCGCGTTTCATGGATGTAAAGACAGTATCGTCTCCTTGCATAACCCCGAGATGCTGGAATTTGCCTGGTTCATTGCCTTTTGTGAATAATGTATCAGTGTCACTATATGGCGCAAGAAGCACGACTTCGTCTTCTATCATTGCCATCGTTCCTGCGACGAAAGAATGCACCCCCGATACCACGAAAAGATCGCCGAAAGATTCATTCAGATAGAAGGTCAAGAATCCGAGACTGGTAAGTCTGAACAATTGCACTGAGCCAGCCAACGCAGTGGCATCATGGATGTTATGCATTGCAACGTATTTCTCTCCCCACTCTGGTGCTGTGAAAGTGATGTTAAACGACGTCGAATTGACAGATTTTGTCGAGTACGACGAGTTGCCACGTAAAAACCGAGCCAAGTAGGTGGAGGTAGGCACGAAGCCGTTACCAGAAATTGTGATAGGCGTGCCACCTCCTGCAGGGGCGTACGTAGGAGCGATTGAATCAAACACATCGTCGTGCAAGAAAGTCCGGTCAGTGTAGCTTGCATTCTGCATTCCATATCTGGACACACATGAATACAATAGGCATGGGGGAGATAGGGCAGTGCCGTCAAAACAACTGTGCCCACTGCAAACTGTCGAACCCTTCGTCCCTACCTCATAATTTTCTAATCTCACGGTTGGGCTCCACGGCAGAACTTCGCAAGGTTGCCCTGCTAATGGACATGAAACAATATCAAAATTCGACAGCTGTGAGGGCGCGTTCCAGACCGGAGTGAGGCATGACAAGAAAGATACGTTCTCGATTGTTGCAAGGGAGCTCATTTCGTAACCTCCCTTGCTGGCTGTGAATCTGCAGTAGAAATTCCATGAATTTTCGAAACTAAATCCTTCGACAACTACCGTGTGGCCTCCCGACGCTCTGACTAGACTCGGCCCAAGAAATCGAGTCCAACTGTACACAAATTCGAGTTGCGCATAAGCTCGTGCTTCGAGAAGAATTTCTCTGCCAGAATGTGACATAATGGAAAAATTCGCAAATCTATGCCCATAAGCCCAGGCAGGAATAATGCACTTGAGCTGATGGCTCCCTGCCAAATTTTCAACACTATTAGAGAATGCCTTGGTTGCAAGAGAATCGGCGAATACAACTCCAGATGAGGTGTTGGTGCTAAATCTGCAGCGATATTCCTCTCCCTCTTGTTCGTCGTTAGTGTAGGTGATTTTCCCAGCATAAAAAAACGGGTCTGTCTCTTGGCCTCTGGCATCCACAAACGAATTAGGGGAAATGCTGGGATGGACTACATGCGTTAAAATAATCTTTCCGGGCTGAATGCTAACGAATTGATCGGACCATTCTTTGCAGCGTTGGGCTACACCCGGTACACACTCATATCCCGGCTCATTGCTGTTGGCGAAACGAAGACCCTTATCTGCTACAATCAAAAAGCCAAGGGTTTCTCCTGCACCTATTGCAACTTCATCGATCTCAACATTGAATCTCAATGAAGAGTCGACCGCAATGCTGAACCCCGCTGCCATGCCTAGTACTTGGCTAGTGCTATTATCTGTTTTTCCAGCCAATGCCCACGAGTCGCGCAAAAGCTCATAGCCCAACATCCCACATAGAGGGTCGGGGCATTTGCTCTTATCACGCTTAAAAATCCACACTTTTTGGTTGCCTTCAACGAGAGCAGTAAACTCGAGAGCAGAGATACGTACGGATCGCCGTGCGAAGACATCAAATCCAACACCCCAATACTGCAAACCCGTGTCTTCACCAGGGTCAACAGGATTTTCTTTGAACTGGCGTGGTAGCGCTGGCGCAGAAAGATTCTGTGTCTTCTGATAGGCAGTGAGTGTAGTAGTGAATTCAAGATAATGGGCTGCGAGGCCCGAAATTTTAGAGGTCAAAACGCGGCCGCCGGATGCAAGGCTTTGATGCACATCAATGCTTGTGTATGCTGGCTCGAACATGTATTGCGAATATCCGTTTGGTGCTAATGGTACTAGGACCTGTATGTGTGAGCCTGACAAGTGATGTGCTGCAGCTGTACTGCGCTGTGCTCGAAAAACTAGCACTGAGTAGTTATTCGGCACATGTGTAACAAGCATCACTTCTTCGTTCACCATGATATTCGTGCCGACTTCCATGTACAGAGCCCGGAACTCTGCTGTCATATGATTGCTAGCATTGAATGTCAATTCCACAGTTTTTTCCGAGACATCCAACGACAAAGTCACTGGCACTGTCTTGCGCATCAGCCGCACTTGCGAAGTTGTAGCTGGGTACTGCTTACCCCACTTGCCTGATACATTGCAAGCAATTTCACCGGGCGAGGCACTGACTGCACCAACTTTCACTACATAGTCCGGAAGCCATGGAAATCCTGATAGATCATCAGCAGAGAAATGACAATCAAACGATTCATTAGCACCTTGCAGCGAATCGCCCCCAAGGAGCACTGTTTCATCCGAAGCTGATCCAGACGCCAGGATCGATCGGGAGAACGAAGCAGAGAAGTAGAACAGTGTGTGGTCACGACCAACATGCTGTGGAAGCCTTGTGGTATTGTAGACAACGTGAATGAAAACTCGGCCTGGGCCATGTGGCCATACTGGCGTCAAGCACAGGATTTCTCTGGGGTTCAGGACAGCAGCTGCCTCAGAATCAACAAAAGAAGAGGAGTGTGATGCGTTCATAAACCTGCACTTGTATGCAGTTGACCTCGGCTCAAATCCGTCGCCGACCACCTTGACAACCATACCACCGCTTGAAGCACCCCAGCATTGCACTGGTCCAAAAGGATGGCACATGTTTTCGTAGAGAGCATCCCCCAATTTTCCTACATAAACCTGCTCCATTGACGCTAAAGCCGTGATTGTCGTAACAACATTCTCCGAAGGGTGTGCCATCGAGCCACCCAGTTCGACATTTACACGAACACAGGTCATGGGACCATCGCATTGGAAAAGCTTGACATCAAGAAGCCCTTGGGGTCCATACCAAGTAATTGAAGGAAACTCAATTTCAGAACCATTTGAGGCTTTCACAGACTTGGTTTGCAGTTGTAAAATGCTGCCACTATAACTTAGCCCAGTAAGTTCAGCAAAATATGTCACGTTTGTTCCAATACCATATTTGAAACCAATGCCAGCAACGGTAAAGTTCGAAGAAATTAAGATGTCATCAACCTGCCGGCCGCCATGAGATGGGCCATAGACTGATACATATTGTGGTGCTGATGGAAGCCACCAAGATGCAAGGTATTGGAATTTATGAATGCGTCCCGCATCTCCTGCATATGATATGTTCGATGCACTTTGATCCACAATAATTATATCTACTTGCTGAAGATCTTCAGTCCACATCGGAGTCACACATTCAATGTATTGAGTGGAAATCACCTTGGCTTTTTGACTTCTCACGCCTCCAAATTCACAGTAATAATGCAGCGAAGCATTGAACCCAAACCCCATAACATTTATCACTGTGTTTCCAGATGCAGGTCCATGGCATCCTCCAGCAGTGCACGCGATGCCAGTCCAGCTCTCCAGCAAAGCCACTGTGATTGGTGTAGCAAAGTTCTTCACAGCAACACCCCGGTACATCACAGACACTGTGTACTCATGAGCGACATAATTTGAAGGTATCCCAATGCTTCCAAAGATGCATTGGACTTGTGTCGTGCCTGGCCACACAAGTGTGGCCGTGGAGCGGACGGTTATATTTCGATCGATTGCAACAAGCTTGCACGAGTATTCCTGGCTTTCTCCATCAGTTGGAATAAAGCCTGCTCCAAGCACAGTAATAGTAGCAGGCCAACAAGTACCGGAACACCCTGTAATTGGGTAAGGACCATTGGCAGCAGAAATCATGGTCGACTCGAACGTGAAGGTTTTTCCCGACGGATGACCAGGTCCTAGGGCAATTTCGAGCCATTGATCGCGTTCCATTCCGTGGAGAGTCACGGAAGCCACGGCCGTGGGACCTTTCCACGGAGACAGACGGACTGTGTGCGAATTTCCCGATGTTGCGTTGAACTGTACTGACAATTGAGTCGTTTGCGTGTGTGGAGTGCCAGTACTTGTAAAACGGACTTCATATTTTTTGATTGGATCCAGCCCCACGGCAAGCACTTGGATCGAGAAATTTCCCACTGCTGGCCCCGAAGAATTGCTGCAAATGCCCTCCTTGGCCCCTGTGCAGCCGCTGAGGCCGTACCAGAGCGGCTGGTAAGTAACACTCAGCTGATCCTGCAGAACAAGCGGCATACCTGAAACGAGAGGGAAGGTGATGAGCACAAGCTCAGCTACTAAACCAGCAGGAAGTGCAGGGGCAGAGCACATCAGCTCCGTGAAGGACAGGATAATTGCTGTGGCATCGGAATAATTGCCGAGGAAATCGAAACGGCAAATGTAGGTCCTGCTTGACGAAAATCCGATGCCAGAAACAGTCAGATTTGCCCCCCACACCGTGATTTCAGGTGGTGATACCCCCACAATTTGTGCCTGATATTCAAATGTAGTTGATTGCATCAATGCAACTGGAACATCTTCTCCTCCGAATGAGGAATCGTAAAGTATAACTTGAGTCTTGGCTGGGGTGTACGGCCAATTTGGGGTCACGCATATTACATGTGTGTTATTCAAAATCCTACTGCCTCCAAAGGTCAGCATCACCTCTGATGAGCAAAGCCTCCGAGAGCAATCGCTGCTCTGAGCACACGATTTGCCTGCGTCTGTTCCTCCTTTGCAATGCTTCGAGTATTCGGAGTTGTCAGTATCATCAACCTGCCGAAACTCGCACTTGTATGCATTGTTGGAACAATTTGGGGTCTGCCCCAAATAGCAAAAGTTTGAACCCACTAGTGTGACTTCAGAGCCACCAGTCGCAGGGCCCTGTAGTGAAAATCCTTGAACTACAAATGCCGTTGTGAATCTGATGTAAAAATGGTCGTGAACATCATGATATAAGGGCAAGGCATCCAAGTGCACCAACGAAAGGATAGTTTTCACAGAAGAAGAGGTACTCTGGGCATGAGACCAGGCAGGGGTATTGCAGTGCACCAAGGTAGAATTCTCCACCTGCACGGGCTCTGACACAAAAATCGTAGAATTCTCAACACATGTGAATCTACATGTTTGACTAAAGCCACTCGACATGTCGAAGCCAGCCCCTGTAATCGTAACACGGCTACCCCCACTAAGAGGTGACAAATAAAACGATCGGGTGACTTCTGGCCAAGGTTGACTGGTCATAAAGAGGGTCTTGGCGGTGTGCCAAGATGCAACATATCTGAACTCAGCTTGGTATGGTTCTCCGGAGAAATATGCGAGATTCTCCTGCCCACCCTTGATGGAAAAAAGAGTAAGTGTTACCGTCTGCTCATGCTGTGACCAAACCGGTGTGTCGCATTCTACTTCAGTACTCACATGCACGGTGGCGACAGTGTCTTTCGCCCGATCGATTTCGGATCGTCCAGTCCACCTACAGCGCAAATTTGTGGTCATGGGGAAGAAAGCATTTCCTGCTATTGTGACCCGTGTTCCCCCTTCTCGCACACCATACGTGGGAGCAATGTTATTCCAATATGACGTGAACGTGAACGCGAATGCTTCTCCAAGCTTGCTAACAACATTTGTACCTTTCAAAAACTCGACACGCACTGAAGTTTCACCATAATCCCATGAGGGCACTTTACAAAGTAGTCGGGTATCCAAGTTTGGAACACAATGTGCCGATATTGATTGCTCTCTTCCCTCTGCGTCTGCTCCATACATGACAACCTGATAATCAGCAGCCAACACGTCCATCCCTTGGCTGGTGACCACTAGATCATAGCCCCCCTTCGCACTGCCAAAAGTCGGTGACGCAGTGATCCAAAACCCACCTGTTTGATATTCGAATAGAACTGACAGCGCTCCAACTAGCTGCAGAGATTGCCCATTTTCAGAAAGGGTGAGCGTTGCAATTCCGCCCTGCGGCCAAGGCGGAGAAGAACAAGAAATTAAAGTGCCGGATAGAAAATAGGCTGTCGAAGTGACTGGCCCGTGTACGCCAGCCTCTGTGAAAAGACAATGATACGTCTTGAGCAAGCTGAATCCAGCCCCCTGGACTGCCACCGACGTTCCTCCAACAGTTGGGCCAGAAGGCTGGTCAATTCCGTGCCAAGCCGGTGATATTGCAAAGGACGAATTGCCCATCAAGGCTGAACCGTCCTGGTGCACCTTAAGAATAGAAGCACATGCAGCATGAGTCCAGACCGGGACTCTGCACGTTAAAATCGATGCCGACGTCCTGCACATGTGGAGCGGAGTCAGACACCGAGGCAATAATTCAACACAGAGGGAAACCAAAAGACTCAGCCACTTACGGAGTTGAGGTCCTTGATTGCAAAGAATTGGGCCCGCAAGAAAACATGCAGCTGTAGTCCCTGCGCATTGTGTTGAACCCTGCACCAACCACGGTGACGACGTAGCCTCCGAGTCCATGGCCAGCGACGGGGTGAGCAAGATTGAATATCACCTCGCCTTGGGCTCCAGCCGTCGGGATTTTGCCTGCACCCACAAACATAACAGGCAACTTGCAGAGTGAGACACGCCCTCAGAGCGCAATGTTGCATCGGGTGGAGAGGTCATTACCGGCGGTCATCAGGAGGAAGGCGAGGATGATGCAAGTGAAAGTAGGTAACTCCAAGGCAGGGGACATTAGGCTGCGAATGCTGCAAGTGCCGGGTTGAGTGCTGCGCAGCGTCGGCCTTCGTATACAAACCCTGCGCAGCGTCGGCCTTCGAATACAAAGCCAGCGGGGCTGCGAATTGCCTGGTAGGTTGCGCGACGGTTCGGGACTGCGATTGGGCTCGGGGAGACCAACGCTGCTGCGGCGCTCGGGGTCTGCAACATTGTGACGGTAAAAGAAATTGGTATCGCAATGTCTGCCGGCGCATTCGAGCCAATCATGCGTGGTGCGATGATGCTGCCTGTGTCGATGTCTGCTGTCGCTGCTTGCCAGTCCTGCGTCACGCGCACACGCGCAATCGAGGTCGATGGTGCCGGACTGTGCAGCACACGTGGCATGCTCGTGCGTGCCCGCATCATGGGTGTCACTGCGCATGGTTCCCCATAAACTGGACTCCTCAAACTCCGAGCAAAGACGATCAGGTGAGCGTTCATCATGGCTCATCCCCACCACCCGATGGCGACTCTTGAAAACAAGGAAATCTGGAATTTCCAAATATAGCGGGAAACCAAAAACAATTGTTGTCGGTTGATACTTACAGATAGTGAAGGAGGCGGGGATGGAGACACCTCAAATTCCGCATGGGGAGTTTGAGGAGGCCAAAGTGGGACGTTCATGAAGTTGAGCTGATGAGCTCTCTTGAATATAGCCTGGCCAGGGCTCGCACCTCCTCGTGATCGTCGTTTGCCTGGCTGGCTTCGTGTGTTGTCCTGGCCGCACACACGTGAAAAGAGTTGGGATTGAGAGTGCGGGTTTAGCATGGGCGGGCTGGTGTCGTCGACTGCCGCATCTAATACAGGTGTGTGTTTCATGTGCATCACTTGTCTCATCCTATTTTTCTCCTGCTCCTCGTGATTGACACAAGCTGTACTCTTTTTGATATTCTTCAGAGACGGATTGGGAAGACGGAAAGATCGTGCGGGTGAGCGTTGGTGCTATTGAATTGCTCCGTGCGTGCGCGCTTTGACGCTGTCTGACTGTGCATCTTTGATATTCCTGCAGGACACGCGGGTGAATACAGCCTCAAACCAAAAGCCTATCCAGGTTTGCAATCTTGAATGACTTCACTGTCTCGACAGCGCGCTATACGTGCAACGCTAAATGCTAACTATGCGCCGGTCAACAGGGTGTGCAGACTCCCCGGTGGAGGAAGGTTGAAATAGCGGCCAGGAGAGAAAAGGGTGGCCAAGTGGAATTCCATTCAGTCGTTGAGATGCGTGCCTTTCAGCAGCTGCAGGTTGGGCATTCGTAGCAGAAGTCGGGTAGTAGATATGTGCACATCTGACAGTAGCACAGAGCATGCACACGGGACACAGTTGGTCAGCAATGTTGGCGATGCCTTCTGGGCGCGCGGCGGCGGAGGTCTTTTGCCCTGCGTGTCTGTTAGTGTCTGTCTGTTAGTGTCTGTTATTATCTGTTAGTGCCTTTTAGTGTTAGTGACTATTAGTGTCTGCTAGTGTCTGCTAGTGTCTGTTAGTGTCTATTAGTATCTGTCAGTATCTCTTAGAGATATAGTATCTGTTAGTGTCTGTTAGTATCTGTTTGTGTCTGTTAGTGTCTGTGAGTGTCTGTCAGCCTCTATTAGGTTCTGTGAGGGTCTGTTAGTCTCAGCAGCCGCGTGCCACCCGAAGTCCCGCCCCCCAAACGCCATTTTCCCTCTATTTCTGGGTCCCGATTGCTGAGGCGCTCGAAATGCTTGCTTTGTGTCGAGCACTTGCAAGCGCTAATGCGCATTTGTGCGTCGATCCGCTGATTTTTCAAAAAAACGTGTTTTCTTGTTGGGTTGCAGCGTTTTTTGCACGTTTGCAAGCGCTCGGCAAACAGCGCAGAGACCTCAATTACAAAAAACATTTCCATTACACTACCCTATTCGCATAGATATTCCATTACACTACCCTCATTCACCTAGATATCTCCATTGCACTACCCTATTTAGACCCAATATGTGTATACGGCATGTATCGTGTCTTGCCCACAGTCAAGTGCTCTATCATCGACAGATTTTTTTGCTTGGACTCTTCCTGATGTCTGAAATCACATCTTCTTGCATAGGCGCCGCATATGATAGCGCAGGGTTATCAGGGAGGCGGCGGAGACAGGGTAACGTCTTTCCCGGAGGAGGAGACGGCACATCAAGATGGCGAGCCCAAGGGTATTCTCAATGGTCAGTCTCAAGTTTACAGCACACAGATGTAAACTTTTTTGAGTGCTTCATTCCTCTTGCGTCTGTGTTGTTTGAGTTCTGGCAGTGTCTTAAAAAGTCTGTGCGCAGGTTCTGGTGAAAATATCGAGCGATCGCCAAGCATTGTAACGTCCAGTGCTTCTCAATTCGAAACTCTGAAAGGTCTGTGCTCGAATTTTCAGGCCTCTTCTTCATATTTCTTTCCAAGGATGTATCGCTGCTACCTGCACCTTACCCTCGTCCGCACTCTCTGCATACACTCTGACTTTTCCGGGCTGACAGAATCGTCGGACCATCAAACACTTGGGGGAAAAGATCAATGGGGTAAAAAGAAGCGGTCCGTGTTGAAAAGCGATCACTCGTCGGCTAGTGGGGTTGCTGAGGGCGGATTTATGTCGGCTCCTTGGAAATTTATTACAAGAAGCAAACAGGCTGATGCCGACAAGGAAAATATCCTGCATGTGAAATTGCCTCCGGTAATCCAATGCAGCTGATCAGATCCTGAAACTCTTGAAAATGTGGGTGTGAAAATGTGTCGTATATGGATGTACATATTTATATATATACATCTGTATGTGCTTGTATGTGTGGGTGTATGTGTGTGTGTATATGTGTGTGTTTATGCGTATGTGTTGGTTGGTGGGGGTGAAGCTGTGTATTTATATATGCATGTAAATATTTATATATATAGACACGTACATATAAA
>Ga0209491_10007778_pt1 | contig 13958 bp, 24 predicted proteins | sample BON02_FD_187213 | JGI IMG/M metagenome (GOLD analysis project Ga0209491, IMG submission 187213) | Freshwater microbial communities from Lake Bonney liftoff mats and glacier meltwater in Antarctica - BON-02 (SPAdes) (version 2) | ecosystem: Environmental > Aquatic > Freshwater > Ice > Glacier... | reverse complement strand
GCAGTGGTGTGATGGATGAGGACAGGAATTGAGGGGAGAGAGATTTGCGAACGTTCCATTCCTGAAGGTGCTTGCCAATAGCGCCCCGTGCTTCATGCGTGATTATCAAGTCTCATCGCATTCACTAACACGCCTTTTCCCCACTCCCCGCCCACCCCACACCTTTCACCCTTTCCCAGGCACGCGACCAGAGAAGATTCGCATCCAAAAATGGTACACTGTTTACAAGGACCACATCACATTGGCGGATTATGAAATAAGTGAGGTACGTTTATTCGGGTGGGAGGATGGATGGCTTGCTGGAGAGGGCTGGGGGAGGGAGAGTGCTGGTGTGGATGGGTGGGAAGGGTTTTTTGCTCTGTCACTGTATAAGGCAAAAAGTGCTGCTGTTTATTCCTCTTGGAGTAACGCCCACGTTTTCCTTACCCACTTCTCCCTCCCTCCCTCCTTCACCCTTACACACAGGGCATGTCATTGGAGCTGTACTACTCGTAAAAATGGCATGAGGGGCAGCCACGCATAAGAAAAATGGAAAACGCAAAAGCAGCAAAAACGAAATCATAATAAACTAGAGAACAGGAAGCATCAAGAATGAGCACCGTCTCGTCTCTCATTCGTGATGTCGTGTCCGCTTTTTGTTTCTTCCTTCTTGCTGTTGCCTTCCTATTCCTTTTTACACATATTTTGCCTGCTCCCTTCTCCTCCCCCTTCCTCCTCCTCTCCCACCACACACAAGTTACGTCACACACACACAGTGCACGCATTCCATGTTCCTCCCCTCTCATTCCTCCCCTTCCTTAAAACTCCTCATCATCCCCACTCCCCTCACTATCATACTTCTTTTCATGCAACCCCTCCCTAATCGACGGCCCCCCCTTCTTCCCTCCCCCCCCCGCGCCCAACGCCATTCTTATCGCATTCACCCCCTTCTTCTTCGCCGCCTGCGTAGGACTCTCGGGTCGTCCCCCGTCATAAAACAGCACCCCGTGGGAGCTCAATACATAAGCAAACATATCAGAGGAAAATTCATCAGTGCCTCCAAACTCATCCAACCCCTTAATATGGTGCGTGGTCTCCTGATTCTTAATACACACCAACGTCGGCATCATGTACACATTCAACTTCTCCACTAAATAAGGACTTTTCTCCGCGTTAAGCTTGCAAAACCTCGTCTCGAGGTGCCGCTCCGCCAGGCGTGACATGTGCGCGTCCACCACCTCGCAGTACTTGGTCGTAGGTCGGTAAAAATGACAAATCACCCGCGGGCTGTGCTTGGCCGCCTCGAAGAATTCTTGCTGGTTTGCCAACTCGGTATATTCGCCGTGGCCCAGTTGCTTGTAGAGGTTCTTTTGTTGCTCTGCCTTCTTCATTTTCTCCAGGCGGCGTTGCCGGAGTTTGTCAAAGTCGTCTTCCCCCAAGGTCTCAAGCTTGACAATTTCCCGGTCGAGCTGCGCCTCTTGTTGTTGGGCGAGTTGGAGGATTTGGTGGGACGCCACCTCTTGGAAGACTTGTTGGTCCATTGCTTGTGGATGGTGTGGGTGGGGTGGTGGGCTAGAGGCGCAGCGAAGAAGGAAAACGAGGGGAAGGGGTGCTTTTCGGGTGAAGCGACTTGGGTTTTGGCCTGTCAGTTTAGGGATGGGGGAAGGCGGAAGGGCGGCAGAAGTGAGTCGAGTTGCTAGTCAGGTGAGTAAGGCGTGCGTCTTGGGGCCTAGGGCCTTGGACACACACAAGGGCGGAATGGCAGGTGGTGTGAAAAGAAGGGAGGGAGGCAGCGAGCGTAAATAATGGCGATGCCGTCGTTGATGGGGAGGTTGACAAGGATGATGCGTCTCCCGCTTCAAATTAATGTTGTGTCTTCACCCCACGACGCCCTAGCACACACCCTACGCACAGGAGGACGAGGCAGACACGTCGGGGGAGCCGGTGCCGGTGCTGGGAGGCCACCAAAAGCATGCCTTGGGAAGTAATTACGCATCCATGCGGTGGCAAGGCCCGATAGAGGATACACGGCTTCTGATCTTTGTTCGTGCGCCGGCCATACACTCATGCGCCACATGCCCCATCCATCTGCAGATCTACGCATACGCTGCTCCTCCTCCTCTTGCTCGTGCGCCGAGGGCTTATCCCCGCACCCACCCACAAACCACAGCACTACAAGGAGGCCTGCTCCCTGCCCTCCTGTGGCATGCTTCGACTTTCACGCTCCGCGTCCACGCACCCCACCCCACCACCACACGTGTACATTTACGCGCCGTACGCCTTCATCTTTAATCCTTTCAAAGTCTCACATCTCCTCCACCTTACCCTAATCACAAACATAGACTTACCCACAACACTCAACGCTTTTCATCAAAAATGAGTTCCTGGTTCTCGCGTCTCTTCACCTCTCGCCGGTACAGCGGGCACTATAACGAGGAAATTGAAGATCCCTCCTCCACCTCCCCCTCTGATCCCACCACCGCCACCACCACCACCACCACTGCTGCCGCTACTGCTGCGGAAGAAGGGATGAGTCTGGAATACATCCCCATGCCGAAAGAACGGATCGCCACGATTAAAGGCGTGTTTGGCTTCAGTAGCTGGCAAGGCGTTTCTATCATAGAATGGTTCTTCGTCTTGTTTTACAGCATAGTGGGGGTATTGATGTTTTTGAACGTGGCCAATGCTATTATTATGGGTTCGGCGGGCCTGGCCATTTTGTATCTGGTGCTGGCGCCGATTTTCTTCTTGTTGCTGACTATGGCGGCACGTGTGTTTACTGAAGTGGTTATTTCGGTGCTGATGGTACGTACTTGTGGTGTGTAGAGAAGTGAGGGAGGGAGAGTTAGAGCGGGGAGGGAGGGAGGGAGGGCAAGAGGGAGAGCTACTCGTAGTCTTGAGATACTACTGTCCTCTCCATTCTTTCTATCGCGCACATTCCTACGTCTGACCTCACCTCTCCCTCCCTCCCTCCCTCCCTCCCTCCCTCCCTCCCTCCTTCCTCTTAGGTCCCGCACATCCTCATGAAGAACCAACAAGAACTCCAACGGCAACTCCTCTTCCTGCAGCAGCAGCAGCAACAACAACCATACTTCTCCTCCTCCTCCCAGCAGCAGCAGCAGCAGGCGGGCTGCCCTGACATGGAGGGAGGACGAAACGCCGCCAGTGCTGGCTTTACCACTGTGCACCTCAACTCTAATACTGCTGGAGGAGGTGGAGGGGGAGGTGCCGGGGGAGGAATGGGGGGAGGAGGGGGGATGGGGTCCCGTCGGCATGATGATGATGAGATTGGGATTGCTATGGCCTAAGGGAGGGAAGGAGTGAGGGAGGGAGGGGAGGAAGGAGTGTATGTGAGTTTTTGTTGAGGGTGTGGATGAGATTGTGTGTATACGAAATAGAAAAGTTGAGAAAAAGCAGGTGCAGAGATATGAGGGGAAGGGTTGTGTGAGGAGAGAGTGGGGTGTAGGAAGGTTTGTGAGTGTGTTGGTTGCCGTACGGGCGCCGCGTCACACGCCAAAGAGGGAGGGAGACACAAAGACATGATAAACTACAACTACCAAACAAACGGAACAATAAGAAGAGGAAGCCAGCTGAACAACAAGGAAACACACGCAGCTTCTCTGTCACCCACACATACTCCCTTCTTATTTCTTTACTTGTATTCACACCTCGTCTCTCTCTCCTCCCTTCCTCTCATATCTGCGGACACTCCACCCACAGCCTGACCGAGTCCCTCGTCATATAACGAGAATATCAAGAGAGCAGCAGAATACACACGCAGCAAAGCAAAACACAGACACATTCTCACTTGCGTTTCCTTCTTTCAATTTTCATTTACATCTAATTGTCTTCCCTCCTTCTCTTCAAATTTGGGGACACCCCACACACATCCGATCCAACTCCCTCGTCATAATCCCCATCAAATCATGCCTATCCTCCGCCACACTCAACTACCACTACGTTTCAACTTCTATCTACACCTTATTGTTGTGTTTTTGTCTCTCCTCTATCTCTTTCTCATCTTAAATCTGCGGACAACCCACACACATCCGAATCAAATCCCTGGTCATAATCCCCACCAAATCATGCCTATCCTCCGCCACACTCAACCACCTCCCCTCCCCCCCGTCATACGCATACTTATTACACCCCGAAACCGGCGACATATACACCAATTGATTTTGAGCCCAATCCCTTTGTAGGGTAAACGCTCCTTTCCCCGGCCCTAGGTCCAACACCAGCTCCGCCTCGTCTTGTCGATTAATGATAAAAGGATCATTAAGTGCCTTCATACCAGCCACGCCCGCCTCCACCCGGTCAAACAACGCGCCCGTCACTTTGCTAAAGTCGATTTCGGCTGCAGGGGCTGGGGCGGCCTCCCCTGGCTTGCGACGGACAAAGCGTGGGGTACCACTGCTGCTGCTGCTGCTGCCGCTGCCGCTGCCGGAAGGGGTCGTGGTGGAGCTGCTGGTGTTGCTGCCGGCGCTGCTGCTGCCAGCTTTTGGTTGGATGTCCCCCCAAACGTGCTGCTGGGAGCCTGGAGACGAAGACGAGGAGGAGAGGGGCCGGCGTCGACTGCTGCTGCGGGTGATGCTGCTGCGCGAGACGACGCGGCTGCTACTTGTCAGCTTGGTGGCAGTGGTGATCCAGGCGTGGCACCACATTAATGTGCCTGTCTCGGTAGGTTGTGTGCATGTGTTGGGTAAGTGAGAATCGATCTCGAAGCAAGCAAAGATGACTGCGTGATGAGAAAGACAACAACTTGAACCGCTGACGCTCCTCGAGCCATCCTTGACCAGGAGCTATGTTAGAGATTCACGCAGAATCTACCAACGCAGAGAGGGGAAAGCGCATGATTTGTCCGCTTAGAGGCCGACGCCTCGTGGCCCACGACGTGCGAACCGCGGCACTATTCTGCTTGGCTGGACTGCAACCCAGGCCTACACGAGAAGTACACGACACCCTTCCTCATCACCCCTTCATGCCCCCCTCTCGCCCGTGTCCAACCAGGTCGACGGCACCGCTGTTGTTGCCCTGTGATTGATCCACTTCGGGGGCGGGGGATACCAACGCAGCAACTAGCTGCAAGCCCTCTCGAAGGATGCCACCATTAGCCACACGCGCGGTCCTAGCCCGTGCCCTCTGCGCAGTCGCCTCTTTCGCTTTGTGCCAAGGGGCCAATGCACCGGCCAGCCTCAATTTCCTCTCGGTAAGTGCGCCCTTCATATCCTTGTTTCCCTCCCTCCGAGCCTCCCCTCACGCTCGTATGTCTCGCCTTGCCCCGCGCTCAATTCCCCCTCTCTATCTCATCTGGCACAAATTCCCACCCACAGATTGGTGATCATGGCTTTCGCAACGACAAGACCGAGGCAGTGGTTGCACGCATGGCCGCAGTCAAGGGGGAGATTGATGCCTCTTTCGTCTTGTTGGGTGGGGGTAAGTGTTGCGGGGGGGGCGTGCACCAGGGCAAACAAAGGGGGGGACGCGTGTGTGTGTGAACGAGTTGGGTGGCCACCAGTAATGATGGCGCCAGACAATCTCAAACGACATAAACAAGACCTAGGTAGCCTTGACCCCCCCCCTCCCTCCCTCCCCCCTCTCCTCCTAAGTACAAACAAGTATTTGTTCTCCTCCCCGACTGAATTTCCACTGATGTCCGCTTGATACGCTATGTCCCTTCCGCCCTCTTTCACCGAAAAACAAAAACATCACGCGCTATTTTCTTTTTCTTACCAATCCCACAACAAAACAACCCATCCCCCCCCAACACCCATACCCCCCTCCCTCCCTTACTCACACACCACCTCTCTATCTTATGCATCTAGTTCCCCCGAGCCACAGAATCTTCTCCCTCTATCCCATACTAACCCTCCCCTCCCTCCCTCCCTCCCTCCCTCCTCCTCCCCGACAACTTCTACCCCAACGGCGTCGCCAGCGTTCACTCCTGAGCCTATTCACTAACTCCTCCATCCCTCCCTCCCTCCGTCCCTCCCTCCGTCCCTTCCTCCGCATCCCTCCCAGACAACTTCTACCCCAACGGCGTCGCCAGCGTGAACGACCCCAAGTGGGACAGTCACTTCACGGGCCTCTTCACCCCTGAGGCGTTCCCTGTGCCATTCTACCCCGTCCGTGGCAATCATGACTATCGCTCAATGAACCCGGACGCGCAACTTGAGTATTACACTAGGCATGGGGAGGAGGGACGGTGGGTCTTCCCTGCTGCTTACTATCAAATACATAAGGTCTTGGCCGATGATACTACCATCGATATGATCTTCATAGATACCCTGTTACTTGCCCCCGAGGCGACTGAATCGGAGGCAGCCATTCATTTACCCTCTGATAAGGAGGAGAGGAGGGAGGAGCAATATGCGTGGGTGGAAGCGACATTGGCGGAGAGCACGGCGGATTGGTTGTTGGTTTTTGGGCATTATCCGATTTTTTCAGTGGGGGAACACGGGGATACGCCTTCGTTGATTTCGAGGTTGTTGCCTTTGTTAGAGAGGCATCATGTTGATATGTATGTGTCGGGGCATGATCACACTTTACAACATTTGCAGCATCTGCCGAAGACACATACTCAGTTTTTTGTTAATGGGAATGGGGCGAAGATGGGGAGTGTTGGAAATGTCACCCAAGCGGCACATGTGAGGCAGGCAAAGGTTACGTTAGGGTTTATGTCTCATTCAGTGACCAGAACGACGATGACCACCAAGGCGATCGATAGGGAGGGAGGGGTGGTGTTTGAATATTCACAATTAGCAAGGAGGAGGGCGGCGTTGCTGGCAGATGCGGAGGAGGGGAGGGGGATGAGCGAGGGGGAGGAGGAGGGAGGGGGGGTGATCGGCTCGTTGCCAGTGCCGGTGCCGGCGGTGCCTCAGAAGCATATGAGTGCTGGAAGAGGAGGAGGGATGGCGGTGCGACAGAAGGAAGAGGCACAGGTCTCATCTTCGTCTCAGAGCATGCGCGGTGGTGGGTTGGGGGAAAGGAAGAGGCATTACCTACTGGGCAGCAGCAGCAGCAGCGTCAGCAGCAGCAGCAGCACCGGTGGTGCTAAGCAGCAGCAGCAACATTCTTACCTCAGAGGCCAAGAATCTTCGTTGTTGTTGATGAGTGTTCTAGGGATGATTTTGGTGGTGATGACAATTTTATATAAGCGTCGGCCCTCCTCTTCCTCCTCCTCCTCCTCCTCCTCCTTGCCCATGCCCTCCCTTCGTCGAGGCCGCTCGTCATATTTGCGATTATATGTTGCTTTGACGGGAGGGCAGCAGGAGGAGGAGATGGAGGGAGGAGGGGAGGAGGAGGGGAGGGGGGGAGGGAAGGAGGGACGGATTCTTTCGGCGGTGCAGCTTTTGGAGCATTCGTGGGAGGCGGGGGATAGTGATGTGGAAGAGGAGGAAGGGAGGGAGGAAGGGAAGGAGGAGCGGTTGCCTTGAGTGCGTTTATATACATATGAGCATGCATTTGTTTATAAGAGTGATTCACATGTGGAAAGAGAAAGAGAGCTAGAGAGAGAAAGAACAAGGGAGGGAGAATGAGTAATTTTCTGACAGGGACTGTCACGCGCACCTCCCTTTTTGTGATGAGTGAGGAAAGGGAAGGAAGGAATGGGGTTCCTTCCTCTTTTTTTGATATGACCCGAGCAGCAGGACTCTTGAGGTTTTTGTCGTTGGGATTTTTTTGATAGCGCAAAGTGTACAAGTAACAGCAACAACAAATGTGAAAGCCAACAGGAAGGTTAGAATGCGGGTAACAAAAATTAAACAGCATTGACAAGTCAAACAACCTAACACGACGACGTGATGATTGTAGACGATTTATGCTTGTATTTGCTCGTTACTTTCTTTCGCGTTTGTTTTCAGTTGACTGTAAGCAAGGCACGTACATTCAGCCATGGGACACAGTAGGGAGGGAGAAAGGGGAAAGGAGGGAGGACTGACCCCACCATGGGCCACGCCCTTTTTGGTTTTTATTTCCTGCTTTTGTAGCCGGCAATTTTTATATTTCGCAAGCTCAGGACAGGGTGCATGAAGGGATGTTTTATTGGGATTGCGCACATAATCCTCCCATAATCGGGACGCAAAACAGCTTTTCTAACCTCCCCCACCAAGAAGTTGTGTTTCGTGTGAATGGCTGTCAAGTCCCGCACTTTGATCTGCAGTTTCTGCATATTTTTTGTGCGCAAGTACTGTCCTTTATATGCATACTATTTTCGTGCCTACTCTAAGCTCAGAACTCGCAAAAGTACGCTTGCAAATGTGGTGGCGAACAAGTGTCGGTTGAGCCGTTGCAAGAAAAAGAAAGCATGACGCTTTGAGCTTGAGACCTCAAGCAGCGTCGTGTTGGAGGCGCCGCGGCGCTCATTACCACCCACCCAACACGCACCGTGAAAGGGAAAAACGCCCCGCGCAGCACAATAGAGTGGTAACTCACTCCAGCATGTGCCTTGAAAAACCCTTTAAAAGGTGCACAGTCAAAAGAAAACTACTGCCAGTGGTTGTATGCCCTGCTTCCTCGTGTCCACCCTATCCCACACTTCAAACATCAAGTACGACTGCGCCTCGCCCAGACCTCAAGCCCCGGGCGTGCATTCCTCTTTTTTCTTCCCATTTGCCCCGGGGCCTTTCCACGGGACCAACCTTGGAGCATGTCTCATTCAGGTGTCACATGAAATTCTTATCGTACAATAACCTCGCATCAGTTTTTCGCCACCACCTCCGCTCATTAGACTTCGCGACGCCCCCCAGCTCAAAGGAGGACGTCGTTGGTCGTGACAACCTCGCTGGCCCCTCAGCGCCCAGGCGCTTGTCGTCGCCGATCTACCATGCCACCTGGCTTGTGCTCGTTCCCATTCGTTCTCATTCGTCTTCCTGCATTTGTTGCCTCCCGACCCACCATGTGATACTGCTGCTCTGCGCTTCCTTTACCATTGGCCCTCATTTTAATGTCTCCCTTACATGCACTTCCCACAGGAGGCCACCGCAACGACAACGGCGAAAAAGGCCTGCCCGCCCAACCTCAACACAAATAGCTCACGGAGGGGAAGCGCGCAGCACGACTAGCCTGTCCCAGCTCTCACACACGCAACACCACTACCACCACACGGCGACCTAGAGGACGGACAGCAGCACAGGGGACACGGGGCCTACTAGGACTTCAACAAGACACGATTGACGGAGAGGAGGCGGCCCACGTTTCGTGAGAGCGTTTTCACATCGCAGCAGCGCTACCAGCAAGCATCACCAAGCAGCAGCAGCAGCAGCAGCAGCAGCGGCAGCAGGACTACTACGACACCTAGAGGACCACCCCGCGGGAGGAAAGGCACGCCGGCTTTTAGCGGTGAGCAACGTGTAAGGGACTTGAATGATCTTCAGAATAGGGAGCCCTCGGCAAGGAGTAAGAGCAGCAGCAGCAGCAGCAGCAGTAGCACCAACAACAACACTAGCAGCAGCACAATAAGCAGAGAAGAAAGGAAAGAGCCAGAGGGATGAAAGGAAGAAAGCACGGCCTAGCCTTTGGGCTAGCGGCTGCGCTCCTCCTGGTAGGAGGGCCGGGAGGCGACATCAGCAGGACAGGGAGCAACGGCGTGGTGCTGGCAGAAGCAAGGAGAAGAAGAAGACCAGCACCACCACCACCAGACATGGGGCCCGTCGGAATGCCGCAAGAGATCGAGCAGAAATCCACGGGCACCGGAGAGAAGTACAACTATAATCAAGCCCTTTACCTCTCCAACTTATTTTACGAAGCGCAAAGAGCAGGTGCGTGCGTGCGTCCCTCTCTCATTCCCTCCTTTCCTCCCTCCCTCTGCTTCCACTCTCCTTTCCTCTCCTCCCTTCTCCTTCACAAAGGTCATATTCAACTCTGCATAACCCCAAGTGATTAGAGACGAACACTTATCCCCTCCCTCCCTTCCTCCCTCCCTCCCTCCCCTAGGCAAGCTCCCCGAAGACAACCGCATCCCCTGGCGGCGGGACAGCAACATTGCCGATGGGTTCCTGAATCATTTAGACTTAAGCGGGGGGTATTACGACGCAGGCGACTATGTTATTTTTGGGTGGTCCTTGGCCTCGGCGACGACGGTGCTAGCTTGGGGGTTGTTAGAGTATGAAGACGCGTATACACAAGCAGGGGAATTGGGACATATGCTCGACACGGTTAAATGGCCGTTGGATTGGCTCTTGAAAGCACACGTGGCGCCGGATACGTTGTATGTCCAGGTGGGGGATGGGAAGATCGAGCATAAGTACTGGGGGAGGTAAGTTTGGAAGGAGGGAGGGAAGGAGGGAGGGAGGGAGGGAGGGAGTCTTATTTCCTTAGAAGGGTGAAGCGTCGACTAGGCACAAACTCACCGTTCCTCCCCTCCCTCCCTCCCTCCCTCCCTCCTTTCTCACACAGGCCCGAATTCGAACGCAAACCCCGCCCCGCCTTCCAAATAAACGCCACCCACCCCGGCACCGAGCCCATGGCCGACGCCGCTGCTGCAATGGCTGCTGGCTTTTTGGTGTTCCAACACCACGACCCTATCTATGCGCAGACGCTGCTCATACATTCCAAGCAATTGTTCGAGGCGGCGCTCGCCCACCCGGCTACATTTACTCTTTCGGTACCTTTTTATGAGAGTAGTGGGTATAATGACGAGCTGGCTTGGGCTGCTACCTGGCTATATAAAGCCACCGGAGATAAAATCTACCTGACCAAAGCAATGGAGCTCGCCGAGTTGTTGGGGAAGGATGATGTAGGCGCCTTTGGGTGGGATAGCAAGAATGCAGGCGTCCATCTACTACTGTACAAGCTGACCAAGAAGCAGAAGTACGCCGATAAATTCACCACGTACATGGCTACCTGGTTGCCAGGCGGGAATACCAGCATCAAGAGAACACCGAAAGGACTCGCTTATTATATGAGTTGGGGTCCATTGAGGTGGGCGGCGAATACGGCTTTTTTGGCGTTGCTGGCTGCGGACTTTGGGTTGGCGGTGCAGCCGTATCGTCGGTTTGCCCGGTCGCAGGTGCATTATATTTTGGGGGATGATGGAGGGTTTTCGTATGTGGTGGGCTTTGGGGAGAAGGGGCCGAAGGCGATACATAATAGGGGGGCGAGTTGTGGGAGGCATGGGTGTGAGTGTAACAGCTTGCCGAGTGCCAATACTTTGTATGGTGCGCTGGTGGGGGGGCCGGATGAGAAGGATGGGTATGTGGATGATTGTCATGATTATAAGCATAGTGAGTGTAGTGTGGATTACAATGCGGGGTACCAGGGGGCGGTGGCGGGCTTGAAGCACTTGAGCTTGGTGGGGTTGCTTGAGTCGTTTTAGCCACTCCCTCCTTCCCTCCCTGCATATTCTGAAGGAGGAGGGGTATGTGGATGATTGTCATGATTATAAGCATAGTGAGTGTAGTGTGGACTATAACGCGGGATACCGGGGCTGTGGCGGGTTTGGAGCATTTGAGCTTGGTAGGGAAGGAAAGAGGGAGGGAGGGAGGGAGGGAGGGAGGGAGGTTTGCTGTTGACGTTGGCTCTTATTTTTCGAAACAAAAAGAGAGCAAGAGAGATGAGAAGAAGAAGGAGGAGGAGCGGGAGAGAAAGAGATGATGATAAGGGTTTGGTAAAGGCGGGGGCCTTGTGGGACTGTTTTTGTGTGTGTGTGTGGTAGCATCTTTGAGTCCAATTTTTTCTCCCCTTTACTTCATATATCAAAAACAGATAAAAGTTGTTTCAAATAGCGCCTCTCCGCGAGGCGGAAATAGTATGACGATAGAGTGACGACAAGCAAATGACAAGACGAAAAAAAGAGAGAAGAGAAAAGCGAGGGGTTCAAGTGCAGAAAAGCACGCTTGAAAAAGGAGCAAAGGGAAAGGGGGCTTGCGGACGTTGTGTTCCCTTTTTGTGCCCTTGGCGTTCAGCAGCAGCAGCAGTAGCAACCCTGTCCTTCTCAGGAAGAGAGATGGGATGAGCTAAAGGACGACGACGGGGTGCGTTATTTTGTGTGAGTGAAAAAGTGAAAAGCGAGGAAAAGAGAGTTTTTGTATGTATTGTGATGATGGAAACAAAATGATGTTTGTGTTAAGCTGTGGTATTCATGTCATGTGCGCCATAGCAAAAGCCGCAGCGGAAGAATCCCTTGTATAAAAATTGAGTGTGTGTGAGTGGATGTGCGGTCTAATCAACGAATATGTCTTTCGTTTTCCATTTTTTGACGACGACGAGGACGACGACGACGACGACGACGAGGACGACGAGCAGAAGGAAGCAAGCGTGTGTGTAAAATACAATTTACTAAGGAAAAAAGAGTGCCCAGGTTAGTCTCTCAAGGATAAAGATAGAGCCCCCCGCTTAAAAACCTACCTAGATTTATGTGTGACATGCGTATCTCTTTCTCCCCCCTGGAGTAAACAAGCGGAGCTTTCCGCTTTTTTGATTGTGTATAAGTAAGAGGGGACGATGAAGTAGTGATTATGATGATGCTCGTTTGCTGGGGGTTTCACAGCAGGGGCAGCAGCACAGGAGCAGCAGCTGCAGCAGCGGCAGCAGCGGCAGCAGCAAGAGAAGCAAGAATATAACAACAGCAGTCGCAAGTAGCAGCCGCGTGCTGGGAAGCCAGAAGGAGAGAGAGACGGATAGAAGAAAAAAGTGATGCCGTGGCGAAGAATACACAACACACACAACAAAGACGTCTTCAAAAAAGGACACGGCAAGAGAAGAAAAAGAAAGAAGCAGGATGGATAAAATACAATAGAAAGCATCTCAGCGACATTGCCTTTCCTCTATCGTTAATGTCTTCTTCTTTCTTCATAGCGTTATATTCTTCCTGTTTATCATAATCGATTGCGTGTGTGCGTGCCTTTCGCGTCCTCTGCTTGGCCACGGCTTTCTTTCTCTATCTCTCTTTTATCACTTCTTCATATGTCAAAATCATCGAATGCTTGTGTGCTTTTCGTTGTTGCTGTTCTTCTAGTGAGTGCATCGGCATCGCCCGCGTTGCGAGAGTCGCGCAGGCCATGCTTTTTTGCTTGCTTCAATTACTCATGAGAAAGGCCGGGCGGACAGAATTCAGGGATGTGGACATCCACTCCAACGTCTCACAGATTCTCTTTCTTCTCTTCCTCACACCCACACTCACCAAACACCTTTCCTTTTCTTTTCATCTTCAGTTGTTGCTATATATCCCCTGTTGTTCATCACCGTCTTTCCTCATATGCATACACCCTCCCTCCCTCCCTCCTCCTAATCCTCCTCCAACAAACACTCATTCGCATGCTGCTCCAACACCCTTAAAGTCGCCACCAACATCATCCCCTCCCCCTCCCTCCCTCCCTCCCTCCCTCCCTCACCCAGCCCCAAAGTCCTCTCAACCAACCCCTTCTCCTCCCCCGCCAACGTCGCCCCAAACCTGTCATACAACTCTCTCACCACCCCCATCATCCTCCCCCTCCCCTCCTCATGCGCCACCCGTGCTTCCCGTCTAAAAATGCTCCCTCCCTCCCTCCCTCCCTCGTCCTCATCCTCCTCCGGGGGGTGTAAGACTGCATAGGTGGCGTCTGCGTGGACAATATGCCTCATATCTGCCTTCGGATTAGCTAAACTCCCCTTCAAAGGATCAATCAACGCCAGAAGCATTTTACGAATCGTCGGCATGGTCCCCGTCCCTGCTTTCCGACCTCGTTCATCTTGCCCTGGCAGGGCTTCAGGCGAGAAATGACCGTCGTCGGCGCAGACTAAGGGGTGAAACAAGGGAGGAACGAACTCCACGCGGGGGGGCTCGATAGGATATCTTTTTGAAGGGAGAGAAGGGAGGGAGGGAGGGAGGTGAGTCTGATGCCAGTGAAGTATAAATACAATGCTAATATAAAACTCCTCCCTCCCTCCCTCCCTCCCTCCCTCCCTCCCTTCCCCCCTACTTACCCCACGAAACACTGCAGCCGCACCCACAGCTCGGAGCCCGCCCACGCCGTCGCCTCCAACGCAGGCCCCGATAACCT
>Ga0209491_10007777_pt1 | contig 13960 bp, 8 predicted proteins | sample BON02_FD_187213 | JGI IMG/M metagenome (GOLD analysis project Ga0209491, IMG submission 187213) | Freshwater microbial communities from Lake Bonney liftoff mats and glacier meltwater in Antarctica - BON-02 (SPAdes) (version 2) | ecosystem: Environmental > Aquatic > Freshwater > Ice > Glacier... | reverse complement strand
GTCGCCGGGAGAGTCGCGGTTGTTGCCGGGAAGGTTCGGGCAGTGACGGGCACGGTTGTCGTCGTGTTTGGGGCCGTTGCCTCAGCGGTCAGCACCGTGCCACCGCCGAGGTTGTTGTCAGAGCCGGTACAGGCGGCGAGCAGGAGGGTGGCGGCAGCAACGAGAACACGAGTGCCTGACAGAACGTTGTTGCTCATCGCCGACGACCGTACTTCGGGCTGCGAATCGGCTGGTGGCACCTGCCAGGCTGATTGCTATGGCGATCGATTTTTCCCTCAGCCCCGAACTCGAAGCGATCCGGATGCAGGTCCGCACCTTCGTCACGGATGTGATCAAGCCCGAAGAGCATCGGATCGAAGGCAAGGACGTCGAGGGCAACAAAGTTGGCGAGCCGCTGGGCGGGGCCGATCGAATCGCGGCTCTCGTGGGCTTGCGCAAACAGGCATTCAAAGACGGCCTCTGGCTGCCGCACATGCCGGAGGAGTGGGGCGGCATGGGGCTCGGCCACGTTGAACTTGCCATGGTCCAGGCCGAGGCGGCGAAGTCGTACTACGGCCCGTGGGTCTTCAATTGCCAAGCGCCCGACGAGGGCAACATGCACACGCTGTTGCACTGGGGCACCGATCAGCAGAAAGAGAAGTACCTGAAGCCACTCTGCGCTGGCACGGTGCGCGGCTCATGCTTTGCGATGACCGAACCCGAGGTGGCGGGCTCCGATCCGACACTCATCCAGACGAAGGCGTACCAGGACGGCGATGAGTGGGTCATCAACGGCCATAAGTGGTTCATCTCAGGAGCACGCCGAGCACAGTTCGCGATCCTGGTGTGCCGGACCGAAGAGAACCCCGACATCCCGCAGGCGGCGAACTCGGCGTTCATCATCGACCTGCCGCATGAAGGGTGGAACGACGTCCGCGAGATCGAAACCATGCACGGCGGCACCGGGCATTCTGAAATCGTCATCACTGATCTGCGGGTGCACAACGATCAAATGCTCGGTGGTCGCGGACAGGGCCACCTGCTCGGGCAGTACCGGCTCGGCCCTGCCCGCCTTGCGCACTGCATGCGTTGGATCGCGCAGGCCGAAACGGCACTCGACATGATGGTCGACCGGTCGCTCAACCGGTACTCGCACGGTTCGTTGCTCGCCGAAAAACAGGGCATCCAGTGGATGATCGCGGACAGCTCGATGGAGATCTACCAGGCGAAGCTGATGGTCTTGCACGCGGCCTACAAGATCGATCACCAGGAAGACTTCAAAGCCGAGGTCTCAATGGCGAAGCATTTCGTCGCGAACATGTTGGGCCGCGTGATCGATCGCTCGATTCAGGTTCATGGTGCGCTCGGCTACTCGACCGATACGCCGTTGGCGCACATGTACCAGCACGCCCGCTGGGCCCGCTTCGCCGACGGTGCCGACGAGGTGCACCAGATGCGCATCGCCCAACGCACCATTGCTGCCTACACCGACGACGGGTCGACGCGCCGCGCCACCGGCAACCTGCCGATTTAGGCGCTGTGGCAGGTCGGTATGCAAGGGTGTTCGTACCGCTGACGACCAGAGAGAACCGACCGATCCGCTACGGCGACTTCAGTCGGGGTCGCGTGTGTTGAACGGTTTGATGACGGTGCCGTTGGGTGTGATGAGGGGGATTCGGCCGTGTCGGTCGCGTCGGCCGCGTAGCTGTTTGGAATGTTTGCGGCGGTCGTGTGGTCCGCAGAGTGGCATCGAGTTTGCTTGGTTGGTTTCGCCGCCGTCGACCCGTGGTTCGATGTGGTCGACGTCGCAGAATTCGGCGGGGACGTCGCAGCCGCGGAACCCGCAGTGGATGACCAGCAGTTGTGCTGCGTGGCGTGCTTTGCCTGTGAAGAGTCGTTGTGTGCGGCCCATGTTGATCACGACGTTGTGGGCATCAACCATGACGCGTCGGACACTGCCGGTAAGCATTGCTTTCAACGCGACATCGGGGCGCACGGCGACACCGGTGCTCGTGGCGCAGCGGCGTGAGGCTGGGTCGGTTGCTGCCAGGTCGCTGAGGCCGTTGTTGGTGAGGTCGAGGAATCCGTGGCGGGCGAGTACTTCGAAGTCTTTGTGGGCTTCGGCTTCGACGGCCAGATCGAAGACCTTCTTTATCTCAGCCGACTGGAGTGGGTCGCCGCCCGAAGCGTGCATCGAGATGGCACCGTCGTCGATGCGGACCGACGCGGTGCGCTGGTCTTCGTAAAACTTTTGGTCGCTGAATGCGCCGTCTTGGTTGGCTTGCACGATGAAGTGTTTGATTGCAGCAGCGAACTCGTCATGTTCGAGTCGTTCGGCTTGGCTGACAAACAAGGCGGCGAAGCCGGCGAACTGGTCCCCGGCACGCGGATGCTGCTGCGCTGTTGCCATTGCGTCGACTTGGCCCCCAGCGATGCGACTGTAGCTGAACACGTCAGCAATCTCGGGTGCTGGTTGAACAGTCGGGCGCGCCGCTTGATTCGTAGTGCGTCGGGCCCGGAACAGTTCAACTGTTGCTTCAGATAGGCCTTGATTGATGACTGGGCATGTTCTTGGAACAGCTGTCGGGCATCGACCACAGCGGTGACGGCTGCGATCTCCACGTCGGCTTCTGAGGTGCTCCTGTTGCCACAGAATTCTGGAAGATTTTTGTGGCAACGACATCGGCCCGCCGAGCGACCAGCATGGATTCGCCGGGATCAGCAGCGTCGGAGCACGTAGACGGTCGACATACTGCCGAGGCCTTCGATGTGGGTGCCGTGTTCGGCGAACTCTTGCTCGGCGAGGCCGGACGAGATGACGTCGGTCAACGCGTCGGTGAACTCGGGAACTTCGAGAGCGTGATCGTTGTACGAAAAGACCAGGCGGCCATCGGCCGCGAGCGCTTCGAGCGACTGACGAAGCAGCGAAGCGGGTGCCGCACCGACTCCGATCACGCCGACTGCAGCGATGGCGTTGTAGGTGCCCCGAGCGAACGGGAACGGATCGTCGATGTCAGTGACCCAGGTGTCGCGATATATGCCGGCCACTCGGGCGACGTCGAGCATCTCAGCGTTCACATCCGTGCCGACGAGATCGGTGAGCCCGGCCGAAGCAAGTGCTGCGCCGGACAATCCGGTTCCGCAACCGATGTCGAGGACGGTGGCGTCCGAAGCAACGAAGCGCCGCAGCGCATCGGCGCAGCGCCTTGGTGTTTGGTATCCCTGGCGAGTCAGCTCATCGTCGTAGCTCGCTGCCCACTGTGTGTAGTACGCGTCGGTGTCGGCTTGCGTGGCGAGGTCGTACACGTTGCGGAGGTACTCGACCCTGCCGTTTGTGCCGTCGTGCGTCTCGCCGTCCGTACCGCTCATTACTGGCTCACGGCTCGGCAATGATGGCGTGCTGCTTGAGCTCGGCAAGATCGACGTATTCCAGCGTGCTCACGTGAGTGGACTCAAGGACGACGTCGCATGCTTGGCCAGCGTCGAAGGCTTCCTTCCAGCGCATTGCGCAGACGCACCACTGGTCGCCCGGGGCCAGACCGGCGAAGCCGTACTCCGGCATCGGGGTGCTGAGGTCGTTACCGCGCGACGCCGAGTAGGCGAGGAAGTCAGCGGTGACACGGCAGCACACTGTGTGCATGCCAGGGTCGTCGCCACGGTTCTCGCAACAGCCGTTGCGGTAGTAGCCGGTCATCGGGTCGTAGGAACACGGCATCAGATCTGTGCCGAGGACGTTCATCTGCTGCATCTTCCGAGTCTGGCATCCAAACGGCTGCGAAACGAGTGGAGGATCTTGAAACACAGCTCCACGACAGCAACTACGGTCATCTTTATGGGGTCTTTAGCGGACAAACTCGACTTGCTCGCCGTCACTGCCCGTCAGCTGTATCCCGACGATCCGCTCGCGGATCGCTTCATGGTCGAGTACCACCGTGACGTCCCGGTCGACGATGTCGAAGATCGTGATCTCGGCGATGTCGTGAGTGTTGCTGCCGCTCACCTCGAACTTGGCCGACACCGTGCAGCAGGACAGACGCTCGTCAAGGTAATTGTGCCGCAGACACAGACCCAAGCGTCAGGCAGTGCAGTACTCCTGTTCGTTACCGATGACATTCCGTTTCTCGTCGACACGGTCCGAATGGTGCTCGATCGTCGGTCCCTCGGGATCGAGCTGTTGGTCTACCCGATGCTGTCGATCGCTCGTGACGGTGACGACGAGTTGGTCAAGGTGTTCGAGCAAGGCGCCGCTCGGCCGGTGGCGACGCAGGTGGAAGCGTGGACGCAGATCAGGCTGAACGGCTGCCATGCCGACTTCCTGTCGGATGTCGAAGACGAAGTCACTGCTGCTATTGCCGACGTGGTCCGGATCGTTGCCGACTTCCCCGAGATGCGTGAACGGCTCCTGAGTGTTGGCAGAGACGATGCGCTCGTTGCATGGTTGGCCAATCAACATTTCGTGCTCCTTGGCGCCGCGTCGTACGAGCGACGGGTTGACGTCGCCGGCGAGGTGAGCCTGCACTTGGCGGCTGGCTCCGAACTCGGCGAGTACCGCCCGGACACCCGGCTTGATGCAACAGCGGTCGGGCCACCGTCGAAGGCCGGCGATGTCAACGCCGAGCCGGTGGTGATCGCTCGGACCGAGGCGCTGTCGACCATCCACCGGTCGGCCCGGCTGACGAGCCTGGCCATCCGTCGCGCCACGGGAGACACGGTGATCGAAGAGCGATTCATTGGTCTGCTCGGGAGCGGTGCATATCGGGAGAGCGTGTTTTCGATCCCAGTACTGCAAGACCGTGCGACCGCACTTCTCGAGCTGTCCGGGGCAGCGGCGATCACGTACACGGGTCGTGCGATCAAGAACGTGGTCGAGACGTTGCCGCGAGATGTTGTCTTCGAGCTTGGTCAGCACCAGATGGCAAGCCTGGTGATCGACATCGTCGGTCTGCAGGAACGTTCCATCGTCCGCGTCTTCGATGTGGCCGAGCCGGTGGGCTCGTTCAGTACCGTGTTTGTGTACCTACCGCAGTCTCGTTTTCGTGCGGGCCTGCAACACGACGTGGCCGACCTTGTGGCCGAGCATTACGGCGGCGACGTGCGCGACGTCGAAACGTTGCTTGGCTCGAGTTCGCTCGCCCGTATCTCGATGACGGTCCGCACGAGCGGGCCGGTCGACCTCGATCGACTGGCCGAGATCGTCGATGCTGCAACCGCATCGTGGGATGACCAAGCACGCCAAGCACTTGTGGCTCGGGCCGGGGCGCAGCGCGCTCGGGACGTGTTCGACCTCGTGGGTGAGGGCATCGAGCGCGACTACCGAGCACGGGTCGAGCCGGAGTGCGCTGTCGATGACCTGCTGCGTGTCGCTGAACTGATCGAGCGGCAAGACGAATCGGTCGCGACCTCGATGAGTCGATCGACCGACGCGACGACAGGAGAGTGGCGTTTCAAGGTGTTCCGCCGCGACCACGCTTCGACGATTGCCGAACTCGTCCCGCAGCTTGCCCACCTCGGACTCCACGCGGTCGAAGAGCACCCGAGCGAGTTCGTTGTCGGGCACGACACGGTGCGCCTGTATGACATCGGTGTCCGTCTGGATGGCGATCTCGAACCCACCGATCGACAGATCTCCGAGGTGCAACTCGGATTCCGCGCACTACTCCATGGTGATGTGGAGGCCGATGGGCTCAATCGTCTGGTGCTCGCTGCAGGGGTCACCATTCGACAGGTGGCGATACTCCGGACCTACTCGCGTTATCTCCAGCAGGCCGGTTTTCCCTTCAGCCAGAAGTACATCGAGGAAGTGCTGGTTCGGCTCGCTCCGATCGCCAGCGCGCTTCTCGATCTCTTCGCAGCGCGCTTCGACCCGGCGAGCGAGCCCAGCCCGATCGAGTCGGCAGTCGTCGCCAACGCCGTGCGCGCCGATGTCTTGGGACGACTCGAACGGGTGCCTTCGCTCGATGACGATCGCATCTGTCGGGCCGTGCTGGTCCTGATCGACGCCACGACTCGAACGAATGCCTATCGCCCTCGCCCTGATGGTGCGCTTGCCGAAGAGATCGCTGTCAAACTTGATGCGAAGTCGGTCGGATTTCTACCGGAGCCCCGGCCGATGTTCGAGATTTTCGTGTGTTCGCCGCGCGTCGAGGGTGTCCATCTGCGTGCCGGTGCGGTGTCGCGAGGTGGTCTGCGCTGGAGTGACCGTCGCGAAGATTTTCGTACCGAGGTGCTCGGGCTGGTGAAAGCCCAGATGGTCAAGAACGCAGTGATCGTTCCGGTCGGAGCCAAGGGCGGTTTCGTTGTCAAGCAAGGCTCGGCACCGCCGTCCGACCGTGACGCAGTCCGTGCCGAGGGGGTGGATCGGTACCGGCGCTTCATCCGGTCGTTGCTCGATGTCACCGACAACCTCGTTGCAGGAGGCGGAGGTGCGACGATCGTCGTGCACCCGCCGTCCTGTGTCATCTACGACGGCGATGACCCGTATCTCGTTGTCGCGGCGGACAAAGGAACGGCGACGTTCAGTGATATCGCCAACGAGGTGGCCGCTGACTACGGCTTCTGGCTCGGTGATGCGTTCGCATCGGGTGGGAGCAACGGCTACGACCACAAGGTTATGGGCATCACGGCGCGTGGCGCGTGGGAGAGTGTGCGGCGTCATGCACGCGTGATGGGTAAAGACGTCGAGACCGACTCGCTCACTGTTGTTGGCGTCGGTGACATGTCGGGTGACGTGTTCGGCAACGGCATGTTGTTGTCGACGCACCTCGAACTGGTCGCGGCGTTCGACCATCGCGACATCTTCCTCGACCCGACCCCGAACGCTGCGGTTTCCTTCGCCGAACGGAAACGGCTGTTTGAGCTGCCGCGCTCGAGTTGGGCCGACTACGACACTGGGCTCATCTCGGAGGGCGGTGGCGTGTACTCGCGCTCGCTCAAGTCGATTCCGATTTCTGACCAGGTAGGAACAGCGCTCGGCCTGGCCGACGGGATCATCGAACTGGCACCGAATACGCTGCTGTCCGCCATCCTTCGAGCCCCGGTTGAGCTGCTGTGGAACGGTGGTATCGGGACCTACGTCAAGGCAAGCACCGAGTCGCACGAGTCGGTCGGCGACCGCGCGAATGATGCGATCAGAGTCGACGGCGCCGATTTGCGCTGCAGCATCGTCGGCGAAGGTGGCAACCTGGGGCTCACCCAGCTGGGTCGGGTCGAGTACGCAATGGCTGGCGGCTTGATCTACACCGATGCCATCGACAACTCTGCCGGCGTCGACTGCAGCGACCACGAGGTGAACATCAAGATCGCGCTCGCCGGCCTCGTCGCCAATGGTGAGCTGTCTGACGTCGATCGGAACGCGCTCCTCGAAGAGATGACCGACGAGGTCGCCGAACTGGTGCTCGACGACAACCGTGCACAAACGCTCGCGTTGATGATCGCGCGTACACAGTCGTTGCCGATGGTCAACGTGCACGCCCGTTATCTGGAGACCCTCGAAGAGGAGGGTCACCTCGACCGGGCACTCGAAGCGCTTCCCAACGACAAGCAGATCGCAGAACGCCAGAGTGCCGGCAGTGGGCTTCGAGCCCCGGAGTTTGCGGTGCTGATCGCGTCGACGAAGAACGCTGACATTGGGCAGGTCATCGCCAGCGATCTCCCGGACGAGGCGATCCTCGAAGCCGACCTCTTCGAGTACTTCCCCCGGCCGCTCCGTGAGCAATTCCCCGAGGCCATTCGCACCCATCGGCTCCGTCGCGAGATCATCGCTACCGGCCTGGTCAACAATATGGTGAACCTCGCGGGCATCTCGTTCGATCACAGAATGACCGAGCAATCGGGCGCATCGGTTGCCGATGTCGCCCGAGCATTTGTTGCATCACGGAACATCCTTGACTTCGGCGACCTGTGGCGGGAGGTCGATTCGCTCGGCAGTTCGATCGACCTCGACGTGCAGATCGAACTCTTCTTGGACGTCCGGCGCATGGCCGAACGCTCCACCACGTGGCTCCTTCGACGGCGTCACGCACCTCTTGACATCGCGGTGGCGATCGACACCTTCTCGGCAGGCTTCGCCTTCTTGAGCGAGTCGCTCGACGACGTGGTCGGCGGGCGTGTCGCCACCGAGATCCGGTCTGTCCGCGACGGACGGATCGCAGCGAACGTACCGCCCGCGCTGGCAGCCCGGTCGGCGCGCTGGCCATGGCTACACACAAGCTTCGATGTCATCGAGATCGCTCATGACGAGTCGTGCAACGTGGCCGATGCTGGTACGGCCTACTGGTCGGTTTTCGAATCGTTCGAGGTCGGCTGGCTCTGGGATGGCATCGGGGCGCTGCCGCGTTCTGATCGCTGGCAGACGCAGGCCCGCGCCTCGCTCCGTGACGACCTGATGACAGTGCTCGCAGACCTCACAGCGCACGTGATCCGCACGGCCGAAGGCTCGCCAGAGGCGTGGATCGAGGCCAATCGTTCGGCTTACAACCGGATGATCGACATGGAGACCGAGATCCGTCGGGCCGAATCGTTCGATCTCACGACCCTGTCCGTCGCACTCCGCCAACTGCGCAACCTCACGGTCAACGCAACGCGCTAAGGGGTATGGCGGGTATGGCGGGTGTGGCGGGTCAGACCCACCAGCCGCTGAAGTCGACAACGAGGTTGGCGGTCCCACTGGTGAACAGGCACGACCGGCCGTCTTTGGTGAGCTCAGTGATTGCGCCGTTGGCGTTGGCCTCGCCAGGGGCCGCGGAAACTGCTGCGGTGAGCGGGCGTTTGCCGCACGACCATGAGGTGACGAAGCCAGGTGCGGTTTGGTCGACGACGGTGATGACCATGCTCACAGCGACCGGGTGGGCGCCGTCCGGCGGAGCCGGGATCTTGAGGCCGATCGATGAGCCAGCTGTAAGCGTTCGTCCGAGTCGGCTGTCGAGCAGGCGCTCGGGGTCTGCGGGGACGAAGTGGAGGCCACTCTCGGCGAAGTACCCAGTGAGGTCGATGACGAGGTCTGTCGCTGTGGGCGAAGAGATGCAGAACGACTGGGTTGAGTCGAGGGCCACGATGGCGTTGTTGCTGCGGGTGGCCTGGCCGTCGAAGTTGAGCGATGCGGTTTGAGGACGCTTACTCGAGCACGGGTAGGCCGTGATGAATCCGGGGCCGACCGCATTGACAGATGTCAGGTTGACCGATGCAGCGGTACCGCCGTCAGGAATGATGCCGGCGAGTGACACCCGGGTCGTTTTGTTCGAACGAAGCGGACCGTCGAGGCCGACGCCGCTCCGCGTGTCGACCACTCGAGTCGACGGGGTGACGTGGAGGCCGCTCTTTCCTGCGGGGCCGATCCAAGCAGTGGCGTCGATCACGATGTCAGTCTCGACCAGCGAGAACACGCAGATATCGCCGAATTTGTCGAGCTTGGCGATCGTTGAGTTGCCGATCGTGTCGCCATCGCCGAAGACCAATGATGCGGTTCGATTGGCGACGGGTATGTCCAGGCATGGGGTGATCTGCAGGTAGCCGTTGGCTGACGGGTTGACCGCCACGACGTTGAGGACAGCGCTCGTCGGTGTCGCTGAGATGGCGGGGTGATCGCCCACTGAGACGCGGGTGGTCGAGCCGGCTGCGGCCCGGGATGCTCCACCGATTCCGATCCGAGTATCGAGCAGCCGGATCGGGGCGATCGGAGTAAGGAGGTCACCATTGGTGGGGGTCGTGGGGGTCGTGGGGGTCGTGGGGGTCGTGGGGGTCGTGGGGGTCGTGGGGGTCGTGGTGGTCGTGGGAGTGAGAGTCGTGGTCGCCGTTGGGGTCGTGTTGATGAGGGCGGGGACTTGGAGCTTTTGGCCGTTGACGGCCAGGACAAATTCGCCGATCGAGCCGTAGGTGGTGAACCCGGTGGCTGGCGTCAGCCACGCGCGACTCGTGACACGCACGGTGTACGTCCCCTGAGCAACATTGGCGTTGAGCGTCGTCGACCATTCACGAGGTCGTGGTGGAGTCGCTGCCGCGAGCAGGGTTCGGCCGTCGAGGAGTTCGACGCTGGGAAAGAGATTGGGGTTGGCAGTCGTGGGATTGACAGTAAGAGAGAGCGGGCCAGCACCGACTGTCACGCTGAATTCCGTTGTGCTGCCGCCAGCGGCGATCGATCCGATGACAATGTCGTTATTGTCGAGGGCCGGTACAGGCCTGCCACTTGCAGAGCGGGCGCCGAGCCGGTCGAAGAGAATCGACAGATCGTCTTGGGTTTGTGTTGCGCCCGGGTACTCGCCTTTGGACCATTGGGTTTGTGACGCGTTGTAGCCAGCGCCCATGATCGGTGCCCAGCTTGTTCCGGTTTCGTCTGAGTGGCCCAGGTAGTAGTCGAGCGATTCGAATCCATCGTGATAGAGACCGAGCGTGTGGCCAGCTTCGTGCGATGCTGATTCGGCGACGTACTTCCAGTAGCCGCCGGCGAGGTTGTCGCTGAAGACGAAGGCAGGGGTGCGCTTTTCGGTCGGGTTGTCGATCCAGAGCATCGAGTTGATGTAGGCGACGCCACCCGAATTGCCGTACCAATTGTCGGTGGGAGAGATCACGATGCGGATGCCGTAACGGCCGTCGGTGGCGCTGTCGCGTTGGAGGTCGTCGAGGCTCGGTTCTTTGGTCGTGACGTTCACGTTGAAGGGAGCGAAGTCTTCGGCAACCATCTCCCAGATGTTGACGATGTAGCGCTCGGTGTTGGCCGGGTTGCTCGGCCGATACGGGGCTGACGTGAAGGTGGCGGGCCGTGGCGACTGATTCCATGGGGTGCCCGTGGTGGTGTGGCCGGTGAAGTCGAGGTAGATCGTCAGGTCGGCGGATGGGTTGGAGTCCAGTTGGTAGGCCTGCGAGGCCGGTGGCGATTCCTGGCTGGAGCCATCAATGCTTCGACCGAGGCTCTCACTCTGGGCTGGTTCGTACAGAGCGTCGAGAACATCGTGCCCGAGGTGCGGGCCGTATGTGCTGGGTTCGGTGACGAGAAGGCCGGCGTTTGTCACCTCGACCGTGTCGTCGAGTGCGACTTCGATCGGGATGTCGACCACGTTGCCGTCAGGAGTAACGAGTTCGACAAGTTCGCCGCTGCCCTTGTTGAATGCGGTTCCGTCGTCGAGGCCGATGTCCGCAGGTGGGCTAGTCGAATTGGTGTCGAGACCATTGGCGAGGACTGGGAGAGGAGCGAGTGACAAAGCGGCACCGACCGCGCACATCACCATGTGTTTTCGGAAGAATATGTTGCTCATCAGTCACCACCATCGACCGACAAGTCATGGTGGGTGAGGCTCGACTCTTCATCTTGATGCAGTGTTCCATTCGTCCGTATGTGGTCTTTTTTTTAACTTGATCCAGCCTTCACAGTGGGGAGATAACCGGTCATTGATAGCGAAGGTTGTGCACCATGGTCAACCCGCTACGACGGCGACGGATAGCGTCGTTCACGAAATGACTTTTCAACCTCCCTTTCAACCTCGCTTTCGATTCGCACCCTCGCCGACCGGCTTCTTCCATGTCGGAGGCGCCCGGACGGCGTTGATGAACTGGGCGCTCGCCCGGCGCCTCGAGGGCACGTTTGTGCTTCGCATCGAAGACACCGACGAGGCGCGTAACCAGCCTGAGTGGGTTCAGGGCATCATCGATGCACTGGCTTGGATCGGCATCGACGAGAGCGATCCGCATTTCGAGGGTCCGCATTTCCAGAGCGCAAACGCTGACGCGCACGTCGCGGCAGCCCGCCGCCTCGTTGAGACGGGTGCGGCGTACTACTGCGATCTGACCGGCCAAGAGGTTCAGGATCGAGCGAAAGAGCTGGGGATCACCGGTTACGACGGCTACTCGCGTGACCGCGGGCTTGATGCCGGTCCGGGCCGCGTGTTGCGTTTCCGGGTACCTGAAGGCCGCACAATCGTTCACGACCTCGTGCGTGGCGACGTCGACTTCGACAACGGGACAATCGAGGACTTCGTACTGCTTCGCGGCAATGGCGCCCCGATGTTCCTGCTCGCCAACGTCGTCGACGACATCGAGATGGCGATCAGCCATGTCGTGCGCGCCGAGGAGCACCTGCCGAACACTCCGAAGCAGCAGATGTTGTGGGACGCGCTCGGTCACGCCCCACCTGTGTGGGCTCATGTGCCGGTGCTCGTCAACGAGCAGCGCAAGAAGCTGTCGAAACGTCGCGACAAGGTGGCGATCGAGCAGTATCGCGACGACGGCATCCTCGCCGATGCAATGGTCAATTACCTGATGACGCTCGGCTGGACGCCGCCTGGTGCCGAGGAGGCCGGCAGCGAGATCGTCACATGGAGTCAGATCGAGGCCGACTTCGCGCTCGAGGACGTCAACTTGTCTCCTGCCTTCTTCGACGTGAAGAAGTTGACGGCGTTCAACAAGCAGTACATCAAGAACATGGACCCTGCCGAGTACCTTGCGGCCGCGTCGGCGCAGTTGCCGCCTGAGTGGGACCGTGCACGCTTCGCCGCCATTGCGCCGCACATCCAAGAGCGCCTCGAGCGGCTGACCGATGTGCCGGGAACCGTCGACTTCCTCTTTTGGTCGCAGGGTGACAATGCTGCCGAGATCGATTATGACGAGGTGTCGTGGGCCAAGGCAACCGCTCCCGAATGGTCTGGGCCGCTCTTGAGTGATGTCATCGACGTCTACGACGCCCTGGCATCGTGGGATCATGAGTCGCTGAAGGCTGCGATCGAAGACGTGATGGTGCGCTTCGAAGTGAAGCTCGGCAAGGCGCAGGCACTGCCGCGCGTCGCGGTCACCGGTCGGGCTGTCGGCCCGCCGCTGTTCGAGTCGTTCGAAGCGCTCGGTCGAGACGAAACGCTGCGGCGACTGCGCGCAGCGTTTCGTCGGCTCGGGAGCTGAGGAGCCCAAGATGCCAGGTGCGCTGACGGAGCAGCGTGACGCCACGCCCGTGAGCCCGCTCGTCAGGCGTGCTCCGCGTCGGCGTCGTCAAATACTGTGTGCAGCGAGCCTGGGTTGTGCCGTTCTGCTCGGCTACTACCTGGTCTCGTTTTTTCAGGTGTACGCGACCGGTCGGGATGATCAGGCTCGCTCAGTCGACGCCATCGTGGTGATGGGAGCGGCCCAATACGACGGCCGCCCATCACCTCAACTGGCGGCCCGTCTCGACCACGTTGCCGAACTCTGGCCGCAAGGGTTGGCACCCATCGTGGTCGTCACCGGTGGCAACCAGGCGGGTGATCGATTCACCGAAGCCGAGGCCTCGGCCACGTATTTGGTCGAACGAGGCATCCCGGAGGCGTCGATTGTGCTCGAAGACCGTGGGGTCACCTCGTTTGAGTCGCTGCAGCGGGTGGCGCACCTCCTGGCCGAGAGCGCGGGGAGCAACCACAGCAGCGTGCTAGTGGTCACCGACCCGTATCACTCGCTGCGCTCACGTCTGATCGCCGAGGAAGTCGGTATGACGGCGTATGTGTCGCCGACGAACACGTCGGTGGTGACCGGTGTCCGCTCGTTGGAGCGTCACTTCTGGGAAGCTGGTGGTGTCGCCATCGGGCGTGTGATGGGCTTTGGCCGCCTGAGCGAACTCACCGACTGATCGGTGTCGGAAGAGGGTCTTCGAAATCGACGGTGGTCGGTGGAGCTGACCGCCGATATGCTCCCGTCTGCATCGTCCGGTGAGTGTGAAGAATGCTCGTCGGACAAGCGCTCTGGGGTGTGGTGTAATTGGCAACACGGCAGTTTCTGGTTCTGTTATTAGGGGTTCGATTCCCTTCACCCCAACGTTTCGCTCGGACCTTCGGGCCGAGGGAATCACTGTGCGACGGCGATATCGTCGACGGTCGCAACAGGTCCCGTTCGTCTAGTGGCCCAGGACTCCACCCTCTCAAGGTGGCGGCACGGGTTCGAATCCCGTACGGGATACCAAAAAACACCGGTCAGAGCCGCTCTTCCGAATTGAGGGAGAGTGGCTCTGCTGCTTTTCTGGACTCGTTGCCAATCC
>Ga0209491_10007775_pt1 | contig 13961 bp, 11 predicted proteins | sample BON02_FD_187213 | JGI IMG/M metagenome (GOLD analysis project Ga0209491, IMG submission 187213) | Freshwater microbial communities from Lake Bonney liftoff mats and glacier meltwater in Antarctica - BON-02 (SPAdes) (version 2) | ecosystem: Environmental > Aquatic > Freshwater > Ice > Glacier... | reverse complement strand
AATAACTCTTCGCGAAGGGTTATATTAAAGATCGAACTAGAATTAAACAACCTAAACTCAATCTTGTCACGGTCGGCCGTGACTCCAGTTTTCCCTTAGAGACGCTCAAGAAAACCATCAAGACCATGGTTGCAAAATACCATAACCCCGAGAAGGACGGTTCGATGTTCAGGGCGATGCTTAAGACCAACACTTGTTATATACGGTTTATGCCTCCTTGCAGAAAAGCTGAATGATACCGTCATTATTTTACATAAAAAAAAAATAATACCTTGATTTTAGATAGTCATATACGTATACATATACATGGGTATAGTGACTGGGAGAAATGTAGAGGTGATGTGGATGCGAGAGGCCACCGGGGGCTGCTTGTCGACTGGTTTGTACATGTGTAGATGTCTTGTGTGTGATTGTTTTCTTCATTGAGGGTTTAGAATCCCGTTGGAAGCGATTTGGGTAATTTCCAGTGCGGGAAACAAACGTACTATAGGCCGGCCGAAGGTTAATGAATCAATTTATTAATTCATTAATTAATGAATTGATGAATCCATTAATTCGTTAATTAATGCATTAATGCATTAATTAAAAGAACAAGATTCTGAGCTGAGATTCATGGAAAATAATTTTCTTACTGCATTAACAGGATTGAATACCCATGAGGACTTATTCAAAAAATCCGGCCTGCGGCGCATCTTGAACGAAACAAAAAGACAGTAAGATAAGCCTTGGCGTGGGCCGACGGGGCTCCATGCCGCAGCTCGCGAGCTACACCAACTGCTAGGCCAATTACTCAGATCGGTCCCAAAGTGCCTCAAACATCCGGCCGGCCCCAAGCAAAAGTTGATTCACGGTGGTGCCATATGGGTGGTGGGAGTATAACTATAATTATCTCGTATAACAACAACTATTTCGTTTAACTACCACTCAAAGACTCTCGAATACAACGTCCCGAGCTTGAATCTTTTCTCCCTTAACTTAGATACAAAAGCTTGTGCGATTAAAGCACTCAAAACGTGCATCATGTCCAAACGTACATTATGTCAAAAAGTGCATTATCTTCTGCCTGCATTATCTTCTGCCTGCATTATCTTCTGCCTGCACTTACCACGGGCGGTCCTGTCTACCATTTCTGCATTGCAGCGCATCAAACAAGTGGTTTTGTGAACCGTACCGTACCGTATTGAAAGAATGCGGACAAATGTGTACCGACGAAAGTTTGGATGTTGCTATATAGCAAGACCATATTCACTCAAGGACTTTTGGGACCACTCTGACTTACCCCACCCCCCCCTGGCAGTGCGCCTGAAGGTCAGAGTGGATCGGCATAGGGATAGAGTGATCGGCATAGGGATAGAGTGGGGACGCTAGGCATAGCGATAGAGTGGGCCTAGCGATCGGCATACCGATAGAGTGGGCCTAGCGTCCAAGTTCCGAGTCGATAGCCATACCGATGTATGGCACACTCATCATCTATGCCACACTCATGATACATGGCACACTCATCATCTATGCCACACTCGTCACATGGCGTTCTGTGCATCTGTGCTCCTGTGTCTGTGCGTATCTATGCGTGCTTTACAACATACCTGTTCGTGGATCAAAGAGGTCGGTTGCAGACAACAATAGAGTCAGTTGCAGCCATATATAGAGACAATTGACCTGTTCATGCGTCACAACTCTACAGCACACTGCAACACACTGCAACAAGCTGCAACACACTGAAACACACTGCAACACGCTGGCACACACACAGAGTCAATTGACCTGTTCGTGGGTGATATGCGAGGGGAACAAGAGGCCCTCAACACACGTCCAGAGAGGAAAAAGAAACCTGTAATACGAGAGACAGAAGAGACCTGTAACAGAGGTCGAGACCTGTTGGTGTATGGGCTACAGGCATTCCGAAGGTGTGTGGGCTACAGGCATTCCGAAGGTGTGTGAAAAGACATATATATGTTTTTGTGAGTGTTTTCCGTGTGTTTATGCAATGATATGTAGCGGCGGCTACCTATGAGGGGCGGCCCTACAGGTTAAGGACTTTTTTGCAAAAAAGATGCTCCTGTGTCTCTTCTGCTAAAAGAGCCTTACACAAAGAGGGCTTTTGGGCGAAAGCGATAATCGCACATAGGAGTTGGCCAAAAAAGCAATAACTTGCGACACTCCCCCGGGGTTTGGTCGTGCTCCTGTGGCCTGCGGCAGCCCCAAGCTGCCGCGCGCCACTGGCGCGCAGGTCCTACGCAGAGGTTACTTCTGCATCCCGAGGGCATTTTCGATGCATCATTTTCCACAAAACCTGCACCGACAAAGTGTTTTGAAAAAACACGCACAGACAAACTGTTCAACAATTTGATTCACTGTTCAAAACTAGAAGCGATACCTAAAAATAATTAAAAACATTCAAGAAGATCAAAAAATATACTGGGCCGAAGATTGCACAAATCCAAATAAGAAAACTCATTTGGCATAAACAAGGAATGAAAAAAAGAGAAATAAAATAAATAAAAAATTTAATAGAAAAAACTGGGAAACCAGAAATGACTGCATAGTGAAAGTTGGTGGTGTGGGCGTCGAGGGCATGATGAAGTTAGAAAAGTTGGAGTACATATGTGAGAAGAGAAATAAAGGGAAAACTTGTAACATAAAGTGCTGTTGGCTCTCTTTCTGCTTTTGCTTTCTAGCTCTCACTTTCTGCTTCTTCTTTCTTATTGTCTAATTTCTGCGTTTTCTTCAAATGGTCCAGCACCCCTTTCCGAGGCTTTTGATCGAACAACCGTTCTCCGTCTTGAGTGCTCTTGTGACTTTGTTTTTGTAACGCGTACGCGTGAAACACCGTGACAACAATTTGAGCAGCTTGACGTCGAGTGTACCGCCTTGATCATCTGCCAGAGTAATCACCGTGTTGGGGTCCCAATGCTCTTCGAAGACCGGGAATGGTGTCACACTCTTTGACAATCGCGTCGTGTTTATCTCGATCTACTCACTCAAGAATGTATCCCTGCCATCAACAGGTGTGCCTTCTCTACTCGCGAACGACCAGAGTCGCCAGATGCAAATCCTTGATCGCACAGTCATGCTGCAAGCTCTGGACCTGAATCATGACAGCTTGATCAAGTTGTATGCGCTCGTTCAGATAGGTCTAATAAACGGCCTTGACATAGACGTCGTCACGGTATCTACTTGTTTCAATGTATGTATACCGAGTGTTGTTGATAGGGCCACGGAGGATCTTCGTTTCGGAACGACTGTGCAGTGCGGCGGCCGGACGTGAAGACAAATTCAGCAGAGTCAAACAATAAACCAAAGACAACACACAGGCAAATTCGTTTGTTTAAAAGTGTTGTTATTAGTAGTAGCGCAGTAATCAATCGAACTGTGTGAAAGTCGACCACGAATGGTTGCAATTCTTATCTCCTTCATACAGATTCATGGGGCAGTTGACGCGAGAACACTGCTGTGATTTTGTTGCAGACGAGTATGTTACTCCGTAAAGACCACATTGCGTCGGGGGGGTCGCAAATGGCACACCTTTGGCTGTGAGTTTCAAGCGACGAGCTATCATCCTTGACGTGACCTTGACTTTTTTGTGCGGTACCCCACTAGCCTCCACATATTTTTTGATGTCTATACCTCTAAAAGAGTGAAATGGAGCACCAGCGGTCGATTTTCTGACCATAGGAACCGTGACATAGTCGATCATTCCTGTTCCACGTGTCCCAGGACATTTGGAACAGAAAATTTTCTTTGCACGACCACGGTGGCTTGGATCCTTTGACCAATGCCAGGCGTACTGTGCATTTTATCGTGCTGAGCCCTTTTCGAACCTTCATATGAAGTGCACATGTTTTCAGGAAGCAGACAACAGTTCTTGTTGCACTGCCACCCACCACCATCAGTTGCAATCACTTCACCTCTCTCAATTTTCTCCTCAATAAAGGGAGTGGATCCAGAATCAAAACAGGGATCCAATCCCGAAATGAATTGTTTGCCCCAGACTTCAGACGGCACAATGTACTTTGTGGCTTCATAATAATCAGTGGTGAGTTCAACTATCTTTTCATGAAGACTTTGAATCTCCTTCGTAATTGGGGCGACCTCAGTCACAAGTTTCACGTACAACACAATAGATAACGAGCCCTCCTTTTCTATTGGACTAGCAAACCCACAGTGCTGACTTGCGCAGGTCTCTGGGAAGATCATGTTGACTGAAAAACCAGATGCGGAATCCTTGCCAACATGATCAATCAGATCTTTCGTCAGTACCATCTGGTCTACGGTAGGACATGGAAAATAGAAACCATTGATATGTATGATTGCTTTAGGTTTCATGCGTACCACCTGGTTCAAGAACGATGGCCAGTCGTTGTGCGGTCCACCTTGGAAAACATAGTGCCTTGCGCGTAACCCCATAACCTGAAACGATCAAATGGTACAATGTTAGTCAATCGTAGTACTCATCGGCATCTGCAGTGCAAAATCTACGTTGAAACTCTCATGTACAAAATTACTCGCAAATGGCGCAAATGCTCAAAGGGAACCTTATCATGCGACAATGAAAAAACAAAGGGATGAGATAGGCCTGGAGAAAGTTCGTACCTCATTCAGTTGCTGAAGGGAAAATAGGAAATTCGTCAATGGATCATTCCCAACCTTGGGACGATCGATGTTCGGAATCCTGATCTCTCCATATTCATTGTTGAATTTTTGAGCAGATCGATAATGCAATCCTTATATTTTAGTGACTTGTGGGTGCCAATATTGATTTTTCTAATATTGTCAGGCATCCATTCGTGATAACACAGACGGCGAGAACGGCATTGAAAGAATTCTGGACGAGCTTGGCTTGCACAATGAGAAAAATATGTCAAAGATGCGAGCGGATTTATCCTAGCTTGAACACCCCCAAATTATTACTTACCTCACCACATCCTGTGGCGAAGAAAAGAATGAGTAGTAGACCGCCAAGGTGTGTGCACTCTATGCTGGGTTGAGCCAAACACAGATATTGTAGTGGTGCTCGGTACTGAATGTTGCTTCATGTTTGTTTATAATGGCATGTTATGTACTCTGCAGAACTACAACGACTCCTCGGATCGAGGGTCAACTCTTGCATTGTTGCCGCATTTGTGAGAAAGGTTCTGGATCCCGCAACGCGACGTGATGGAAATGGGAAGGCATCAAAGGTGCAGGCCTTGATTGGGCAGTATATCGTACGTCAACATGCTGGCACGCTTGGAGGGATGCACACGAATGAAAAAGTGAATGTCACAGGCAAAGCATCAAGTGAATGTGCCCCTCACAGCAGTACAGCAATTCATATACAATCAGCACCGACTCGGACTGCAAACATGAAAAGCAGGGAGCGAAGACAACTGGTCTAAAGACAGGGAGAAACAGGACCCGGGCCCGGAGGAAGATGGAGCAGCATGGCCGCTCACCGCGTCACTGCGAAAACTGCGTTCGCAACACCAGGCGGAGTCGCCAATCGCCACACGATATATTCTTGACAATGACTCGGAATGGAGTGCCAATAATGTGCAAGGTCAAAGTGGAAGTTGTCGTATCTTGTAATGCAACTAAAATTGCGTCTCACGTTAAATGACTGGTAACTGATTCAGAGTAGATACGAGAAACTTCATCTGGCAGACTAATAAGCCGCGACTTGAGGGGGGGCGAGAAACTTGTTGAGAAAGACAGAACTACAACCTCTTCAAGCGATACATGAAGTACTAGCCCATTGGGCACATGGGCAGTCCCTTTGACGCACAATGCTTCCTTTCGTCTAAACACGCCGGGTGCGACATGCTTCCTCTCCCACTTCCATAGCAAACACAAGAATAAACTCGAAAAATGAATGAATTGGGGCATTTGTTATTGCACTGATGATGAGGTAAGGCATTGGTTATTGCATGTTGTAGGGCATTGGTTGTTGGCAAAGAAATGTTCATTTTCAAAAACACGTTTTCATCTTTCAATAGATTTTCGATTTGGTCGCATCTACTTTTGGCTAGTAGATCAGAACGAGTCATACGAACAGGGATAGCGAGTTGTACTACTAGAGCGTTTTGCATTTCAAGATTCTGCGAGAGTGCTGCCAGCAAAAGTTGTGCGTCATATGAAAATAATAATTTCTTTTGTTTAAATAAACTCTTTGTCTGTGCAGGTTTTGGGAGACAAGATGCATATTCTCAATTTTTTCGATAATCTTTTTTCATTTTGTTCCACCTGCGACGGTTTTTTGTTGACAGTGTTGTTGCAGGTGGGGACAAAAGTCAACCTGCGGCAGCCGCAGGTAGGAAAAACTGAAAAATTGGCATTTCTCCCAGGTTTGTTCGTGACCTTTGCCGCCGCGCGCCCAGGGTGCGACCGACGAGACGCCAGCCTGTGCGGTGCCTGCACACGCCCCATAGATGAACGCTCTTTGGTGAGGGGTGGGGGAGGGGAGCAGCGTTTGTGGGAGGGAAGGGATGGAACAGTCAAAGTAGAAATATTATTGTCGTTCAGCCTTCGCAGATTCGCTGAACAACACTGGTTGGGTTGGGGATTCAAAAGCTCGAAGCATGTTTGCACCCGTAGCCTTGACAGCGCGAGCTGAGGTGAATAAGAGTCAAATGCAACATAGGTATCATTAAGCGAAACCATATCGCTCAACCCTCGACGCATACGCACGCATGCACGCACACATGTACGCACACGCAGAATCGCACACACAGAATTGCACATACACACATACATGCACGTACACACGCTCTAGTACAACACGAGCAAGACCCAAAATGAAGTGGTCGGGTGGAAGGTGTGAGTGGGGTGTGGTTGGGTTGGAGGAGGCAGTGTGGGGTTGTGGGGCAGGAAGGCGGCGTGTGTGAGTGCAGACAAGGCGAGCATGAGTTGTGCAAGAGTGGGCGTGAAGGGGTGAGGGTACCTGGACTCCCTATTAGAGACTGTGTGGCAAGTCCCAACAATCGTGGCCCAAGGTGGCCCAAGCTGAGCGCAATAGATGTGACAGTCAAGACAATCTTCGAGCGTTTGTATTTGGTTTCAGGACTAACGCCAATTTACGCCCCGAGCCAACTGTCCCTGTGCCCCCACACCCCCACCGCTCATTCTGCGGCTATTTCTCGATTTCAGTGCAATTTTTTTTACCCAGTGGCCCCTCATTTTTTTGGTCAACACCTTTTATTTCTTGTACATGGGATCCTGTAAGGTAAACACTGCTTAGAATAGGGGGTTTACCACAGTCCCATCGCATTGGGATTACGTTCCAGTAACACCCACACTCTGGTCTCCTTCGTGATTGGATATACTTCATATATCTAAAAGCACACAAGCAACCCCAATCTATCGGGTCCATATGCAACTTTCTTGTAGTCCACGGGTGGGGTGGAGGGGGCTTAAGAATGGAGGTGGAAACTTAATACACAGGTAGGCTGTATTCTGTAACTTCAGATGTCAGTCGATTTGATTGGGAATCTCTGGTGATAATCTGAGTTCCAGAATATTTTGGAGAAATTACAAATTCCAAAACACAGTGACATAAGTTGTCTTGCGGAAAACGCAAACTTTGTTGCGTCTAGCAAATGCTGTAAGCTTTCACTACTCCAATTGTGGATAGATGGATTTTTTTGTGTGTGTTTTGCTGCCACACAGCTAGCGCGCCAATTACATCAGGAACGCACACAGGTGGAGGTGCAGTAATAAGGTAGCCCGGAAGCGCCTGGCTCGAAGGCACTCCAGCAATGGACCATGTACTTAATGGCAAATACATACACATGTAGTCAAATAAAAGAGAAACAGAACAAAACACACATCATGAAACGACAAACATGGATGATGAACACACGCCTGAAACGATAATTAATTTTTACAGGCTATTGTATTTATTTAATTATGTCTTTATATGTTTTCATGTTCATTTGATGTATTCAAGTTATTATCATTGTATTCATTAATTTATGTTTCTCATGTATCTGATGTACTGTATTTTTTGTATCTTTACACATTCATTTTGTATTTGGATTATCAGTGTTTTGTTAATGTAGTTTATGTTTTATTCATTGTTTTATTTTATGTATTAATAACTGTAAACATTGGAATGTTTGTGTGATTCATGTGATTATTGAAAACCCTTTACCTATAACAGGTCAGAAATAGGAATGGAAATATGCGTGCGTATTTTGATTTTAATACAAGTACACGCAAGTAGGAAGACTTTGTGAATAAATTATATCAGTATATTCACGTATGAATAGAGATTTTAAATTTATTTTTTGGACAGAAATAGAGTCATATACAAGTTTATGTGTACAACAATAGTCCTGTATTTGTATGTTTCGAAATTCCAATTGGTGATTATGAAGATGGAACAGGACACGACAGACGTAGCGCGCTGAACACAGATAAAAAGACATGTAGAGAAGAAAACATACGCACACGACACAAACTCGTAGAAACAGGCAAACAGAGAAGAAATGTGCGTAAGGGAGACCGAGGCTATTATTGGTAAAGCACCAAGGTTGGGCATCTAACTCCGAAGTGCTGATTCGCCCGAGTAATTCGGGTGTTTCGGCCCGACTGTGAAAGAGATTGCTGGGAAAGACATTAGGTCATATTAAAAATTCTGTACTAGTGTCCCCTAAGAAAATGGCCACAAACAAGAACATGCTAGGAAACAATGTTAGTCATCTCTTATTGTTCGGAGAGATACTGTAAGTGTCACACGATTCGCCAAGTAATCTGGCCGAGTCCCATTTTTGTTTTTTGAAACCACACAGCTAGCGCGCTAAGTACAGCAGGAACGCACACAGATGGAGGTGCAGTAATAAGGAAGCCTGGAAGCGCCTGGCTCGAAGGCAGTCCCAGTACCCTTCTGACGCATAGGTGCTCCTGGCGATGCTCTCTGACGCATAGGTAAGAGACTGCTATGAAGCATGCTGCTATGGTTGTGCATATGTAAAATAATAGAGCTCGTGCATGCTAAAATGACATACATATACGCTGCCCGACGACGAACAGATAGGATTGTTGAGATATGTTATATTGTTGTTTAATAAATGGAGTGCAAGAATTGTGAGCCTCCTGAAGAAGAGAAGCCTGAGATCGTGTCATGCCCACGAAAACCCGAAACACTGGGAGGTTGCCAAAAAACCAAGGGTACTGGTAGGGTGTAACAATGGAGGTGGAGGCGGATACTTTTCAAATGTAAACCGGTTAGTTGCAAAGTTGATAGGAACACTGAAACGGATATTCTCCGGTTTTTTGACCGCAAATATGTGAATTTAGAAACGCAAGAACTTTTTCCCAAAGCATATTTTACTTATAAACCCATATATGCATATTTGCCCCTGTTCATGAGCTCTTAGAATATGCAAGAACATTGGGATTTGGACCTATTTCGCTTCGGTGACGGCCGAATCTGTGGGGTTTTTCCGCCACTTTTGCGTTTTGTATAAAAGCGCTTGGACTTGCCACTTTTGTTGTTACCTAAGAACTGTATTTTTTGAGGCGCATCTTTTGAGGCGTATCTTTTGAGCCCATTAAAAATTTGGCAACTTCGTGCGCTTAAAAGTTACAAGATTTCCCACATTGTTACACCCTAGGTACTGGGACTCGGTCAAGGGGTTTTTGGTTTTTAGTTTGTTATGCCGCCACACAGCTAGCAACTCAATTACCTTAAAGACATATACAAGTGGTGCGCAGTAATAAGGTAGCCCGGAAGCGCCTGACCGAATCGAACGGCACTCCCGCAATGGACCTTGGACACATGAATGTTGTTTTGAAGTGAATGTATTTGTATGTTGGAAGTGTATTGAGGATGTGGAATTTTGTCTTGAAGTGATGGATTTGTATGTTCACCGGGGTGTATTTCCTTGCGGCGGAGTAGTATTCAAAAACCATCATTCTAGTTTTATCAACCGCCCACCACTGCAAAATGAGCTCATTTTGCATCGTACTAATTTTTAGTTACCCCCCCTTTTGATTGATTTAAACACCCAAAAACAGTGGGAGTGGCTCGTGCGCGGGACTATCACCCTTCCGAACAATGGATTTGTTGTGGAATTGTCGTGAACCAAACCCCCATTTAGGTTGGATTTCGGCGGGATATGTTTGGTTTCCAACTCCATCCAATGGTCTGAAGGCGCTCAAACCTGGCGATTTCAGGGGCCAGCTGATATTCAAATTGATGACTATTTCCGAAGGTTCAGTGTTCTTATTCAGGTTTACCACTTAACCCTGCAGGTACAACAGGTTTGTTCAATGTCACCATCTGCTCCTGGTATAAATGTGCAGGGTCGTCAGGGATTTCGACGGGCTCTTCAAATGCAAAGGGGTCGTGATCAAAAAAGCATCCAGTTCGTGCGATTCGAAAGCGAGCCTGCCACGGTGCGGATGTTCACTAATCATTTTTGCTGGTCTCAGGCAGCGGCAGGCCCAGTCAGGCAGGAGTTATGGTTGGAGCGACGTGATTGGGGCGCACTCTGGCATCGTGGCAATTTTGATAATTTCCTTCAACTGGACAGCTGTGTGCAACTTGCCCATCTCTGTGCACACAGTCATGTGGCTTTACGTGATGGCCGTACAGAACTCAGCAATGCTTTCATCGAGCGTCATCTCCAGGACATAGGTGTGTGTGATTTCAACATATCAATATGGATCCCTGTAAGTGGTGGCATTTTTTCTCACAACCACACAATTCTTTCTGATGTTGGCGTGCTTGTGCAGAACGCCCTGCTTCCCGGCCCGCATACGCGTCTCTTATTCTCGACCAACAGGCAGTGTTGACTGGTCACTGTGTAGGAGGTAGCAGCACCATCTGTTGCATTGGCCTGTTGACATGATCCAATCCTCATCATTGCTGCTCAGTTGTGTCAGATTAGGACGGACCTTCTGCGCCCCATCAGGCAAGAGGGTGATACGTAGCTTTGGCCAGGCATCATATATGTATATATATACATATATACATATATACATATATATATATATGCACTCCTTAACAGCGCAAATATTGACCGGACCCGTCCATTGCGCACAGTAGAGCAAACCTGTCTCGGCGCGCATCGCGCAAAAACCAAAAAGCGCCGAGATAGCTTGTCGGGATGAAAACAGAACTGCTGGCCTGGCCACCCAAATTTGCCATATGTGATTGCATGAATACATGGGCATCCGGGCGGGCCTGAGTTATGGGAGCCATCTTGACCGCAGAACAGAAGTAGGGCGCCCATGTGACTGCTCTGCCAGAAAAAAGCGCCGAGATGGAATATCGTGAAGAAAACTGACCTGCTGGCATGGCCATCCAAATTTACCATAACTGTTTGCATGAACCCATAGGTATCCGGACGGGCCTGACTACTGGGAGTCATCTTGACCGCGGAACAGGAGGAAAGCGCTAATGTGGCGCCCCGGCGCGGCGGAATGTCAAGAGAACGACTACAACGCCCGAAATAATGGCCCAATGCCCAGGAAAAATGCAGGAGGTCATTGTCCAAGACCAGCGCATTCCAGCGTGTCCGGGCTTGCCTCTCGGTTCCCAACGGGCACCGAGTTACATTGGATCGCGCTGCTGGAGGCGCCCGAGGCAAAGGACCTTCAGGGCGTGCAGAAATTTTTTGGATTTTCGATTTAGTGGTACAAATTTTTTGAAAGTTGAGAACACGCTGACAAACTGGCTGAAACGAGAAATTCCCTGACAACAAAGTAGAAAGGTCCGAAAAATTACATCGTGAAGATGATTTCACAAAGAAAAGTGAAAAGAACACTGGTTCACAAAACAAAGATGGGTAGTAAACCTTGAAGAGGAGGGTGAAAGCTCTGCCGCAGGGTATCGAGAACTTGAATAAGGGGGGAGGGGGGGGTCGACACCGTGACATCCTATTGTGGTAAGTATCTGGGCTGTTAAAATTGAGATAAGTCAAGAGCGCCTGGGTATTAGCAACCCCAGAAAAATAGACCCGGTAGAATGGGGTACTCCCATCTCTGCCGCAAGCAAATACTCCCCGGTTTGATTTTGAATGTAGGGATTGTAATTATTATTATTATTTTTTGATTATTTGTTTCTTTGTTTATCCTCTTTTGTTTCTTTTTCTTTTTTCTTTTTTTGGAGTTCATTAATGATGTATGTGGGTTGAGATGCATGTGTTGCCGCCCAAGAATGGACTAATCGCACTCTGGCCGTCCACGAACGGGTGGATTCCCGATTTTTAGTATTGCTCGGTAGTGAATCGACAATTACTGAGATTACTGAGTTCATATATTTTAGTCCATTAAAGCCATGCCGTGAATTTAAATATAAAAGTGAACCAGTGATTCTTATTATTGAACCCATTTTGTTTTTGTGAAACATAATATTTACATTTTACTACACGCGTGTTCGGCCACAGTGCGATTACTCCATTCTTGGGCGGTGGGGGAGCTGTAGCGTACTATGTAGAATGTACGAACGTGGTAAGGGAGTGGTACGGGAGTGATTGTGTCAACCGGGGCTATCAAGGGCGCCGAGGTTGGGTTTTCAAACTCGGATGTTGAAACTTTACCTCCATCATGTTTTGTGACATGACTTCAGTTATGTAGTCACATCTTTGAGAGAGAAGAAGAGACGGCAGACTTCAGAAATATTATTCGCCGAGGTCGCACCCCCCCCTCATTGAGGTGCTCAAGGCTAGCAATCGAAAAAATTGGAGACTGGAAAAAATTGGAGATTCTGGTACAAGACCAGTCATTTTGAAATATTGTCGGTGAACGAAGAACAGCAAGCACCTCGCAACAGCGGGAGAGATAACGCAGCAGGAATCATAATTGTATGATGAACTAGCCCTCCTCTCCTTCTACAGATTCACTTACTGCACCAAGTTGCCGCGAGCACTCCTTCTCATGTTCCTCCACTGCGCCGTGGAATAATTATCGACATGTTCCATGATTTTGGGACCAATTCTATGGTCCTCTAAGTCTGGGACTCAGCACCGAGGTGCGTTTGAGAGTAGAGTTTTTATTGAAAACTGATAGTGGGTATCTCAAGGACACGGGGGTGAATAAACCCTGGCAACCCCTGAGAATCCCCTTCGCTATAACACCCATCGGTCAGCTCCACCAGTCTCCGCCCTCGCCCATTCCAGGGGACCTGGGAAGAGGTCCCAGTCACCAGTCTCACGTACTCGAACATAGAGACACGTATGGACAGGCCCAAGTCTGTAGTAAGGGTCATCAGGGGAGTAGCGTAGACCGTCCATGTCAGCCGTCTTTTCATTGGATCAAGTTCTGGCATGTACGGAATCCGCTACCTCAGAGTATTCGACTACATCTCAGTGTCTTAGTGCGCTACTGGGCCGGTCAGGGAGAGTGAAGTTTATCCTGAACGACCTCAGATGGAAAAAAGAACCAACGCACCTATCACTCCCATACGACTACTGCCTGGCGACTCATCACCCTTAGTTGTAATTAACACGGCAGCTACTAGAGGCGGAGAAGAAATCCACTCTAGAGGAGGGGGGGGGACCGGTCCGCAAGGACCAATTCCCCTTAAAAAAAAAATCCAAAAAAAGAAAAAATCCAGAAACCCACAGGAGAGTTTGAAAGTGTCAATAGACTCTCCTCTGATTCTGGCCGGGATATTGACGAGGTCAAGAGAGGGGGGGGTGTTGTGAAGGCTGGAGAAGGACGAAATCAAATTCTTTTTTGCGTCGACGAAATCAGACATCACCACTACGCCGTTGAGTAGTAGCCGCGGTTTCTTCCCGAAGTATCGGCTCCGCCTCCGTTGTAAGGGCCACTCGGAATTCAATCTTCATTCAGCAGTCTCGTCTTGTGTTACCATCTCCTCTTACGTTGCAATTCCTCATTGCGTTGACATGTCTGTGTACGGTACATCTCTTCTTGTGTGGGTAGACCTGCTTCAAGGTGCATTCTCGCAAACAGAAACACATATACATGGTGAGAAAGTGCGGCATAAAATAGCAACCAAAACCGAACCAGCA
>Ga0209491_10007773_pt1 | contig 13964 bp, 12 predicted proteins | sample BON02_FD_187213 | JGI IMG/M metagenome (GOLD analysis project Ga0209491, IMG submission 187213) | Freshwater microbial communities from Lake Bonney liftoff mats and glacier meltwater in Antarctica - BON-02 (SPAdes) (version 2) | ecosystem: Environmental > Aquatic > Freshwater > Ice > Glacier... | reverse complement strand
GGTCACAACTAATTGGATTTCGGCGCTTTGACACCCACTCAATTGCTCTAAACGCACTTTGGCCCCGAAAAATAAATTGAAATAATCGATTTTACCTGATTTATGGGGACAGAATTTTCAAGTTGGGTTAAGATCTCGACTTCAGCATCATTAAAGATTTAAAAAAACATATACTCCTTCACGATTTTAACTCTTACTCCTTTATTATTTGTTTTGGCTCTAATTTCCGTGAACTCAGCAATCAAATTTGTAGCATCAGCGAACAGTTTTCCCAGTTTTTTTGCTGTAGCTGTCAGAAATTTTTTTTGCCTCCCAAAAATTATGGATGTGAAATATCTTCAATAGCCGATAGCGTCCAGGTTATTTTCTAGCCATTCACGAAGCATTTTTTGAGCAACTTCTGATGAATAAACCCATCCTTCAGCTACATCTTTTAAACCTTTTTCTATCGCTAGTTTTTGTTTGGGGAAAGCATATAAACAGAATCTAACTCAGATTCCAAATTCACTGGCCTGTTGATTTCTTCCAGTATTTATCTATCCGAAATTGAAGCAATTTTGCTGATCATCTGGAGTTTAAGGTTTGATTCTGTTATAGATATTTTCATGATAAACAGCACTTGGGGTAAAGTATTTATTTATCCAAAACGAGAAAAACTTAAATCCGTTTTTAAACCCCTTCAAACAACCCGCCCAATCCTAAATTTGGCTTGATTTTCAAATGCGTGTAAGCCAACTCTGTCGCCATACGACCACGAGAGGTTCGCTTCAGATAGCCTTCTTGGATCAAAAAGGGCTCGTAGACTTCTTCTATCGTCTCAGCTTCCTCGCTGCAGGCTGTAGCGATTGTGCTAAGCCCAACGGGTCCGCCCTTGAACTTTTCGATGATAGTCAGCAGGATTCGATTATCCATTTCATCCAAGCCATTGACATCGACATCAAGTGCATTAAGTGCAAACTGGGCTATGTCTAAAGTGATGGTTCCGTCACCTTTCACCTCTGCAAAATCACGTGTTCTACGCAACAGCATATTGGCGATACGTGGCGTTCCTCGACTTCGACGGGCGATTTCATAAGCTGCCACTTCATCAATGGGAGTTTTGAGAATCCCAGCCGAGCGCTGCACAATATCGGTGAGAAGCTTGGCATCGTAGTATTCCAATCTGGAATTGATCCCAAATCGAGCACGAAGCGGAGAAGTCAATAAACCAGATCGGGTTGTAGCACCAATCAGGGTAAAAGGACTCAGCGAAATCTGCACCGATCGGGCATTCGGCCCAGAATCAAGCATAATATCAATTCTGAAATCCTCCATCGCCGAATACAAGTACTCCTCCACAATAGGATTGAGCCGGTGAATCTCATCGATAAACAAAACGTCGCCTTCATCCAGATTGGTCAGCAAGCCTGCCAAATCGGAAGGTTTATCCAAGACGGGACCCGAAGTGATTTTCAGCCCAGATCCCAGTTCGTTGGCAATGATATGGCTCAAAGTCGTCTTTCCCAGACCTGGAGGACCATGCAAAAGCACGTGATCCAGCGGCTCATTCCGGTTTTTCGCAGCTGTTACAAAAACTCGCAGATTCGCCACGATTTTGAATTGGCCGGTAAAATCCTCAAAACTCAGCGGCCTCAATGCCTTCTCAAAATCCTTGTCTTTTGCACTGAGACTTTCCTCGTCTCCACTTAAGTAATCTTCTCTCATGATGAGCAAATATAGAAAATAAGCCTTGCCTTAAGTAAGGAATTTCATCGGCAAGCTTTTCACCCAAAGCAAAAAATAACTCTTAAATTTGCAGGAAATACTTTGACTTATGGCTTCAAAAGCACAAAAAAACTCGATCTATTCCCTAATCCTTTTAGTAGTAGTCATGAGCGTGTATTTCTGGAGATCAGCGAATAATCCTGAGGAAACCCAAGAAACGCAACTTACGGGCCCTGGAAAAATCACTTTTTCAGGTGAAACAATGGGTACCACCTATTCGCTGACTTACCTCTCCCAATCCGGTAAAAATCTTCAAGCTTCCGTCGATTCACTTTTGGTAGTTTTCAACTCGAGCCTCTCGACTTATATCCCTGATTCAGAGCTTTCAAGATTTAACCGAATGGACACTTTGGCTTTTACATTGCCCTACTTACCTCAAGTGCTCAATGCTTCAAAAACTGTTTATGAAAAAACAGCTGGAGCATTTGATCCTACTGTCGGGCCATTGGTGAATGTTTGGGGATTTGGTCCAGGTGGACCGCAATTGAAAGATAGCACTGACATTGGACTTTTGCTGCGGTTAGTGGGATTTGATAAGGTTGACTTTGATCAAAATGAAGTTCGTAAAACTGTTGCAGGAGTCTATCTGGATTTTTCCGCTATCGCAAAAGGCCAGGGAGTGGACGTGATTGCGGACTTTTTGAATAAAAAAGGAATCAATGATTACTTGGTTGAAATAGGCGGCGAACTTGTCGCAAAAGGAGTAAATGAAAAAGGAGAACTTTGGAAAGTAGGTATCAATCGACCGGATGAAACCGCCAGTGCATCAGATCTATACAGCATAATCGCTCTGGAAAATCGAGGCATGGCCACATCTGGAAATTACAGAAACTACTATATGAAAGATTCTGTCAAAATCTCCCACACTATCAACCCTGCTACCGGATATCCTGTGAATCATAGCTTGCTCAGTGCGACTGTTTTGGCAAAAGATTGCATGACTGCGGATGCCTATGCTACAGCTTTGATGGTGATGGGTGTGGAGCGAGCGATCCAATTGGACTCAGCATTGAGTGAAATTGAGGTTTTCCTGATTTACGGTGATGGCAAGGGCGGATATTCGACTTTTGCCAGCGAGAGCCTGAAGCCATACCTATCCTTCATTCAAGAGTAGGAATTATAAATGCAACATTATTGAATTTTATTACCTTTGCGGAAGTTATTTTTCTAAGCTTTACTGAAAGAGGGCGAAATAACTTCTGAAACATGGAATTAAACTTTCTTCTTCTTTTTCTCACTGCAATGGGTGCCGGATCTCTGGTTTTTTTAGCCCCAAAATTCAAAGACAAATATTTCAAACTTGTGCTTGTATTCGCTGGTTCTTACCTGTTTGCGATCACCGTGTTGCATTTGCTGCCTGAGTTATTCTCCAGCGGATTTGATAGTGGGAAGATGGGACTATTCATCCTGATTGGCTTTTTGCTTCAGCAAATCTTGGAATTCCTCTCCAGCGGAATCGAGCATGGGCACATCCATCACCACCATGGGGAAAGCAAAAGCGGAGTCATTACTGTGATGTTGGGATTATTTATTCATGCCTTTCTGGAGGGGACTTTGCTCTCTCATGATAACTTGATCGATGCAGAATCTGTCGCACATGTGCATGGTAGTAAATCTGTCTTGATCGGGATAGTAATGCATAAAGGCCCGGCAGCATTTGCACTGGCGGCAGTTTTGAGCAGCTCGCTGTCTAAACAGTGGACCCTAATTTTATTGACCATATTCGCTTTGGCTTCACCTATGGGAATGTGGGCTAGTTCGTTTTTATTTGACAATGGCATATTGCAAAAAGAAGGAATCGGAATGCTTTATGGATTGGTTGTCGGCGGATTTCTCCATATTTCCACCACCATATTTTTCGAAAGTAGTCCACATCATACCTTTCATTGGAATAAGTTATTGGTCAGTTTTTTTGCAGCTGGATTAGCGATCGCCTCGGAGTATTTTATTTGAGCTGATTATCCCGTCTCTAGTTGGTAAGCAGGCGTTTTTTTTAGAGCAATAATTCTAACAGCATTATTTTATTTATAGATCGAGCTGCTAAGCTATTTCATTCAAAAGTAAGCTCCGAATGATTGCCACAAACCATAACTCTTGGTGCCTGTTTCTATCAAGGAAGGAGAAAATTGATAGTTTTGCCCTTCCAAGACTATTAGACAATAACTTACTTGTTACCCTGCACTACGTACAGGGTTAAGAATCGTTCAGCTCCTTCATAGATGGTCTCAGAAAATATGTTCAAATAGATTTAGCTACGCTGGTGACGTGATAAAAAGTATCTAAACGGACAGTTTACATAATAAAACTCAACGAATACTTGATGAACTGATAAGCGAAAAAATTCGAAGGGTTGTAACCATTCATAACCCTCGGCGCAGCCGGGGGATCGAAACGATAGCGTTATTGGAGCCCTGAAGGGATGAAACTTATTTCTATTTCAAAAAATATCGCTCATCAATTTCAATTTCTTGTTCAATCAAAAGCCTTCGATATTCGTCCTCAAAGGTTTCATTCTTATGATGCTCTTTTTGCCCTTTGATGTAGTTAATCAATCTATCCCTTTCATTAATTGAACTTGTAAAACATCCATATCCATCAGCCCGGCCTGTAAAATTCGGGTGAGCTTTGGATTCTTTTATCCATGAACTCGAATATGCTTTCAAATCTTTCATAAAATCCGCAACCGCATTGGCAGGATGGATATCAACAAGCATATGAATATGGTTTTCGACACCATTGATTTGATAAAGTTTTGATTTTTTGTTTTTAACAATTCCCCATAAATAATTGTAGACATCATTTGGGTCTAAACTCAGCGTGTTCTTATTCATTTTGGGGTGGAAAATAATTTGGTAGTACATCTTTAGGTGTGAAGTCATTTTTTAAAAAGTTTGGTTTAAGAAATTTAAAGATTTTCAGTAATTGTTTCGCCCCTTCAGGGCTGATTTTTGATATTTAGTTTTCGCCTTACACTACGTAGAGGGTCATGAATCGTTAGGCTCCTTCGGAGCTGGTCTCAGAAAATATGCTCAAATAGATTTAACTATTCTAGGGGCACGATAAAAGTATTTAAACAGACAGTTTACGAAATGAAATAAGACTAGATGAATATTTGATAAGGTGTTAAGCAAAAAAACCCGAAGGGTTGCAACAATTCATAATCCTCGGCGCAGCTTGGGGATCGAAACGATAGCGTTATTGGAGCCCTGAAGGGATGAAACTAGTAAGTTCTGCCTTCAACGTTAGTATTTGGGACAGGGCTCATTTATTTTTAATGCTGTTTTAATCTTCACTGTATCGGTTATGAATTGTTTGGCTCCTTTAGAGTTACTTAAAATTGAGATCTTGAAACTTCTTTTAACTTCACGCCTCTATTGGAAAAGGGAAAAATCAGATTTTCCGCTGATTGTCACAGACAAATACGCTGATTTACGCAGATCCACTTACTTTTTATCCACTTTCGATAAAACAAACCTACCTTCCAGAATCCGAGAAAATAAAGTGATTTGATTCCCTACATTTTTTTAAATCTATCAGAAAAATGGAATTGGGAATTTTGTAAGCAATCAAGCCCATCTTTTTTGAAAAAGCGCTATTGAACCAAAGTTAATTGGGAGTATCTCGGGACTTACCGAAAATTTTTGATTAATTCGTAATGGATTAATCTATTCTTTTCTGAATCTACATAAAAGTGTACCATCTTATTTCCTAAAAAATTAAACCTGATTTGATCATGCCTAAATCCAAGATGCAGCAGTATTGGAGCAAAAATCTTAGAACCTTATTTTACCTTTTAACAGTCTGGTTTATTGTTTCATTTGGCTTTGGGATACTTGGAGTAGAGTACTTGAATCAGTTCAGGTTAGGCGGCTTCAAGCTGGGCTTTTGGTTTGCCCAACAAGGCTCAATTTTCACTTTTGTAATCCTGATTTTTATTTATGTGATTCGCATGAATAAGCTGGACAAGGAGTTTGACGTCAATGAGGATTAACCCCAAAAACCAATCAATCCAATGGAAATTTTAACCTGGACGTATATTCTCGTAGGTTTATCCTTTGCCCTATATATCGGCATAGCTATTTATACCCGAGCTGGCTCGACCAAAGAATTTTATACCGCTGGAGGTGGGGTTTCTCCGCTGGCTAACGGCATGGCAACCGCCGCAGATTGGATGTCGGCGGCATCCTTTATTTCGATGGCTGGGATTATTTCCTTCGCTGGCTATGATGGCTCGGTCTACTTGATGGGTTGGACGGGTGGCTATGTATTACTCGCACTTTTGCTAGCTCCTTACCTACGTAAATTTGGAAAGTTCACCGTGCCTGACTTCGTCGGAGATCGCTATTATTCCAATAAAGCCCGTGTTGTTGCCGTCATTTGCGCGTTGTTTATTTCATTCACCTATGTGGCAGGACAAATGCGTGGTGTGGGAATTGTATTCTCTCGCTATTTGGAAGTCCCAATCGAATGGGGTGTTGTGATCGGGATGTGCATAGTATTTTTTTATGCTGTTTTAGGAGGAATGAAAGGAATTACCTACACACAGGTGGCTCAATATTGTGTGCTTATTTTCGCTTTTATGGTTCCGGCGATCTTTGTTTCCATGCAGCTTACTGGGAATCCCGTTCCACAATTAGGTCTCGGAAGTACGGTCTCGGATGGGACTTATTTGCTTGATAAGTTGGATGGCGTGTTGACCGAATTGGGCTTTGCAGCCTATACCGAAGGCCGAAAAGGAATGGGTGATATCTTTATGATCACACTCGCACTTATGGTGGGAACGGCCGGACTTCCACATGTGATTGTTCGCTTTTTCACTGTGCCGAGGGTCAAAGATGCACGCTTGTCAGCGGGCTATGCGCTGGTTTTTATCGCAATTTTATATACTACAGCACCGGCGGTGGCGGTTTTTGGAATTTATAATACCATAGATTCTGTAAATGAGAAAAAAGTTGAGAATCTTCCGACTTGGATTAACACTTGGCAAAAGACGAACTTGATCGGTGTCGACGACAAAAATGGAGACGGTTTAGTACAATACCGTGCAGACAAAACAGTCAATGAGTTTACGATTGACAAAGATATAATGGTATTGGCTTCTCCTGAAATCGCCCAGCTTCCCAATTGGGTAGTGGGATTAGTGGCTGCTGGCGCAATGGCTGCGGCTCTTTCTACTGCGGCAGGATTGCTTTTGGTGATTTCCACCTCGGTATCTAGGGATCTCTTCAGAACTTTCAAGCCAAATATGTCCGAGAAAAAAGAGCTTCGAATCGCCCGATTGGCAGCAGCCGGGGCGGTGGTGATCGCAGGTTATTTCGGAATTAATCCTCCTGGATTTGTTGCCGAAGTGGTGGCATTTGCCTTTGGGCTAGCAGCAGCTTCATTCTTTCCGGTGATTATTATGGGGATTTTCTCCAGTCGTATCAATAAAGAAGGAGCCATTGCTGGAATGCTTTCTGGTTTGGTATTTACGATCAGCTATATTATTTTCTTCAAATTCATCAGTCCCGAGCTGAATACTGCTGAAAATTGGTGGTTTGGAATTTCTCCCGAGGGAATTGGCTCGATCGGAATGTTTCTCAATTTCTTCATTTGCATTATAGTCTCCAAATTCACCCCTGCGCCTCCACAGGCCGTACAGGATATGATTCAGGAGATTCGAATTCCTAGAGGAGCTGGCGATGCGCAAGCCCATTAAAATTTTAACTTTCAACAAAATCCTTTCCCATCATGAGTGATCGAATTCATACCCTGAGCGGATATCTCTACGAATATCAAAAAAGTGTCACCCAACCCGAAGAGTTTTGGGCGAGAATTGCAGATTCTTTTCACTGGAGAAAGCGCTGGAAAAGTGTACTGAAGTGGAATTTTAAGGATCCGGATGTGAAGTGGTTTGTAGATGGAAAGCTAAACATCACAGAAAATATTTTTGAGCGGAATCTCTATATCATTGGCGATCGACCGGCTATTATCTGGGAGGCTAATGATCCAAATGAAGCTGGTAGAACAATCACTTACAGGGAACTTTTTCATGAAGTGAACCGCTTTGCAAATGCGATGAAAACTAAGGGAATTGGTAAAGGAGATAAAGTCATCATCTATATGCCGATGGTACCCGAAGCCGCAATTGCAATGCTTGCTTGTGCCAGAATTGGCGCAATTCATTCCGTGGTATTTGCAGGATTTTCCAGCAATGCGTTGGCAGATCGGATCAACGACTGTGGCGCAAAAGCGGTCTTGACTTCAGATGGAAATTTTCGTGGCAACAAATCCATCGGTGTGAAATCGCTGGTAGATGAAGCTTTAGAAAAATCTACTGTTGACACAGTAATCGTCTACCAACGCACTAAAGAAGAAGTGACCATGAAAGAGGGTCGTGACTTTTGGTGGCATGATGTGATCGCCTCAGAATCTGATCAAAATGTAGCGGAGGAAATGGACAGCGAAGACATGCTTTTCATTCTCTATACTTCAGGCTCGACAGGCAAGCCAAAAGGCGTAGTACACACCACTGGCGGCTACATGGTTTATACCAAATATTCCTTTGAGAATGTCTTCCAATATTCACCGGGCGATGTCTATTGGTGTACGGCAGATATTGGCTGGATTACCGGTCACTCCTATATTGTTTATGGGCCATTATTGGCTGGGGCTACGACGTTAATGTTTGAAGGAGTTCCGACTTATCCGGATGCAGGAAGATTTTGGGCGGTTTGTGAAAAGCATAAGGTAAACGTCTTCTACACTGCACCTACCGCCATCCGAGCGTTGCAAGCCTATGGCACCGAACCTATCGAGGATTATGATTTGAGCTCGCTAAAAGTGCTCGGCTCCGTCGGTGAACCGATCAATGAAGAGGCTTGGCATTGGTATCATACGCATATAGGCAAGAACAAATGTCCGATCGTAGATACATGGTGGCAAACCGAAACAGGTGGGATTTTGATTTCCCCAATTGCAGGAATTACACCCACCAAGCCAGCCTATGCTACACTTCCACTTCCGGGAATCCAGCTTTGTATCGTAGATCCGGAGGGGAACGAATTGACCGGAAATTCGGTGGAAGGAAATCTCTGTATCAAATTCCCTTGGCCATCTATGATTCGCACGACTTATGGCGATCATGAGCGCTGCAAGCAAACTTATTTCTCTGCCTATCCAGGCATGTATTTCACAGGAGATGGAGTGAAGCGAGATCACGATGGCTACTACCGCATCCTCGGTCGAGTGGATGATGTGATGAATGTCTCAGGTCACCGAATGGGAACTGCTGAGGTTGAAAATGCGATAAACGAACATCCCCTGGTCATCGAATCCGCTGTAGTCGGCTATCCACATGAAATCAAAGGTCAGGGAATCTATGCCTATGTGATCTGCGATATGACCAATAGAACCGAAGCTAATCTAGTCAATGAGATCAAAGGAATGGTATCAAAAATGATAGGTCCGATTGCCAAGCCAGACAAAATCCAGATCGTACCCGGACTTCCAAAAACCCGCTCAGGCAAAATTATGCGTAGAATCCTGCGAAAAATAGCTGAAGGGAGTCTTGACAGCATGGGGGACACTTCGACACTGCTCGATCCAGAGGTAGTGGAGAAAATAATCGAAGGCAGAAAATAAAGTCTGAAGGCTGAGATGAAAAGTCTGAAAGATTAGACTCTTGTTCAATTCCTTGGAAAGGAATGTAGCGCTCGCTAATCCAGTTTTATGGAAAAACTGATCGATTATTCAGAATGCATTTCCTTCTTGTAGAAACTATAGACACCAACCATAGAAGCATAAAGTAAAATCAAAAGTGAGAAGTCTAAAAAATTTTAGATTTCTCACTTTAAAATTCATATTTATAATGAATGTAATTGTCCACAGGGTAGCTGAGTTTCTCAAGCGGTTTCCTCCTTTTTCTTTTCTTTCGAAAGAAGTTCTGGAAAAAGTGGCTTCATCCGTGGAAATCCGCTACTTAGAGAAAGGCGAGATTTTATTTAGGCAAGGACAAGCAGCCGAGGCTCATTTTTATATCTTGAAAGAAGGCGCAATTATTCTCACTGAGTCGATTCACGATCAGGAAGAAATCCGGGATCAGTGTGATGAAGGAGATGTCTTTGGAGTATTGGCTTTATTGGGAAAGCGTCCTTATTTGCTTTCAGCCAAAGTGGAGGAAAACAGCCTTATCTATGCTATTCCTGTTGCTGTCTTTGAAAAAGTATTAGACCAAAATAGTAGGGTAGCTCTTTATTTTGCCGCAGGTTTTGCTTCAGGTCAAGTTGTGGTAAGGCAAGATCTTTCCGAAGGCCAAAAAGCCAGAGGTGCCTTCAAAAGTGAATCAAGGGACCTATCGCTGATGATTTTTTCGGACGAGTCACAAATCAAATTTTCCGAAAAAGTCCTCTCCTGTCGCCCCGAACAATCGATTCAAGAAGCTGCGGCAATGATGTCTGAAAAACACGTCAGCAGCGTCGTAGTCTGCCGGGAAGATCTGCTGCCTCTTGGAATAATCACAGATAAAGATTTACGTTCCAAAGTCGTTGCTAAGGGAATTTCGCTGGATACTGTTTCTGCTCAAGTGATGAGTAGCCCCGTTTTGACTATGCGGAGAGATTCTTCTTTTTCGGATTTGTACTTGACGATGATTAAAAACCGGCTGCATCACTTGATTTTGACCGAAGATGGTACAGCTCAAAGTGCAGTTTGTGGTATTATTTCCGACCATGACGTGCTTCTTTCTATGGGAAATAGTCCGGCGGTGTTAATTCATGGGCTGATGAATACACTGGATCTTAAAGAAATGAGACTTATCCGGGACCAGGCAGAGCAGATGCTGCGCTATTATTTGGAAAATGAACTGACCATGGATTTTGTGGCCTCGGTGATGACCGAGGTCAACGATATCATCATCAAGCAGGCCATGCGAATCGCGGAAAATTCACTTTCAGCTGAGGATGATGTACTTCGAAAAATTCCATTTTGCTTCCTCTCGATGGGTTCGGAAGGTCGCGAAGAGCAACTTTTGCGAACTGACCAAGACAACGCATTGGTTTACGAGGACGTACCAGAAGCTTTGACCGAAAAGGCTCATACTTACTTTTTAAAACTTGGTACAGCAATGGTAGAGGTACTCCTGGCTTGTGGCTTTGCATCCTGCCCTGGAGATATCATGGCCAGCAATCCGAAATGGGTACAGCCGATCAGCAAATGGAAGTCCTATTTCAGCGAATGGATTATCAGACCTAATGAGGAGGCAATCTTAAGTTCCACCATATTCTTCGACTTCAGACCTGTAGCGGGTAATCTCGGGTTGGGCGAGCGACTCAGTTTACATATCTTCGAAGAGATCCAGAAGAAGAAAATCTTTCTGAATTTTCTGGCTAAAAATGCCCTGATGAATCCGCCTCCGCTTGGGTTTTTTAAAGGTTTTGTAGTGGAAAAGTCAGGTGAGCAAAAAAACAATTTTGATATCAAATCACGGGCAATGATGCCTTTGGCTGATTTGGCGAGGTTACTTGTGCTCAGTCATGGTGTGATTGGAGTTAATAATACCTTTAAGCGATTTGATCGTTTGGCAGAGTTGGAGCCTAACTATGAGTCGCTTTTCAAACAGGCCGCAAAAGCCTATGAAATCCTTATGCGAACGCGAGCTTTGGAAGGACTTAAAAATCAATCCAGTGGACGGTTTATTCAGCCTGAAAGCTTGGGAAAACTCGAGCGGCAATTGCTTAAAAATACTTTTTCGCCTATCACCGAACTCCAAAACATCGTAAAAGTCCGCTTTCAATTAGATTATTTTCCACAATGATTTGGTGGGATTTATTTGGTAAGAATGTCGAAAAAGCAGATTTTGTGGAAGCTTTTATCCTCAAAAATCAAAGGCCTACTCCTTCGATCAGAAGCATTGACCAATTGGAGTTTACAGTCTTCGATACGGAGACCACAGGCCTTTCGATAAAGGAGGATTATATTTTATCATTTGGCGGCGTCAAAATCCGGAATACAGCCATTCAGATCGAAACAGTTTTAGAGCTTTATCCCAATTCATCCAGATCAGGGGAGACAACTGCCTCGATTCATGGTCTGATCCAACGCGAAAATCAGATTCCGATTCGGGATTTCGCCGAGCAAAGCTTGGAGTACTTCGGGAATTCGATTTTGGTGGCACATCATATCGGGTTTGATGCAGAAATGATGCAAAAGGCCTGTAAGCCGTTCGGCTTAGAAAGACTGCCTAATCCAATGATGGATACCATGAATTTGGCAATCAGGCTAGAGTTGGGACCGCATGCTGATCGAAGTCAGGTGCATCCAGAAGAATACGGATTAGATGCGCTTTGTCATCGCTACCAGATCCAGACGGAGGATCGACATACTGCCGCCGGTGACGCCTTTCTCACGGCACAGCTTTTACTCAAACTTTTAAAAATTGCAACTGCCAAAGGAATTAAAAACTTTGGACAGCTGATCCGATAACATTTTTTGAATGCTCAAATTTTTCTCTTTCTTGTCTATTAAAAGATGAACGTTTAACATTACCAATCCTTCACCTGCTCTGTCCTCTGGGGAATCCTCGATCATGACAAATTCAAATCTTTCCATTCCGCTTTAAACTCAAAAAATCATGGCACAAGCAAAAAAGGAAACGTTGGAATTTGATTTAGAAAGACTGATCGCCTTTTTGAGACGGGATGAATTGGACTACCCATCTGGTGCAAATTTTTTTTGGAGAGGCGGCTTTACTCTCGCCAGATGAATTGATCCCAGGAAATTATGAGAACCTATCTATCAAAGCTACCTAACTCATAGGCTATATATCGGGAACAGCAGCTGACGAAATCCTCCGAAAAGCAGCATATTACAGTATTGCCCCCTTTTGGATTGCAGCGGCGAGAACCTAACATCCCAGAAGAGATCATACGGAGATCATTTGAAGACTATTTCGGTTTTCAGATTTTGCCTTTCGAAGCCATGTTCATTCTTCGAACTTGATATCTATAGAAAATCTCTAAAACAGAAAATAAATAACTGGTAAATTGATTATTACAAATAATACAAAGACTGTGTGACTATGTTTTTTCCATCTAGAGCAAACATATCTGCGGCAAAAAATCCTGAGCGGTTTTGACGAACGCTGGTTCTCTCAATTTGACGGCATTCCGGCCAAACCCTGAATATAATTCCATTATATTCTATAGACCAAAAGTACTTATTGTGCTGATTTGAATTGACATCTCTATGTGAATTTCATTTGTCTGTAAGGTGCGAGAAAACTTTATTTGATCTCTGTGTTTTTGGCTACAGGAGTCAGGTCTGTGGTAAAAAAACTAACCATCACTCGTTTAAACCTTATTCACCATCCGAAATAAATCATCCTTGTATTGCTTGCCAATCGGAAGGATTTTTCCTTTGAGCTCCACATGGTTTTCTGTTACAGCTTCTAATTTTGAAAAATTGACCATGTAGGAACGATGAATTCGGACAAAACGCTTCGGATCGATTTTTTCACAAAGTTTATTCAATGGGCTTACAATCAGGTGAACTTGCTGTGTGGTGGTGATTTTGCAATAATTACGTTCAGCCTCTACCCAAAGGATATCGTCTAGCATGACTTTAATCAATTTGTTTTGGTTTCGCACAAAAATCCGATCCTCTTGTCCTTCATGAAATATACTTTCCTCTGCTACTTCTTTCGTGTATCCTTTGATTCGCTCTTCCACCAGTGCGATGGTTCGTTCCAGGTTTTGCTTGGAAAAAGGCTTGGAAATAAAAGCAAATGGATGCGTCTCTTTTGCTTTTTGAAACGTTGCATCATCCTCATTGGCCGTGAGATAAATAATGGGAATATCGAGGATTTTTTGGATTGCGTGTGCAGCATCAATTCCTGTAGATTTGCCTTTGAGCTGGATATCCATCAATATCAAATCTGGCTTGGACTCCACCGCGTGATGAATGGCTTCCTCGGCTTTGGTTTCAATACCAGTGACCTCATAGCCAAGGTTGCTGAGTTGTAAACTGATATTGGCAGCAATGATCATATCGTCTTCTACAATCAATATTCGTGTTGCATTCATGCGGCTTTATTTAATTCTACTTTTAGACTCTAGTATTTGGGTTTATGATAGTACCTATCGATATCTTTTTGTCTTGTAGAGTGCCTGATGTTCATTTGTTTGTAAAGTTTTTCAGTGGTGTCTGAGTCTGTAAATAGGTGT
>Ga0209491_10007772_pt1 | contig 13965 bp, 14 predicted proteins | sample BON02_FD_187213 | JGI IMG/M metagenome (GOLD analysis project Ga0209491, IMG submission 187213) | Freshwater microbial communities from Lake Bonney liftoff mats and glacier meltwater in Antarctica - BON-02 (SPAdes) (version 2) | ecosystem: Environmental > Aquatic > Freshwater > Ice > Glacier... | reverse complement strand
GCTACTGCCGGGGATTTGCTTTTTGAGTGGGGCCGCCCGGGGGCGTCGTGGAAGGGGTCGGAGGGGGGAGAAAGTGGGTTGACAAGTGCCGCCGTTCTTTACGACTCGGAATCGATTCCAGGTTGGGCGGATCCTTCGACCGGGTTGTTCCCGGAAACGGGATCGAACCCCTCTGCGATGGGGTGCATTTCCGCCCGAACGCGCGGCAGGGACCCGGGATATTCCTTCTGGATGAAGGCGAGCATTTTCTCGCGCACCTCACAGCGCAGGTCCCACCCCGTGCTGGCATCGGCGGTGCTGAGGAGGAGGCGGAGTTCCATGGTCTGCGGGGTGGCGTCTGTCACTTGCACAATGCACACCTTGCCGTCCCAGAGTGGATGGCCGTCGAGGATGTGCCGGAATTCCTTGCGGAGAACGGAAACCGGAATGGTGTAATCGACATGCAGGAAGACCGTCCCGAGGAGGTCGGCCGAGGTGCGGGTCCAGTTTTGGAAGGGACGCTCGATGAAATAATTGATGGGAAGCACCAGCCGCCGCAGGTCCCAGATGCGGACCACCACGTAGGTCAGGGTGAGTTCTTCGATCCGCCCCCATTCACCCTCCACAATGACCACGTCATCAATGCGGATCGGTTGGCTAATGGCGATCTGGATGCCCGCAATAAGGTTGCCGAGGGTCTTCTGGGCAGCCAAGCCGAGGACGATCCCCGCGATGCCGGCCGAGGCGAGAATGCTGGTTCCGAACTGCCGAACCGAGTCGAACATCATGAGGATGCTCGCGACCGCCACGATGATGATGATGATGTTGGCGATCTTCCGGATCACGGACACCTTGGTGTAGATCTTGCGGGCGCTCAGGTTGTCCTCGACATCGATGCGATGCTCGTCGAGCAGGGCCTTTTCGGTCAGCTTGGCGGCGCGAAGCAGAAGCCAGGCGATCCCTGCGATGAGAAACATTCCCAGGAGCTTCCCGGACAGCCAGTCCAGCGTGCCGGAAAGTTCCACCGCCTCGGCGAGGACGGAAAGCCCGATGAAGGGGATGGTGAGGCGAAGGGCTGCGCCGACCACGGGGACAAGGAGGTTGTCGATGCGGCTGCCGCTTTGCGCAGCCCACTTCTCCATACGGGTCTGGATCCCCCGGATGACCCGGAAAAGGAGCCAAAAGAAGGCGACCACAAACCCGGCGTAGGAAAGCATGACGGCAGAGCGTCCCAGATTTGTGCGGAGGCTCCTGTCGGGCAGTTGATCGATGATCAACTCGAAGGCGAAGTAGGCCGTGAAGATCCACAACACCAGGACGAACGGCTTACGGGTGGCGCTGATCATCATGGCGAACCAGCCGAAGCCGTTGACGGAACGAATCGTTCCAGCCCGCTTCCGGATGAGGGACAGGAGGGCAGCCGAAAGTCCCCAGACGAGGAGGACAATCAGGACGACGGCACCCAGCCGGGCCGGGGTGAGACCAAAGGCGAGATCGCGACCCGCCCAGGCCCCGGCCCATGCGACGGTCGCTTGATCAACCCAGTCGCTGAAGGCGTGCGAGACCTTCTGCATGTGCCGTTGGACGGCGGTGCGCCGGATATCCTCGGAAGTTGCCGAAGCCGCTTCAGTTTCCGGGACGGGCGAACCGGTAGTGTCCTGGGCAACAAGGGTGCCCGTGAACAGGCCGAGGAAAGCGGTCAGGGTGAGGAGGAGCAAGCGGAGAAAATAGATCATCAGAAAAATTAATAGCGCATCACGCGGGCGAGGAACTTGCGGACTTTTTCCTCCGGGGAGTTTTCGAACAGGGCGTCCGGTGGGCCGTGCTGGAGGATGCGCCCGTCGGCGAGGAAGGCAATTTCGTCGGCGACGGCGCGGGCGAATCCCATCTCGTGGGTGGAGAGCACGATCTCCTGCCCGCCTTTGCGCAGGTCGTCGATGAATTCGAGGACTTCGGCGGTCATTTCGGGATCCAGGGCAGAGGTGGGTTCGTCGAGGATCAGGAGGCGCGGTGCGTGGGCCACGGCGCGGGCCAGGGCGACGCGCTGCTGTTGGCCCCCGGACAGCTGGCCGGGCATCTTGTGGGTGTGGTCGGCGAGTCCGAAGCGGGCGAGGGACTCCGCCGCGACGGTGCGTGCTTTGTCCGGGGCGTGGCCGTGGACTTTTTCCAGCGGCAGCGACACGTTGCGCAGGGCACTGAGATGGGGGAAGAGGTTGAAGGACTGGAACAGGAATCCGTTTGATCGGCGGTAGGCGAGCAGGGCCGACTGGGAGAAATCCACCGTCGCGTCGTTCACTTCCAGTGTGCCGGCGTCGGGCGTCGCCAGTCCGCCGAGGATGCGCAGCAAGGTCGATTTGCCGCCGCCGCTGGGGCCGATGAGCGCGAGCGTGCGCACCTTATCCGGCACGTCGAGCCGGATGGAATCGAGCGCGGTCTGGTGGCCGAAGCGTTTCACGATACCATCGATCCTAACTTTCATACTGCATCCTCCTTTCGAGCGAGCGGGCGGCGATGGAAATGGGGATCGTGAGTACGAGGTAGCCAAGCGCGAGCGGCACGAATCCCTCGAATGCGCTGTAGGTTGCGGCATTGGCGATGCGGATCTCCTGGGTAAACTCGCCGATGCCGATGACCGACAGCAGTGACGAATCCTTGACCAGCGAGACGAACTGCCCGGCGAGGGCGGGCATGACGCGACGAATCGCCTGTGGAAAAACCACGTAGCGGTAGACTTGGAAACGGTCGAAGCCCACCGCGCGGGCGGACTCGATCTGTTCGCGGTCGATGCTCTCGATACCGCCGCGCAGGATCTCGCCGATGTAGGCGCCGGCGAAGGAGGCGAGGAGGAGGATGCCGATGACGATCTTGTTCGAGAGTCCGAGTGCGTCGGAGACGAGGTAGTAGCCGACCATGAGCTGCACGAGCAGGGGCGTGCCGCGAACGAATTCGACGTAGCCCCGGCAGAACCACTCCAGCGCCTTCAGGCCACTGCGTTGGCCCAGCAGAAGGAGAATGCCGAGAATGCCACTGGCTGCGAGAGCACCGAGGGAGATGGCGATGGTGACATACCAGCCGCGCAGGATTTGCTGGTGGTAGACGAGGAAGTCGTGCCAGTTCCAATTATAACGCAGACGGTAGAAGACGAGGAAGCAGAAGCTCGCGAATGCCGCAATCAGCAGCACGGCGGCGACGATCTGGGTGCCGGCTTTCCGTTCGTTCGACATTTAGAAAATAAAGGGAATGCCCATTTCCTCGAGCATTGCCTTTTCGTCCTTTAGGTAGCGGTCGGCGAGGCGGTCGAATCCGCCGTCGGCGCGGAATTTCTTTAGAAAGGTGTTCACTTTTCCGCGCAGTTCGTCATTGCCCTTGCTGATGCCAATGGCCCATTGCTCGGTCTGGATCGGTTTCAAGAGCGCGCGCGTGCGGTCGGGATGTTTCTGATGGTAGTTGTAGACCGAAAGCTGGTCGTAGATGAACGCATCGACCTTACCCTGGACGACTTCGAGCACGCAGGCGGGGTCGTTGTCGATTACGACCCGCCCGGTGTCCGGCAGGTGATCCCGGGCGAACATTTCGCCGGTCGTGCCGAGCCGGACGGAGACCTTTTTCCCGGGCTTTTTCAGATCCTCGACGGTCTGGACGTCGGAATCGGCCGATACCAGCATGGCGATGCCGGTGCTGACGTATGGGTCGGAGAAATCGATCGACTTGCGGCGCGTCTCGTTGTCCGTCATGGAAGAGATCACGAGGTCGATCTTGCCTGTTTTGAGAGCCGGGATCATGCCGTCGAAATTCATCGGCTCGATTTGCAGTTCCATGCCGAGGTCCTTTGCGAGCGCTTCGGCGAGGCGCACGCTGATGCCGTCGGGATTTCCCTGCGCGTCTTTCATCTCGAACGGCGCATAGGAGAGATCCATTCCGACGCGCAGGACGTTTTCCTTTCTCCCGCAGCCGGTGCCAAGGAAGGCCAGCGATGCTAGAAGGAGGGCGGTGATTCGCTTCATGGGGCTGTTCATAGAGGCAACGTGGCCGGTTCGCGAGTCGAAAAGCGAGCGGCCCTCCTCCGCCGCGCGTTTCAGGGCCGAAGTTCTTGACCCGGGATCGCCGTCTTTCTTCCCGCCACCCCAACGCAAGATGTCCGGCATGCTTTTTGTTAAACAAAGAAGGTTTCGCCCCGGGGCGAAACCTTCTCAAAAGCTGACCGCGACAGGCGATCTGGCTTCAGGATTGGATTTAGTCGAGCAGAGTCACCGAGCCATCGCTGATCGAGTAAACACCACCGACGATCTTGATGTCGCCGGATTTTTCGAGATCTCTCAGGATCTTGCTGCGGTTGCGGATGTCGCTGACGGTCTGCACCACGTTGGCTGCCACGACTTTCTCGACGAACTGAGCATTCTTCGAGTTGCGCTCGCTCGCCGGAATCCCTTTCACCGAGTTAACGGCGGGAGTGATGTTGTTGAGCAGGCCTGTGATGTTGCCCACCTGGACATTGTCGCAGGCAGCCTTCACCGCGCCACAGGCCTCGTGTCCAAGCACCATCACGAGCTTTGAGCCAGCTACCTTGGTCGCAAACTCCATCGAGCCGAGCTGGTCGCCGTTTTCGATGTTCCCCGCGACCCGGCCCACGAAGATGTCACCCACCCCTTGGTCGAAGACCTGCTCAACGGGAACCCGCGAATCCAGGCAGGAGAGAATGACCGCCTTGGGGAATTGGCCGCTCGAGGTGGCCGCGATCCGCTTGGTGACATTCGGGTTCGAAAGATTGCCTTTCGTATACCGCTTGTTGCCGGCCATCAGATCGGAGAGCACCCCATCCGGTGTCAGAGCCTTCTGCTCTTCAGCAGTGGGTGAGAGACTCCCGGTGGACGTGCATGACACCGAAGCGAACATACAGGCAGATAGGAGAAGCGAGTTTCGTGCAATAGTTTTCATGTTTTTTGTCATGTCGCGGTCAAAATACACCTAAAAGGCAAACCTGCAAAAAAATTCTTACAATTATGTGTCACGCCTTATTCCTGCCACGTGCCCGGGATACTTTGTTGCAGGTCATCGCGGTCCATTTCTTCCCCGGCCTGACCGCCCGGGGGGTCACTTGACGAATTTTTTGAAGTCGAGGCGGTCCAGCCACTCTTTGAGCATGCGGGTGGAGGCGGCGCCGCCAAGCCTGCGGTTGAGATTGCTGCGATACCACATGGCACCGGCGACGCTCTCGGGGTTCGCGGGGTCGCCGATGACGACCGGGTAGCCGCTCCAACCGCCGATGGGATCGCTACGGCGGGTGATGACCCAAGTGTTGACCGCCGGACGTTGTTCGAGGTCGACGGGGATCCAGCCTTTGGTCTCGCCGGCGTAGAGCAGGGCTTTGCTTTCCGTTCCCTCCCACAGCGGATAGATCGGTCCGGTGTAGTCCCCGGTGAGAAGGAAGGCCCCGTCGTGTTTGACGGACACCTTCATGGCGGAGGCACGGATGCGGCCGACGATGCGGTGTCGGGTGTTCGCATCCGTGGGATTGTAGAGATAGTTTCCAGCGGACATCCGGTGATCGCTGGTGAGCCATGCCGTCAGGTTCCCCTGGCGGCCCACCGGATAGTGGCGGAGGGTGACGCCCGGGCGGGTTTCCGGATGGTAGGAGGTGTAGGCTGCCGAGAATACGGGGGACGCGGGGGATGTGACATTGCTGCATGAGTTGAGGAAGACAAGCGGCGCGATCAGGGTCAGAAGGAGCGAGGAGATGGATTTTATGACTGACTGCTTCTGCTGGGAATTTGCTTTCCGGGTTGACCGTTTGAGGGTCTCGTTGAAGGGACCGGAGAAGGGAGAAACGGGGTTGCGGGGGGAAGAGGGGCAGGTCTTGAGCTGAGATGATTGACCAGGGGTCCACTGGGGCGGAAGGTCAGGCCGCCTGCATCCGCAGGGCGTTTCGGGGTGGAAATTCATGATCATGAATCGTAGTAATCCGTCCCACCATGCCAAGGATTAGTTTGGCAGCGGAGTTGTTTTGATTGGGAAAGCGGGAAGAGATCCCCCTCACTCGAATCAAATCCCGACCTTGAGGCCGGGGATTCTTATGAACCGGGCTTGGTCGCAGGTGACGGGGATAAGGAATGGCGAGCGAATTAATTACGCCCTTCCTTCCTGCGGAGCGTTTGCCTTGAGCCAAAAGCAAGCACATCATCCTGTAGATAAAAAGAAAAGCTGACCCGACCGACTTTCCCACTTTCCCCCTGGTTGATCGCCCTAGGTTCCCCTCGAAAATCTTTTTTTGTGGCGGTGAATATTCTTCGTTCTTTTTCGTTTATTAAGATTAGAATCTCGTTTGTAAATCCATGAAAACCACCTACCTCCTTGCGGTTGCTTCGGCTTCCGCTCTTTTTGTCTCCAGCTGCAGCACCGGCACCCATGCCAGTCAAAATATCTCAAGCGGGGCGCTCCTTGGGGCGGCGGCGGGAGCGGTGATCGGGCATCAATCGGGCAACGCCCTCGAAGGAGCGGCGCTGGGCGGGGTGGTCGGGGGACTGGCTGGCAATGCCATGACGGCGCCAGCCTACCACCAGGGCTACCGGAACACCTCCTACCAGCGCGGTTTCCATGGGCCGGATCGTTATGACAATTTTGACGCTGGCTACGCGGAGCCTCCGGTGGTTTATCGTAATTCTTACAACGTGTCGGTGGGTTACCCGCCCTTCTTCCACGCCCCGGTTTATCATCCCCTCCCCCGGCCCTATGCTTGTGCTCCGGTCTACCATCCTTGTGGCTGGTAGGTCTGTGAATGATTTTGGATGTCGCGATCCGGGGAATACGCTCTCGTGGCCGCAGTGAAGATTTACTTGCTGATCCTGGGTCTCGCGATCGCCTGCGGCGGGGGTCGGGTGATTGTCATGACGGTGGACGGGCTGCGTCCCGACGCCATCACGGTGCCCCGGCCGGCGTTGGCGCCGAACTTCCACCGGCTGCGTGAAGAGGGGGCGCTCACGGACAATGCCCCCGATGTGAGGCCTCTCGTTGAAATTAGTGCCGACGGAAGGGTGTGGGGTCCGCTTTGGGAAGGGGCGACCTTCCTCCGGAGGACGACGAAAGAAACCGCATCAGGAGTGCGCCTCAGCCTGGAGGTCCCGGCCCCACGTCCACGGATTCTGCTGCGACAGGTTATGGAACCTGCGCGGTGATTTGGTGTGGGGTTGGGCGGTTGAACGACGTATGGTTCCGGTATGAAGAGACGTCAGTTTGCCCAGGTAAGTTCGATGGCATTGGGAGCCGGGTTGTTTGCGGGTCGTGCCATGGCTGATGAGGCGGGTGCGAAGCCGGTCCTGACGCTGGGTTTGTTGACCGATGTGCATTATGCCGACAAGGAGACGAGGGGATCGCGTTATTACCGCGATAGTTTGGCGAAGGGCCGGGAGGCGGCCGCGTTCTTCAAGGAGAAGAAGCCGTCGGCGATGATTTGCCTGGGGGATGTCATTGACGAAGCGGAGACGGTGGAAGAGGAAATTAAATATCTCAAAACGATCACAGAAGCGCTCGATGAATCAGGGATTCCAAGACATCACGTGCTGGGAAATCACTGCGTGGCCACGCTCACGAAGGAGGAATTCTTCGAGCATGGCGGGCAGCAAGTGAAGCAGGGGTATTACTCGGTGGATCTCAATGGGGTCCATCTCGTCATTCTTGATGCCTGTTATAATAAAAAAATGGAGGCGTATGGCCGGAATAATTTCCAATGGAGCGATGCCAATATCCCGCCGGTGGAACTGGCATGGTTGAAGAAGGATCTCGCGGGGACGGATTTACCGGTGGTGGTCTTTGCCCATCAACGGCTGGATCTGGAGCCGGAGGTTAATTACGCGGTGAAGCAATCGCCGAAAGTACGAAAAATCCTCGAGGTGTGCGGAAAAGTGCAAGCGGTCTTTCAAGGGCACAGCCACAAGAACGAACTCCATGAGGTGGAGGGGATTCCTTACTGCACGCTCAAGGCGATGGTGGAAGGCGAGGGCGAGGAGAACAGCGGATACTCGTTGTTGGAAGTGTTCGCGGACGGGAGTCTTAAGTTGAAGGGGTTTCGCAAGCAGGTGGACCGGGACCTGGGCAAGAAGTAGAATGCTATTTTTCGGCGTTCTCCAGGAGGACCTTCACGCGGAGGATGCGCATCGCTTCTTCGATCTCGCCGAGAACCAGGGTGGAAACCTCCCATGGGCTTGTGCGTTTTTGTTCCTTCTTGCGCCAGGAGCGGTGGGCGAGGTTGGGTTTTTCGAGGTCTTCGCGGCCACCGCAGGGTTCGAAGAAGTCGGGAAACATTTTGGGTTGTTGCCAGGATGTTTCCGAGTTGAAGGAGGTGAGGATGAGATTGGCGGGGGCTTCCTTCTTCACTTTGATGAGATCTTTGCCCGATGCAGGAATGCGGGGAGTTTCATGGGAAATGCGAGGAGTTGGGAATTTTGCTGGAGCTGCTTCAGGGAAAGGTATGAATTGCGGGGATGAAGACCGTGATTTGTTTTTTCCTTTCGCTCGTGATGCTGCCTCTGAACGCCAAGGATTGGGGGAAGGATATTCTGGCGTTGGAGGCCAAGGCTGAGAAGGCAAAGTACCCCAAGGGCGGATATTTGTTTGTGGGATCGTCGAGTATCCGGATGTGGGATCTGAAGAAATCGTTTCCGGAGCTGAAGGCGATCAACCATGGCTTTGGCGGATCGGAGTTGAGCGACTCGATTCAGTATGCCGATCGGATCGTGATTCCGTTCCGGCCGAAGGTGGTCTTTCTCTATGCAGGGGACAACGACATTTCCAATGGCGAAAGTGCCGAGGCGGTGACGGCGGATTTTCAGGCCTTTGCAGCCAAGATTCACAAGGCTTTGACGGTGACGCAGATCGTTTTTTTACCGATCAAGCCCAGCGTGAGTCGTTGGAAATTGTGGCCGGAGATGAAGAAGGCAAACCTCGCGATCAAGGTGCTCACGGAAAAGGAGGACCATCTTCATTATCTCGATACGGTGACGCCGATGATGGGCAAGGACGGGAAGCCGATGGGCGATCTCTTCAAGGACGACGGCCTTCACCTGAATGCGAAGGGCTATGCTCTTTGGAATAAGGTGGTGAAGGAGTGGATCGGCCAGTGAGCGGAACTCCATTTTAAAGGGGCCTTCGATTTTGTTGGCGATGGTGATGCCGAGTCCTTCGATTTTGGCGGGTTCGATTTTGCGGTCCAGTTCCCGACGGCGCCGGGAAGCTTTCAGGGCGGCGAAGGCTGCTGGGACACCCTCGATCTCGACTACGCCCGCATCGCCGCCATGATGAAGAAGGCCAACTACCGGTGCTCCATCTCACTCGAATTCGAGGGTAAGGAAGATCCTCTCATTGCGGTGCCGAAAAGCCTCGAATCCAAGTCCAACAGCATCCTCGGCGGAATGCTCGGGGGCTTTGGAACCGAATCCGAAGCGGAGTTACTCACTTTCTCCCCTTCGGGATTGGCGGGCGGGGCGGTTCGCTGCACTCTCCTGCCATGCGCCTCAAGGTTCACGGCAAACACTTCCATCTCGATGGAAAGCCGCACTTCTTGCGCACCGTCACCTACGGACCCTTCCCGCCCGAAAGCGATCACAGTCCCGGGAAAGACTTCCCGCAAATCAAGGACGCGGGCTTCGATTCCATCCGCGTCTATTTCCTCCCGGACAAGGAGTTCCTCGCCGCCGCCGCGCGGCACGACCTCATCGTCATCGCCACCCACGCCTGGGCGCATGGATGCGACTTTATCACCGGGGACCCCGGCATCTTCACCCGCGCCAAGGAAGCTCTCGTCTCCTGGCTTTCCACCCATCACTTCCATCCTGGCCTCGGCGCCGTTCTTGTGGGCAACGAAATCCCGCCCGACATGGCGCACTGGATGGGCGACCACCTCGTCAGCCAACACCTCGACGAACTCATCCGAGCCGCTCAAAAAGTCGCCTTCGGATTGCCCATCGCCTACGCGAATTATCCCAGCACGGAATTTCTTGAACCCCCTTCCGCCGACTTCACCGCCTTCAATATTTACCTTGAGGACCCGGAAGCCTTCGCCTCTTACCTTCCCCGTCTCCACCATCTCGCCGGAGACCGCCCGGTCTTCCTCACCGAGTTCGGAATGGATACCCAATCAAACACCGAAGAAGCCCAAGCCAAGCTCCTTCCCCGGGCGCTCCAAATTTCCCGCCAAGCCGGACTCGCCGGAGCGACTCTCTACGCTTGGTCGGACGATTGGTTCAACAACGGTAGCACCATCACCGACTGGTCCTTCGGCCTCACCCGGCGCAACGGCTCCGCCAAGCCTGCGCTCGCCGCAGTCAAGAAGACTGCCCTTCCCATCCCCCTCCCTTCCCCGCTCCCAAAATTTTCCGTCATCGTCTGCACCCGCAACGGAGCCCCTCGCCTCGCCGCCTGCCTCGCCGCCTGCCGTGCCCTCGACTATCCCGACTTCGAAATCATCGTGGTCAACGACGGCTCCACCGATGGCACCGCCTTTCTTCTCGATCAAGTCGAAGGCCTCCGCGTCTTCCACCTTGATCCCTGCGGGCTTTCCGCCGCGCGCAACCACGGGGCATCCATGGCCGCAGGCGAAATCCTCGCCTACACCGACGACGACTGCCGCCCCGATGTCCACTGGCTCGCTTGGCTCGCCCACACCTACGCCACCACCGCGCACGCCGCCATCGGTGGCCCCAATCTCCCTCCGCGGCCCGACACCCTCGCGCTTGCCCTCACCACCGCTGCCCCCGGTGCCCCCACCCACGTTATGCTCACCGACACCCTCGCCGAGCACCTCCCCGGTTGCCACCTCTCGGTTCGCAAAACAGCCTTCGACCAAATCGGAGGATTCGACCCCATCTTCGACACCGCCGGTGACGACGTCGATTTCTGCTGGCGCCTCCGCGATGCCGGACACACCCTCGGGTTTTCGGGCAGCTCCTTCGTGTGGCACCGGCGCCGCGCCACCCCCCGGGGATATCTCAAACAACAAATGGGATATGGACGCGCCGAAGCGCTTCTTTTCCGCAAGCACCCCGACCGCTTCTCCGACGGCGGTATCCGCTGGGAAGGCCGCGTCTACCAAGGCAGTCCGCTGAGCGTGCAATCGGGCGACGTCATCTACTCCGGCCCGACGGGCGAAGCGGGCTACCAAGCCATTGCCAACACCCGCTGGCGCCTCACGCGCGACCTCGCCCCTGAATACAATTCCCCCTTCAACCGGCTCCTTCTCTCCCTTCTCTTCGGCGCCCAAATGTCCCTCCGCGCCTGGTCCCGTAAAAAACATGGGGGCCCGGGAATCAGTTGCTTCACCTGGCTCTCGCCGGCCCCAAGGCTTTCGACCCGCAAAAAGCTCACCTTGATCAACGCCGAAGGCCTCGCCCGCCACCAACTCTACCGCCAACTCCTTGCCAACGGCTGGCAAGCATCCCCCCAAGACGGTTGGGACCTCCAACAAAACGGCATCCACCTCCGCGCCGCCACCGAACAAACCGGGAGCCCCGCCAACCGCACCTTCGTCGCCTTCACCCACTCACAAATCCCCAAACATTTCCTGAAGCTTGCCTCGGAGGCCGGATTCACCTTACACGACCGCTGACATGCGCACCACCGACTTCCACTACGATCTCCCCCGGGAACTCATCGCCTCCCGCCCCCTGGAGGAGCGATCCGGCTCCCGCATGCTGCTCGTCAATCGCGCCACCGGGGAGATCTCCCACCATCACTTCCGCGAATTCGCCGACCTTCTTCCGCCTGATCACCTCCTCGTCCTCAATGATACCAAGGTGATCCCCGCCCGCCTCTTTTCCAACGATGGCTCCATCGAACTGGTCCGCACCAACGCCAGCGATCCCCATCATTGGTGGTGCCTCGTCCGGCCCGGCAAGAAAATGAAACCCGGCCATACCGTCGAAGTCGGGGATAGCATGGGAACCGTCGTACAAAGCAACGAAAAGGGTGAGCGCCTCATTCAGTGGGACACTCCACCCGACCTCGAAAAACACGGACACCTCGCCCTCCCGCACTACATGGAACGCGAAGCGGACAAGGCAGATCGTGACCGATACCAGACCGTCTACGCGCGCGAGGAAGGAGCGATCGCCGCCCCCACTGCTGGACTTCACTTCACGCCCGGGATTCTCTCCACCCTCGATCACGCCTTCCTCACTCTGCACGTCGGCGTCGGCACCTTCCGCCCGGTCAAAGCCGAAGACCCGCGTGATCACGAGATGCACTCCGAGCGCTATTCGCTCGATGCCGCGACCGCCGCCAAAATCAACGCTTCTCCCAAAGTGGCAGCCGTCGGCACCACAGTCACCCGCGTCCTCGAACACCTCGCCCGCGACCGCGCAATCGCCGCATGCCAGGGCGAAACCGACATCTTCATCTATCCGCCCTTTGAGTTCAAAGCGGTCGATGCCCTCCTGACCAACTTCCATCTCCCCTGCAGCACCCTCATGATGCTCGTCTCGGCCATCGCTTCACGCGAGCTCATCCTCGAAGCCTACGCCAAGGCGGTGGAAGAACGTTACCGCTTTTATTCCTACGGCGACTGCATGTTCATCGTGTAATCTCTTAAGAACGCGACGAACTTCAACGCCGCTGCGATCCAGAAGAAGGGACCCACCGATCCGAACATTTCCTTCAGCGAAGGAAATCCCAAAGTGGTCACAAAAGCCTTGGGGTGATCCGGCGTGCGGTCTCCTCCGAGGATCACGGTGTCAAACTTCTCCTTCTCAACGTGCTCCCGGTTCCCTGACGTGTCGATCTACCAATGACATGTTCCAACTTTCTGTTCCATCCCATTTCAGGGTGACCCACTTCAGGGTGACCCATTTCAATCGACGAATCCTCTTTGGCTTCTATCTTGGTGATGGATCAAGGCGTCCCGCTAAAAGATGAAGATCAAAGACTTACCAAAAATCATTCTCCTCATTTGGCTGGCCCTCGCCATTTCAATTGCCTGGTCCCTTTACTCCTTGCGATGGCACGCCGCCCTCACTTCGGCCATGACCCTGATCATGACCATTGTCCCTTTTCGCTACGAGGATCGCTTTCAGATCAAGCTCCCCCGCAGCTTCACCATCGTCATCGTCCTCTTTATCTATGCTACCCTCTTCCTTGGCGAAGTCGGCGATTTTTACCAACGCTTCTGGTGGTGGGACGTCGTTCTGCACGGCGGATCAGCGGTCGCCTTTGGAGTCTTTGGCTTCCTCGGAATCTTCATGCTCTTCCAAGGTGACCGCTTTGCCGCCCCTCCGCTTGCCATCGCCATCCTCAGCTTCTGCTTTGCGGTCTCCATCGGAGCCGTTTGGGAAATTTTCGAATTCGCGATGGACCAAACCTTCGGGCTCAACATGCAAAAGTCCGGTCTCATCGACACGATGTGGGATCTCATTGTCGATTGTGGAGGCGCCTTCCTCGGCGCCACCAGCGGCTACCTCTACCTCAAAGCCCGTGAAAGCGGAAGTGGCGGCCCGCTCGCAGGGTGGATCGAGGACTTCATCAAGAAGAACCGCGGTTATTTTAACAAGGTCCGCTCGAAGTCGAAATCAAAGTAAGGAATGGCGAGGGAATTCATTAAAATCAGAGCACCTGACTTCGACGGAAGTGGTTATGATACCTTCTTGTAGATGAGGCGCAATTTTGTGCCGGGGTAAATTGTTTGGGTTTCGGTCAGTTCGGCGCAGAGGTGTTCCAGTGCGGTGTTGTCGCGGGGAGTGCTCAGGCTGTCGATTTCCACGGTGAGGGTGCCCGCTTCGGGGTCGGGGCGCAGGTTGGCTTCGGTCGCCATGATCTGCTGCGCCAGGCCCCGGGCTTCATCCCGGTGATGGGCGTGCATCGTCTCTGCCAGGATCTGCGCGGGGCCGCCCTTGCGCGAGCGGAGCGGAGCGAGCTTCCGCTTTTGAGTGCTCCGAGAATCGGAGCTTTGAACCGGAACCCAAGCCGTGCGCCCTGCCGTCCGATTGAAAGCGGCGATCCTCGCCGCAG
>Ga0209491_10007769_pt1 | contig 13970 bp, 16 predicted proteins | sample BON02_FD_187213 | JGI IMG/M metagenome (GOLD analysis project Ga0209491, IMG submission 187213) | Freshwater microbial communities from Lake Bonney liftoff mats and glacier meltwater in Antarctica - BON-02 (SPAdes) (version 2) | ecosystem: Environmental > Aquatic > Freshwater > Ice > Glacier... | reverse complement strand
AAGCGGGCGCTCCGGGGTGAGATCAATGCGGACAAAATCCACAACCACACTGCCGGGAATGAGGGCAGCCGTCACATCCGCTGCCACCACAATCTCGAGGGTGCAATTATCGATGCGGATGAGACTTCCGGTTGTGCTCGAAAGGGTGGCAATCACCTCCAGCGCTGCCAAACGCGTCCTCATTTGGCCTACCAAGACGCACGCCTCCGGAAACAGTGCGGTATCTGCTTGCAACTGCAAACGATACTCATAGCCGATCAGAATGACTGGACCTTCCAGCGTGGAGACCCCGCCTGTCGACAGCCCCGTCATGGCCGCCACCCGCAAAGCCGCGCGCCGGTTTCATTATGGGTGAGGATTTGGAATGCAGTGCCATCCGTCAGCTGATCGGCGCGGGAAGGCAGGATGGGTGCGGCCCAATCGCAATCGGCGGGGGTGCGCAGATTAATCCCGCATCCAGCGAGCAAGACGGCGCTTGCGCTCAGCGTCAGGCAAAACCTCAAGCTCATGGCGGATGTCCTTTGCAATGGTGAGAGAGCGAATGCGGGCCTCTGCCTGTTTGACAGCAAGATGCGCGCGCGCCTCCGCCCGACCTCGGGCGAAGGCAATCCAAAGGGCTGAGATCGCAATCGCCGCCAGCGCCAGACCCAAGCGCAACCGGGTCCCCAAACGGAGCATTGCAGCCACGATCATGGTGTTTTTCCCAGCCGGTGATCCTCAATCCGGGCCGAGCGGGATTTAACCGCAAAGACGATGATGGCGAGGAAGATTACGGCACCCAGTAGGGGGAGGATCGTGGCTGCATGCGCCCCAAGCCCAACCAAGTCCAACACCCGGGTTGCAATATCACGTCCATCTTCGGCTTGTGTGATCAGAGGCGCCAGATCAGTCAGGGCAATCCCCGCTGACCCGGCAGTACCGAGCGCGATCTGCGCATTGGCGGCGGTAACAATGCGCGAGGCTGCGGGCTGCCCTGATGCGCGTTCAGAGCTGACCGCGCGCGGCTTTGCAGTCTCAAGGGCTGCGATAAAAGCGGCGTCAATCACCGGATCCAGCGGCAGGCCGTGGTCAGCGCGAAAGGCCAGAACAGCGCCCCTGGTGCGACTGCCCATTACACCATCAACTGCGCCCACTTCATGATAACCAAGATCGCGCAACATCGATTGCACTGCCTTGATCGGGGGTGGACGACGTGATCCAGCGGCTGGCGCGCGGCGAAGGCCGATCAGCTTTGAGACCGGATAGCGCTGCACGCTGACCGCATCACCCTGATTGCCGCCCAAGGCAAACAGCCACTTGCCTTCAACACAGTCGATAAAAAAGACATGGCCCTGCCAGGCCGAGGTGCCACGCGGGATGATGCCAATATCGCCCGGACGCACTGCGGCGAGATCCACAGCCTCACCCCAGTCCAGATAAGAGCGCGCGGTCAGTTTGCGGGTAGAGCGGACCCAGCCTTCTCAAGGCAATGCCCCACAAAGGCCGCACACCAGGCCATGTCGTCGTGCTCGACCCAATCTTGGCCGATGGTCGCGTACATCTCGATGATTTTGGGGTTGTTTGCGGCTCCCGGTCCTTCGGTGGTGCCAATGTAGCTTTGGGCGATTTCAAAAGCGGTCATGTCGTTGTCCCATGCAAAAGGAAACGCCGCCCGAGATTGGGCGGCGCTTGGGGTCTTGGTGTTTGTGCAAATGTGTCAGAACACGCGCCGGAGCACGTGCCAGAACGGGCAATTACTTCTTGCGGCCCAGCCAGGACGCCAGCAGCGCCTCAGCCCCGCGGGGCCCAAGATAGGCGAGGGTTGCCACAAAGCCTGTCGAGACGGGTTGCGCGAGGCCGATGTAATTCGCTGCAGCCTCGCCAATCAGCGCCATGCCAACGGCAACGGGAATTTCCCAGAGGAGCTCCTTGCCAAAAAAGCGGCGCCGTCCGAGTTTCACCTCGCCTGAATGCCACATCAGCCGTCCGGTCAGCGCACCGATCAGGGTGGTGACAGCGCCGCCGAATACCGAATTGATCATGTCGATAAACCCACCATCATTCATCGGCGTGCCTCCTCTAATGCCGCAACACGCGCGGTCAATTCCTTGACGGCCTCAATGAGAAGGCCTGTGATATTGCCATAAGCGACGGACAGTTGCCCTGCCTGATCTGCCCGCACGACCTCAGGCAGAACCGTCTCCACCTCTTGCGCCACCACGCCGATCTGGCGGGTTCCATCCATGGTGAAGCGCACGCCGCGTAGTGCGCAAACCAGCGCCAGCGCATCCGGAATGGTCTCAATGTCAGATTTCAGGCGCCCATCTGACGAGGACACGAAGTTTGGCGCGGTGACCACCCCGGTGAAGGTCGCCCCCGTAAGCGCCGCCTTGCCTGCAATCGTGGCGTCATACTCCACTGCGGCTTTGGTCGCCATTGTGCCAAGCCCGAGGTTTCCTCGCGCCAGCGCCGTATTTGCCAACCCTGCCAAATTGCCCGCTGCATCCAAAAGTGCGTCCCAGCCTGTGTTCGTCGCATTGCGCCGCCGCAGCACCGGCGGGGATGCAGAGGTGTCGACCCAGAGCATGCCCGCAACGGCTGCGGTCGGTGCCGACGCCCCGGCGCTGGTGGACTGCAGGGCGGCGATCACCTCGTTGATCCGGGCGCGAACGGCGGCTCCGGCGTCGTTGTTGATTGCAAAACTCGATGTCTGGGGCATTCAGGGCTTTCCGTTCTGTATCAAGTCTTCTCGCGGGGTTTCGCGTTGGGGGCGCAGCCCACAGGCCGCGAAAGCGCGCGCGTTGTGAAGGCAAAGCCCCTCAGGCGACCTCATCGGCATAAAGCCGCAGTTGGGAGACGATGGGCGTGTAGGACGCATCCTTGGTGGAGAGATAGGCCCGGGCCTCAACAGCGCGGGCTTCGATTTCATGGTTGTCGAGCCGACCCCAAGGGCCCCAATTGGGGCTGCTGTTTGGGTCGTCATCAGTTTCGCGGATCTCGAAGAGCACGTCGATTTCTGCCCCGGCCGCGCCGTCAAAGTCGGCCCAGCTGTCCATGAGTGCTGTGCGCGCATCGATCCGGTCGTTCAGCGCCAAGGCCGCAACGCCGATCTAAGAACGCAGCCGCACGCGTTTGACAGCCCCAAGATCGAGCCCAGCAGCAAAACCGTATTGCCCCTCCATTGCAGTGACCTGCGTGACCCCGCCAGTTGTTGCGGTCGTCAATGTCAGGTTTGAGCCCACAACCTGCAGACCCGTCTTTGCGCCCACGAACCCCGGATCGGCCTGCAGATAGGCCAAGGTCGAGAAGGCCAAGACCTGCGCGCCTTTAGTAGACACGCGAGTTTCCGGTCCAGCTCTGCCGCCACTGTCCTCTGCCCGTATGAGGTACGTCCCGGGCTTCAGCGGCACCACTGCAATAGCCTCGCCGCCGCCCACCCGGTCCATCGAATAGCTGTCCGACCAAGTCGCTGTGACCTCTTTCGAATGGCGGATCACGATATTGCCGCCAACCCGCACATCAGGATCAACGGACCTGGCCCATTTCAGGATGGCAAGACCACCTGCGGTTTGCAGCGTCACGCTGCCCAGCCCGGCCGGGGGTGCGGTGAGGCCCAGAATTTCGACCGACGCGCCCCGCCAGATCGATGACACGCCCAGCACCGAGATCGCTTTCACCCGGAATTGCCACGCCCCCGGCGCAATATCGCGGATCTCAAGGCTGGTGCCATCGGTGCGCCCGTAATCCAGCCAATCACCGCCTACACTCTGCCGTGCCTGCAATTGATAGCCTGCGACAAAGCCCGAAGGGGCGGCCTCCCAGGCAACGCGTGCGAGGACCTTGAGCCCGCCACCATCACGGGTGATGTAAAGATCCTCTGTGACCGTGGGCGGCCCCGGCGCTGGAACATCATAGGCATTCGGCAGCGCCGTGCGCGGAGCGGCCGCATATATTTGTGCCTCGCTTGCCGACCAGTCGTACACCAGCGGCGAGGTTTCGCGCAGGACCAGTTCTGGCAGCAGCAGTGCCGCATCACCCGAGGCCGCAAGATCAAGGCTGACGCCCTGCACTTCAAACGGTTTGGCAGCAAAGCCCCAACGATCGTAAGACAGGGTCACCACATCACCGACTGTGGCCGCCCAAGCGGACAGCTTGCCCGACAGTCGCACCGTCATTTGACGCCGCGCACGCTCCAGCTCGATCTTGGCCAGCCGCTGCGCCATCGCAGCAGAGATGGTGAAGGGCAGCGAGATATCGCGCCATTTCTGCTCGCCGCCGTCCTCCGCCAAATAGGTAGCACTGGCATAGGCCGGAAAGTCATCAGGCTGCCAGTCGTTCTCTGGGCTGACAAACTGTCCGCGCACCCCGTTGAAGTTTGATGACATCGTCACGCGCGTGGCCAAGGTCAGACCGGCCTCGCGAACATGGTCGGAGGTCAGCGCCACGGACGGTGCGCGCCACGCCCCTGCGTGAATGCGCCAAGACCCGCCCGAGAAAGCGCAGCGTCCGGCGAAGGATGTCAGCAACCCCTCGATAATGGTTTTGGGAACCTCGGAGAGCGTAATGACACCGTTGCACGCGTAGCGCGGCTCAGACCCACCCCCTGCAAGGGGAACGGTTTCGTCGCAGATGTTGGCCGCCTCGACGAGCGAGAGCTCATCGATTCCATCTGGCTGCCCGATCCGTGCGCCGATGCTCCAAATCGGATTGGCCATGTAGTCGGCAAGGCAGAGAGCGGGGTTTGCCGAATAGACGGACGTTTGGGTCCGCGGATCCCAAATGTCATTCTTGCCCTCAAGATCCACTGTGATGTTTGGAATGCCGCCCGGGTAGGCGTCTTGGTCATAGGTCAGCCGCAGATGGATGGCAGCGCAGCCCCTAAGGCGGTGGTTCTCGGTCCACTTGTCGGGCAGTGCTGCTTTCAGCCCCGCAAACGCGGTCTGGTTGGCATCACCGAGCTTCTTCTCAATGCTGACTTTGCCCGCCCAGCGACCTTGAGCAGTACCGGCAGCATTCAGCGCGACCTCGCCTTCAAAATAAACAGCGCCGATGGAGTTCACCCGGTGCGTCGCCAGCACTATCACCAAATCAAGGACTGCGTTGTCTGACCCCGAGGAATGCAGGAATACGATGACCCCGCCCTTACGCGTACGGCCATACACCAAATCGCGCGGCACCACGGGCTCGCGGATGGTCACCGTGCGGCTTTGCAGCGTCGTCTGCGGCTTTGGCATCAATGCCTGTGCTGCATAAGACAACAGCAGCGTACCGCCGATCCGGATCAGGGCCGCGCCAATACCACCTGCGGCCAATACCCCGCTGATCGCCCCCGCAACGGCGACGACGGCTGAGACGATGAAGGGCATGGGGTGCTTCCAATATCAGGTTGGTGGTTTCAGATGGTCCAGGCAAGTCGGCAGGAAGTAAGCGGCATGGTCATGAGGCCTTCGGTTGCCATGCCTACCGCCGTAGCGCCGACGCAAATTCCAAAACCAAGGCCTGTGTCCGCCAGCACAATGTCACCCCGCTGGGCCAGCAGCGGCGTCTCTCGCGGCGCATCGAGCAGTGCGAGTCCCATGTCTTCCAGCGAGGCCCAGCCAAGACGGCGCATGACGCGCGCGCCGCCAAGCGCTGTGCTGTAGCGTCCGCGCCAGAGCGCGGCCACATCCGCGCCGCCGGTTAGGGTCATGCGGGTCTCAAAAGCGAAGGTTACGCAGTCGTGGAGGCCCCAAGCGAAGGGTTTTGCATGTGCGACGTCGATTGCCTCTGCGAGGTAGCGTTCCCAATTGTCGATGTGCGGCATTCGTGGTTGATCCTCGTGTCGCGTAAGCAGTTAGACTTGTTTCTTTGGTGTGTTGGATATACACGAATAAATGTATATCCAACACATGACAGGGAGACCGGAATGCAAGTCGCAAAATGGGGAAACTCGCTCGCCGTTCGTTTGCCTGCCGATCTTGTGCGCAAGCTTGGGCTAAAAGAAGGTGATGACATAGAATTGCATCCTGATGAGGCTGGACTGGTGGTTGCACGTCACCCGCGCCCCGAAGAGGTTTTATCGTCTCTGCGCCAGTTCCGCGGGCGACTGCCTGCGGCTTCGCGCCTAAGCAGAGATGCCGCGCATGAGCGCTGATTTTTTCGACACAAATATCATTCTCTATCTGCTTGATGATGGCCCAAAAGCAGAAACTGCCGAACGCCTTCTGGGCCAGCGGGGTACCATCAGCGTTCAGGTGCTCAATGAGGCGCTGGTAAATTGTCGCCGCAAAGCGGGGATGTCATGGCAGGAAGCCGGGCTGTTTCTTGGCGGCATTCGCAAGTTATGCACGGTGTGCGATCTGACGGTTGAGACTCATGACGTCGGACGTGCTTTGGGCGAGCGCTATGGATTTTCTGTTTACGATGCAATGATTGTTGCCGCGGCGCTCAGAGAAGGGTGCACAACACTCTACTCGGAAGACATGCATGACGGCTTGCTTGTCGAAGATCAGCTTCGCATTGTGAACCCTTTCAAGGCATGAATGATCTGTCGCTTTGTCATCCTCGTCCCCAGGTAATCTCGCGGTCTTGAATGGCGGTGACATATTCAAAGCCAAGATCGCCTGGATACAGCACCTGCTGGCTTTCATGGGTGTAGCGCCAGGTCCGCGCCACGGTCAGGTCGATCAACCGGCTCTCATAGCTGATGGTAATCGTGCAGCTGTCAGCATCATCCTTGATTTCTGGCACATCAAGACGGCCCGAGAAGGCCTGCACCGGATCGGCGATAACCTGACCTGTTTCAGACAAAAGCCCGAGCCAGATCCGGCCGGGAAGGCCCTGACGCGCTTCCTCAATGGCCATTTGAACCAAATCAAGCGGTACGCCAGATAACGAGACCGCCGTGCCGCCCGCCACGACCTCGCCGGTTTCATCAAGAGAACCGATGCCCAGAAGCGACCCCGCGCCAGCCCAAGTTTGGCCATTCCAGCCGATCTCGCCCAGCCCCGACCAAATCCGCACCCAGCCCGTGGCGAATTGGCCCTCGAAGAAGATAACCGGGCGAAGGTGTTGCTCTGCCAGCGCCTCAGCAAAAGCGGCGGTTACATCTCGGCTCATGTCAGAGCGCCTCTCGGGCTGAGATTGTAAACCGATGTTGATCCGCCCGGCCAATGATGGTTGGCACCGACGCCGTTAGCCGAAGAAGAACGGACGGGGCATTCAGGCCAATCGGCGTGCCAACCTGAACAACAGCGCGCAAGGACGGCACAAACGCCAGTTCCGCCTCGCTGCCAACCGGCGTCACATCCGCCGTCAGTTGATAAAGCCGTGTCGTCGCGTCCAATCCCAACTGGAAAAAATCCCCCGCACGCAGGCCAAGTCCCCAGCCTGCGGTGCGCAGACTCAAAGTACCCGCCGCCTGCGTCTCGGTAACATAAGGATTGCCAGCCCCGGCCAGCACTTCAATCGTTGGATCAGAAAACAGGAACCGCCCCCGCAAACCGCCCAAAGCGGCAAAGAACGCAGACAGCCTGCGGCCATTGCTGCCTTGGGTCACTGCCATCTCAATCTGGTACTCCCACCATGATGCGCCCCAGTCTTGGATTTGCGACGTGCCGGTAAAGGGTGAGCGTGCCTCGGCCACGGAAGTGACCAGCCGCCGTTCAAGTGCGGACACCAGCACCAGTGGCAACACTGCAATTGTCATATCGCCTGACCCCGCCGCCGCCCGTCCGCGACGCTTTGCTTGGCGATGCGCGCGATTTCGGGCAGAGCCGCGCGCAGGCGGGCCTCAATCTGTTCGGCCACACCAATCTGTGCGCCGCGCGCATCAATTGAGATCGACATGTTTGGCGCGGCACCACCTGCGCCATAGCCCGCTGCCTGCCTGCGGCTTAACACCCGCTCGCCGCGCTGCAAAATCGCGGGCACCTCATCGGGTTTCAGGCCCGCCCAGCCTCCAGCATGCATCCGCGGTGCTGCTGCAAAGGCCAGCGCGGGAACCCTGCGGCTGGTTCCGCCACTCCCGACCATGCCGCCTGCATGCAAAACCGAGCCAAATATATCTCCACCCCCAAAGACCCCCGACAGCGCGTTGGCGATGGGGCCCAGAACCGCGCGCTTGAACGCCAGCGTGGCCAGATCAGCAAGGATTGAAGACACCAAGGACTTGAAGTCGAACTTGCCGGTGGTGATAAATTGCTTGAACGCAGTTTCCGCCGATTGAAAGCCGCTGACCAAAGTGCTGCCAAGCCCCTTGCCCCAGTCCATCGCCTGCTTGGAATAGTCCGCCAAGGATTGTGAGACGGCCGCCCAGCCGGTTTTGGCCACTTCAGCGGCGGTCTTAACCGCCCCACCTGCAGAGTTGGCCGCGTTTGTTGCACCGTCCAAGGCCTCCGCAACGCCTGAGGCCGATGCCTGTGCCTCATCAAGCGCATCAGCCCCCGCAGCACCACTGCCGCTTACGGCATCTTTGAGCGCCTACCAACTTGCAAGCGGCGCTGTGGCCCCTGCAGCAAGATCGCTCGCGGCCTGGCGGTAGCTGTTCGCGGTCGCAAGCGCGTCAGTGGCAAGGCCGCCAAGACCAAGATCAGGGGCGGTCAGGGGATTTTTGGCAAAGGCGCGCTGGAACGCTTCTGCCGCCGCCGTGCCCGCCTCGGCTGAGGCCCCCGCAAAGGGGTTTGCAATATCACCAAGGCTGATCTCGCCAATCTGGCCAAAGGCCGTCTCAATCCCGACGGCTGCCAGCGCATCTCGGATCTTGCCGGTAAAAGCATCAATCCGCCCGAGGGCCCCGTTCAGCATTGCCTCAATGCCGTCGAGCATGCGGTTGGCCGCTGTGAACACCAGATCGCCAATCACGCTGGGCAGGCGCGACCAGATTTCTTTCACGGCCAGAAGAGCGCCTTCAAAGGTGTTGGCTGTCGCATTGCCAAACCCCACCACGCTTTCGATTGCGGATGCCATGCCCATGGCCGCATCCGCTTTCAGATCGTAGAACATCGCGGTGGCCGCGGCCCCAGCCGAGCTGGTGGCCCTTTTAATCCGGCCCCAGACCTCGACCGCGACGTCGTTCAAAAGGCCCATCGCCGCGCCAAAGCCACCAGCACCCGCAACAAGCCGGGTGAACCAATAGACCAACTCACCCGCCCCCACGATCAGCGCGCCAATACCGGTGCGGATCAGCGCGCCCCGCACGATGACAAGGGCTGTGGCAAGCCCGCGCACCGACAGCGCCGCTATCGCCATTGCGCCAACCCAACGCCCCGCAAAGAAGGCCGCAAAGGTTGCCGCATAGGCACCAAGCCGTCCAAGGTTGTCAAAGACACCCGCAATCGCTTGGCCCAGCGGTCCCGTGGTCTTGGATACCGCCGCCAGTGCATTGGCCACCGCCTCAAGGGCTGGTGCCGCAGCCACCGCCAGCTGGTTTGACACACCCCGCCAGATCAGCCCTAGGCGCGACAGCGCATCATTAGTGCGCTCAATCTGATCTGCGTCCTGTTCGGAGACAACAATGCCAAAATCATTCACGTCAGCGGTGGCTTGGCGCAGCGTGGCGGTATCAATGCGCGTAAACACCAGGGCTGCGCGGTCGCCAAAGAGCTGTGAGGCCACCGCCGCGCGCTCGGCTTCGGGCACAAACTCTGCCAGCCGGTCCTGGATCAAGCCAATACGTTGATCAAGCGGCAGGCTTTGCAGCGCGCTGACAGACAGACCAAGGCGGTCAAGCGCTTCGACGGCAGGGCCAGCACCTGCCGCTGCCTGGCTCAGACGCCTTGTCAGCTGCACCGTGGCCTGCTCGACATTGCCCATCGAGACGCCAGAGAGATCAGCGGCCCGGTCCAACACTTGCAGGCTTTCCACTGTGGTGCCCAGAGATTGCGCCATTTTGGCCTGCGCATCGACGGTTTGCAGGCCAGAGCGGATCATGGCCACCCCCGCCACCACTGTGGCCGCCGCCATAACGCCCGCGGCAAGGGCCGCCCGGCGCGATAAGGCCGCAAGCCGCGCATTGGCCAGATCCATCTCGCGGCTCAGCCTACCAAAGCCACGCGTGCCCGCATCGCCAACACCTTCCAGCTCGGCGCGCACTTGCCGTCCGCCGCTGGCAGAGAGGCGCACAGAGACCCGTTTTTCGCTCATAGCCCTTGTTCCATCCTCTCGTTAAGTTTCTGAACCATCACCGCCTCAACAGCCGGTAACATCTCGGCCACAGCCAACGGCGAAAGCCCAAGCGCGGAGGCCAGCGCAAAGGCCGCCCCCATGTCCCAGCCAATCACCGCATTGCCTGACGCCCCTTGCGCCAGCCGCAGCTGTCCCCCCAAGCGCTGCACCAGGTCCCAAACCTGCCAGCCTTCAAAGGTCTGCGGTGCGTTTACGCGGCTGGGGCAGTCGAGGCAGTCTTGCTCACAGGCGGCGCAATAGGCGTCACCCCCGCCGAAGGACCACTCGGCAAGGGCGCAAAGCCGTTTTTTTCCGCATCAATCAACAGGCCTTTGGCAACATATTGGGTCTGGAACGCCTCGAATAATGGCCAGAGATCCAGCAGCGCATCAATGGCCTCGGGCGTCAGTGGCAGAAGTTTTCCATCCTCGTCGCCAACGCCCTCCCATTCGAGAATGGCCAAGCGGGCCAGCGCTTTGGCAAAGGCCACCGCGCGTTCATCATCACTGGCACCAGTGGCAAGGCCTTGGATCGCAGGATCCGCGCGCGCGGCCACCATCAGCGAGGTGGTCAGCGGGCGCAGCTGCAAACGCAGGCCTGTGATGAGATCAAGCCACTTCGGCCCGTTGGAAAGGTTGAGTTCTATCATGCATAGCTCGCGACTGAGTTGGTGAGGACAATGGTGCAAAGACGTGCAGGCGTTGTCCCCTTCGCCGCCTGCCAATCAAACGACGCCTGAATGCCCTGCGGCCCTTGGATCTCGATCCGAGGCCGGGGCAGATAGACCGCATGGGCGGTAAAGCTGAGGCTGGCACTGGCCCCAAGGCTGTAGCTGAACTCCAACTCGCAAGGTGCGCCGTCAATGGCTTGGGTCACCAGCGCGCTGTCAGCAAAGCGCACGTCAATCTTACCCGTCAAAGCCGCCATCGCCGGATCCGCCCCGTCAATCTTGCCATCTGCTCGGATGGTCTCCACCCGCTCAAGGTTGTTGGCATAGCTAATCTCTGCCGAGACCACATGGCCAAGGGCGGTGCCATTGCGCTTGATGGAGCCGTTAAAGTGGCCAAAGCGCTGCAGCGCGATTGCGGTTGGCGTACCCGCACCTGATGCGGTGGCAATCGTCTCGCCCTGCGCGATGATCTTGGCCGTCGCCGTCAACAGCCCCGAGCGCTGCATGGTCCAGCTCAGTTGATCCAGCATGCAGCCCGAATACATCGCATAGCGTGGCACTTCCGGCATGCCGGTTTCCACCGAGAAGCTTGGCAGCGCCCAAGACCCTGAGGTGAAGCTATGGGTTTTTGGCGTGGTGCCGCTGGTGGCGGGCGCGCCAAAGGCCGCCTTGAGCCAAAACCCGAACGCTTCAATATCAATCGGCACCGAGATATCGCCGTCCGCCGTTACCGCGTCCTTGATCGGGGCCAGCGGGTCGCGGCCATAGCCCAAAAGGTCCGAGGCCAGCAGCGGTTGCTCAGCCCCCAGCGAGGTACTGGCAAAGGGCATCAGCTTGAACCCACTCACCGGCGGGGTGCCGTAAACTGTCTCAAACGCCAGCGCCATCTGCGCCCGCGCGCCTTGCGCTCGTGCCATGGGGGTCTCCTCATTGTGGTGGGGTGTCAGGCCAGTGGGCCGGTGGTGGTGTAATGCAGGACGATGGTGATCACCGCCGCCTTCAGCGCCGCCGCGCCCTCGACGGGCAGATCGACCGGGCGCGGCGCTTCCGCCTCAACCCAATCGCAGAGGCCACCCAGCGTGTGGTCCGCAGAGATCACAGCGCCAATCTGGCCGCAGAGCGTGGCAAAGCCCGCATCTCGGCCTGTGCCCTGCACAATGATCTCCAGCTCCGCGCGATGCTGGAAGTGATATAAAAGCGGCGACAGCGTCACCGCCGGATCGCCCGGATCACCGTCGCGTAGGATTATGAGGCCAGCTGCTGGCACGCGTTCAGGCACAACCTCGCCGCGCAGAACTGGCACGAATGGGATCAGCCGCAAGAGATCCGCAAGGGCAGTTAGAATGGTTTCGCGGGTGGTGGGCATATGTTAATCCAAGACTGATGGTTTCGTCGGCGGCGGCTTCAAAGGGTAAATGCTTCAACCTGCACCGATAACCTTTTCATGCTTCGGTTTGCTTCATTTGACAGCATAAGAAATGACTGGGCACTAACACGGCCTCGAAAGAACGCACTTTATGATCACTTCTCGCTCGACAACATCAGTTACTATTGTCGCAATTCTAAGTTGCGCTGCGCTCCTGTTTGCCGGCAATGGGCTTTTCCAGACGTTGTTACCTATCCGTGCGACACAGGAAGGCTATTCTAGTGTTCCCCACCTGACACAGGATTCCCATTGAGGGCCTGATGTGCCATATTCGGGGCATGAGACGCGATGACATTTGCCTTTACCTTGGCCCCGCCGACCGTGCTGAGCTTCAAGCTCTGATCACCAACCGCAACACTGCGCGCAAGCTCGTCTGGCGTTCCGAGATCGTGCTGGCGACAGCGGACGGTCACGGCACTTTTGAGATCATGCGGCGCGCACGCACTTCGAAGCCCACGGTCTGGCGCTGGCAGGCTCGGTATCTCGATGAGGGTATGGACGGCCTCAAGCGCGACAAGACAAGGCCCTCGCGCGTGCCGCCATTGCCCATGGAAACAAGGCTGAAGGTGATCACCAAGACGGTGCAGGAGACGCCGCCCAACGCCACCCACTGGAGCCGCGCCCTGATGGCCGAAGCCATGGGGATTTCGCCGTCGAGTGTGGGTCGCATATGGGCCGAAGCTGGCTTGAAGCCGCATCTCACGAAGGGGTTCAAGGTCTCGAATGACCCGCTGTTCGAGGAAAAGGTCACGGATATCGTCGGTCTCTACCTTGATCCACCGGATCGGGCTGTGGTTCTGTGTGTTGATGAGAAGTCGCAGATCCAGGCGTTGGATCGGACGCAACCCGGTCTGCCGCTCAAGAAGGGGCGCGCAGCTACCATGACACACGATTATAAGCGGCACGGCACGACCACGCTGTTCGCCGCGCTGGATGTGAAATCGGGCAAGGTCATCGGCGATTGCATGCCCCGCCATCGCGCCAAGGAGTTCCTGAAATTTCTGCGGCAGATCGACAAGGCCGTGCCCGCGCGTCGTCACGTGCATCTGGTGCTCGACAACTACGCCACCCACAAGACGCCCGAGGTGAAAGCATGGCTGGACAAGCACCCGCGCTTCAAGCTGCACTTCACGCCCACCAGCGCCTCATGGCTGAACTTGGTCGAACGCTTCTTCGCCGAAATCACATCGAGGCGCATCCGGCGCAGCAGCTATTCAAGCGTCGATGATCTGAAGGCTGCGATCTTCGACTATCTGGCGCAGCACAACGAGAAGCCCAAACGCTTCAAATGGACCAAAACCGCCGAGGACATCCTCACCCGAGAACGCCGCGCGCTGGACAAACTCGACGAAATTCTCGGAAACAGGTAGGATGTGTCAGACTCAGAACACTAGCGCACTCATCGGTTGGCTTGGCACCGCATATTTCGGCGGTTTCACAATCGGGTGCTTTCTCGGTCCCAAGATCATCATGAGTGTAGGTCACGCCCGAACGTTTGCTGGTATCACGGCGTTGCTGACGGCGACGATCCTCGCGTTTCCATTATTCGTTGATCTTCTATTTTGGGGTGTCCTGCGCGTCTTGAGCGGTGCGTGTTTGGCGATGCTCTATATTGTCGTTGAAAGTTGGTTATACCGCCTCTACTCCAAAACCCGAAAGTTCTCGTGGGTTATGACGCGGAAGTTGTCTGACACCTTGTCGCGGAATTTCTTCCATTCCTGCGGGATGGTTTCTCGCATGAACGCAAGAATG
>Ga0209491_10007766_pt1 | contig 13978 bp, 20 predicted proteins | sample BON02_FD_187213 | JGI IMG/M metagenome (GOLD analysis project Ga0209491, IMG submission 187213) | Freshwater microbial communities from Lake Bonney liftoff mats and glacier meltwater in Antarctica - BON-02 (SPAdes) (version 2) | ecosystem: Environmental > Aquatic > Freshwater > Ice > Glacier... | reverse complement strand
CCCGCTGTGCCTCCTCCTCCTCCTCCTCCTCCTTCTGCAGGTGCTCTAGTACGAAATTCAGGAAATGGGAATGGACGGGTAGAAGGGTTCGCTGTAACGAGGGATGCGAGGGGGGAGGCTGTCGTCGTGGCGAATACAAACAATTGCCTCATCACAATCACTCAAAGGTGATAAGACTCTCTATTTGCTACCTTTGCCCTCAGGGAGGGAGGGAGGGAGGGAGGGAGGGAGGGGGGGAGGATGTGGTCATCCCCGGCCACGTCTGCCGTGAGGAAGGGAGGGAGGGAGGGAAGGAAAGAGAGAGCTTGTATCTGCAGAAGCCACCTTAGAAGTGCGTCTTTTGTTCAAATGGAAGTGCGAAGAAGAAGGAGTACGTTTAGTCAGCATTTTAAACTGTGTTGTTGTAATTATAATGAAAGAGAAAGTTCCCAGAGAAGAAAATGGGAGAAATAATAATTTGCATATCTCTGCATATCGACGAAGGAAAAGAAGGATACAGCGGCTTTGGAGAGGGGAAAAAGAGAGAACCGAAGAAAACACAACACTAATCAAAAATGACAGGATGAAAGGTCACTCGTCTTGCTCATTTTATTTATACGTGCATGTGTCATTTCTCGTTTCGTCTAGAAACCATTCATTCGATACCTCTCTAATTCGCTACTGTACATCCCTCCCTGCCCCTGTCCCCATCAACCCGTCACGGCCACCCTGGCTTTCTTCTTCTGCTTCCCCGCTTCTGCTTCTACTGCTCTTCCTGCTTCCTCCTCCTCCTCCTCCTCCACCTCCTCCTCCATCGGCTTCACAACCGGCTCATGCGTTGGTACCTCAGGCAACTCAGGCACAGCAGGAGTAATTGCAGGTTCTACTTCTAGAGGCTTCTTCGCTGTTACTGCCTCCTCCTCCTCCTCCTTCTTCTCCTTCTCCTCCTCCTCTGCTGCGACTTTGGGTGGAGCCTCCGCCTCGGCGACGGGAGGAGCGGCAGGAGTTGCAGCAGCGGCCGCCGCGGGGGCAGGCACAACCACGGTTACAGGCTTCTTTTCCTCGGCCGCAGCGGGAGCCAAGCCTGTCAATGCCTGCAGCTCCTCGAATTCCCTCATGACTTCTTCCGCTGCGCCCGCGGACAGGTTGCCAGACAAGAGGCGAGAGACCTCTTGCTCGTACTCGATGGAGTCCGCCGTGTCCGCCATCAACTTCTCCACCTCCTCCAAACTCATGATTTTATGAATGGCTTCCAACGCCTGGTTCCCGCTCTTGAGCGCATCAAACACCTGCATCTGCTGGGTCTCCCATTCAATCTGAGTGATGAGCTGCTCCACGTTCATCAGCTGACTTTCCGCCTTGACCTGCTCGTCCTCCCGCAGGCGCCGCATTTTCAGCACCAACAACGCCCGGTCCTTCCTCCCCGCCGTCACGAGCTCTTTAATCTGCTCCGTCAGACGTAGTGACTCGCTCCGCATCTTGATTTGGTAGCGCTTCAGCTTGTCCTTGGCAATTTTGAGGTCGAGCACCGCGCGGTCATGGTCGGTGACTTGGACTTTGGGGGCGGCGGGCTTGTGGCCGTGGCGCCCGTGATGCCGGGAAAACAGCCCACCCATTGCCTGTAGGAGGTGGTGAGGGTGGTGGGTAGGGAGTTGAGGGCGTGATGGTGGAGTGTGGGGCTGGGTAAAGGTCACACGGGGAGCGACGAAGTGGGGCTCCCAACGGCGAATGATGACGTGCGTCTGGTTCTATCGCCGTGTCTAGAGCACGACTGCTCGCCTCTACCAAGCCAGTCCTTGGTGGTCGTCGTGTATTATGGCTGGGACCGCAAGTCATGTGCCTTGTCCTCCTTCGTCTAAGTCACCGACCAACTCCTCCACTCCTTCACACACACAACACAGGGTAAGGACAAGGAAGGAGAGAAGGGTTGATTGCCCGCTTGTGGGCCAGAAGCGCATTCCTCTGCTAGCCTAGGTGTCCTCAGCCATCGTCGTCGTGTGTCCAGGTCGTCGTGGCGGTCCTCATCGGCATTGTCACTCATCGGCATCCGCGTCCAGGCCGCGGCTCCTTGTGGCACTAGTAGGGGTCGTGGTGAGTGCCAAGGGCAGTGCGTGGAAGAAAAGCATCCCCGGATGATGCCCCGGTGTCATCGTGTCTAGGTGTGCCCTTGCCTCGAATCTACTGGGGAAGGGGACGCATGCAGAGCATTCATACACCCTTCGGCAATCAGAGTGTGAGGCTGTGCAGGGGTCAGCGCTCTGCACCTGCTCCACATCCGCGACTCCCCCACTAGCTCCTACTCACCCCCTTCCCCCTTTTCCCCCTCCGAATCACAGGCAAGGCAAGGGCGATGGTGTCCCTCCCACCCCTCCCGCCCCTGCTCGTCAAGTTTCAGGGCCTCGTGTGGGCTGTCGTCTCCTCCACCTCTTTCCTCCTGGTGGCCGGACCGGTGCTAGGCGCTTGGCTGCTGTGCGAGATTGTCTTTTACTTCTACCTCCGGTACATTGTCCTACCGGAATTGAATCGATTGACCACGCCGGGGGATAGCGTGCATACGCCTTGGAATGAGTTTCATAAGATTATTGATGTGGTCAGCCAGCTGAAGGTAAGTCAGTTCTTGTCGCGTGTCTTTTTTGGGGGGGGAGGAAGGAGGGAAGGGAAGGGTTGTTGATTCGTATTTTCCAGTTTGATAAACGGGGCCTTCTATTCCCGCACATAATCCAGTACCACCTGAATAACTCTTTACGTTTTATTTCTGACCTTCTTTTCTTTACTACTTCGCTCCTCTTACTCACTCAATCTCACCCTTCTCCCCTTCCCTCCCTCCCTCCTCCCTCCCTTCCAACAGGGCTCCTACGCCTTCGAGCAATTCTTCTCCGGTTGGTTTCTAGGCTCACCCATCCAAGATATCCGACGGGGCAACGTGAGAGAAATGCTTGCCTGGGCTCTGTACAGCACTGCGCAATCCGCTTTGACGGTCAGGCAGAAGGCTTGTGTGGAGGACGTAAGTAGGGGAGGGGAGGGAGTGAGGGAGGGAGGGAGAGAGGGAGGGATGTAGTATGTGCGTGTGTCTTCTCCTTTTAATCTCATTCTTAAGCATTTCCCTCATTCAACCCGCCCTATCTTTCCACCCTCTCTTTCTCCCTCCCCCAATACAATCATCGTCTCCCCTTTTGTTTCACTAATCCATCCATCCCTCCCTCCCTCCCTCCCCTCCATCCCTAGGTGCTCTACTGGCTCAAAATGCGTTTCCAGATTGACTGCCCCGAAGGCTATAACCCCAAGGTCCGGCCGATGCTACTGACGCTCGATCCGATTAAATACAATCATCGTCCTCTTTTGTTTTATGCGGTTTTGACGGTGATTCAAGTGCTGGGCCATGGAGTGTTGATGCTTTTGGGGTTCCAACGACATGAGGTCAATGGGATTGCTTATTGGTATCGGTCACGAGTGAGGGACTTACCAGCAGGGGAACAGGCTAGTTTGCCCTTGATTTTCTTTCACGGGATCTCGCCGGGGTTGAATTTGTATTTGCTGGTTATTCATATTTTGTCGAGGGGACGAAAGGTGGTCTTGATGGAGGTCCCGCATATTGCGATGTGTCTCAATTTTAAGGCGAAGCGACTAGGGGATATGGTAAAAACGGTCGAGATCATCGCCAAACGTCATCGAATGCCTCATTTCGCCGTGGCGGGGCACTCGTTCGGGAGCCTCTGCGCGGCCTGGGTCACCAAACACCTAAAACACAACGTTCGTCAGCTTATTTTACTTGACCCGGTCTCCCTCCTCCTGGGCCTGCCTGACGTGTGCTACAACTTTTTACACAAGCAACCGCGAACGGTGATGGAGTATCTCTTACACTACGGCGGCTCGACTGAAATAACCATTCATCACACCCTACGTCGGCAGTTCTGGTGGTACGAAGGCCAGCTCTTTTTAGATGAGATCAAGTGCCCGGTTTTTATCGGTTTGAGTGGAAATGACGAGATTGTCCCTTCGCCGGTCCTTAAGGTTTACATTGAGGATCACCTGGAGAAGTACCACGCAGAGGAGCATCAGCGGTATCAGGCCCGAGCGCAACGGAATTTGAATTATAATAATCATGAAGTGGCGCGACGGCAGAGTAGTTTAGGCGTGGGGCTAGGCAACGGGAATGGTCATGCAGGAAACGGGAACGGCAGCAGCAGCAGCACTTTGCACAGCGGCAGCAGCAGTCACAACAAGCTGAATGAAGGTAGCAGCAGCAGCAACGGTGAAAATGGTGGGATTGGGGGCAATGGGCACGGTAGCACCAACAGCAGCAGCTTGCACAAGAGCAGCACTAGCTCTATCAAACACTCGGTGTCATTTGAGCCGGCGGCCTCGGACAAGACCAGCAGCAGCAACGGTGGGTGTATTGGTGGGTGTGGAGGAGCAGCAGCAGCAACAGGAGCAGCAGCAGCAGCTTGTTGTTGTACCTTGGGAGATAAACGCGGGTGTGTCTTAGAGAGAATACAGTATTCTTACTGGGAGGGGTGGTCGCATGGAGAGATTTTGTTTCGATTTCCCCAGCTTAAAGCTTTGGATGTGGCAGTGCGGGAGCAGGAAAAATTGTTTCGTTCTCCCGAAGTGATGGCGTCGATGGATGCTTCGACAAGGCAGCCACGGAGGCAGGGTAATTTGGACCAGTCGCGCGCTGCTGGTGTTGTGGCGGCGGCGCAGCATTATTCGAGGAAGGCGAGCGCGAGCTTGAGCGCGGCGGGGGTGGTGGAAAATGGTCATGGAAAGAAGTTGAGTCTTGATCTGAGTGGAAAGATCAAAGATTTGTAGATTAGATAAAGAAATAGAAATGAAAGCTTTCGTGTTTTATATAGAAAGAGGTTGGAGACGGTGCGTTGCTTCCGTCAGCATTACATAAGAAAGAAGCACCAATATCATATCGCAATATGGAAGAAAGAAAAGAAGAAGGAGAAGAGCAGTAGATCCAAAGATTATGTTTGGTGTTGCTTTCTGTTTTGGGTTGCTTTGGTTTTGAGAGGTATAACTCCTCCCCGTCTTTTTTCTCTTAAAACCTTGCTTTGCTCGGCCTCCGTTGTAGGCAGCCGCAGCAGGCAAGATAACAGTCGCTGGAGGGGGGAGGAGGAGGAGGAGGAGGAAGAGGTGCTTATGCTGGGGTGGGTGCACACACTTTTGTCGGAGAACCGCCAAAAACTCGCGATCTGACTTTGTTCTACTTTTTAGTTTTTTACTCATTTTGGTTTTCAGTTAGGGGCGGGGGACATGGGAAAATGCATCTCGTCTACATTCAGTTCGTCGTCAGGTTCATCATCATACACGAAAGAGGCCAGGCTCAGGATGGTGCCTGCGGCTCGTCTTTGTCTAAAAGCTACTTCTACTTTGATTCTTGCTACTCTAGCTGTTGTTACACCTCTCCATCTCTTCCGCCCTCCCTCCTTCCCTCCTTTCTCCTGCAATCTCTAATCAAAAGCCCAACTGCTCCTCCTCCAAACACGCAATCTCCCCCACATGCAAAAGCGCCGGCTCAGTATACTTAATTTTCAACGCCTCATACGTCGACCACTCCGCGCCCGCATGCGCCCTCCTCAACAGCTTCACACAACTCTGCAACACCAAATCTGTCTTGAGGGAATACCCCGTATAATAAGCAATGGTAGGAGTCCAGACATTCCTTTCCTCGGCCGCTCGCCGGGTCGGGTCAGGAGTAGAAGCAGCGAGTGTCTGTCGGGCTAGGTAGAGAGCAGCTGCTGCACGGATGGAGGGAGGGAAGGCGAGGAATTCATAGTGGAGGAGGGAGAGCTCAGAGAGGTAGTGAACTAGAGCGGTTTCCCTGGGGCGGGAGCCGGCGGCGAGGGTGAAGCGGGGGAGGAAATTGTAGGCGGTTACGGTGGAGACGCGGAAGGAGAGGGCTTCGACGACTCGGAGCTCCAGGTCGGTGAGTTGCTTTTTCGTGAAAGACTCGGCGGCCATGTAGGTGAATTCTTCTAAGGGAGGGACGGTGGTTTCTTCAAATTTGCAGGCGACGAATAGGCAGGCACACCCTAGGCATTGCAGCTGTTCTTTGGCCACGTTTTTTTTGCTTAGGGCACGATCGACGAGCTCGACGCAATGGTAGAGAGTTGAAGGCATTAACTCACATTCCTCGCACACCGTTACTAACCAATCAACGAGCAACGCACGCATATCTTGCGTCAAAGCCCCGCATTGCACCCGAGCCAAGTAATCGGCCATAGGCCTGTCTTGTTGCTCACGTTCACGTTCTCGGAGATAGGTGAAGTAGTCACGGCTGTACGCCGCCAAGCGTTGAGGCGTGCCTTCCGTGGCTGCGGGGTGGTGGGTAGGGCCACGGGCGGTGCTGGTGTTGCCGAGGCTGAGTTGGTGGTGAGTGTGGGAAGTGCTGCTGCTGCTGCTGCTGCTGTTGCTGTAGTGGTTGCTGCGGAGTTGCTGCTGGCCTTGGGTGTCGTCGATGTCGACGATGCCGGGGGGCAGGGTGGAGGAGGAGGAAGAGGAAGAGGAGGAGGAGGAGGAAGACGAGGTAGAGTGAGTGCTGAAGGGATGGTGATTTACGGCGTCGGCGGAAGGGGCAGAAGAGCTCGTGGAGAAAGCAGAGAGAGTAGCGGGCGTGGCTTGTAGGGCGGGCTCTTCCAGAGCCAAGGCCTCGTCGCAAGGTAAGAGATGATCCGCGTCGTTGGTGCTGGTGCTGGTCCTGCTGGTACGGGTGCGCGGGCAGGAAGGGGCTTGGGCGGAGTAGAGGCGGCGGGAAGCAGTGCTGTCGTTGTTGTCGGCGTGGGCGTGTCCTTCTTGAGCAGCAGCGGCAGCAGCGGTTGAGGGGCAAGTGGCAGCCAAGGAGGAAGAACGACGGGTCACGCGGCGGGGGGCGTCCAGGAGCTGGGCATTGTGGGCGGGCTTGGCGGTGTCCGGGTGGGCACGCTGTAGTGTGTATTGAAAGTGAAGGGCGGGAAGTGGTTAGGAGGTTGGATTAGAGGGAATAGCAAAGGGGGACAAGGGAGAGACACACAGACAAAGCACGGACCTGGCGTTTCCCGCTGGCGTCGTCGTCGTCGGTGCTGCTGTGGTAGGGGTGGGTGCCCGAGAGGGCGGCGGCGGTGATGTCCCCGAGGGCTTTGCGCTTTTGATAGACCATGGCTGCTTCTGTGGGGTGGTGGTAGCGGGCTGGACGAGGCGCTGGCGGGAAGCGGGCTGGGCGAAGGGCTGCGGAGGACCCGGGCTGCGGCGGCGGTGGAGGACCTGTGGGTGTGAGAGTGGTGGTGGTGGGAGTGGAGGCGTGTGAGTGTGTGCTTTGTGTGGTGTGCATTGTGCTGAAAGGAGGGAAAAGGATCTGGATAGGCGGGAGGGTAGGCCTCTGATTAGACGATCGGCCAGGGAAGGCAAGGGTGACCACGCGTCGAGGGTTGGCGAGAGTGGGCGAGCGACGTTGTTGTCGGTTGCTAAATAAAATGTGCCACTGGGTCTTGTGTACCCCAACGCACAAACAACACAGAAAACACTTCCCTCCCTTTTCTTATGCGGAGGAAGAAGAAGAAGAAGAAGGAGAGGACGCCGCTGCGGCTGCTGTGCTTTCGCGGTTCCTTTTCCCTGTGTTCTTCGCGCGTCCAACGGGCGTTTCAAGTTCCCGCCGCTTTGAAAAATAAGGGTGGGTTCGCTGGTCCCACACAAACGTGCCTTGGCCCACTAGGACCAACTAATGGCGGCAATGGGTAGTGGAGGTCATTTATATTGTATCTGGGTGAATTTGTGTCTATTCAATGTGTGTGGGTGGTGCAGTGGTCCATGCTTTCCCACTCACTCTCACTTCCTGCTTTTGCGCGCCAACGGCTGGTTGCAGTTGTCCGAAGACGACGGAAAAGAAGAAAGGGAGAAGGCGCGCGCGGCAAAAGCAGGCGGCAGCTCGGATTGAGTGTGTGTGCAAAATTGTGTGTTTTTGTGGAGCGCAAGAAATAGAAAGCAGAAAAGCAAGCAAGGCCAAAGAGCAATGCTTGACCAGCAACCAATTTGCCTGACACAAGCTGTGTGTGTTTCTCAACACGACCCGCACGACAACGAAGTGGTGGGGAGGTTTTGGCGGGGGCACTCGTAAGAAAGCTTTTAGACAAAGCAAAATGCGAGTAAATATGAAGAGCATCGACATAAGGACATTGAGCATGAAAGTGAGTTTGTAAATTGCCAGCGTTCGCCAGCTCCCCTTTCATTGCTTCTCCACCTGCCACCCACAACAAATGAAGAAACAGAAAAAACACCCCGACCAAATCATTGTTCCCCACACTCTTGCTTTACTTCTTTCTGGTCTAATTCCAATCAATCAATGTGGACGCGTCTCTCTTCTCCCTCTCTCTCTTTCTGTCTGTCTGTCATGCTTTGATCCATCCCATCCCCTCCTCCCTCCCTCCCTCTTTCCCTCCCTCCCCTTACAAATCCACATCAAACGCCACCTTTGGTTGAATCCTCAACAAAGGCGGCACCTTCCCTTCCAACCTCGACTCCGGTAAATCCCGATCATTCTGCAACCCACACAAAAACTGAACGGGCCCCGCCTGGTAAGTCGCAAAGCCCTGCAGAGCCCCATCCCCCGGAGTCCTCAACAACGACACCAACTGAAATGTCGCGCCCCACGACGCCTTCCCCTTCTTCTTCCTCGCCCCCCCCTCCAACTTCTTCATCGCCTGCACATTATACGCGGGGCTCTGAGGCCATTTAGCCGCATAATCCGTCAATTGATTCACAAATTCCGACAAAGCCTTCTCATAACTCCCCGCACCCACCACCCCGCTCACCACGAGCTTCTCAGCCCCCTCCGCAAACCACTCCTCCAGTCCCCGTTGCGCATCATTCTCCAAATCCTCCCTCTCCTCCTTCCCGACATACCCCATCAACGTCCCCTTAAACTTCTTCAAGCCCTGCTGCTGCAAGTTCGCCAGCTGACGCCTCACCAAATCACTGATCCCCCTCGTCAACACCAACTGCAGCTCCTTATGCTTCCTCACCCTCAGAGGAGAAACAGCAAAAGGCTGAGTAGCCCCATCAAAATTCTCAAGCACATTCGTATATAACTTGCTAGCAGCCTCCCCAAACCCACTCACCACCCTCCCCCTCTCCACCGCACTCCTCCAGGAAGACATTCTTCTCTCTACTGTGGCTAACCCCGAAGAGAAGTGGGACTGAATCTGGTGCGTTGCCAAGAGCTCACCTCGAGAGGGTAAGACAACGAAGTCCCTCCCCTTGATTTCGTTCCAAAGCGCCGAAAAAGTGGAAGGGAAAGTGTCACGATCCACACGCTTGGAGTAGCGGGCGGAGAGCAGGTCCAGGTCGAGGAAACGATTGCGCAGGTCTTCGATCGCGCTGTGGGGAGGGAGGGATGGAGGGAGGGGGAGGGAGGGAGGGAAGGGTGGATGAGTCGATGTGTGGATGAAGAAGATTAACCTCAACGAAATTCTAAAAATGAGAAAATGTGGTGGAAAAAGAAAGGAGAAGAAACAGAACGTACCCCTCGTACTCCTCCGGCCTATATCGCGGGTGAGGCAAAAACGCAACTTCCACATCAAACAATTCACTCAGCTCCGCATACGTCTTATCCTCGCTCTTAGGAACTCCCGCCCAAATCGAATCTAAATCCTGCAAAATCGCTTCCCGGGTCCGTTCGTCCTGTTCTTGCCCACCGGTGGTGGTGGTGGCGTGGTCGTGGACGGCGACGAGGAGGAGGGTCTTGGGGGAGCCTTCGGCTTGAAGTTGTTCTTGGAAGATCGCCTGGGTGAGAAAGAGAGGGAGGGAAGGAATGGGGGAAAGGAAAAGGTGAGTAAAAGTGAAACACAATCAAATGCACAAACCCTAAAATAATGTGTGTGTGGGCCACCCACTCATCCCCACCCTCCCTCCCTCTCTCCCTCTCTCCCTCCCTCCCTCCCTCCCTACCTGCAACGCCAACGTGTTATACGGCACATTCCTCCCCACGTCCGAACTCCACAAATTCAAGACAATCACATCCGCCAGCTTAGTCGTCAATGCCAGAATCTTCCCGTTCGTCGCTGCCTCCTCCGAGCCCGTGCCCACCGCATCGTAATCCACACACATTAACCCTCCATCCCCCGCAGCGCACAAAGCCACCCCTCCCTGTGGCCGGGCGGCAGGGCCAAGCGAACGACCGATCCCAAAGTCGGTATCGAACAACTTGTTGAGCAAAGTTGATTTACCCGAGCCTTTGCTGCCGGCGCTGCCGACGAGGACGAGGCCGGCTAAGGAAGAAAGGGAGGGAGGGAGGGAGGAGTGGTGAGAAATGGGCGGGGGCTGTGGTTGCAGGGTGAAAAGGAGCTGAACATTCAAACACTGTTGCTATGAGAAGGGCAGTTGAGACATAAAATTGCATGGGGCCCTGGGATGCAAGCATAACTAGAGGTGGAAGGCATCTCATTGCCGTTGCCTGTGTTGTATCATCGCGTCCGCGCCACCACACCCCTCCTCCCGTCTAGCCCTCCTCCTGCCAGCCAACCATCATTTATTCAGTCGACCACTCACCTCTGTCCGCAGCCTTGAGGCGCTTTTGCACGAATTGATTCACCTCCTCCTTGCCCTTGAGCTTGCCCATCGCATCGATCACTTCCATTGGCCCTGCTGCCCCCACTAGTCCCAACACCCCCGCCGCCAACAACACCAACACGGGCCGCAACAGCCCTCCTCTTTGTGGTGGACTCATGCTTGCGCTGTGTCTGTGTCTCTGTGTGCTACTGCTGCTATCCTGCTATGCTATTGCAATACTTGCTGCTTGCTGCTTGCTGCTTGATGATGATGGCGCAGCTCTCGAAGTCCAGGCAGTCGTTCTCGCTCCCAAAACCACGCAGACCCTTATGATTAGGATGAGAAAAAGGAGGCAAAGAGAGTTGAGTATGAGCAGGGTGACAGGGGGTGCATGCATTGTGGTGGGCTTGTCTTTTGCGTCCATGGACCAGTTGAAGGAGCAGGAAGAAGCAAATCTGCGGCTCCGGCGGCTCGCCGCCTTGCTTTTGTTCGTCCCGTCTCCCTCGACTTTGTGCTTCATAACCACACCCTCTCCACACTACACAGGCTTCTCTGCATGCGCCCGGTGCTGGTACTACTGTTGTTGCTGTCCTGCGCCCTCGGTGCCACTGCTTTTGTCCCTACCTCAAGCACTATACCGACGCTTTCATCACGCGCGCATCGCCTCCTCTCCCTTTGCTTGTACCGACGCTGCATAACCAGCATGTCCTCCACCAGCAAGCCGTCCTTGACTTTCGTCACGGGGAACGCCAAGAAGCTAGAGGAAGTCCGGGCCATTCTGAGCGCCGGGGCAGAGACTGGGAAAGTGCTGCCCTTCGAAGTGGTCTCCCAAAAGCTGGACCTGCCCGAATTGCAAGGTGAGCCTGAGGACGTGGCGCGCGAGAAATGCTTGCTGGCCGTTAAGGAAGTGAAGGGGCCGACGATTGTCGAAGACACGTGCTTGTGCTTTAATGCGTTGGGTGGGCTCCCGGGCGTGTATATTAAGTGGTTCTTGGAAAAGCTAGGGCATGAAGGATTGAATAACCTCCTGCTTGCATATGAAGACAAGACTGCCTATGCCTTGTGCACCTTTGCTTACTCCCCTGGACCAGGGCAAGAAGTGTTGATTTTTGATGGGCGGACGCCAGGGAAGATTGTGCCGGCGCGGGGGCCGCAAGCCTTTGGGTGGGATCCTGTGTTTGAACCGTCGGTGGGGCAGCCGGAGGGAGGGGCACCGTTGCAGACATATGCTGAGATGGACAAGGCTGTGAAGAATACGATTTCGCATCGATATCGGGCGTTGGCGAAGTTGAGGGATTTTTTGATGACGCAGAATGGGAAGGGGGGGGGAGGAGGGGAGGGGCAAGGGCAGGAGGAGGAGGGGGATGAGAAGGCAAAGGAGGCTTGATTGGTGGGAGCAGAGGAGAATCTTGATGATTCAAAGAAAATATTTCAAAGTGTACATCACAAGACAAAAGCAAGAACCAACCTTTTGTTATTTCTATTCTTTTATTTGGCGTCATTTTCATCCTCATCAGAACGTAACCTAAAACTGCACAAGCGGACCGCTGCCCGATTCGGGCAGTAAAACGGGGACGACACATAGGAGGAAGCAGGGTCCGTCAAACTGTCCAAACTTGTCGTCATGTCCTCCATCACCAACCCCTTTTCTTCCACCACCTCCTGGAAATACTCGTAGGTATCAGGATTCCTCATCGTGGAGGCCACGAGCACAGTTGTGTTTCTGGTGCTGGTGCTGCTGCTACTGCTGGGTTGCAGGGAATAGGCAAGGACGTCGACAAAGGCAGGGATGGCTTCGTGGTCGTAGATACAGTCAGCTGCAAGAATGGTGCGGTCTCTTTGCTTTACTTTCTTCCTGGAGGAACAAGGAGGGTCTAGCAATGCCTTGTATTCAGCTGGTTGGGACCAATCCAATGCAGCAACCTCGATCACAGGCACCACTGCTGCTGCTGCTGCTGCTGCTGCTGCTGCTTCCTCCCCTTCCTCTTCAACAGCGGCAGCAGCAAGAGTAGCAGCCGCAGCCGTATTACACTCAACATTTGCCCGCAAAAAGAGCAATACCTTCTCATCCACATCTGTCATGGTCACGCTTGCCGCACCCAAGCAGTAAGCAGCAACCAATCCCAAGAGCCCTACTCCTGCACCTAACTCAACTACATCCCGGCCTTGACATAGCTCTGGGTGGGTAAGCAAAGCCTCAGTAAGCACGTACCCGGCTTCCCACAACTTGAGCCCGACGGCGTTTTCTTTGGGGGCGATGCGCGTTGCGAGGGTTTGCTGTCGTCGCTGCTGCTGCTGCTTCTGCTGCAGCTGCTGCTCGTCCTGCTCCTCTTGTAGACTCGCGGAAGAGTCCAAATCCACGTACATTGAGACCACAACAGGGCATTCAAAGGTCACAAAACACGCCGCCAATTCCCCAGGCTCGGCCTTGAGTGTGGGTTGACAGAGCAGCACGTTCAGCTCACGCAAGATGGGCTCAATTACCTCTCCGTCGCCCTCCTCGTCTTGAGCCACCGCCTCCTCCAACTCGATGCACAGACGACGAATGAAGCTGGCGCGGTACCAAGGTGCCAAGGGGAAGATATCATGCACGGGGTCGCAGAGCAGGGTGTGGTGCATGCTCTCTTGCGCAGACCATGAAGCCCATGCAAAGGGCGACGACTGCTGCTGCTGGTCTAGCGGATGATGCTGCTGCTTGAGTACGCGCAACACTTGCGCCACTGGTGCTTGCTGGCGTAGCAGCTTCCGGGCTTGCAGCAAATGGGTCTCTGGCTCGTCGTAGTCGTCGTCGGGGGTCGCCATTGGTGTTCTGTGCTTGTGGGGGGCAGGGAGTGAGTGTCGTGTGAAGCGAGCTGTGGTCCGTTGATTTCTTACGTTCCCTCGACTTGCGTCCCCCACCCCACACCCAGGAAGAATAACTCCTTTTGATTCTAAGGTGGGATGAAAAGTTTCTGGCTCGGGAGCTCACCCAGAAGCAGAGTCTATTCCAGCAGAATAGAATCGATTTAATTCTAGGCCAGAATCCTTTCCTGGCCACTCATTTGTAAAATCTATTCTATCTAAGAATAGAATCAAATTCTACACAGGGTCTTTTCTATTCTATTCTAGCAGATTTTTTTTATTCTTCCTGGTGTGCCCCCACCCTGTCTCTACAACGCCAAAGCAAATATGAATGTCCAACGCTTTTGTTCTCGTATTTTCTGACTCTTACTTTCTGTTCTGTCTTTCTTTGTTTCTTGTGCCTCTGCCTCTTACGTGTTGCGTTGTGGGGGATCTTCTTCTTAATTTTGCCCTCACAGTCATTCAGTGCATCTCTTTAATCCTCTTTTTACTTCACTAGCCCATCATTCTTCCTTCCCTCCCCATCCCTCCCAATTACGGCGACGCACACGCCCCCGTCGTCTCAGGCGCCTTGCGGTACCCAAACGGATTCCGACTCTGCCACCGCCAGGTATCCTCACACATGTCCTTCAAC